>Ga0190269_10000853_pt1 | contig 15192 bp, 14 predicted proteins | sample Popmic249IS_FD_133749 | JGI IMG/M metagenome (GOLD analysis project Ga0190269, IMG submission 133749) | Populus adjacent soil microbial communities from riparian zone of Blue River, Arizona, USA - 249 IS | ecosystem: Environmental > Terrestrial > Soil > Riparian zone | place: USA: Arizona...
AGCTGTGGTGCGCGCCGTTGGCGGGGCACGGCCTGGGCGTGCCGCTCCCGCCGGCCGGCCGGCTGCTGTTCTTCTACGACCTGCGCCGCGGCGAGAGCCGCGTGCTGCACGTCCGCGACGACGCCGAGGTCGCGCCCCTCGCCGCGCCGGCGCGCGCGGCCACCTTCGGTGAGCAGCACCTGGCCGCCGAGCAGGTCGTCACCTTCCCGCCCGACGTGAGGGCGTGGTTCGACGGCGAGGAGCTCGACGACGAGGAGCTGGTCGAGGCCCTCTACGAGCGCCACCCAGGCGGGCCCTGGCACCAGGTGGGCGGCTGGGCGGCACCCGTGCAGGGGCCGGTGGAGCCCGAGGCTGCCCACGCCGCGCTGGGAGGCTCAGTCGGGTGGGACGACCCGCGGCACGTCGCCGAGGAGGCACGCTGGCGGCTCGTCCTCCAGGTCGACAGCGACAGGCGGCACGGGATGATGTGGGGCGACGCCGGGACGCTCTACTGGCTCAGCGATGGCAGCGGGCTGGCCGCCGGCGACCCGAGCGCGGTCAGGTCGGTCTTCCAGTGCTACTGAGCACGGCTCAGGAGACGCGCGCCTGCCGGTCCCGCCCTCACGCGGCCTCGCCGTCAGCGCCCTCGCTCGGCCGGCTGCTGGGCGAGGGCTGACTCGACGGCGGCGGTGAGCTGCGGGTCCAGTGGCTCGACGGCCGTCCGGAAGCGGCCGACGACCTCGCCGGTGCGGGAGACCAGGAACTTCTCGAAGTTCCACTTCACGCCGCCGCCCTTGCCGTCGGCCGTCTTGGCCTTCACCAGCTCCGCGTAGAGCGGGTGCTGCTTACGCCCCCGCACGGCGGTCTTCGCCATGATCGGGAAGGTCACGCCGTACGACGTGCTGCAGGACGTGATCGCCTCCGCCCCGCCGGGCTCCTGGAAGAGGAACTGGTTGCAGGGGAAGCCCAGGACGACGAGGCCCTTGTCGGCGTACCGGTCGTAGAGCTCCTGCAGGCCGCGGTACTGCGGCGTGTGGCCGCACTTCGAGGCGACGTTGACGACCAGGACCACCTGCCCCTCGAACTCGCGCAGCGTCGTCTCACGCCCGTCGAGGGTGGTCAGGGGCACGTCGTAGAGGGACACGGGGCTCAGCGTGCTACACAACCGCCATGGCCGTCCTCAACGAAGCCGCCCGGGAGCTGATCGAGTCGGGCGCGCTCGCGCATCTCGTGACCGTCAACGAGGACGGCTCGCCCCAGGTCTCGGTCGTGTGGGTGAAGGCCGAGGGGGACGAGCTCCTGGCCGCCCACCTGGACGGGCGGCAGCGGAAGCTCCAGAACGTGCGCCGTGACCCGCGGGTCGCGCTCTCCTTCGAGGCCGCCACCGCGAACCCCGTCGGGATGCGGCACTACCTGGTCGTGCACGGCACGGCCCGGATCACCGAGGGCGGCGCGCCGGAGCTGCTGCACGAGCTGGCCCAGACCTACGTCGGGCCCGGCACCGACTTCCCGCCGATGCCGAACCCGCCGGCCGGGTTCCTGCTGCGCATCGCCGTCGAGCGGATCGGGGGCAACGGCCCCTGGACGTGACTCAGGGCGCGAGCCCGTCCTCCACCCGCATCACCTTTTCGGGGCTCCGTCAGCCGGCGAGGGACCGGGCGAGCGCCAGGTCCTCCGCGGTGCCGCAGTCCACGAAGGCGACGTCCGTGGGCACGAGGTCGACCGGCCCGCGCGACCAGACCGCCTCGTAGAGACCCGACGGCACCGGCTCGAGCTGGGCGGCCAGGGTCGCGGGGAGAAGCGACGTGCCGGCGAAGCGCCACCGGCCCTCGAAGTCGGGCCGCGTCTCGTCCGCGACGACGAGCAGTTGCGGCGTCCGCCGGTCCCACGAGCCGACGAACGCGGCGAGGTCCGGCGCGGGGGCGCACCAGGCGTCTGCGTTGGTGACGAGCACGTCGCGGCCGGCGAGCCAGCCGCGCAGGTTCCCGACCGCGCCCGCGGTCCCCAGCGCCTCCGGCGCCTCGACCGACACGTGGGCCCGCCCGGCGACGTGCTCCTCGATCCGGTCCGCGAGCCAGTGCGCGTTGACCGCGACGTCGTCAGGGCCCGGCTTCACCACCTGCCCGACCCGGTCGAGCGCGAGGTCGAGCAGCGCGCGGCCCCCGACCTCGAGCAGAGGCTTCGGCGTGGTGTCGGTGAGCGGGCGCAGCCGGGTGCCCCTGCCGGCGGCCAGCACGAGGGCCGCGAGGCCAGGGAACGCGGTCACGGTCGGCGTACCGCGGCGAGGATCGCCGGCGTGGGCTCGGTCAGCTCCGGGAGGTCGTCCAGCCGGAACCAGCCGATGCGGCGCACCTCGTCCTCCGCCGCGACGTGGGCGTCCCTGTCGTCAGGCGCGTCCAGCGGGAAGACGAGGTCGATCCGCCGCGCCCGGGCGTCGACGACGGCGCGCGGCACGGGCAGCTCCTCGGGGTCGAGCCGCACGCCCACCTCCTCCGCGACCTCGCGGACCAGACCGTCGACCGCGTCCTCGCGTCGCCGTAGGAGACCGCCCGGCAAGGCCCAGGCACCGGTGTGCCGCTGGAGCACGAGCAGCACGCGACCGTCCGGCCGGCGCAGCACCAGGACGGCGCCCGCCGTGAAGGACGGAGTCCCCACCCGGACGGCCAGCAGGCGCAGCCAGGACGGCATCGCCCCGAAGACCCGCATGGCCACCTTCCGCACCGGCCCACCCTAGGCGCGGTGATCGCGGCGGCCACCTCGCCCCCGGCGGGGCCATCGGCGAGACTGGAAGGACCACCCACTTCATGACTTGGAGCATCCGTGCCGCAGGGAACAGTCCGCTGGTTCGACCCCGAGCGGGGCTTCGGCTTCCTCGCACCGGAGGACGGCACCGCCGACCTGTTCGTGCACGCCTCCGAGATCGTCGGGGACAGCGGGGCCAAGCTGCTGCGCGAGGGCCAGGCCGTCGAGTTCGAGGTGGGCGAGGGCGACCGCGGGCCGCAGGCCAAGCGCGTCCGGGTCACCGCCGACGTCGCAGCCGGCACCGCCCTGGGCGTCCTGGCCACCATGGCCTGGTACGAGCCCAGCAAGGGCTACGGCTTCGCCCGCCCGGACGGCGGCGGAGCCGAGGTCTTCGTGCACAGCTCGGCGATCGTCACGGGTGGGGTGCTCGCCGAGGGGCAGCGCGTCGCGTTCCTCGTCACCGAGGGCGAGCGCGGGCCGCAGGCGGAGCACGTCATCCCGCTCGGTGCCGGTGCCGGCGCGCCCAGCGACGGGGCCGACGGCACCGTCTCCTGGTTCGACGAGGGCAAGGGCTTCGGCTTCATCACCCCGGACTCGGGTGGCGAGGACGTGTTCGTCCACGCGCGGGCCCTCGCAGAGGGGCTGACCTGGCTGGTGGAGGGCGACCGGGTCGCCTACGACGTCGTCCAGGGCGACAAGGGCCCGCAGGCCCGCGACCTGGTCCTCGTGCGCAGCGCCGCACCGGAGGACGCCAAGGCGGCGCCGGCGAAGCCGGGCAAGCCGAAGAGCGCCGGCGCTCCCGCCCGCGCCGGCGAGGGCGTCGTGGCGCGGTACGACGCCGACCGGGGCTTCGGCTTCATCACGCCCGACGCCGGCGGCGACGACCTGTTCGTGCACGTGTCCGTCGTCAGCGGCGCGGAGCCGCTCCAGCCGGGCGAGCGGGTCCGGTTCGCGGTCCGGCAGAGCGACCGGGGACCGCAGGCCGACCGCGTCGAGCGCCTCTGAGGTCGGGGCCCGCGGCTCGGGGCCACTGCGGCCCCCCGCGGCCCTGCTTTGGGGGGATCCACCGCGGTCAGGACAGCACCGGATCCACCCAGAGCGGCGAGAGGCGGGACCCGAGCGACGCCCAGCCGCAGCCGGCTCAGACCGACTGGCTCACTCCCACTCGATGGTGCCCGGCGGCTTGCTCGTCACGTCGAGCGCCACCCGGTTGACCTCGCGCACCTCGTTGGTGATGCGGGTCGAGATGCGGGCCAGCACGTCGTAGGGAACGCGGGCCCAGTCGGCCGTCATCGCGTCCTCGGACGAGACCGGCCGCAGCACGACCGGGTGGCCGTAGGTGCGGCCGTCGCCCTGCACGCCGACCGAGCGCACGTCGGCCAGCAGCACCACCGGGCACTGCCAGATGTCGCGGTCGAGACCGGCCTTGGTGAGCTCCTCCCGCGCGATCGCGTCGGCCTCGCGGAGGATCTCGAGCCGGTCGCGGGTGACCTCGCCGATGATGCGGATGCCCAGGCCCGGCCCGGGGAACGGCTGGCGCCAGACGATCTCCTCGGGCAGCCCGAGCTCGAGCCCGACGGCCCGCACCTCGTCCTTGAACAGCGCCCGCAGCGGCTCGACCAGGTCGAACTGCAGGTCGTCCGGCAGGCCGCCGACGTTGTGGTGGCTCTTGATGTTCGCGGTGCCCTCGCCGCCGCCGCTCTCGACGACGTCGGGGTAGAGCGTCCCCTGCACGAGGAACTCCACGTGCTGCTCGGACTCGATCTCGCGCGCCGCCTGCTCGAAGACGCGGATGAACTCACGCCCGATCGCCTTGCGCTTCTCCTCCGGGTCGGTGACGCCGGCCAGCGCGGAGAGGAACCGCTCCTGCGCGTCGGCGACGTGCAGCCGCACCCCGGTGGAGGCGACGAAGTCCTTCTCCACCTGCTCGGCCTCGCCCTTGCGCAGCAGGCCGTGGTCCACGAACACGCAGGTGAGCTGGTCACCGACCGCGCGCTGCACCAGGGCGGCAGCGACGGCCGAGTCGACGCCACCGGACAGCCCGCAGATCACCCGGCCCGAGCCGACCTGCTCGCGGATGCGCGCGACCTGGTCCTCGATGACGTTGCCCATGGTCCAGGTCGGCGAGCAGCCGGCCGCCTCCCAGAGGAACTTCTCGAGCACCCGCTGCCCGTGCTCCGAGTGCAGCACCTCGGGGTGGAACTGGACGCCGTAGAGGCCGCGGGCGGTGTCCTCGAAGCCGGCGACCGGCGTCGCGTCGGTGACGCACGTGACGACGAAGCCGGGGGGCGCCTCGGCCACCGCGTCGCCGTGCGACATCCAGACCGACTGCTCCGCCGGGAGCCCGCCGAAGAGGACACCGGGGCTCGTCACGTTGAGGGAGGTGCGGCCGTACTCCGCCGTACCGGTCTGGGCGACGACCCCGCCGAGCGCGCGGGCCATCGCCTGGTGGCCGTAGCAGATGCCCAGCGTCGGTACGCCGGTGTCGAAGAAGCCCGCGGGCACCTGCGGCGCCCCGTCGGCGTACACCGACGACGGCCCCCCGGAGAGGATGACCGCCTTCGGGCGGCGGGCCCGGATCTCCTCCGCCGTGATGGTGTGGGGCACGATCTCGCTGTAGACCCGCGCCTCGCGCACCCGCCGCGCGATGAGCTGCGCGTACTGCGCACCGAAGTCGACGACGAGGACGAGATCCTGGGCTGTCACCCGTGCAAGTCTAGGCGCGAGCGGAGGAAGGGCAGGGATGGACGCGTACGAGGGGCTCGGCTTCACGGACGCGGTCGGCTGGCGGGTCTGGGCCGACCCGGAGCTCAGCGCGCCCGCGCCGTGATCGCCTTCGCCGCGAGGAAGTAGCCGCGCGAGCCCGCGTAGGACACCTCCACGACCGTGCCCTCCGCCAATCGGGTCAGGGTGGCCACCCCCCGGCTGTTGGTGCGCACGTCGTAGCGCTTGCCCGCGACGGTGAAGGTCACGACCTGGCCGGCGACCGGGCGCGCGGCCCGGTCGTCGTCGACGAGGGTCGCCTGCACACCGCCGCTGATGCCGGCGCCGCGCAGCGCGGTGGGCTCGGCCAGCACGGTGAAGCGCCGGGTCGCCTTCGTCGCGCCCACCTCATTGGTGCCGGCGAACGCGACGGTCAGCACCTTCGTGCCAGCCGGTACGCCGATGGGGAGCGCGAGGTCGGCGACGCCCTCCTTGTCGGTCCGGGCGGCGACGACGCGACCGCCGGTCAGGGCGGCGATCACCCGGGCCCCGACGACGGGTGCGTCGTCGGCGTCCTTCAGGGTCGCGAAGAGCAGGGTCGTGTCGGTGTAGCGGCCCCGCGGGTCGGCGTCGACGGTGAGCTTGCCGGGCGCGGGCCGGAAGCAGGTGTTGTCGCCGTAGGTGTAGGTCTTCTCCTGGGGCTTGGTGCCCGTCGCGGAGTCGGCCGGCTGGTCGCCGAAAGCGCTCGCCGCGGCCGTCGTCACGGTGGTGCCGGTGATCGCGGCGCCGACCTTGACCGGCCCGACCGCGGCGGACAGGCCGTCGACCGGGACTGAGAGCACCAGCGAGCTCGCGGCGGTGTCCAGCTTGGCCGTGGCCTTGATGTCCTTGCTCTCCTTGCCGCCGACGGTGGCGGCGGCGGGCCCGTCACCCGTGGCCGAGAGGCTGACCGTCTTGCCGTTGACGACGAAGGACGCGGCGTAGACCGGGCCGTCGAAGAAGGGGAACAGGGCGGCGCTCGCGTCGTTGAGCTTCACGTGCAGCTGCAGCGTGCCCACGGGCGACTTGTAGGTCACCTGGGTGACGTCGAGGGCCGGCTCGGTGAAGAAGCCGATGCCGGTCGGGTCCGCGTCGTCAACGGCATCGGTGAACTCGGCGCAGCCCTTGCGCGGCTGGGTGTACAGCCCGTCCGGCCCGATGCTCGAGCTGGGCGACGGCGAGGGTGAGGCGCTCGGGGTCGCGGTGCCGCTCGGGGTCGGGCTCGCGGTGCCGCTCGGGGTCGGCGTCGCGGTGCCGCTCGGGGTCGGCGTCGGCCCGGCGCTCCCGGTGGGCGTGGCGGTCGGCGTACCGGAGCCCGACGGTGCCGGACCGGCCGCTCCCCCGCAGTCGGCGGCGACAGCGAGGGTGGCCGGCGTCGCCGACTCGTCGTACTGGACCACGGGGCGCTCGCCGAAGAGCTGGTTCGACGAGTACGACGACAGCGCGCTGATCGTCTTGCCGGCCGTGGCGCTGCCGACCGACTTGTCGAGGTCGCTCAGCTTGGCCTTGATGGTCACGGTCTTCTTGGCCACGTCGTAGGTAGAGGTGGCCGGGCCCGCGGGGACGATGCCCGCCACCGTCCCCGAGGGGTCCCGGTCGGAGTAGAGGTTCACCTCGACCCCGTTGACGGTGAAGTCGACCCCGAACTCGTCCCCCGCGTCGCTGAAGTCTTCGCTCAGGCCCTCGGTGGTGATGGTGGCGACCAGGCTGTCGCCGACCACGGACAGCGAGCTGGCCACGATGTCCATCTGGGCGTCGTAGCTGTTCCCGCTGGGGTCCGCCTGCCCCGCGAGCGGGTCGTGCCACGCCGCGTCGCCCTTGGGATCGGTCCAGGACGGGCAGCCGGCAGCCGAGGCAGAGCCCAGCAGGGGCACGAACCCCACGACGCCGAGCAGCAGGGCTGCGCTGGTGCCGCCGACGAGCAGGCGACGAGAGACGGTTCGCTGGGACATGCGGGGGCTCCTGAGCAGCCGGGGCGAGAGACGCATGGGACCTGTTCGCCGCCTTGCCCGGGATTCCTGCCCTCCGGGTCAGCCCACGCGGTAGACGCGGTCCGTCCGCAGCTCGTCGTTCGCGAGCCCTCCGGTCACGACGTAGGGACCGACGAATCCCGTGACGGGGTCCACGAGGGCGGTGAAGGCGCGGATGCCGGAGATCGTCGTACCGGGCCTGATCTGCCGGCCTGGGAACGCGCTGAACGGGAAGACGAAGGTCACGGTGTGCTCCCCGACCACCGGCGGGCTGACCAGGCCGGTCGCGCTGAGCTCGGAGCCGCTGCCGTTCGAGCAGCCCCCGCCGGCGGACGACGGGACCCCGGGCGTGAACCAGAAGTCGAAGCCGTTGTCGCAGCCCTTCACGCGCGAGTCGACCTCGTACTCGGTGGTGCCGCCGGTGTCGATCGGGTCGGCCGTGCGGAGCGTGACGACCAGCCGCTCGGGCACGTACTGCGGCTCCGGCTCCCCCGGCCCACCTCCGGCGACGAGGCGGCCGCTGGTCGTGAAGGTCACCGAGGCGAGGTCGCCGTCGGTCATCGGCATCGTGTCGTCGGTCCGGTCGAGGAGCACGAGCGGACGGGGCGACGGGGCGGCGGAGGCCGGGACCTGGAGCGCGACGGCGCCGAGGACGGCGCCGAGCACGGCACAGCGCGGGGTCAGGCGGGCAGGAGCACGACGCACGGCAGCGGCGTCCTTCCGGGGCTGGGTGGAGGGGCCTGCTGCCGGCCAGTCTGCACGAAACGGGGCAATCCCGACAGACCCCAGGCGCCCGGGGCGGCCAGGTCGGGGTAGCGCGCGAGGGCGGCGCCCGCAGAAACGGACGCCGCCCTCGGCGTGGCGGTCGTGGGCCCCCCGACCGACGGAACCGCCGTGTCGAGAACGCCGCCCCCGCAGCGTTCTCGGGAGGGATTCCGTCACAGAGCGGGCGTGACGGGAAGAGGTGTGTCCGGAACCGGACAGGTCACGGAGTGCTTCCGGGACGGTCCTTCCCCTCGGTGCGGATGGCCGGGGCCAGCATGACCTCGACCTTCTGGAACTCCTTGATCGAGGAGTAGCCGGTCATGGCCATCGCCTTGCGCAGCCCGCCGAAGATGTTGGTCGTGCCGTCGTCGGTCTGCGCCGGCCCGAGCAGCACCTCCTCCAGCGACCCGATCGGCTCGGTCCGGATGCGCGTCGCCCGGGGGAGGCTGGCGTGGTGGGCGGCGTGGCCCCAGTGCCAGCCGCGGCCAGGCGCCTCGGTGGTGCGCGCCAGGGCGCTGCCCATCATGACCGCGTCCGCGCCGCACGCGATGGCCTTGGCGACGTCGCCACCCGTGCGCATCCCGCCGTCGGCGATGACGTGGACGTAGCGGCCGCCGCTCTCGTCGAGGTAGTCACGCCGGGCGCCGGCCGCGTCGGCGATCGAGGTCGCCATCGGGATGCCGAGGCCGAGCACCGAGCGGGTCGTGTTGGCCCGACCCGGCCCGACGCCGACGAGGATGCCGGCGGCACCGGTGCGCATCAGGTGCAGCGCCGACTGGTACGTCGCGCAGCCACCCACGATCACCGGCACGTCCAGCTCGGCGATGAAGCGCTTCAGGTTGAGCGGCTCCGTGCGGCTCGAGACGTGCTCCGCCGAGACCACCGTGCCCTGGATGACGAACAGGTCGACGCCGGCGTCGATCACGGTCTGCGCGAACTGCACCGTGCGCTGCGGGGTCAGCGAGGCGGCCACCGTCACACCCGCGTCACGGACCTGCTTGACGCGCGCGGTGATGAGGTCGGCCTCGATCGGCTTGCTGTAGATCTCGCGCATCCGGTCGACCGCCCGCTCGGCCGGCAGGGACGCGATCTCGTCGAGGAGGGCGGTCGGGTCGTCGTACCGGGTCCAGAGGCCCTCGAGGTCGAGCACGCCGAGCCCGCCGAGGCGGCCGAGGGCGACCGCGCTGTCGGGGCTCATCACGCCGTCCATCGGGGACGCCATCAGCGGCAGCTCGAACCGGTAGGCGTCGATCTCCCAGGCGAGCGAGACGTCCTCGGGGTCGCGGGTCCGACGGGACGGCACGATGGCGATGTCGTCGAACCCGTAGGCCCGACGGCCGCTCTTGCCGATGCCGATCTCGACGTTGTCAGCCATGCGTGTCTGCCATCAGTTCCCGCTGTAGTTGGGGGCCTCGACGGTCATCTGGATGTCGTGGGGGTGCGACTCCTTCAGACCCGCGGCCGTGATCCGGACGAACTGGCCCTTCTCCTGCAGCTCCGGGATCGTCCGGGCGCCGACGTAGTACATCGACTGCCGCAGGCCGCCGACGAGCTGGTGGGCGACGTTGGCCAGCGGCCCACGGTAGGGCACCTGGCCCTCGACGCCCTCGGGGATGAGCTTGTCGTCACTGCTGACGTCGGCCTGGCTGTAGCGGTCCTTGGAGTAGGACTTCTGCTCGCCGCGGGAGGACATGGCACTGAGGCTGCCCATGCCGCGGTAGGTCTTGAACTGCTTGCCGTTCGTGAAGACCAGCTCCCCCGGGCTCTCCTCGACGCCGGCGAGCAGGCTGCCCAGCATCACGGTGCTGGCGCCGGCCACGATCGCCTTCGCGATGTCGCCGGAGTACTGCAGGCCGCCGTCGCCGATGACCGGTACGCCGGCCGGGCGGCACGCCTGGGAGGCCTCCCAGATGGCCGTGACCTGCGGTACGCCGACGCCGGCCACCACCCGGGTGGTGCAGATCGAGCCCGGTCCCACGCCGACCTTCACGCCGTCCGCGCCGGCCTCGACGAGGGCCTGGGCCCCGGCGCGGGTGGCGACGTTGCCGCCGATGACGTCGACGTGCGCCGCGGCGGGCTCGGACTTGAGCCGGGCCACCATGTCGAGCACGCCCTGGCCGTGGCCCTGGGCGACGTCGACCACGATGACGTCCACCCCGGCCTCGACGAGCGCCATGGCGCGCTTGTGGGCGTCGCCGAAGAAGCCGATCGCGGCAGCGACCCGGAGCCGGCCGTCCTCGTCCTTGGTGGCGTCCGGGTACTGGTCCTTCTTCACGAAGTCCTTGACGGTGACCAGGCCCTGGAGCCGGCCCTGGGCGTCCACGATCGGGAGCTTCTCGATCTTGTTCTTCTGGAGCAGCGCCAGCGCCTCGTCGTTGCTCACGCCCACCGGAGCGGTGACCAGCGGCATCGCCGTCATGACCTCACGCACGAGGCGCGTCTTGTCGGTCTCGAACCGGGTGTCGCGGTTGGTCACGATGCCGAGCAGCACGCCGTCGCCGTCGACGACCGGCAGGCCGCTGATCCGGTAGCGCGCGCACATCCGGTCGACGTCGTCGAGGGTGTGGTCGGGCGAGCAGGTGACCGGGTGGGTGACCATCCCGGCCTCGGAGCGCTTCACGAGGTCGACCTGCGCGGCCTGCTCGTCGATCGCCAGGTTGCGGTGCAGCACGCCGATACCGCCCTGGCGCGCCATCGCGATCGCCATCCTCGCCTCGGTCACGGTGTCCATGGCGCTGGAGAGCAGCGGCACCTTGAGCGTGATCCGCTTGCTGAGGCGGGTCGAGGTGTCGGCCTCGGCGGGGTTCACGTCGGACAGCCCCGGGAGGAGCAGCACGTCGTCGAACGTGAGGCCGATCGGGGCCAGCAGGCCCCCGTAGCTGTCGGTCTGGAGGGGGTCCATGCGCGATGCTCCCGGCTGCCGGAGGAAGCAGCCCATCCTAGTCCCTGGGGCCAGGCTGTCGCCGGTACCGCGGCGGTGGTGTCGATCTCTGCGGCGAACCTGCCCGCCTCGCGCCCAGGCGTGCCGCAGAGAACGAGCCCGGTACGCCGACGTACCGGCCTGCGCCCTAGCTGACCAGGCCGCGGCGGAAGCCGAGGGCCACGGCCTGGGCGCGGTCGTTGACGCCCAGCTTGCGGAACAGCCGCCGGGCATGCGTCTTGACGGTGTCCTCGGACAGGTAGAGCTCGCGGCCGATGGCGCTGTTGCTCTTGCCCTGCGACATGCCGCGCAGCACCTGGAGCTCGCGCTCGGTGAGCTGCGCCTGGGCCGGGCCGGTGCGGGCGGTCTCGCGCGAGGTCAGCGCTCGCCGCAGGGACGGCTCGACGAGGTCCAGGCCGTCGAGGGCGTGGGCGACCGCCGCGCACAGCTCCTCGTGGGAGACGTCCTTGAGCAGGTAGCCACGCGCGCCGGAGGACACGGCCGCGGCCACCTGGTCCCGGTCGTCGGCAGCCGTCAGCATGATCACCTTGGCCTCGGGGAACTGCGCGACCAGCCTGCGGGTCGCCTCGAGGCCGCCCAGACCGGGCATGCGCACGTCCATGAGCACCAGGTCCGGGTGCTCGTGCGGGTAGCGCGCGAGCACCTCCTCGCCGGAGGCCGCGGTCTCGACCTTGTCGACGCCGGGAACGGCCGAGACGAACTGCCGCAGCCCCTCCCGGACGATGCGATGGTCGTCGCAGATGAGCACAGTCGTCACGAGTGCCTCGTCTCGGGTTGCGGAAGCACGAGCCGGGTGCGGCTCGAGGAGGAGGTGAGGTCGCCGCCGAGCGTGCGCGCGCGGCGCTGCCAGCGGTCGACGTCGTCGGGCGGGGTGCCGCCGTCGACGTCCACGACCAGTCGGGTTCCGTCGCAGCGCAGCGCCACCCGGACGGCCGGGCCGTCGGCGCGCGCCATGGCCTGGACCAGCCGGTAGGCCAGCACCGCGGCGGCCCCCCGGAGCGAGGCGGCGACGTCGACGTCGCCCAGCAGGCCGATCGGGGGGCGGCCGGCCTCGACCTGGTGGGAGGAGAGCTGGTCCAGCGCCTCGACCAGCCCCGCCGCACCCCGGGGCCGGAGCTGCCACAGGAAGCGGCGCACCTCGACGAGGGCGGTCTGCACGGCGTCGCGCGCCAGCGCGGCGTCACCGCCGCGGACGGCGGCGTCGGAGGCGTAGCGGGCGACCACCAGGGACTGCACGGGCCCGTCGTGGAGGGCGTCGGCGATCGCGTCCTGCTCCTCCTCGAGCAGGTCCTCCTCGACGGCCACGGCCAGGCCGAGGACGGCCGACGCGGTGCGCAGCGTCGGGAGGTCACCGGCGTGGCTGCCGCTGACGAGGAGCGTGCCGACCCGGGCGCCGGAGCGGCCGTGCACGGGCAGCTCGACGAGCGGCCCGCTCAGCGCAGCGTCTCCGGCGAGCAGGGCCCCGGAGCCGTCACGCAGGGCGATGCCCGCCGCACCGGTCCGCGCCTTGAGCGAGGCGAGCGCCTCTGGCACCGCGGAGCCATCGGCCAGGAGCGCGGCGAACTCGCCCAGCGCGAGGACGGGGTCGACCGACGTCGACACGTCCTGCTCCGCCACGGCGCTCACCTCCGGCTCCTCTCACACGATCTGCCCTCACTCTTCGGCAGATCAAGGGGTCGACGTGAGCAGTCCGACCCCTTCTGACACGAAGGGACCATGCGGCGTCACCCACTCTGACGGGTGAGACGCGTCCCCCAGCCGGGTGAAGCGGGTCACCCCTCCAGCAGCGCGGTGATGTCGGGGCGTCCCAGCCACTCCGCGCGGACTCCCGGCGGGAGGTCGCCGGCGATGGCCAGCACCGCCGACCGGGCCGCCGACAGGCTCCGCACCGCCTCGGTCGTGTCGGACGGCTCGCCGCTCTCCGCGAGCAGAGCGCCGAGCAGCGCCCGGGACGGCCAGATCAGCGGGAGCACCCCGAGCGACTCCGCGAAGGTGGCGGACCGGCGCAGCGTCGTGACGGCCTCGGGCAGGCCGAGCGAGACCTGGGCAAGGCCGAGCAGCAGGAGCCCCTTGGCGACGTGCCGGGGGGCCCGGGCGTCCTCCGCCCGCTGCACGGCGTCGGAGGCCTCGACCGCGGCCTCCTCCACCCTGCCTTCGAGCAGCGCCACCTCGGCCGTCGCCCAGCCGAGACGCACCCGCTGGCGCCACCACTCGTCGACCTTGGAGGGGAGCAGCGCCTCCGCCTGCTCGAGCCGGACGACGGCCTCGTCCGGGTCGTCGAGGCCAACGGCGTCCGAGGCCAGCCCCAGCACGGCGTCGAAGGCGGCCTCGCCCGAGCCGTCGGTCAGCTCGAAGGCGGCCAGGTCGGCCTCGCGCGCGATCGCGTGGCGCCCGAGCTGGCGCTGGATGCTGGCGATCGTCGACCCCGCGAGGGCGCCGAACAGCCTCCGGTCCGGCGCGGCGCCGTCGTCGTTGCCGGCCTCGACCAGCGGGGAGAGGACGGTCAGGGCGGCGCCGTACCGGCCCTCGGCGCCCAGGGACACCCCGAGCAGCCACGCCGCCGCGGCCATCTCGGCGTGCAGGCCCTGCGACTGGGCCAGCACGACGGCCCGCTCCAGCGAGGCCACAGCGGCCGCCGGCCGGCCGTGGAAGGCCGCGTGCTCGCCTGCCGCGAGCAGCGAGGGCAGGTCTGCCGAGGTCACGTCGGGTGACGCTAGCCCCTCGGTGGCGTGGTCGGTGGGCGCGGCAAGGTCTGCTGTCACCCCGAGTGTGTCGGCAGCCGGGCCCGGCCACCTGTAGCGGGGCCCGCCGGGCGAACCGGGATCAACTCCTACAGTGGGGTGACCGACGTCACTGAGAGCCCCTCTCGTCGTTGCACCACGTGCGCGACCCCCCAGCCAGGAGACCGACCGTGACCCGCCTTCGCCGAGCGTCCGCCGCCCTCGCGGTCGTGGCCGTGCTCGCCGGCTGCGGCGGGGCCCCGGAGAAGCAGCCGGAGGCACCCGCCGCGCCGCTCGTCCAGCCCGCGTTCGCCCAGACCGAGCTGCCGCCGCTCCCGGCCCTGAAGGCGTCGCGGCTGCGTCCCGACCTGGTGGTGACCGGCCGGCTGACGCCGAAGGAGCTCCGCGCGGTCGAGAAGGTGTCGCCGTCCGCCGTCTCGTACGCGATCGCGACGGTGGCGGTCGGCCGGTCCAGCGTCCGCGTCGCCGTGGTCGACCCGCACACGTTCCGCCGGTTCACCCCCGCCGGTACGGCGGAGTCCACGCCGGTCTGGCAGACCGTGGCCGCTGGGCAGCTCGTCGCCTCGCACGAGGTGGCCAAGCGGCTGGGGCTCCCGCTCGGCGGCTCCGTCGTGCTGGGCCGCCCCGCGGCCTCCGTGCGGCTCGGCGCCCTCGCGACCACGGGCATCCCGGGCACCGACCTGCTGGTCAGCCAGGCGACCGCCCGGCTGATCGGCGTCAGCCGGCCCACCCGGGCGCTCGTCGTCAGCGCCGGGCGGAAGGACCCCACAGCGGTGGCATCCTCGCTGCGAGAGGCGGTCGGCGACGACGCCGACGTGGCCCTGCTGGCGGCGCCGAGAGGCAATCCGACCGCGTTCCTGACCGGGTCCCGCGCGGCCAAGGCCTTCGGCGCCTTCTCGTACAAGTACTACAAGGACGGCACCATCGAGCCCGACGCCCGTTGGGTGCGCGAGAACATCGTGAGCGCGCGGGTGCCGATCTTCGGCACGGTCACGTGCCACCGGCTGATGATCCCCCAGCTGCGCGCCGCGCTGGAGGAGGTCGTGCGCGCCGGCCTGGCCTCCAAGCTGCGCACCTACGACGGCTGCTACGTCCCCCGCTTCATCGAGCGGGATCCCTCCCGGCCGGTGTCGCTGCACACCTGGGGCATCGCCATCGACTTCGACGCCTCGACGAACTACCGCGGCATCCGGGGCACGATGGACCTGCGCGTGGTCAGCATCTTCAAGCGGTGGGGCTTCCGCTGGGGCGGGGACTGGTCCTACACCGACCCCATGCACTTCGAGCTCGCCGCCCTCCTCGACACCTGACC
>Ga0190269_10000854_pt1 | contig 15171 bp, 8 predicted proteins | sample Popmic249IS_FD_133749 | JGI IMG/M metagenome (GOLD analysis project Ga0190269, IMG submission 133749) | Populus adjacent soil microbial communities from riparian zone of Blue River, Arizona, USA - 249 IS | ecosystem: Environmental > Terrestrial > Soil > Riparian zone | place: USA: Arizona...
CACATGGTGCACCGATCGGCGCTGCCGAACGGCATGTGCGTGATCACCGTGCCGCAGCCGCAGCTGCACTCGGCCAGCGTCGCGGTGATGGTGAAGGTCGGGGCGCGCCACGAGAACCCGCGCGACAACGGCATCTCGCACTTGCTCGAGCACATGCTGTTTCGCGGCTCGCAGCGTTATCCGTCAGCCTACGCGCTGAATCGCGCGATCGAAGAGCTGGGCGGCACGCTGAGCGGCGCGACGCACGCGGACTACACGATGTTCGAGGTGACGTTGCCGCCGGGCAACGTCGCAGCGGGCATCGAGATCCTCGGTGAGCTGTTCAGCCGCCCTGCGTTCAGCGAGCTCGAGATAGAAAAACGCATCGTGCGCGAAGAGATCTTGGAGTACCTCGACGACCTCGGTCGCGAGATCGATCCGGACAACCTCGCGCGGCAGCTTGTGTTCGGTTCGCATCCGCTCGGCATGACGCTCACCGGCAGCCTGGAAAACCTCTCGCGCTTCGATGTGCGCGATCTCCACGCGCACATGCGTCGTCACTACGTCGCGAGCAACATGGTGCTGTGCGTCGCGGGCGCGGTCGAAGGCCGCACGGTGCTACGCAGCGCGCTCAAGCACTTCGGCGGTCTGCCGACCGGCTCACCGAGCGTGGCTGAGCCTGCACCCTTCCAGCGCGCCTCGGAGCGCGTGCGCGTGGTGGAGAGCCACGGCTCACAGACGCACGTGCGGCTGTCGTTCCCCACGTTTGGGACAAACGACCCGCGTCACCTCGCGCTCGAGCTGCTCGTGCGCGTGATCGACGACGGCATGAGCACGCGTCTGCATCGCCGGATCTGCGAAGAGCTTGGGCTCGCGTACGAAGTGTTCGCGTGCTTGGAACAGTACGAGGAAGCCGGCGTGCTCGACGTCGGCGCTGCGGTAGAGCACGCCAACACGCCGGTGTTTGTGCGCGCCGCGCTCGGCCTGCTCGAAGAGCTGCGCGAGCGTCCCGTCGGCAAGCAGGAGCTCGAAAAGGTGAAGCGCCGCTATCAGTGGCAGCTCGAAGCGATCCTCGACGACGCCCAAGAGCTGTGCGCGCACTACGGTGAGCGCGCGCTCGTCGGACAAGAAGGTCACATCGGCGCGCTGCGTGAGCAGATTGCCTCGGTCACGCCGGCCGAAGTTCGCGCGGTCGCGCGCGACGTGCTGTGCCGTGAGAACCTGCACCTCACCATGGTGGGGTTACTCGATCGCAACCAGCGCAAAGCCGTGCGACGCGCATTCAGCAAGCTTTCACTCAAGCGAACGCGCCGCTCGTCATCTGTTTGAATAGAGTCTCAGATTCAAACGGAGTATGACCGCAGGGCGAGATCGCTCGCACATCTACTTTCACATGGAGTGAAAGTAGATGCGCGGCGGCGTTCTCTCTCTTCGATCTTACCCAAACGGAGACAACGATGAATGCGCGTAGCATCTGGTTCGCAGGGCTGCTGTTAGTTGGCAGCGTTGCGTGTGGTGACGACGACACGGCAGAGGGCGAGAACGCGTCTGAACAGGGCGACGCCGGCCATGACGACGGCGACGGTCATGAGCACGGTGACAAGAACGACAAGAAGGACGCGAGCACGCCTGACAATAAGGCTGACGCTCAGACGGCGCCTAACGAACAGGAACAGGGTGAAGACGACGCGGGCGCACCCCCCGAGCCTGTCGCGGCAGCCGACTACTCCAAAGCGGAGAACTGGCTGTGCCGCCCGGACCACAACGAAGCCTGCGATGTCGACCTCGACACCACCATCGTCAAGGCGGACGGCTCGACCGAAAAGGAAGAGTTCGAAGCCAAGGCGGACCCTGAGATCGATTGCTTCTACGTGTATCCGACGGTGTCTTTGGACACGACGCCCAACAGCGACTTGAAAGCCGGCCCCGAAGAGCTCTCGGTGGTGCGCGCGCAGTTCGCGCGCTTCGGCTCACAGTGCCGCTTGTTCGCCCCGATCTATCGTCAGGTCACCCTGACCGCGCTGCGCGCGAACCTGGCGGGCATGCCGAACGCCGCGGTGGATCGCGAGCTCGGCCCGAAAGACGTAGCCGCAGCGTTCAAGTACTACCTCGACAACTACAACGACGGTCGCGCGTTCGTGCTGATCGGTCACTCGCAGGGCTCCGGCGTGCTCGCGCAGCTGATCAAGCGCGAGCTCGACAAAGACCCGGTCGACAAGCGTTTCCTCGCGGCGTACCTCGCCGGCACGAACATCCTCGTGCCCAAAGACAAGGTCGTCGGCGGCACTTACACGCACGTGCCCGTGTGCGAGAAGTCCGAGCAGCTCGGCTGCATCGAGACCTGGTCCTCGTTCCGCGAGAACAGCCCGCCGCCGGACGATAGCCTGTTCGGCAGCTCGAGCGATCCGAAGCTGGTGGCTGCATGCACGAACCCCGCAAAGGCGGACGGCAGCAGCGCAGAGCTGCACGCGTATCTCAGCAAGAGCGGCCCGGGTAGCTCCAGCACACCGATGGGTGAGTGGGCGACCGATGTCGAGGTCGACACGTTCTTCGTCAGCACCCCCGGCCTGCTCAGCGGTGAGTGCAAGTTCGGCAAGACCGGCGAGTACCTCTCGATCAAGGTCAACGCGGACGAGAACGATCCCCGCACCGATGACATCTCGGGCGACGTGGTGACCAACGGCGCGCCCGCTGATGAGTGGGGCCTGCACCTGATCGACATCCCGCTCGTGATGGGCAACCTGCTCGACCTCACCGCGACCAAAGCGGAAGCGCACGCAAAGGCGAAGTGAAGACTGCAGCGCCGCGGAGCTCGCGAGGGCTCCGCGGTCGCGAGTTAATCCCGCAGCGCGACCCGGTTGCCGCCCTCAGCTTCAGCGTCGTCGAGCGCGCTGGCCGCGCGGTTGAGGCAAGAATCGATATTTTCTTCGTCTGGCTCGCAGCTCACGACGCCGCAGCTGAGCGTCACGCTGAGCGTCTCACCGTCGTGAACGCTGGTAAGCCGCTCGACGTTGGCGCGCACGCGCTCGAACAGCTTGGCGGCAGCGGACGGCCCGATGTCGGGCAAGAACACGCAGAACTGCTGGCCGCTGAAGCGTGCAGAGAGCGCGGCCGGGCCGAAGTTGCTCAAGATCGCATGGCCTACTTGCGCGAGCACTTGGTCGCCGGCTGCGTAACCGTGTGACTCGTTGATCGCGTCGATGTCGTCCACCGACATGAGCGCGACCACGGGCGATGCCCCCTCGCGCAGCGCAGCGCTCAAGAGCTCCGGCGCGCGATTGAAGAACGACAGGCGATTGGACAAGCCGGTCAGGCTGTCCGTGAATGCCAGCTGCTTGATGCGCCGCATGTTTTCGACGCGATCGATGCAGCCGTACACGCGACAGAAGTACTCCTCCTTCTCGAATGGTTTCGCGAGAAAGTCGCTGGCGCCCGCTTTCAGGTGCTCTGCCGCAGCGTGCAACGCGCGCGACGCGGACAGCGCGACGATCGCCAGGTCATCGCGACTCGCGCGCTCGCGCAAGGCGCTGATCAGCTCGATCGCTTGCGCGTGTGAGCTCAGATCGACCAACGCCAGCACGATCTCGGGATGCTCGTCGTACAGCGCGATCGCTTGCTTCGGATCCTTCGCCTGCAGCACGTCGAAGCGCTGCGACTCCAGGAGCGCGACCTGCGTGGCGCGCGACGTGGCCATGTCGTCGACCACCAGCACCTGCATGCTCGGGTTCTTCTGCAGGCGCTCCAGCACGTGTACCAGCGCTTCGATGCCTGTCTTGCCCTTCAAACAATAATCGACGATGTCGTGCAGCAGGATGCGACGGCGCTTCGACTCGTCGACCGTGCCGGTGAGCACCACCGTCGGCAGGCCGTAAGAGATCATCAAGCTTACGATCTCTTCGTCGGCAGCGTCGGCGAGCTCCAAGTTCACGACTGCAGCGAGCCACTCGGAACGCTCGCGCTGCTCGAGCGCCTCGCGCGCCTGCGCGAGCGTACGGACCACTTTGCACTCGCGGCCCAGACGCGCCGAGATATGGGCGGCGACCATCCCTGCGACCGCCTGCGAATGCTCGACGATCAGCACCGAACGCGCGTCGCGCGCGGCTTCCGGAGCGCGCGTCCGCGACCGGCTGCCTCGTCGCGCGACACGTGCCAATTGTTTGTTGGAGCGAGGCATGCCGCGATCATACCTGAACGCGACTTACACGGAGCCTCTGCCTCTGACGCGAGATTTGGTTAGCGTTGTGTCACATGGTGTCACGTGACACAACAGCAGTCCTTGTCCTACTTGCGCAGGTAGACGCGGCTGTAGTCGAGCTCGTAGGTGAGAGGCAGCTCCGACACAGGCAGAGTGATATTCACTTCTTGCACTTGCGTGTGGCCCCAGGAGAAATCGAACAGGAACTGCATGTCGAGCTCCTCACCGGACGAGGTGCCGCCGAGCGTCCAGATCAACGTACCCTGTTGTACGAGATGGTCGTCGTAATAGACCTGGTACGTGTCGTCACGCAGGTAGATCCAAGTGAACGTGTGCCACTCGGCCAGGTCGCGCTCGGCGGCGGGCACCCCCACCTCGGAGAGCGTGCTCGACCAGCTCGTGTAGGGGTGCTTGTCGCGACCGCCCACTGAGTTCACGTGAAAAGCTTTTGCGCCCTCGCCGATGTTCGGCGTGCCGAACGACTCGACCACATCCATTTCGGCGCCTTTGTTCCACTTGTGGCCCGCGGTCCAGAGCGAGAACCAGAACGCCTTGACCGGCTTGGGGATGCGCACGCGCGACTCCCACAACAGATCCTGCTGGAGCCGCGAGCCACCCTTGGGCAGCGTCCATTTCGCCATGAAGCTGCCGTTGCCGGAGTCGTGGTTGGTCGCAGCGATGCTGGTCGCGTTCGCCGAGAGCGGACGCACGTACGTGCGGATCGCATCGGGCGTGAGCTCGCGGAACGGCCGCGCGGGGTCTTCGACCGGCTGGCGATCGTTGGGCAAGCCGAGGTTACTCGCTTTGATCGCAGTCTCGGCGGTTGGCGCGACGATGACCGACCCGTAGTTCTGGCCGTTGGCGATCGTGCCGAACTGATCGTGGAACTGGAACTCCGCGATCAGGTCGCTCATCTGTGCGATCGTGCCGTCCGTGCCGAAGTCCCAGTTCTTTACGAGCACGAACGGTGGATCGCCGAGCTTCGCGCCGTGGAGCGGCTCCGGACCCTTTGCGGGTTGATCGATGCTGCCGGTGCCCACTGAATGTCCCACCGCATTGGTCGCGCCGGGATCCCAGCTGGAGGAGCCGCCGTTCGGAACGACCGTGCCGCCAGGAGCTGCAGTGCCAGCGTTTGCGCCCGGCCCCTGTGTTCCCGGCCGCGCAACATTTCCGGGAGTCGCCAAGCCGTTGCCATTTGCCGGCCGCGTCGGCGCCGACGCGACGGCGCCCCCACGCGGGACGGGTCGTGCCGCGGAGGGCGGCGCGCTCTGACCGGCAGAGCCGCTCGTCGCACCTGGCGACGCGCCGACAGTTGCGCTGTCACGCTCGGATCCAGCCGCGTATTCGATCACTCCGACGCAGCTGGTGGCGGCCAACGCCACGACCCCCGCGGCGAGGCGGGCGACTATCACAGACGCGGCGCAGTGTTCATTCTTGGACACCGGGACAAAGCGTACCCGTCGTCCAAAGACTTACAAGACTCGTTCGCGACGCAATCGTAACTCAAACGTGATACGACCGGATACGCGAGCAAAGTAGCTGAAAAGTGAGGCGTCTTCGGCTATCACCGCGCGCATGAGAGCCATGATCATGCGCGCGTTGGGCGATCCGTCTCGGCTTGAAGCAGCGACGCTGCCTGACCCCGAGCCTGGGACGAATGAGATCGCGATCGCCGTGGAAGTCATCGGCTGCAACTGGGCTGACGTGCTGATCTGCCGGGGCAAGTATCAAGTAAAGCCCGAGCTGCCCTTCTCTCCCGGAAGTGAAGTGGCGGGTCACGTCGTGGCCCTCGGTCCCGGTGTCAGCGGCTTCAAGGTCGGTCAGCGCGTGGCGGCGCAGCTGAGCTACGGCGGCTACGCATCGCTCGTCTGCGCGGACGTGCGCCGGGTTCAGCCTGTGCCCGACGGTGTCCCGCTCGAAGACGCGTGCGGTCTCGGCATCGCGTACCAGACGGCCTATCTGACGCTGGCCGACCGCGCGAAGCTCAGCGCGGGTGAGACCTTGCTCGTGCACGCGGCCGCAGGGGGAGTAGGCCTCGCTACCCTGCAAGTCGGTTTGGCGCTCGACGCCAATGTGATCGCCGGCGCTTCCGCCGAGAAGCTCGAGCTGTGTCTGCAGCACGGAGCGCACGCGGCAGTCGACACGCGCGCTTCCGATTGGCCGGCGCAGGTTCGCGCGCTGACGGATCAGCGCGGCGCGGATGTGATCGCCGAGTCGGTCGGCGGTGATGTGTTCGAGGGCTCGCTGAAGTGCATCGCGTGGGCCGGCCGCTTGGTCGTGGTGGGCTTTTCCTCGGGCACGATCCCGAGCGCTGCCATGAATCGCGTGATGCTCAAGCACATCTCGCTCATCGGATTGAACCTGGGCGGTTACCACGAGCACGACCCGAAGCTGCTGCGCTCGGCCACAGACGCGCTCTACGACCTGTATCAGCTCGGTCGCTTGAAACCCGTCATCTCGGCGAGCTACCCGCTCTCGCGCGCGTCTGAGGCTTTGAAGGAGCTGGCGGAGCGGCGCACCGTCGGCAAGCTCCTCTTGATTCCCTGAGTATCCCACACGCGATCGAGGTTCCGCATGGCACAGGCCGAAGACGACGCGCTGACCTTCGCCAAAGCGGGTGAGCTGCCGATATCGCTGCTCCTCTCGCGTGCAAATCGGCACGGCTGCGTGTCCGGTGCGACCGGCACGGGCAAGACGGTGACGCTGCAGCGCTTGGCGGAGCTGTTTTCGAACCACGGGGTGCCTGTGTTCGTGGCGGACGTCAAAGGCGACCTCGCTGGCATCGCTGCTGCGGGCGCGGCAAACGCCAAGTTGAATGAGCGCCTGCAGCAGCTCGGGCTGCCCGAGCCAGAGTGGCGCGCGTGCCCGAGCATACTCTGGGACATCTGGGGCGAGTCCGGTCATCCGCTGCGCGCGACGCCCGCAGATTTGGGTCCGCTCCTTCTGAGCCGCGCGCTCCATCTGAACGACACGCAGGCGGGCGTGCTCTCGATCGCGTTCAAGCTCGCGGACGAAAACGGCTGGGAAGCGCTGGATCTGCCGGATGTGCGCGCGCTCGTACAGTACGTCGGTGCTCACGCGGCGGAGATCAAGACCAAGTACGGCCATGTGTCGAGCGCCTCGGTCGGGGCCATCATGCGGGCACTGCTGCAGCTCGAAGAGCAAGGCGCCGAGGCGTTCTTCGGAGAGCCGATGCTCGACATCAGCGACTTCATGCGCGTCGATCGCGAGGGCCGCGGCTACGTCAACATTCTGCGCGCCGATCGCTTGATGCAGAGCCCGCGCTTGTACGCGACGTGCTTGCTGTGGCTGCTCTCGGAGCTGTTCGAGACTTTGCCCGAAGTGGGCGACGTCGATCGCCCGAAGCTGGTGTTCTTCTTCGATGAAGCGCACTTGCTGTTCGATTCGGCGCCGCCCGTGTTGCTGGAGAAGATCGAGCAAGTGGTGCGGCTTATCCGCTCGAAGGGCGTGGGCCTCTACTTCGTGACGCAAAGCCCGCTGGACATTCCAGACGCGGTGCTCGCGCAGCTCGGCAATCGCGTGCAGCACGCGCTGCGTGCGTTCACGCGGCGCGATCAAAAGGCGGTGAGAGCGGTCGCGGACACGATGCGGCCGAACCCGAAGCTCGAGCTGGACCGTGTGCTGCAGGAGCTCGCGGTCGGTGAGGCGCTGATCTCGATGCTCGACGAGGGGGGCGTTCCGAGCGTCACAGAGCGCGCGTTGATCGTGCCGCCTGCGCATCGGCTAGGGCCGCTGACGGAGGCGGAGCGGAACCAGGTGATCGCAAGCTCGCCGATCGCGGGGCGCTATGAGCAGCGGATCGAGCGGGAATCGGCGCGCGAGAAGTTGAGCGAGCCCGCACCTACGAAACAGCGCTCGGGCAAGAAGCGCCAAGCAGAAGAAGAAGAGCGCAGCGGGAGCGACGTGCTGCAGGACGTGTTGTTCGGATCGACCGGGCCTCGCGGGGGCAAGCGTGAGGGATTGGTCGAGACGTTCGCGAAGAGTGCTGCGCGGACTGTGGCGCGAGAGATCTCACGGGGCCTTCTGGGGTCGTTGCTTGGTGGGGGATCGCGGAAGCGTCGGCGCTGATCGTACTTTTGCGTGTGATGTGATCGGTTGTGGCTGATGGCTTTGTCGGTGACGTCGACGGTTGCGGTCAGGGTTAGGGATGAGAGTCATGGGGGGTGGTGGGTGCCATTGCGGGCGATGTACTCCCAAGGCGACGGGGCTCTGAAACAGCAACTTCAAGGAAGCGTAATGGCCTGTGTACACTTGGGGTAACACGGGCTTGTGCACCTGGCTCTGTCGCTTCAGGTCCGGTGCAAAGCTCGCCAACCCCCTTATGGTCAGACCCCGCACCGCGGGAACTTCGCGGACCCAACGTACGGCACCAGCGTGTACACGCGTCACTACATGGCTCGTGGTGGCGTGGGCGTGCGTCGCGACGCTGCTGTGCTGCTCGCCGCTGGTAGCTGCGCAGTCTGCGCTGCCTGGACCGAGCGCGAGTGGCTTGCGCGGATTGCCGAACGCAGGCGCGCCGATCGGACAGCGCGAGATCACATTGCGTGCAACCTTGGGATACGGTCTGACCGAGAGTCGCACGCTCGTGCGGTCGGCGACGCATCGCTTGGCAGGTGGGCTCGCAGCGTCTGTGAATCCGCTCGATTGGCTCGGCTTTGGGCTGCGCTTGGACGGCCGCTTGGAGCTGCATGGCGACGACGGTCGCGGCTCGCACACCTCCGGCTTCGGCGATCCGCGGCTGTATGCGCGCGCGGGTTATGCGCTCGATCCCGAGTGGTCGATCGGTGCAGAGGTTCTGGCCTGGGCTCCTGGCAGCGAAGCGCCCTCGTTTGTTGCCGCCGCCACCAGCGTCGATGGTCGCGTGCTCGGCGCGTACCAGCCGAAAGCCCTGCCCTTGCAGCTGTTCGCGAGCGCAGGTGCGCGTCTCGACAACAGCAGCGAGATCGCGCTTCAGCGCAGTCGCATGCGGCCGAGCGATATCCAGACGCTCGGGGTGAGCGATTCGAACGCGATCCTCGGAGCGCTCGGTGCCCTATACATCCTCGATCCGAGCGTGCAAGTCTTTGGCGAGCTGTCCGGGGACATCCTCGTCGGTAGCAGAGCGCCGCGCTTCACCGACTCGCCTTTGCGCGTGACAGGCGGCGGGCGCTGGCTGTTCGCGCAGAACTTCCAGGCCGAAGCCAACGCGGTGGTCTCGCTCAGCACGCGCCCATCGTTAGGCCCCAACGCCGCATGGGTCCCGGTCGAGCCGCGCTTCATGATCCTGCTCGGGTTGAGCTACACGTGGTCGCCCTTCACGGCGGCAGCACGTCCTGCACCGAAGCCGAAGCCACAGGTGACGGTCGCGCCCAAAGAAGAGAAGCCCCTGCCGAAGCTGGCCAGTGTGCACGGCGTGATCGTCGATAACCAAGGGCAGCCGGTGCCCGACGTTCGCGTGACGCTGACGGCGGCAGACGGCACGCAGCTCGAAGCCATCACGGACGGTGACGGCAAATTCACGTTCGAGAAGGTCCCGTACGGCAAGGCGCAGCTCGAGGCGCACGCCGTCGGCTTCACGAAGCAACAGTGGGAGGCCGAGGTCAGCGGCACGAAGGTCGAGAGCCAGGCGCCCGCTCCGCTCGCGCCCAGGACCGACGTGGGCGTGTTGCGCGGCCTTGTCCGCAGCTTCGACAGTAAGCCACTGGTCGGGCACGTCAGCGTGCGTGACACGCGCGGCAAGCTCGTGCAGGAGCGCGACTGCAGCGCCGACGGTCGCTTCGAGCTCGAGCTGCCGCCCGGTCAGTACAAGGTCAGCATCGAGGCACCTGGGTTCAAGAAACACACCCAGACCATGCGCATCAAGGGCAATGGAGTGTCGGTGCTAAACGCCGACATGGCGTCGCAATGAAGCGGGCGCTGTTCTTGGGCCTGCTGCTGATGGCTGCATGCGCCTCCGATTGCGCGAAAGGCTGTGGCTCCGCATCCGACGTGCTCGCGACGGTGAGCGAGGTGAGCGGTGGCGTGCTGCAGCTCGACGACTACGCCGCGCCGATCGCCTGGCAAAGCAGCGGCATCGGCACGCAGGCCAAAGCCGGCGATGCGCTGCGCACAGACGTCAATGCGACGGCGCACCTTAGGCTCGCTGATTCGAGCGAGCTCACCTTGCAACCTGCGAGCTTGCTGCGCTTTCGGCCCACGCAAGACGGGCAGGAGCCTGAGTTCGATCTGCTGCAAGGCACAGCATTCATACAGAGCGGCGACAAAGAGCTGCCCGTGCGCACGACCGTCGGTGTCGCGACCCTGCGCCCCGGCACGCGGCTGCAGCTGCAGCGCTCGGGCGACGCGCTGCACATCCTGTTGCACGTCGGAGAGGCGACCTTTCACACGAACGCGGGCGCTGATGTCGTGCTCAAGAAGGGCGAGTCACTGAAGCTCGAGATCGGCGCCGCGATCATTCGCGAGTCGCAGGGGCTCGCGGCGAGCCTACCGGACAAACGCAGCGCGGATAGCTTGCTCCTCGAAGTGCCGCAGGGCGGTGTCAAAGCGCGTGGCCCGCACGAGCGGAGCTATCACGAGCTGCCGAGCGGTACGACCGCGCTTCTGCCTGGCACGCAGCTCAGCGTCGCACCGGGCAGCCGTGCGATCTTGCGCCGCGCGGACGACAGCGTCGAGCTGTTCGGCGCAGGCGACTATCGCGTGACGGGCGATGGCCCGCTGGTCACGACCAAGCGCGGCAAGATGCATGTGCAGACCAAGTCGCGGGACATCCTGGTGGTGGTGCCCGGCGGCAAGATCGTCGCTCGCGCCGCTGATGGCGGCAGTGAAGCCGATGTGGAAGTGGGCGAGACCAGCGCGCGCCTGGCTGTCGCGCGCGGTCGCGTGACCTGGACATCGGGTGGGACGGAGAAGCAGATCGCGCCCGGTGAGCCGCTGGAGTGGAGCTTGCCCGCGGACGGTGCGGAGACCGAGCATCCCGATGGCACAGCGCACACCGCGCAGACGCACGAGCCCGCAGACCCGCAGCAGCGCAAACCGCCGGAGGTTGTGAGCTTCAGCGTGCCCGCGGGCGAGTCGTTCGTCGTGCACGCGCCCGAGCTGCCGGTCGCGCTCGGCATCACCGCTCCGAGCAGTTGCACAGGCGAGGCCGTGGTCGAGCTGAACAACGGCGGGAAGTTCCGCGGCAGCGGCGTGATCAAGGTGTGGCTCGACGCTGCGACGCGCAGCTACAGCACGCGCTGCGCGGACAAACCCGCCCGCAGCGCGCTGCGCGCCCAAGTGCGAGTGTTGGAAGACGCTGGCACGCGCAAGCTGCCCGCGCGACCACCCACATCGAATGTCGAAGCGGATGGCCGCGGCTACACGATCTACTATCAAAACCAGCCACCTGACATTCACGTGCGTTGGCCGAGCGCACCTGACACAACGGCCTATCAGTTGGATGTCGATGGCAATGTGCTGAAGCTCACAGCGGCGGAGCACACGTTCGCCTCCGGCGCGCTCGCGGATGGTCAACATCGTCTGACGTTCTCCGCGCTTTCGCGGCGCTCACGCACAACCGCGGTGGAGGTTCGCTTCGATAACACGGCGGCGACAGCCAGCCTAAACGCCCCGGCGGACCGAGGGTTCAGCGCTGGCAGCGAGGTCGAGATCGAAGGTGTGCTGCTGCCAGCGTGGAAAGTCAGCGTCGATGGTGGAACAATCGAAAGAGTCGGCGAAAGCCGCTTCCACGGTCGGATCGTTACTTCCCCGAGCGCTCCCGACTTTGCCGTGCGCTTGTCGCATCGCAAGCTGGGCACACACTATTACGTCAGGCGTGCAGCAGACTCTCCATGACCGCGCAACCACTAGCGACACACACTGACCTAACAGGCCGTGTGCTCTTGGGTCGCTACCGCATCGTGCGTGAGCTGGCGAAGGGCGGCATGGGTGTCGTGTACCTCGCGCGCGTCGAGGGCGCGGTCGGGTTCGTCAAGCCGGTCGTGGTCAAGCTGCTCTTGCCGGAGCACACGGAAGACGACCGCATCGTCAGCATGTTCGTGCGCGAAGCACGGATCCTCGCGCAGCTGCGACACCCGAGCTTGGTCGACGTCTTGGAGTTCGGCGAGCAAGACGGTGGCTACGTGCTCGTGCTGGAGTACGTGCGCGGCTACCACCTCGGACTGTGGCTGCGTTACCTCTTGGAGAAGAAGCGCTCGGCCTCGGCCGACGTGCTGATCCAGATCGTGATCGATGTGCTGGACGCGCTGCACCACGCGCACACGCAGCTGCATCCCGACGGCTCGCCCATGCAGATCGTGCATCGCGATGTCTCGCCCTCGAACATTCTGCTCGACGAGGCCGGCCGCGGACGCCTCTTGGACTTCGGCGTCGCGCGCATGCGCGGTGGCGGACACGAGTACAAGACGCAGGTGCAAGGCGGCTTCATGGGCAAGCTGCCGTACACGGCCCCGGAGATCTTCGCGGGTGGAGAAGCATCGCCGCGCAGCGATCTGTACGCGTGTGGGGTCGTGCTGCACGAGGCGATCTTCGGTCGCAACGTGTTTCGCGGCGAAACACAGGCGGCCACCTTGCAGCGCGTCTTGAACCATGTGCCCGAAGCGCTCGAGCCCATCAAACAGGTCCCGAAGGGTCTCGACCGGGTGCTCGCACGCGCGCTCGCCAAGTCCCCGATCGATCGGCACGAAGACGCGCGCGCCCTGGCGATGGATCTGCGCAAGCTGCTCAACGAGCCGGAGAGCGAGATCCGCGGGCGGCTCGCCGAGGTGCTCAAGCACGACTTCGGCCTGGAGATGGCCAAGCTGTTTAACCTGGAGTCGCTCGCCGATCGCGACGCAGCGTGGCGCAGGCTGAGCGTCACAGGCAGCCCTGAGCCTGCACCCGCTCCTGCTCCGGCGACACCTGCCAACGACCAGCACGCGCCACAGCGCGCGCCTGCGCCCGCAGGCGCCACGATCGTGTCGAGAAATCGCCGCGGCAACACGCAGGGCGAGCAGAACAAATCCGCGTCGGTGGCTTACCCGTCGCCAGCGCCCGCGCCCGAGTCATCCTCCGAGCGCGCTCCCGATTCGTTTCCCACCGTTCCAGCCCCTGCGCGCGCCCGCACCGGCGCGAACAAGGTGGTGCTCACAGACGCCGAGCTCGATGAGGAGGAGGTCGAGGTCGAGAGCGTCCCTGCCCCTTCGCAGCGCGCTCCAGAGCCTCCGCAAGCTCCTGCCCGCCGCTCTCGGCCCTGGTTCCTCGTGGGCGGGCTGGTGCTGTTAGTAGCTGTCGCCGCCGCTGGCTTCTGGCTGCGCGCGCTGAACAGCGCGCCAGCCCCGGTGCCACACGGCGTAGGGAGCACGCCCACCGTGTTTCATCCGGCCAACCCAGCGCCGCCGCCGAACCCTGTTGCCAGCACAACGAAGGATCCAGCGCCGCAGCCATCAGCTGCAACGACCGAGCCTACGCCCGATCCCAATGCCGGCGACAAGACCAAAAAACCAAAGGCCGCTGCACCGGATGCTTCGGCGCTCACGCGTGCGCTCCGCAAGCAGCGTCCCAAGCTCGAGGCCTGCTTTCTCAATCACTCCGTCGCGCTCGAAGGTCACGCCAGGACGCAGCTGATCTTCGACCTCGCCGCGGACGGTTCGCAGGCGAACGTCGAGCTCTCGCCGAAGCTGCTGACGCAGACCGAGCTGGGCCAATGCCTGCTGAACGTCGCGCGCAGCACACGTTTTCCGCCACAGGCGCGGGCGGTGTCCTTCACCATCCCTTTGACGGCCAGCACCAGCCGCGAGTGACGCGGGCAGCCGCAGCAGGCTGCAGCGCCCACCTTGCTGAACCTGCGTGACCGCGCGCTGCGACTCGAGTACACAACGCGGGCGTGACGCACGATTGCGGCAGGCGCATGCCTCCTAGATTAGAGACACGTAGTCAAGCAGCGCGCGGAGTGTGGCGCGTGCGCGTGGCGAACATTATTTGCGCAAGCGGTGAATGCAGCCATGAGCTGGCGACCAAGTGTCGGCAGCGGTTCGAAAAACCTTACGGCCGCTGCGCCTTTTGCCCTGCGACGCGCCATGTGAGCGCAATGCACGGACAGCATCAGAGCGCGTCACAACAAGTGTAAAACGTGCGGCATCGGCGTGTCGGGATGCGTTCCGGACGCGTTGCCATAGGCAGTTCCATCTGTATATCTACGTTCGTTCGAAGCTGAGGGAGTCAACAGCCATATGGATTTGGAATTCACCCGAGAGGAGCTCGCCTTCCGTGAGGAGGTGCGTGCATTCGTCGCCGAAAAACTGCCTGCCGACATCCGCGACAAAGTCGATCATGGCCAGCCACTCGGCAAAGAAGACGCCGTGCGCTGGCAGAAGATGCTCTTCGAGAAAGGCTGGATCGCTCCCAACTGGCCCGTGGAGTACGGCGGCACAGGCTGGACCCCGACGCAGATGTACATCTTCGACGACGAGATGGGCGCCGCGGGCGCACCGCCGGTCGTGCCCTTCGGCCTGAAGATGGTCGGACCCGTGATCTACACGTTCGGCAGCGAGGAGCAGAAGAAGCGCTTTTTGCCGGACATTCTCTCGAGCAAGGTGTGGTGGTGCCAGGGTTACTCGGAGCCCGCGTCGGGCTCGGACCTCGCATCGCTGACCACGCGCGCGGTGCGCGATGGTGATCACTACGTCGTGAACGGCATCAAGGCTTGGACCACACTCGGCCAGTACGCCGACTGGATCTTCTGCCTCGTGCGCACCGATCCGAACGCGAAGAAGCAGCAGGGCATCTCGTTTCTGCTGATCGATATGAAGAGCCCGGGCGTGAGCGTGCACCCGGTGATCACGATGGAAGGTGACCACGAGGTCAACGAGACGCACTTCGAAGATGTGCGCGTGCCCGTGGAAAACCTGATCGGCAAAGAGAACCAGGGTTGGACCTACGCCAAGTACCTGCTCACGCACGAGCGCACCAATGTCGCTAACATCGGCAACCTGAAGCGCACGCTGCGCCGCCTGCGCCGC
>Ga0190269_10000855_pt1 | contig 15167 bp, 15 predicted proteins | sample Popmic249IS_FD_133749 | JGI IMG/M metagenome (GOLD analysis project Ga0190269, IMG submission 133749) | Populus adjacent soil microbial communities from riparian zone of Blue River, Arizona, USA - 249 IS | ecosystem: Environmental > Terrestrial > Soil > Riparian zone | place: USA: Arizona...
CAAGCCCGCGAATGAGAAGCCCGGCGCGAGTGCCGAGACGGGCGACCGCGTGGCGGCGGATACGCAGCCGCAGCCGGGTGCGACGGCCGTGGCCGCAGCAGAGCCGCCTCCGGCCCCAGCGGAGGAACCGACGGCGGTCCCCGCAGGGACCGAGACGACCAACACCGCGACCGCCCCCGGCAAGCCGGAAGACACCGGCGCGGCCGCACCCGCGCGGCGCAACGCGCCTGACGCCGTGGTCGGCCAGCGAGCATCGCGGGCGGAGCGCGTCGCCCGCGCGGAGAAGCACAAGCTCGAGGCGCGCGCGCACTACCAGGCAGGTCGCTTCAAAGAGGCCGCGCGCTCGTACGAGCTGGCGACCCGCGAGACGCCTTCCGATGGCGGCGCGTTCGCCGGCCTCGGCGCCTCACTGCTGTCCGCGAACCAGCCGGAGCCCGCGATTCGCGCCTACCAGCGGGCCGTGCAGATCGACGGCAAGTCGTCGGGCTTCCACGCGGCCCTCGGGCGCGCATACGCGATGAAGGGCGACCGCGCGCGCGCCAAGACCGCCTATCAGCGCGCGCTCGCGCTCAACCCGAAGAACACCGCCGCGCAACAAGGCCTCGAGAAGCTCAAGTAGCCGAGGCCTCCTGCGGGCCGCGCAGGGATGTCAGCGCTTTTTGCGCTCGGGGATGAAGGCTTGGTTCAGGCCGCGCGCGTTATGGCCGAGCGCGATCAGCGCGCTGGTCGCGACGTCCGGCGAGGCCAGGGGCACGTCGAGCTGTAGGCGCAGGGTGTCGCCCTCGACGCCGACCACAACGTGAGCGTCCGCGCCCGCGTCGATCAGCGCGACCTCGCTGCGCATCCACAGCGCGACCGCCGAGTCGGGCAGGCGCTCGAGCTCGCGGCCATTCGCTTCGGCGGCTTGCTTGAGCAGCGCCTCGCCGCGCGCGGCGGCAAGCCCGATGACACCTTCGCAGAGCGCGTCGAGCCCCTGCACGTTGCGCGCGCGCCATAACCCGAGCAGCGTGGCCTCGAGCAGCAGCCGGCCGAGCGCGGCATCGTCGTCGGCCTTGACGGCCGCCCTCAGCCGGTCGACGCGGGCGTCGAACACCCGCCGCGCCTCGTGGTTGGGCACGCCCGGGATGAGCCCCGCGACGCGCTCGTCGGCCATACGGCCGTCCGGGCGCCGGCGGCGCCTCAGGTATTCGCTACGCCCGGCGGCCAGGTCCTCGACCTCGGGGGGTAGCTGGCGCATGCCCCGGGGGGCATCGGCCTGCCGCCTGACGACTGACGGGCTTTTTCGCGGGGAACTACGGCGCGGCGGAGCCAAGAGAGTCCTCCTTGGGACGGGGCGCCGTGACCTAGCACAAAAGGAGGGATCAAGTTTGGTGGCGCGGACTTGCGGCCCCAACGTTTATCCGTACACTCCCTCGCCCCGAGCCCGGCCAAGGGCCCCAGAGCCTGCTGAAGGCACAGTTTTCGAAGGGATTGAGCACATGTACGCGGTCATCAAGACGGGTGGCAAGCAATACCGGGTCAGCGAGGGCACGCTGGTTCGCGTGGAGAAGCTCGACGGCGAGGTCGGTAAGAAGATCGAGCTCACCGATGTGCTCATGGTCGGCGGCGACACCATCTCGGTCGGCGCTCCCTTCGTGAAGGGCGCCGCGGTCACCGCGGAGATCGTCGCGCAGGACAAGGCGAAGAAGATCATCGTCTTCAAGATGAAGCGCCGTAAGAACTACCGCCGCAAGACGGGTCACCGTCAGCCCTTCACCGAGCTCAAGGTCACCGGCATCCGCGCGTAATCACGTTTAGCCCTAAGCCAAGAAAGCAGGCATCACATGGCACATAAAAAAGGTCAGGGCGCGACCCGCAACGGACGCGACAGCAAGGCTCAGTTCCGCGGCGTTAAGGCGTTCGGCGGGCAGACGGTCACCGCGGGCAGCATCATCGTGCGCCAGGTCGGCTCGTCGTTCCACGCCGGCCGCAACGTCGGCACCGGCAAGGACTACACGCTGTGGGCACGCATCGACGGCACGGTGCAGTTCGAGCGCATGGGCAAGGATCGCCAGCGCGTGAGCGTGCTGCCGGTCGCCGACGCGGCCGAGTAGCCTTCGCCCTTTCGGCAGCTCATGCAACGGGCGCTCCTTCGGGGCGCCCGTTTTGCGTTGACGTGCACCTATTCGCTCGCGCGCTAGGCTCATCGCGCCATGAGCTTCGACATCAGCGCACACGTCCGAGAGCTCCGCGTGGATGGCATCACCGCTTTGCGAGGTGCCTTGTCACGCGCGTGGGCCGAGCAGATGCGCGAGGACGTGATGACCGCCTTTTGGAAGGCGATCCAACGCCCCGGCGGCGCCGTGGGCCGCGGTCCGCGCCGCTGGTACGTGGAGGTGCATCCGCAGGAGATCTCCGGCTTCGTCGAGCTGGTGACGCATCCCTTCGTTACGGCCATCAGCGAAGCCGTGCTCGGCCCGGAGTACGAGATCGTGGAGCTCGGCTTCGACGTGCCGTTTCAAGGCGCGAAGCTCCAGCCGTGGCACCGCGACTTCCCGTCGACGCCCGAAACCTACGAGCACCGGCGCATCACGTCGCTCGCGTTCAACCTCACCGCCGTCGACGTAACGCAAGACATGGGTCCGTTCGAGATCGCGCCCGGCACGCAGTACGACGACGGGCGCGCGTGGAAGAACGAGATGTTCCCGCCCGAGCAAGAGTGGCCACGCTTCGCCGAGCGCGGCGTGCGGAAGTACCCCGCGATGGGCGACATCTCGGCGCGCAGCGCGCTGACCGTACATCGCGGCACGCCGCACCCATCTCCGATCGCGCGCCCCGTCTTGGTGCTCGGCGTCGATGCGCCGGGCGCTGGCCACGCGGCCTTGCACGACATGATGGTGACGCGCGACTTCTACGCCGCGCTGCCAGACGCCGTGCGCGAGCACCTCGTGTGTAGCGTCGTCGATGAGCTCGTGCCCGTCACGCAGAAGCACGACATCGAAGGCCTCGTGCTGGGTGTCGATGAGCCGAGTCCGGGCTCCGCCATGGGCGGGTCGGCGTAGCGTATGCGTTACCGCTCTCGGTCCGTCAGGTAGCGCTCCAGGGCGTCATCGATCGAAGGCATGATCCAGCCGCGCTCGCTGCCGAGCGCGCTGTACGCAGGGCGGCGTGCAGGCAGCCCGAGATCGCGCATCGGTTGCGCACGCAGACCCCGCGCCGAAACGCCGGCCATCTCCGCCGCGCGCAGGGCCAGCTCGCTCCACGTGACCGCGCCGGCGTTGGCCAAGTGCCATACTCCGCGCTCACCATCGACCAAGAGGTCGAGCGCCGCCTGCACCAAGTCGGGCACGTACGTCGGGGATACGACCGTGTCGTCGGCCGCGCGCAGCTCGCGGCCAGCGGCCAGCTCGCGCAGCGCACCCGTCACGAAGTTCGCGTCGTCCCAGGGGCCGAAGAACGCGCTGGTGCGCACGACGAGAGCGGTGGGGCTCGCGGCAAGCACGCGATCTTCCATCGATGCTTTACTGCGGCCATAGGCGTTGAGCGGCGCGACGGCTGCGCTCTCCGTGTACGGCACGTCACTTTCGCCATCGAACACCATGTCGCTCGAGAACGTGAGCAGCGGAAGCGAGAAGCGCGCGCACGCCTCGGCGAGCGCGGCCGGACCGGTCGCGTTGACGGACAGCGCGAGATCCGCCTCGCGCTCCGCGTCGTCGACGCGCACGTAGCCGGCCGCGTTCACGACCGCAAAGGCGTTCGTCTCCTCGAGCAGCGTGTCTGCCGACAACGGAGCGCTCAGATCGATCTCATCGCGACCGGCCACGTGGTACGGGATGCCGCGCGCGTCGCACAGGCGCGCGAAGGCACGACCCAGCGTGCCTCGAGGCCCGACGATCAAGAGCGGTTGAGCGGACCGGTTCTGCATATCCACGCTAGGCTCCGTTTGCGTCGCAGGCGACGTGCGGCCGGAAGCCGGCGGGTGAAACAGCCGATCCGGCCGGCGCCACCAGCCGGGCTGTGCGATGAACGGCTCGTCGACCGGCTTACCCTCGGTCGCGAGCTCCCGCACCAGCCGCGCGATAGCCGTCGGCCTAGGCTCCGGCGCGCGGACATCGAACGCGCCCGGCTCATAGAAGCCGTCGTCGCGGGTGACGAGGACATTCCAATCGAACGCGCCAAACAACGACCAGACGGTGACGGCGCGAACATCCGCGCCCGCGGCCCGCATGCGCTTCACTCCGAGCCAGATCTCGTACAGCCAACGGAGCTGCTCTTCACGCGTCCCGCCCAAGTGAGCTTCCGTGACCGCGACGGGCAGGCCGTAGCGCTGCCACGTCTCACGCACGACTGAGCAGGCGCCAACGGGAAATTCGAGGCGAGCGCGCACGGCTTCGACATCGGCATAGCCATCGGGATACGTCTGGTGCGGGCGCTCTGGATAGCCCGCGCTGCTCTCATCGATATAGCGGTCGCTCGTGATGTAGTGATTGACGCCCACGATGTCGGGCGGGCACGGGTGCTCTTCGAAGAACGCCAGCTCGCCTTGGCTGATGCCGCTGTGGACGAGGTAGCTCCACATCGGATGTTCGTGCGTCACGCGCCCGCACAAGAGGTCGAGCGACAGCCAGCGCCGCTGGTTGAGGAAGCGTGCGACGCCATCGAGCGCGGGCGTGCTGTACACGCGGCCGAGGTCCTCGGTCTGGACCAAGCGCGCGGCAGGCGTGACCTCTCGGATGGCCTGCATCGCGCACACGATGCCACGGCACTGCGTGATGAGCGCGCGCGCAAAGGTCGCGTCGTCGCGGCCGTGCGGATACCAGAAACCGTACATGCCGCTGAAGCGCGCGGTCGTCATTGGCTCGTTGACCGGCGTGTAGTCGAGGACCGACGGGTAGCGCTCCGCGACCGCCCGCGCGTACCGCGCGAGCTTCTCCGGCAACGCAGCGTCGATGAGGCTCGTATGCCGAGGACCGCTCCCGTGATGGAGCAGCCCTACGATGGGCCGCAAGCCGTGCTGCTGCAGATGCGACACGCGCTCGTCCGGCCATGACCAGTCGATCGGGCCATCCTCTTCGGGCTGCGTACGCTCCCACAACACCGGGTAGCGGATGGCTGCGAGGCCCAGCCCGGCGACCGCGTCGAGGTCGCTCAGGCGATGTGCATGACCATTGCGCTCGAGTTGATCGAAGTACGCGTCGCCCACGCGATTGACGGTGCACTCGATACCGCCCCAGACCTGCAACGCTGGCCGCGCGCTCTCAGCATCGGCAGGCGAGGGTTTCGCGAGTTCATGCGTGGACGTCATTTGAGGTCGGACGTGCAAGCCACGGACCAGCTATGCCCGGTCCTGCATCACGGCTGCGGCGCTTGCTGTGGAGCCTCGCGTTCAACGGTGCGAGTGGTGTCGATCGGCACCTGCTCCTGCTGCCTCTGCACTTCTACCTCGGTGCTGCCCGGCACGACGGTGTGCCCGCTGTGCACCTCTGTCTGCACTCGGCCAGGCGTCTTCGTGGCTTCGAGCGCGACGCGTGCGCGTTCGCTCTCCGCAGTGTGCACTTGCGCGGCACCTTGCGCCTCGTTGACCTCGCGACGCACTTCGTTCTCCTGCTCGCGCACAGCTTCCTTGAGGTCTCGGCGCTCTTCGAGCACTTCATCGGTCACGCCCCGCTCGGCCAGCGCAAGTTTCTCCTCGAGCTGCGCGACCTCGGCCTTCTTGTCTTGGATCTCCTTGCGCAGATCTTGTGCGACGCCCGGGCTCTCCTGCCGTGCTTCCTCGAGCTCCTTCACTTCTTGCCGCACTTCCGTGTCGCGATTGCATCCGGCCGTGCCCAGCATCACCAGCAACAGCACTCGTGTTGACGTTCGCATGTTCATGTCGCGCCTCCAGGGTTGAGGCACGACGACGCTACAAGAAGCAAGCCAGCGCAGCCGCGTGCCGCGCGCGGGCGTATGCTCGCGCGGCACGCGGTGCGGTGGTGGACGTGCGACTCACCGCCACCACAGTGAGGCAAGCCCCTGCGTAGCCAGAACGGCTCGTCGGCCAGCTCTGCGGTTGTCCGAGAGCAGCGGCCACTCGTCCACGGCAGTCAGGCCGTGGACGAGTGGCGAGCTCGGGTTACGGGATGGGCAAGCAGGCGTTTTCGTCGCCGGGCTCGAAGCAGAAGTAGCCGGCCGGGCACGCCCCCGTCACGCACGCGATCACGCAGATGTCGCTCGCGGTCTCCGAGCACGTGAGGCTCGCATCGACCCCGGCGCACAGGCCGTCGTTGATGGCGGCGGTCGCGACGCCGCAACTGACGACGCACGTGCCCGAGGCGCACTCCATGTCCACGCTGGTATTGCCCCCCAGGTTTTGATCGCACTCGCTGCCGACGGTGCCGCGGCATGCCGCGCCGGGGAAGGTGCCATTCGGCAAGCACGCGTTCTCTCCGCCTTCGTCGAGGCACGAATACCCGGCCGGGCAGTCGCCTTCGTCGCAGGCGATGACGCAGATGTTGCTAGCGGTCTCCGAGCACGTGAGGCTCGGGTCGATCGCGGCGCACAGGCCGTCGTTGGTCACGTCGCTCGCGACATCGCAGCTGACCACGCACGTGCCGGATGCGCACACCATGTCGAGGTCGGGGTTACCGCTGAGGTCTTGATCGCACTCGCTGCCCGCCGTGTCGCGGCACGCAGCGCCAGGGAACGTACCGTCCGGCAAGCACGCGTTCTCGGCCTCGGGGATCTCGCCGGGGCTGAGGCACGAGTAGCCGTCGTCGCAGGCGCCTTCATCGCAGGCGAGCACGCAGATGCTGCCCGCGCTCTCCGAGCACGTGAGGGTCGGGTCGACGAAGCGGCACAGCGTGTCGCCGTAGCCTTCCCACTGCGCCTCCTCGTCGCAGCCCACGACGCACGTATCGTTCACGCAGACCATGTCCACGTCGGCGTTGCCTTGCAGGTTCTGCGCGCAGCTGTCGCTCGCGCTGCACGGCCCGCCCGGGAAGGAGCCCGCGGGCAGGCACAAGGGCGTGTCGTAGATCCCGGTCGCGCATACCAGTGACGGATTGATAGCCTGACAGAGCTCGGTGCCGCCGTCGGTGCAGTCGGGCAAGCAGATCTCGTCTTGGCAGATCATCGCAGCGCTCTCATCGCCGGCGCTGATCGGATCGCATGCGTCGTTCCGGTTGGCGCGGCAAGCGCTGCCCGGGAACGAGCCGAGCGGCAAGCACGCCGGCACCTCGAGCGCATCGGCGCACACGAGATCGGGATGGATGTCCGCGCAGGTTTCATCATCCGTCGGGCACTCGGCCAAGCACTTGCCCGAGACGCAGGTCGTCCCGTCGTCGCACGGGCTGTCTTCGCCGCACAGCGCGGGCGGCTGGCAGACGTCGTCTTGGCAGATCGCGCCCGCCGGGCATTCGTGGGTCGCGCTGCACACCGGCGGCGCGCAGAAGCCGCGGTTGGCCGGATCGTCCGCGAGCGGTTGGCACACCTCGTCAGCGAGACACTCGGCGCTCGGGTCGCCTGGATCGCACAGGTGCAAGCACAGGCCGCCTTCGTCGGACAGGCCGTTGCTATCCGGCCAGCACGTCTCGTCGGAGCTGCAGGAGTCTTCGTCGGACGCGGCAGGATCGCAGGTCAGCAGCTCGCAGACGCCCGTGTCTTCGTTGCAGCGCGTGCTGGAGCTGCATTCCTCGGTGATCGTGCACGACGGCGCGCAGATGCCGAGCGCGCTCGTATACAGCGGCTGGCAGGCGTAGTCGCCATCTCCGCGGCAATCGACGTCGCCTTCGCAGAACGCCATGCACAGGCTGACGCCGTCGGAAGTCGTGTAACAAGTCGAGCCGACTGGACACGGGTTGTCTGCGCTACACCCGAGGATCGAGCAGTAGCCGCCGGGCAGGGTGTCCGTCATCACGCAGCTACCGGTCTGGCAGTCCGTCGGGTCGTCGCATGCAGCGCCGACGGGCCCCTTGGCCGGCGTGCCCGGCACGGCGACGCACTCTCCATCCATCTCGGCCGTGCCCTCTCCGCAGGTCAGACCGCCTTGGCCCGAAGCACCTCCGCTGCCGCCGCTGCCGCCGCCGCCGCCTTCACCGGCCTGCGGCCGGCCCGAGTCGCCGTCAGGTACGCAGACGCCGCCGTCGGTCTCGACGGTACCCTCGCCGCAGGTCGCGCCGCCGCCGCCGCCATCGTCGTCATCGCCGCAGGCGGTTGCCAGGATGAGGGCGCAGAACAGCAAGCTCCGTTGAAGTGGAAGAGCTCCCAAGTGCACGTGTGCCTCCGCGGCAGGTTGTCGGCGCGCTGAGCACGAGCTGCGGCGCTGCGGCGCTCGCCCAGCGTAGGAGCCGGCTGTCCCGCGAAGCAATTCTTGTCGCCACGCAGCGATCGCTACGGTCGGATGAACACACACAAAGAGCGACGCGCACCGCTCGGTGCGATGCGCGTGAGTGCGGCAAGATGGTCACGCGAGCGAGCGCGAGCGCTCGACGCGGTCAGGCCAGGCCGCTCGCGCGGTCGCCCATCATGTACGCGAAGTTTGCGCTGTAGAACTGCTGCTTCGCTTCTTCGGTGATGCCGGACATCGTGCGTTCGAAGCGCCCGATCGGATCGTCGGTGCCTTCGGGGTGCGGATAGTCGCTGGAAAATAGGAACAGCTCGGGGCCGGCGGCGGCGATCATGCGGCCTACGTCTTCGCCCGGAAACGGCGTGAAGCGAACGGCGCGACGGATGTACTCGGACGCGCGCAGCGTGAGCGCCGCGACGTTGTGATCGGTGCGCTTGAAGATCTTCTGCGCGCGGTCGAGCTTGCTGATGAATTCCGGAACCCAGCCCGCACCGAGCTCGATCACGCCGCCGCGCAGCTTCGGGAAGCGCTCGAAGACGCCGTCGAACACCATCGCGGTGAGGAACAGCTCGGGCGCATACGACAGCCCGATGAAGTCGCGGACACGCAGGTTCTCGCCACCGCCGATGATGTCGGGTGGGACCGGCTTGCCGTTATTGAGCCACGCGCTCGAGATCAGCTTTTGGTTCGGGCCGACGTGCAACATGAAGGGCGTATCGGCGTGGCACAGCGCAGCCCAAACCGGATCGAAGTCGGTGTGGCCGGGCGAGCGATCGCCGACGGTCGTCGCCGGGATCCAGAACGCGCCGCAGCCGAGCTTCGCGCCGGCTTCGATCTCGGCGACCGCGCGCGTCGGATCCATCAGCGAGCACTGGCCGACGCCGATCAGGCGCTTGTCGACGTTGCAGAACTCCGCCATCGCGCGGTTGTGGGCGCGGATGCCGCCGTAGCGGATGTCCATGTCGTCGTGGTGCAGGTACTGGCCGCCCGCGAAGGTCGAGAACACCAGTTGGCGCGAGAAGCCGAGGTCGTCGAGCGCCTTGCTGCGCTCGTCCGGCGTCATCGCGCCCGGGGCGTGCCAGCCTTTCACACCGGCGACCACGTTCTCGATTGCGCGCCCATCGGCGGCGCGACGCTTGGCCTTCTCCGCGGCATCCTCGATCAGCTGATACGTCGCGGTGCCCGCCTTGCCGAGGCCGAGCGGTGGCAAGCGCTCGCGGATGTCGGGATCGGCATGGCGCACGATCCAGTCCGGCGTCTCCATGATGTGGCTGTCGGCATCGAGCATCACTTTGGTCGCGTAGGTCATGTCCGCCTCCCAGCTATCGTCACTCGAGGTTCTTGCGCTGGAGCATCCAGCGCGCATCGCTGCACAGCCCACAAGCATCGCCATAGAAGAGCGCGCGCGCTTCCTCGTCGCCCGCGAGGTGGATCTTGAACCACCCGGTCACCGCGTCGAGGATCGGCGCGGGCGCGCGGCCCGGCATCAAGTGATCTTGGCCCATCGAGAGGCCATACACGGCGGGCACGGTCACCGCGTCGTACGCGTCCTCGACGCCCGCCGGCGCGACCAGCGTGTCGAGCTCGCCGGCGATCAGGAACGTCGGGCTGTGCAGCCGGCGCGCGTCGGCCACGCCTGCGCCCTGGATGGGCACGGTCGCGACGACGCGCGAGTCCGCGCCTGCCGTAACGGTGGCCATACTGCCTTGCGAGTGCCCGGACACGCCCAGCTTCGCGGTGTCGACCTTGCCATAGAGCGCGCTGGCCGCGCGCGCGTTCTCGGCGATGGCGAAGTCGAGACCGCGCAACATCTCGACGCCGCCGCTCGTCCACCGCGTGTTGCTCGCGATGACGATAAAGCCATGCGAAGCGAGGTGCTCGAGCAGCTCGCTGAAGAGCAGCGGGTGCGAGCACGTGCCGTTGCCCCACGTGATCACGGGATACTTCACGCCGTCTTCCAGCACCGCGGGCCGGAACATGGTGTACAGCTGGCGATCCATGTCCGCGGGGTAGGTGGTGAGGTTCTCGATGACCTCGGGATCCGCGTCGGCGCCTACGAGCGCGACGAAGGCCGAGCACCGCGCCGTGTCGTCGGCGACGTTGCGGTTGCGGTGGCTCTCGCCGACGTTCTTCTCGATCAGCACGTCGTGCGGCCCGCGCGCGCCGTAGTCGGTCGGGCCGGGCTCGCCTGCGTCCACGGTTGCGTCGGTGATCGCGGCGTCGTCCGTGGAGCCGGCGTCGTCAGGGGCGGTCGGCGATCCCCCTGAGCCTGCTTGGGTTCCGCCCGCGCCGAAGCCGCCGGTTCCGCCTGCGGCCACGCCTGCGCTGCCGGCGCCGCCGCCTGCGCCGCCACCGCCGCTTCCGCCGGCCGAGCTACCGCCGCTGCCGCCGGATGCCGTGGCGCCGCCGGCTCCGCCGGTGACCGCCGTGTTTGGGTTCTCACCCTGCCCGTCATCGCTCGAGCTGCACGCCATCGCGATGCAACACAACACGATCAAGCGCACGGCAACGCCGAGTTTCACGTTCGTTGTGTAGGTCATGGCGGTCCTCGCTCTCACGCTTTCATCGATAACTAAGCCTTCATCGATCTCAGCTTGCCGCGGCGGTCCAGCGCGCCGCTCGCCCAGATCGTCACCGCAGTGCGCATCGCTTCGTGGCGCGAGATGCGCAAGCGGTCAGCCAGCTCGGGCCGAGCCGCTGCGCTCAAGATCATGTCCAGCACCGCGAAGGCCATGCGCTCGTCGAGCTCGGGCTTGAGCTGCGGGCGCAGGAGCCGCGCGCCCTGCTGCTTCCTCTGATCGATCACCGCGCGAAAGCGCCGGAACGCGGCCGGATAGTCCGTCTCGAGGTCGCGCACGAATGCCGGCGAGAGCGCGGCCTGGGCGTCGGCCCACGCGTCGAGCCAGCGCATGAACTGCTCGAACGGCGGCTCCTGCCGCGCTCCGACGGCGGACGTCGCCGCCAGCTCTTCGGCCCAGCGCTCGACGCATGCCAAGGTGAGCACTTCCTTGGAAGGGAAGTGCTTGTACAGGGTCGATGCGCTGATCCGCAGCTCGGTCGCGATCTCACCCATCATCACGCCGCGCAGCCCGAGCGCCTTCGCCTTACTCGAGAACGCGTCGACGATCTGCTGGCGTGTCTCTTCCGGCGCGACGCGCGCGCGGCGTGCAGGCTTGGCTCCCCGGACGGCTGGCATGCGTCGAGTAATTAGAAGGCGCGCGCATTACTGTCAATACCGCGCGGCAAGCGACGTAAAACGCCCCGCACCGCCTACGCGGCGGTGGGAGCGGACGTGGAACATTGCGCCGCTCGCCGCGAGCGCTACTGCGGGAGTGGAGCCGTGAGCACGACGATGGTCGCCGCGCCGCCGGCGCGCGCGAGGTCCATCGCGTCTACGGTGCGCCCGAACTCCGCCTTCTCGTCGGCGTCGAAGAACACCGTGCGCTGGCCGCTCGCCGCGAGCACGCGCTTGAGCTTCGCGGACAGCTGATCGGCGGGCACGACGTCTTGGTTGATCTTGATGTCGCCCGCCTGCGTCACCGACAGCACGATCGGCCTGTTCTTGTCGTCCGCGGGGGCAGGCGGCTCGTTCGGCTCGGGCTTGTTCGGCAGGTGCAACCAGAACTGCTTGGCCAGCATCGGCGTGATGACCATGAAGATGATCAAGAGCACGAGCACCACGTCCACGAGTGGCGTCACGTTCATGCTCGGCGCGGCGCGTCCCTTTTTGCCGGTGCTCTGGCCGATGTCCATCGCCATGGTGCGCTCCTACTTGCTGGCGGTTTGTGCGCCCGCGCCCTTGAGCTCGTTGACCCGCAGCGAAACGCCAGGGAAGCCGACGTCCTGGCAGATCTTGAACAGCTTGCGAACCTCGCCGTACGGCGCCTTTCGGTCCGCGCGCAGCACGAGGCGGCGGGACGGCTCGCGCTCGTTCGCTTCGGCCAAGCGGGAAGCGAAGTTGTCGGGCGTGAGCAGCTCTTGCTCGAGGTACATGGACCCGTCCGTGGTGAGCGAGAGCGTGAATGGATCGGTCTTGCTCTTGGCCTCGGGGTCGACGTTGAAGATGCTCGGCAGGTCCACCTGCGCCGACTTCTCCATGGCCGGGATGACGACCATGAAGATGATCAGCAACACGAGCACCACGTCGACCAGCGGCGTGACGTTCATTACCGGCGCGGGGCGGTACCTGTTGCGCGACAGCGAGCGCACCATTACCTCCGCAGCGGCGAGGGTCGCGGGATGCCTCGTGAAGGCAGCCCCGGTCGCTCCGAGCTACCGGGCGGCGGCGCGGAGGGCGGCGCCGAGGCAGGCATCGCCGGTGCATGTGCGGCGTGGGCCTGCGGCTGCGCATAGGCCTGCGGCTGCGCATACGCTTGCGCCTGAGCCTGCGCCGCCAGCTGGTTGCGCGACTCGATCTCGAGCTGGTCGACGAGCTCGCCGCCCGAGTTGAGCAGTCCCGCTTCGTAGTTGGCGATGCGGCCCGACAGCCAGTTGAACACGAGCACCGAAGGGATCGCGACGACGAGGCCGTAGCCGGTCACGATCAACGCTTCGCCGATCGCGGCACCGATCGTGCCGATGCCGCCCGAGCCGCTCTCGGCGATCAGCTTGAAGGCGTGGATGATGCCGAGCACGGTGCCGAGAAGGCCGACGAACGGCGCGGTCGAGCCGGTCGAGGCGAGCACGTTCATGCCGCGGTTCAAGTCGCGGCTCAGCGCGTCGCCCTTACGTTCGAGCGCCCGCCGCGCCACCTCTGCCGCTTGAGCGCCCGTGTCGCCCGCCTGCATGCGACCGAGGAACGAGCGCAGGCCCGTGTCGAGGAACTGGCCGAGGTGGTTGCTCGGCAGCTCCGCGATGTTCGCGAGAGCCTGCGGGTAGTTCTTCGCCACCATCGCAGGCTGGATCAGCTCGGCCAGCTGGCGCGCGCGCTTGCCCGACTGAGTGAGCAGCACGAGGCGGTCGGTGACGACGGCTACGCACGCGATCGCCTGTAGCGACAGCACGATCACCACGCACTTCACGGCGAAGCCCATGTGCTGCCAGAGCTCCCAAAGATTGATTTCCATCAGCCTCTCCTCCGCGTCTCGTTCATGTCAGCTGGAACACGACGCGCTTGGTCGTGCGTTTGCGAATCTTCTTGCCGTCCTGCATCGCAGGCCGATAGCGCCAACCGGCCACGGCCTTCAGCACCGTGTCGTGGAACTCCTCCGGCCCGCTCACGATCTTCGCGTTCTTGCACCGGCCATCCTCGAGCACCTCGAAGGACACGACGACCACGCCTTCGATGCCCTTGCGCTCGGCGGCCTTCGGGTACTTCGGTTGGGGATTGTCGAGCTCCGTCGGCCCGGTGATCTTGCCCGGCTTCGGCGGGGGAGGTGGGGGCGGTGGCGGTGCCACGCGCGCGCTGCCGGTGCCGCCTTCGACGCCGTCGAGGAAGCCATCGACGGGACCCGTATCGCCGGCCTCTGTGAGCTCTGCGTCCGATTCTTTCGGCTTCTCGAGGGGTACTTCCTTCGGCGGTTGGATCGCCGCTCGCTTCATCTTCGGGCGCGCCGAGACCGCCGGCTTGGGTGCCTCCTCGACCTTTGGTGGCTCCGGCTCGGGCTCCGGCTCGGGCGGCGGCGCGAACTCGACCTGCGTGAGCTTCTCCTCGACGACCTGCCGCGCTGTGGCCGTACCGGCCACGATCGCCGCGCCTGCCAGCGTGTACACGAACGCAGCGCCGGCGAGCGAGCCGCGCATGCGCTTGCGGGCGTCCGCCGAGGTCTGGTCCTTCGAGAAGTCGTCGAACATCGCACGCTCTTCAGTTACGCGAGCCTCAGTTACACGCGTTCATGCACGTGCCCATGCTCGTGCACGTGCCCAAGGCGCTCGCGGCAGCGCAAGGATTGACCGCGGGATCACCCATGCAGTCCATTCCGCCCATGTACGTCACGCCCGCGGTGATCTCGGTCTGGCAAAGCGCGGGCGTGAAGCACGCGGAGCCGGTGCAGCCCTTTTCTCGGGCGCAATCCACGATCGCTCTGCACAGCGTCACGAACATGGGATCCGGGTTTAGGTAGCACGCCGCGTAGTTGTCGTAGCAACCCATCATGGCGGTCGGCGTGCAGACACAATCCACGCATTCCGGCATGTCGCTCATGTACATCGCCGCGCACGCCGCGTCGGGCATATACGTTGTTGGCGTTTCGATGGTGAATTCGACGGTCGCGGGCGCGCTGATCGTGTCCTCATCGTCGGTCACCCAGAGGCTGTACTGATAGGTGCCCTCGCCGAGTGTGACCTGCGGCGATGCGACCGGCATCGGGTCGCCGGTGAACGTGTTCAGGTTCGCGAGGCCCGCGTCGTAGCGCACGTTCCCCGGCACGTTCGTCTGCAACCACAGGTATTTGACGATGCGGCCGTCGTCGTCGCTGCTCATGCTGCCGTCGAGCGTGAGCGCGATAGGCGCACCCATGAACGGGATCGGCTCGTCGATGTTGACGGGCGCTCCGTTCATCAGCAGTTGGACCTGAGCCTCGGGAGGTTTGTTATTGACCTCGAACTCCGAGCAGGCGTTGAGTGAGAGCAGCGAGACCAACGCGAGCAGCGTTGCCGCGGCCGAGAGCGTGTTTCCGTGCTTGATGGATCGCATGGCTTGCCTCACCACTGCTCAAAGCTCTTGGACCAACCGCACGTAGAGCAGACGCCCGCGTGGGTCATGGGTGTAGACATCGTAGCCGAGGCCGGCGGCGAGCGTCGGAGGCGGCGTGTCGAGCAGGTTGGTCACGCCCAAGCGCACCGTCGTCGCGATGTGCTCGTCCCAATCGATCTTGTACGAATACTGCAGATCCAGGGTCACCTGGGCGTTGATGCCGCGGTA
>Ga0190269_10000856_pt1 | contig 15157 bp, 14 predicted proteins | sample Popmic249IS_FD_133749 | JGI IMG/M metagenome (GOLD analysis project Ga0190269, IMG submission 133749) | Populus adjacent soil microbial communities from riparian zone of Blue River, Arizona, USA - 249 IS | ecosystem: Environmental > Terrestrial > Soil > Riparian zone | place: USA: Arizona...
CTCGACTACGCCAAGACCCGCGAGCAGTTCGGCCGCCCGATCATCCAGAACCAGGGCGTCGCCTTCATGCTCGCCGACATGAAGACCAAGATCGACGCCTCGCGGCTGCTGGTCTGGCGGGCCGCCTGGATGGGCCGCAACGGCGTGCCCTTCGAGGCTGGCGAAGGCTCGATGAGCAAGCTGTACGCCGGTGAGACGGCGGTGGACGTGACGGAGAAGGCGATCCAGATCCTCGGCGGCAACGGCTACACCCGGGAGTACCCGGTGGAGCGCTGGCACCGCGACGCGAAGATCTACACGATCTTCGAGGGCACGTCCGAGATCCAGCGGCTCATCATCAGCCGCGCGATCTCCGGCATGCAGATCCCGTAGCGCTCGCATGACGCTGGCCGCCGAGCGCGACGCCCGCCGCGAGGCGCTCCTCGCGGCGGCCGACGCGGTCGTCCGGCGCGAGGGAGCTGTGGCGAGCATGGCTTCCATCGCCGCCGAGGCCGGCATCACCAAGCCGATCCTCTACCGGCACTTCGGCGACAAGGGCGGGCTCTACGCCGCCCTGGCCGAGCGGCACACCGACCGGCTGCTCGACGCGCTCGTGGACTCCCTGACCGCAGGGGGCACGGCGCGCGAGCGGGTCGAGCGCACCATCGACACCTACCTCCGGGTGATCGAGTCGGAGCCGGAGGTCTACCGGTTCCTGGTGCAGTCCGAGGAGGCCGTGGCCGCGCGCGAGCCGGTGCGCGGCTTCGTGCGCCGGCTGCAGGACCTGCTCGCCGCCGGGATCGCCCACGAGCTGCGGCTGCCCGACGACGACCGGAGGGCGGCCGTGTGGGCGGTCGCGATCGTGGGCATGGTGCAGGCGGCCGGCGAGCGCTGGCTCGAGCTGCCGGACGGCACGAGGCCGGAGCTCGCCGCCCACCTCACCGACCTCCTGTGGGGCGCCTACGCCCAGCAGGCACGCCGGGCCTGACCTCCGCTAACCTCTGCGGCTCCGTGTGCTCCAGGAAATTGGGGGCAACACACGGGCACAGAACGACGCCGTCGCGCGTTGACCCCCGCGCCGGACGTGAAACGAGGAGACCCGAGGACATGGCCACCGACTACGACACCCCCCGCCGCTCCGAGGTGGACGACCTCGGCGAGGACAGCCTGGAGGAGCTGAAGGCGCGCCGCGCCGAGGCCCAGTCGGGCAGCGTCGACGTGGACGAGGCAGAGCTCGCCGAGGGCCTCGAGCTCCCGGGCGCCGACCTCTCCGGGGAGGAGCTCACCGTCAAGGTGCTCCCCAAGCAGAGCGACGAGTTCACCTGCAGCAGCTGCTTCCTGGTGCACCACCGCAGCCAGCTGGCCTCCGAGGAAGGCGGCCGCCTGGTCTGCCGGGAGTGCGCTGCCTGACCCGGTTCGTCACCCCTCGGTGATGCAACGGCCCTAGTCCCTCCGGGCCAGTGGCTGGTGCCCCGAGAGGGGCATGGCCCCTGGCCCCAACCGGGACATACCGTCGCCGACATGCAGAGCCGCTGGCGCCGCCTGGTCGTGCGCATGTCGGAAGCGCTGCCGGAGGCCCGCTACGAGGCGCTGCTGGCCGTGCTCCGCGCGTCGGTCCTGGTCGCCGGGGGGCTCTTCCTCCTGACGCAGGGCGGGTCGGACGACCTCCATCCGGCGATCGCGGTGAACCTGGTCCTGGGCATCCTCTCCTTCGCCGCCGCCGTACCGCTCTCGCAGGTCGCGGAGCCGGAGCGCGCGCGTGCATGGGGGCGCTGGTCCACCACCCTCGACGTGCTGCTCTACGTCGGCTACTCGGCGGCCTTCCACGAAATGCCGGGGGCAGGGTCCATCTACCCGGTGTTCGTGCTCGTCGCGGGGCCGCTCCGCTGGGGGCTCGCCGGGATGCCCGCCACCGTCCTGCCGGTCGTGGTCATCGCCACCTGGATGCCACAGGAACGGCTCGACGGCAACGTCATGTCGGACCCGGTCGACATCGCCTTGCAGTGCCTGCTCATCACGCTCCCGGTCATCCTCATCCGCTCGCTCGTCATGCGCAGCGGGGCCCGGCTCCGGCAGGCGGAGCAGCAGTTCGCCACTGCCTTCGAGCACGCCTCCATCGGGATGGCGCTGCTCGAGGTTGACCTGCGGGTCATCAAGGCCAACCGCGCGCTGGGAGTGCTGCTGGGCGTGCCGGCGGCCCATCTGGCGGAGCGGCACCTCGCCGACGCGGTGGACCCCCTGGAGCGCGCGGCCCTGGTGCGCGTCCTGCGCGGCCTGACCCCCGACACCCCCAGCACCCGGGTGGAGGTGCGACTGCGCCGTCCGGACGGGGGGCTGCGCTGGGGGCACGTCTCCGCGTCGCTGCTGGAGGGACGCAGCGGCCTCCACCCCCGCATCGTCGTCCAGGTGGAGAACATCACCGAGCGCAAGCGCTCCGAGGCGCTGCTCTCCCACGCCGCGGCGCACGACGCGCTGACGGACCTGCCCAACCGCACGCTGCTCATCACCCAGCTCGAGGCGGCGCTCGGGCACGGCGAGCAGGTCGCCGTCCTCTTCCTCGACCTCGACCGCTTCAAGGTCGTCAACGACGGCCTCGGCCACGCGGCGGGCGATCAGCTGCTCGTCCAGGTGGCGCACCGGCTGCGCGACCTCATGCGGCCGGAGGACCTGGTGGCGCGGCAGGGTGGCGACGAGTTCGTCGTGCTCTGCCGGCAGGCCGACGAGGAGGTCGCGGCCGGCGTCGCCCGCCGGGTCCTGCAGGCGCTCAAGGCGCCGGTGCCGGTGCCAGGCGGTGCCGAGGTGGTGGTGGACGCCAGCGTCGGCGTGGCCCTGGCGGGTCCCGGCGACACCGCGACCCTCGTGCTGCGCGACGCCGACACCGCGATGTACGCGGCGAAGGGCAGCGGCGGCGGCCGCGTCCGGTTCTTCACGCCGGAGATGCGAGAGGCCGTCGTCAAGGTGCACGAGCTCGAGGTCGACCTGCGCGCAGCGGTGCGCCTGGGCGGCCTGTCGCTCTTCTACCAGCCCGTGGTCGACCTGGCCAAGAGCCGGGTCACGAGCTGCGAGGCCCTGGTGCGGTGGCACCACCCGACCCGTGGCTGGGTGCCGCCGCTGGAGTTCATCGACGTGGCGGAGCAGAGCGACCTCGTCCTGGAGCTCGGGGAGTGGGTGCTGCGGCAGGCGGTCGCTGACGCGTCGACCTGGCCCGCCCCGGTGGGCGGCGCGGCTCCCAGCGTGGCCGTCAACGTGAGCCTGCGCCAGCTGCTGTCCACCGGCTTCGCGTCCACCGTGTCCACCGTCCTGACCGAGACCGGCTTCCCGGCAGAGCGGCTCTGCCTCGAGGTGACCGAGACCGCGCTGGCGGTCGAGGTGGAGGCGGTCGTCGCCGCGCTGGAGGAGCTGCGCGAGGTCGGGGTCCGGCTCGCGATCGACGACTTCGGCACCGGCCACGCCTCGCTGACCTACCTGGCGCGGTTCCCCGTGGACCAGGTGAAGGTCGACCGGTCGTTCGTCGCCGGTCTGGGGGCCGACGCCGGCAGCGCCGCCATCGTCGGCGGCGTGATCGCGATGGCCCACACGTTCGACCTGCGGGTGGTCGCAGAGGGGGTCGAGACCGAGGGCCAGCTGGCCATCCTGCGCGAGCTCGGCGCGGACACGGTGCAGGGCTACCTCATGGCCCGCCCCGTGCCGGCCGGCGAGCTCCAGCTGACGCTGCCGGCCCGGGTCCGCAGGGTGCTGGTGCCGGCGCCACGGGCCGAGCAGTCCGCGCTCCTGCGCGACACCGGGTACGACGACGAGCACCGCTTCCGGCTGCTCATCGAGGGCGCCCGCGAGATCACCGGGCGGCTCGACCTGCAGGCCGTCCTCGACTACGCCTTCGAGGCGCTCGGCAAGGTGGTCTCGTTCAGCGGCGGCTCGATCCTGCTGGTCGAGGACGAGCAGGTGCGCATCGCGGCGGCGATGCCCAAGCCGACGCCCGAGGCGCTCGCGGCCCGCATCCCGCTCGGCCAGGGGGTCTCGGGGACGATCGCCGTCACGGGTGAGCCGCGCTACCTGCCGGACATCACGATCGCGAGCACCGTCACCGCGCAGCGCCGCAAGCGCGCCGCCTCCGAAGGAGTGCGCAGCTGGTACGGCGTCCCGCTCATCGCCGAGGGCCGGCCCATCGGCGTGCTCCAGGTCGACTCGACCGAGCTGGACGCCTTCGACGACGACGACCGGCTGGCGGTGCTCTCCTTCGCGCCGGTGGTGAGCCTGGCCGTCGTGACTGCGCGGCACGCGGCGGCGCAGCTCGAGCAGATCCAGCAGGGCACGCACCCCTCCTAGCTGGCCCTCCTAACGGGCCACCGCCTCCAGGCCGGCGAGGAACTCCCGCACGACTTGCATCGTCGTCTCCGGGTGCTCGAACTGCGGCACGTGCCCGGAGTCCTCGAGGCAGACGGACGTGGCGTCGGGCAGCGCCTCGACGACGTGCCGCTCGAAGGCTGCGGGGACGAGCCGGTCGCGGTCACCCCACACGAACAGCGCGGGTGGCTGCAGCCCGGGCAGCCGGTCCCAGAACCCGTGCCGGCCGTGGGCCTCCTCGAGCAGGATCTGACGGCCGCAGGCGAGGAAGGCCTCCCTCCGCCGGGCCGACCGGTAGACCCGCAGCGCTTCGTCGGCGGCGGCGTCGTACCAGGCCTTGGGCAGCCGCTCGGGCTTACTGAACATGGTCTGGATCCCGCGGACCATCGCGCTGTGGCTCATCGGCACCGGGACCCGTGCCAGCTCCGGGCGGGCCAGCCGGGCGAAGGGCGCGATGACCCGCAGCTTGCGGAACGCCGGAGAGGGGGTGAGCAGCAGCAGCGCCCGCACCGACCGGGGGTAGAGCATCCCCACCTCGAGCGCGATCCGGCCGCCCAGGGAGTTGCCCAGCACGAGGGAGTGCCGTGCCCCCACCGCGCGCTGCAGCTCGACGAACCAGGCCGCGAACCAGGCGAAGGAGTACGACGCCCGCGGCGCGGCGGTGTTGCCGAAACCTGGCAGGTCGGGCGCGATCACGCGGTGGTCGCGCGCCAGGTCGGCCAGGCAGGGGAGGAGCGAGGCGTTCGTCGCGCCGAGCCCGTGCAGCAGGACGACCGGCGGAGCGCTGGGGTCGCCCGCCTCGAGGTACGCCGTCCGGATGCCCATCACGGTGACCTGCCGGGCCCGGGCGTGCGTGCTCGGGCGGTCGGTCGCGTCGAACAGGCCGTCGAGCTCGAGGGACAGGCCGAGGTCGCCGCGGACCGTCACGTCCCCGTCCAGGAAGGCCTGCACGCCCGAGGCTGCGCCGCTCACGACGCCCGCGAGCACCTCCGGCCGGCCCCGAACGACGAGCGTCGGCCGGTGGGCGGCGCCGCGGCGGACCCGGCTCCGGCCGCGGTCGAGGTCGACGGTCCAGTGGCTGTGGTCGGCGTCGAAGACGACCGTCGCCACCCGGTGCTCGAGCGTGCTCCCTGCCAGCGTGCGGCGCAGCCTGGTGGCGAGCAGGGCGTCGAGGTCGGCCGCGCCAATTCGCGCCGGTGTCGTCACACCTCGACGCTATGCCGAGCACTGCCTGGCGCGGGGGAGGTTCGGGAGAAGCGGGCTACAGGACCGGCCGGCGTGGCTCTTCCGCCGCCAGGCTCTCGAGCTGAGCCGCCACGGACAGCAGCAGCTCGTCGCTGCCCGGCGGACCCACGAGCTGGACGGCCAGCGGCAGGCCTTCGGCGCTGAAGCCCATCGGCACGGACAGCGCCGGCTGGCCGGTGACGTTCCAGGGCGAGGTGAAGGCTGCCCGCCGGGACGCCAGCAGCGGCGCCTTCAGCCCGCGGAGCGACTCGACGGCGGGCGCCGGTGCGGGAAGGGCCGGCAGCACGAGCAGGTCGGCACCCCCGGGCACGCGGGAGAGCCGCACCGCTGCCGTGTCGCCGAGCCGGCGCGCCCGGGCCAGCGGCCGGCCGCCGAGCCGGCGGCCCAGCGCCGCGACGAGCCGGGTGCGTGGTTCGGTGGCGCGCGGCTCGGCCAGCGCGGCCAGGTCCTGCGCCGCACCGGCGGCGTACCGGACGACGAAGGACTCGTAGAGGCCGGTGTACTCCGGGTCGGCCTGCACCACGGAGTGGCCGAGCCGGTCCAGCCGGCGGACCGCCTCGTGCACCGCCGCCTTCACCTCCCGGTCGACCCCGACCGGCAGCAGGCCCTTGAGCGACCAGGCGACCCGCAGCGCTCCCGGGTCGCGGACCTGCAGGGGCGTGTCCTGCAGCACGTTCAGCAGCGCGACCGTGTCCTCGACCGTGCGGGTGAGGCACCCCACGACGGACAGGCCGTACCAGTGCTCCTGCGCCGGGGCCAGCGAGACGAGGTCGCGGGTGGGCTTCAGCCCGACCAGGCCGCAGCAGGCCGCCGGGATCCGGATAGAGCCGCCGCCGTCGCTGGCCAGCGCGGCCGCCACCATCCCCGACGCGACCGCGGCGGCCGAGCCGCCGGACGACCCCCCGGGGGTGCGCGACGGGTCCCACGGGTTGCGGGTCACCCCGAAGGTGCGCGACTCGGTGAACGGCCACAGCGCCAGCTCCGGCAGGTGCGTCGTGCCGACCACGACGGCGCCGGCCGCGCGGAGCCGCCGCACGACCTCGGCGTCCGCCTCGGCGGGCGGCTCGGCCGAGCCGGTGCCGAGGAAGGCCGGCTGGCCCACCACCGACATGGTGTCCTTCACGGCCACCGGCACGCCGAGCAGCGGCCGCTCGTCGCCCGCGGCCAGCGCCTCGTCGGCTGCCGCCGCCTCAGCAGCCGCCGAGTCGAAGAGTGTGCGGAAGGCGTTGAGCCGCCGGTCCAGCCGGGCGATCCGCGCGTGTGAGAGCGCCAGCAGCTGCCGGCTCGTGACCTCGCCGGAGCGGAGCAGGGCACGCTGCCCCACCACGCCGGCGAAGGCGATGTCGTCGTCGCTCAGGGCAGGAGCGGTCATGCCTGCGGACCCTAGGCCCTCGTGGCGGGCGCTGTCAGCGCAGCCGCGAGCTCCTCGGGGCGGCGGGTGGCCACCACCCAGTAGGGCGTGTCGTCCTCGGGGTCGACGACCGGCAGCAGCACGCCGGTTCCGACCCAGGAGGTCACGGCCACGAACGCGCGCGCGTCGGCCTGCGGCCCGAGCACCCGGCGCAGCGTCTCCCGGTCGAGCACCCGGGGCTCGCCGAAGGCGGTCAGCGGCGCCCGTGCCCCAGGGACGTGCAGCACGCCGTCCTCGACCCGGACCTGCCGCCGCGAGGCCAGCACCGACCACGCCGCCGCCAGCGGTGGGAGCACGAGGTAGGGCACCACGGCGCGCCAGCCGCCCGCGCCGGCGTGGATCTCGGCGGCCAGGACGACCGCCACGCCGAGGGCCGTGACCACCCAGAGCACGGGGAGCCGGAGCCGCTCGCGGTAGGACAGCACCCGCACACGCTACGGTCTCCGCCCGTGGAGCCTCTCGAGATCGCCGTGCGGCGGCTGGACCCCGACGTCCCGCTGCCGTCCTACGCGCGACCGGGCGACGCGGGCTGCGACCTGGTGACCACGGTGGACGTGGAGCTGAAGCCGGGGGAGCGGGAGGTGGTTCCCACGGGGATCGCGCTCGCCGTCCCCCAGGGCTACGCCGGCTTCGTTCACCCGAGGTCAGGGCTCGCCGCCCATCACGGCGTCACCGTGGTTAACGCGCCCGGGACCATCGACGCCGGCTACCGCGGCGAGATCCAGGTCGTCCTCGTGAACCACGATCCGCGTGAGACGCTGGTCTTGCGCCGGCTGGACCGCGTGGCGCAGCTGGTCGTCCAGCGCGTCGAGCACGTCACGTGGCGCGAGGTCGACGAGCTGTCGGACACGGAACGAGGCGCAGGTGGGCACGGGTCCACCGGCGGCTGGGGAGGGCAGGGCTAGTGGTGTTCGGACGTCGCAAGAGGAGTGCCGAGGGGGACCCCGTCGAGCTGGACGTGGAGGGCTTCGTCGACGACCTCGACGAGGAGGACCGTGCCCTGGAGGACGCCGAGCTGCTGCGCGAGCTCGAGGCTCGCGAGGAGGAGCTCCGGAGAGCCGAGGTGCTCAGCCCACAGGGCCCCTGGGACGTCGCCGACGCGCCCGAACCGGGCGAGGGCCAGCAGCGGCTCGACCTCGGCTCGCTGCAGGTGACCGTGCCTCCGGACGTCGAGGTCCGGCTCGACATGAACGAGGGCGGGGAGGTCGCCGCGGTGACCTTCGTGCAGGGCGAGTCGACGGGTCAGGCGCTGGTCTTCGCCGCCCCTCGCCGTACCGGGATCTGGGACGAGGTCCGCGCCGAGATCGCCGAGTCGTTGGCGCAGGGCCCGGGCAGCAGCGCCGAGGCGGAGGGGGTGCTCGGCACGGAGCTGCGCGCGATGGTCCCTGCCGAGGTGCCCGGCCAGCCGACCGTGCTCCTGCCCGCGCGGTTCGTGGGCGTCGACGGCCCCCGTTGGTTCGCCCGGCTGCTGCTGACCGGACCCGCCGCCACCGACGACGCCGCGGCCGCACCGCTGGTCGACGCGTTCCGCTCGGCCGTGGTCGTGCGCGGGGACGAGGCCATGCCGGCCCGCGAGCCGCTGCCGCTGACGCTGCCACCCGAGGCGCGGGAGCAGGTGGCGGCCGCGCAGGAGGAGCAGGAGCGCCGGATCGAGATGCCGGAGCGCGGCCCGGAGATCACCGAGATCCGGTAGGAGGCAGACGTGGGGCACGAGCCCGGCCGGCTGCGGCGAGCGCTGCACCGGCTGACCGCGGACGACGAGCAGGTCCGCAGCCTCGAGCTGCGCTCGACCCGGGAGGCGGTCGGGGCTACCCCGGTGGACCAGTGCGTCTGCGGGGAGCCGGTCACGGTCGCCGGGACGCTGCGGGCGGTCGTGCTGCGCCCGCTCGCCGGCGTACCGACGCTCGAGGCCGAGCTCGACGACGGCACCGGCAGCGTGATCCTGGTCTGGCTGGGCCGCCGGCGGATCCGGGGCATCGACCCGGGCCGGCGGCTCGTGGCCCGCGGCCGGATGACGATGCGCGACGGCCGGACCACGGTCTTCAACCCCGACTACGAGCTGGTCGTCGAATGACCGAGCAGGAGCCGCAGCAGCAGGACCTGACCACCGGGACGCTGCTGCAGGGGTTCGGCGGCTGGAAGGGCCTGCTGGACAGCTCGATCCCGGCGACGGTCTTCGTGGTCGCGCGCTTCGTCGCCGACCTCAACACCTCGATCGCCGCGGCGGTCGTCTCCGGCCTGCTGGTCGTCGCGCTGCGGCGGTGGCAGGGGGAGACGCTCCAGCACGCCGCGAGCGGGTTCTTCGGGCTGCTCGTGGCCGTCCTGATCGTGCGCTCGACCGGCACGGGCAAGGGCATCTTCCTGCCAGGGATCCTCATCACGGCGGGATCCGGGCTCGCCTTCGCACTGTCGCTGCTGCTCAAGCAGCCCGCGGTCGCGCTCGGGCTCGCCGCGGCGGACACGCGGTACGCCGCCTGGCGCACCCACGAGCCGCTGCGCCGCGCGTGCACCGTCGCGACGGCGGTCTGGTGCGCCAGCTTCTTCGTGCGGGCCGGGGTGGCCGGCACCATCTACCTGACCTACGGCGACAGCCCGGGCGACAACCTGCTGCTGCTGGTGGTCATCAACGCGGTGAAGTGGCCGCTCATCATCGGCTCGGCGCTGCTGACGGTGGCGCTGGTGCGCCGTGCCGGGCTGCCGCAGCAGCCGGAGGCAGCCACCGCCTAGGAGCCGCCCGAGGCGTGGCGGGTCAGCAGCTGGTCGAGCTCCTCCTCGACCTCGGCAGTCGCCACCAGCAGCAGCTCGTCGCCCGCCTCGAGGGCGCCGTCCTTGGACGGGACGAGGACGCGCCCGCCGCGCAGGATGGCGACGAGGGCGCTGTCGGTCGGCCAGGAGATGGAGCCGACCGTCTTGCCGACCAGGTCGGAGTCGGGCGCCAGGGTGAGCTCGACCAGGTTGGCCTGGCCCTGCCGGAAGGTGAGCAGCCTGACCAGGTCGCCGACGCTGACGGCCTCCTCGACGACGGCCGCGAGCAGGCGCGGGCTGGACACGGCGACGTCGACGCCCCACGACTCGTTGAAGAGCCACTCGTTCTTCGGGTGGTTGACCCGTGCCACGACCCGGCCGACGCCGAACTCCGTCTTGGCCAGCAGCGACAGCACCAGGTTCACCTTGTCGTCGCCGGTGGCCGCGACGACGACCTCGCAGTCCTGCAGCCGGGCCTGCACCAGCGTGTCCATCTCGCAGGCGTCGCCCAGCAGCCAGTCCGCGTCGGGGACCGAGGCGACCTTCATCAGGCGCTGCTCGCGCTCGACCAGCAGGACGCTGTGGCCGTTGCCCAGGAGCTCCAGCGCGATCGAGCGGCCCACGTTGCCCGCTCCGGTGATGGCGACGCGCATCAGCGCTCCTCGTCCTCGGTCGGGCCCTGCGACAGGACGCGCTCGACGCGCTCCCGCTCGTCCCAGAGCATCGTCACGTGCACCAGGTCGCCCTCCTGCACGACGGTGCCGGGGTGGGGCACGAGGCCGTTGCCGAGCCGCGTGATCAGGGCGACCCGCGCACGGGACAGCTCCTCGAGCCGGCTCACCTTGTGGCCGATCCAGTCCGGGGAGACCGCCACCTCGGCCAGCGCCACCTGACCGCTCGGGTCCCGCCACTCGCTCAGCGTCCCGGCAGGCAGCAGCCTGCGCATGACCTGGTCGGCGGTCCAGCGGACCGTCGCGACGGTGGGGATGCCGAGCTTCTGGTAGACCTCGGCCCGGCGGGAGTCGTAGATGCGCGCCACGACGTTCTCGACGCCGAAGGTCTCGCGCGCCACACGCGCCGCGATGATGTTCGAGTTGTCGCCGGAGCTCACGGCGGCGAACCCACCGGCCCGCTCGATGCCCGCCTCGACGAGCGTGTCGCGGTCGAACCCGACGCCGGTGATGCGCTCGCCCGAGAAGTCGGTCGACAGCCGGCGGAACGCCGTGGCGTCCCGGTCGATGATGGCGACCGAGTGCGACTTGCTCTCCAGGCTCTTCGCGAGTGCGGACCCCACCCGCCCGCAGCCCATGATCACGACGTGCACTGCCGCCCTCTTCCCGACCCTCTCGCCGTGCCCCGGCGCGCGCCGGGACGAAGCGAGACGCTACACGCGGGAGGTCACGATCACGCCGGACCCTAGGCTGACGCGCGTGGCCCGGGTCAACGACGTCGTCAAGCGCGTCTTCCTCGGCCGGGCGCTGCGCAGCGACCGGCTCGGCGAGACGCTGCTCCCCAAGAAGGTCGCGCTGCCCGTCTTCGCGAGCGACGCGCTGTCCTCGGTGGCCTACGCCCCCGACGAGATCTTCCTGACCCTGAGCATCGCGGGGCTGGCCGCCTACTCGTTCTCCTGGAAGGTCGGCCTGGCGGTCGTCGTCGTGATGCTCACGGTCGTGGCGTCGTACCGGCAGAACGTGCACGCCTACCCGAGCGGGGGCGGCGACTACGAGGTCGCGAACGAGAACCTGGGCAAGCGCTTCGGCCTCACCGTGGCGGCGGCGCTGCTGGTCGACTACGTCCTGACCGTCGCCGTCTCCGTGTCCTCGGGCGTGCAGAACGCCGCCTCGGCGCTGCCCGGGCTCGAGGGCCGCGAGGCGGTCGTCGCGGTCGGGCTGGTGCTGGCGCTCATGGCGATGAACCTGCGCGGCGTCAAGGAGTCGGGCACCACCTTCGCCATCCCGACCTACGGCTTCATGATCGCGATCATCGGGATGACGGTCTTCGGGCTGTTCCGCCACCTCCTCGGCGACCTGCCCGACGTCGAGAGCGCGCAGTTCACGATCGCGCCGGAGGAGGGCTTCGAGAAGGGCTTCACCGGCCTCGCAGCGGCGTTCCTCCTGCTGCGGACCTTCTCGTCCGGCTGTGCGGCGCTGACCGGCGTCGAGGCGATCAGCAACGGCGTACCGGCCTTCCGCAAGCCGAAGAGCAAGAACGCCGCGACCACGCTGCTGCTGATGGGCACCATCGCCGTCACCATGCTGATGGGGATCCTCGCGCTGGGGAAGATCACCAACCTCCGGTACGCCGAGGACCCGCACCACCAGCTGCTGCTCGACGGGGTCCCGGTCGGCGACGACTACACCCAGCACACCGTCATCTCGCAGCTGGCCGACGCGGTGTTCAGCGACGTGCGGCCGCTGTTCTACGTGACGGTGGCCTTCACCGGCATCATCCTGATCCTTGCGGCCAACACCGCGTTCAACGGCTTCCCGGTGCTCGGTTCGATCCTCGCCAAGGACGGCTACCTGCCGCGCCAGCTCCACACCCGCGGCGACCGGCTCGCCTACAGCAACGGCATCGTCCTGCTGGCCGTCTTCGCCAGCCTGCTGATCCTCGCGTTCGACGCCGAGGTCACCAAGCTGATCCAGCTCTACATCGTCGGGGTGTTCATCTCCTTCACGCTGTCGCAGACCGGCATGGTCCGGCACTGGACCAGGCTCCTGCGCGAGGAGACCGACCCCGCCGTCCGCGCCCGGATGCAGCGCTCCCGCGCCATCAACGGCTTCGGGCTCGCCATGACCGGCACGGTGCTCGTCATCGTGCTGCTCACGAAGTTCGTCCGCGGGGCCTGGATCGCGCTGGCGGCCATGGCGGTCCTCTACGTGCTCATGCGCGGCATCAGCCGGCACTACGAGCGGGTGCGGCTCGAGCTCGTCCCGACCGACGAGCACGTGGTCGAGCCCTCCAGGAACCACGTGATCGTGCTGGTGTCGAAGCTGCACAGCCCGACGCTGCGCGCGCTCGCCTACGCCAAGGCCACGCGGCCGCACGACCTGACGGCGCTCACCGTCGCGGTCGACCCGGCGGAGTCCCACGAGCTGCTGGCCGAGTGGGACCGGCGCGGCATCGACGTACCGCTCACGATCATCGACTCGCCGTACCGCGAGGTGACCCGGCCGATCCTCGACCACGTGCGCCGGATCCGTCGCGACTCGCCCCGCGACGTCGTCACGGTGTTCGTGCCGGAGTACGTCGTGGGCCACTGGTGGGAGCAGCTGCTGCACAACCAGAGCGCCCTGCGGCTCAAGACCCGGCTGCTGTTCCAGCCCGGCGTGATGGTGACCTCGGTGCCCTACCAGCTGCGCTCGTCCGACCTCCGCAAGCAGGACCTCGAGGCCGAGCCGGTGCTGCGCCCGGAGCCCGAGGAGTGATCCTCACCGTCGGCCCCGTGGCGGCAGGCGGCGCCTGCGTCGCCCGGGCCGAAGACGGTCGCGTCGTCTTCGTCCGCCATGCGCTTCCGGGGGAGACGGTGCGGGTGGCGGTCACGTCCACCGGCTCGCGCTTCCTGCGCGCCGACGCGGTCGAGGTGCTCGAGGCCTCGCCGGACCGGGTCGAGCCGCCCTGCCCGTACGTCGGCGCGTGCGGCGGCTGCGACTGGCAGCACGCGACGCAGGAGGCGCAGCGGGAGCTGAAGGCCTTCCTGGTCCGGGAGCACCTGGCCCGGCTGGCGGGCTTCACCTGGGAAGGCGAGGTCGAGCCCGTCGAGCCGTTCTTCGGCTGGCGCACGCGGGTCCAGTGGGCGGTCGGCCCGGACGGGCTGGGCCTGCGGCGCCACCGCTCGAACGACGTCGTCCCCGTCGAGCGCTGCCGCATCGCGCTCGCGCCCGAGCCGCCCGCCGTGGACGCGCCGGTGGGCAGCTCGGTCGAGGTGGCGGTGCACGGCGACCAGCGGGTCGTCACGGTGGGCGGCCGCGCGGTAGAGGGGCACGGGCTGCGGGTCCAGGTGGCGGGGCGCCGCTTCGAGGTGGCGGCCGGGGGCTTCTGGCAGGTGCACGTGCGAGCCCCGGAGGTGCTCTGGGAGGCGGTGCGCGAGGGGCTGCAGCCGCGGCCGGGGGAGCGGGTCGCCGACCTCTATGCCGGTGCCGGGCTCTTCGCCGCGCTGCTCGGCGACCAGGTGGGCGCCACCGGCTCGGTGCTGGCGGTCGAGGCCTCGGCGCGCGCCTGCGCGGACGCCGCCCGGAACACCGACGACCAGCCCTGGGTCCGCGTCCGGACGGCCGAGGTCACCCCCGCCCTGGTACGCCGGCTCGACGCCGACCTCGTCGTGCTCGACCCTCCCCGCGCCGGCGGTGGGCTCGAGGTGAGCGCCGCCCTCGCCGCGCTGCGCCCCCGGGCGGTGGCCTACGTGTCCTGCGACGCGGCCACCTTCGCCCGCGACCTCAAGGTCTTCCTCGACGCCGGCTGGTCCGTGTCGTCGCTGCGGGTGCTCGACCTCTACCCTCAGACCGAGCACGTCGAGGTCGTCGCGGTGCTCACCCCGCCCTGACCTCCTCACGATCTTCGTCATCTTGGGGGTCCTGACCGCGACGAGGGCCCCACTCCGACGAAGATCGGCCGGCGGGGGCGGAGGGTGAGACGCCGCCCGGGGGTGGGGTGAGGCCGGGCCTTCAGCTGCCGGGCAGCAGCATCGTCAGCGCGCCTGGCCGGACCGTGACCGTGCACGGCAGCGTCGCCACCGGGTCGCCGTCGGCGAACACCTGGAACGGCCGGTCCGCGGACAGCTCCACCGTCGCACCCCGGCGCACGCTCACGCACGGGTCGGCGACGTGGGTGCCCTTGAAGACCTTGGGCAGCGTCGACAGGAAGTGCCGGCGCGAGGTCGCGGAGGTGGTGACCACCTCGAGGGCACCGTCCGTGACCGACGCATCGGGGGCGAGGTGCATGCCGCCGCCGTAGAAGCCGGAGTTCGCCACGGCGACCGACCAGCCGTGCACCTCCTGCCGCTCCCCGTCGACGGTCACCTGGAACCGCGCGTGGTTCCAGGAGAAGACCGTGGCGAGAGCCCCGTAGAGGTAGACGAGCTGGCCCAGCGGCACTCGCGTCCGGAGCACCCGCTCCTGCACGTCGCTGTCGAAGCCGATCGAGGCGATGCCCACGAAGGGCACGCCGTTGGCCTCTGCCAGGTCGACCTTGGTCGGCACACCACCCGACACGAGTGCGCACGCGGCCACCGGGTCGGGCGGGATCCCGAGCATCCGGCAGAAGTCGTTGCCGCGGCCTCCGGGCAGGGCGGCCATGACGCCGTCCGCCGCGGCCACGGCGCCGGCCACCCGGCCGACGAGGCCGTCGCCGCCCATCGCGACGACGACCCGGTCGTCGTCGACCGCCTGCGCGACCAGCTCGTCCGCGTGCTCCAGCGACCGGGTCGGCGTGACC
>Ga0190269_10000857_pt1 | contig 15151 bp, 8 predicted proteins | sample Popmic249IS_FD_133749 | JGI IMG/M metagenome (GOLD analysis project Ga0190269, IMG submission 133749) | Populus adjacent soil microbial communities from riparian zone of Blue River, Arizona, USA - 249 IS | ecosystem: Environmental > Terrestrial > Soil > Riparian zone | place: USA: Arizona...
AAAGCGTGCTGGATTGTGTCATGCCGGGCTCGGGCTCGGGCTCGGGCTCGGGCTCGGGCTCGGGCTCGGGCTCGGGAGGTTGCGGGACTCGGGCTCAGGGTTTGCCCGAGGTGATGCGGATTTCGCCGAAGAAGCTTTGCGGGGCTCGCACGATCTCGGTTGCGCCTGCTCCCAGCTGCACGATGGGGGCGCGCTCGCGCGTCAGCGCGGGGCCCTGCACCTCGGCCTCCGTGAACTCGATGTTCACTCGGTAGCCGCCCGCCGCTACCAGCTGCTGCTCGTGGTCGCGGCAGTCCCACGTCGCCTCCACCGGTCGCGCGTGGCTCGAGCGCGTGGGCAACGTGACCGCATCGACCAGGCTGCCTTCGCTGTGATCGATCCACATGAGCGCGTGGTCGAAATACATCGGGCCCCACGCCGCGACCGTTCGCACGAAGCGATCGCCGTCCAGGCTGCTGATCCAGATCGCGCCCACGTTGCGCGGGGCGTAGTCGTCCTGCAGCTCGTCGCCGGTGCCGTACGTGCGCGTGTTGAGCGTGATGCGCACCGGGCAGCTGCTGGCCACGTCCGGCGCGGGCTCGTCTTCGCCTGCATCTGCCTCGCTTGCGGCATCGCGCGCAGGCGGTCCGGCATCGCGCGCAGGCGGTCCGGCGTCGCGCGTCGGGGCCTGGGCCATCGACCCCGCTCGCGGCTCGCCCGTTTGTCCCGCGTCGCGCCGCTCGCTGCCGGCGTCCGGCGAGGCGCCCGCGGAGCCGGCGCGGCCGACGCTCGCATCCTGCGGGGCTTCTTGCGCGGGCACCTCGGTACCCTGCGATCCCGTGATCGCGCTGCTCGAGCCTCCGCAGCCGACAGCTGCAGCGAGCCAACAAGCCAGTGCCGAGCGGACACGAACGCCGCTCGCCCCCCTCGCAGCCTCGGGCGAGACCGAGAGGGGGGCGCGCTTCTCAAGCACACATGGAACGAGCCGAGTCACGGCCTCTTCACTGCGCCTTGACGGGAGCGAAGGTGCCGTCGTCTTTGACCTCGAGCACGGACAGGAGGGCGCCGCGCTCGTGGTTGTTGGTGCTGACGGCAACACGCTTGCCGTCGGCAGAGACCGCAAGGCCGTACACGCTGGAGGTCGCAGGCTGCTTCTCGGACGTCAGCCACGGCAGGAGCAGCACGCCGTTGGCCTGTTCGCGCTTGCCCTTGACGCGGGCATCGAGCTCACCCTTCTCGGTCACGACGAACAGCGCGGGATAGTCGCCGAAGCGTCCGCCCATCAGGGTACGCTGATCCGACAGCGCCACCACGGTGGTACGGCCGCGGTCTTCGAAGCTCGCGAGGACGTCTGCGCCGAGCACCTCGCTCTGCGCCGCAAACAGGCCCTTGCGGCCAAAGCTGCTGTCGACCTCGGTGCCGGTGAAGCGCGAGGCGACCATGTCGACGGCCGTGGACGGCAGGTAGTCCAGGCTGGACTTGCCTTCCATCGCACCGAACGCGCGACCGTAGCCGGTGGTGACATAACCCTTGGCCGTGCGCGCCACGCCGTAGCACTCGGCAAAACCCTTGTCCTGCTCCGGCACCGGGTTGTACACGGCCACGCCGGGCAGCACGGGCTGGTTCGGACGCTCCTTGTGGAAGGCGTCGTCGAAGCTGCCGTCCGGCTTGAGGCGCACCAGCACGATGTGGTTGCCCTTGTCGTCCTGATAGTTGGTGTAGCCGGTGGCGACGACCGAGCCATCCGCCTCCACGAGGCCGTGACGGCTGCCGTCGCTCGGGTAGCGCGGCTGCATGCCGGTCGCGCCGTTGTTCGGCGTGTTGACGACGACGGGCTTGCCACCGTTCCAGCTTGCGTCGGGCTCACCGTCCGCAGCGTTCACGCGCAGCACGTAGCGATCGTTGTCGATGCGCTGCACGGGAGGCGTCGCGCCTTCGTCGAGCAGGCCGCGCGCGGCCGGCTCGTGCGCGAAGATCACGAGCTTCTTGCCACCGTCGGTCGCCTGAATGTCCCACGACTGCGCGCTGGGATACTGCACCGCGCCGTCCGTCGCCTTCGGGTAGTCCGCGAGGTTCTCGTCGCGCCAGCCGAAGAACAGGTCTTTGCGGCCGCCATCGCCGAAGCTCGTCACGGGCTTGCCGCTCGCGTCGAGCTTGAGCAGCGCCACGCCGCCGCGCTTGCTCGGATACTTGAGGTTCACGGACGCGACCACCGAACCGTCGTCGGTCAGCGCGAGCGACAGAGCGGTCGCATCTGCGCCCGGGCCCTGCCACGTGGCGAAGCCGCCCTCGCCGAACGTCGTGTCCGGCTTGCCGTCCGGCGTGAAGCGCGCGATCACGACCTTGTGGCCCGCGATGCTGGTCCGGAACTTGTCGGCGGCCGTGTCGCCGGTGGCCTTGCTCTCGTCGATGATGTTGATCTCACCTGCCGCGTAGATCTTGCCGTCCGGCGCGAACGTCAGACCGCTGAAGCCGTTCGCCTGCTCGAAGCGCTCTGCCGTGACGTTGGAGATGTCGGTCGGTGGAGTCCTCGGAGGCTGCGCACCCGCGGCACCGCCGCTGCCAGCTGCCGACGCGCGGCCGCCAGATCCACCCGCGCCGCCAGCGCCGCCCTTGCCGCCGTCAGCTTCAGAGCCGCCCTTGCCGCCCTCCGCTTCAGCGCCGGCCTCGGATTGCGAGGCTGAGCCGCCGGCCTTGCCCGCGCTGCCACCGGCGCCACCTGCGCCCGCGCGGCCGCTGCCGGTCTTGCCGCCTTCGGCCTTGTCGCCACCCTTGCCAGCAGACGCCGAGCTTCCACCCGCGCCCGCGGCCGACGCCGCCTGCTCGGACGTATCCGAGTCATCGCTGTCACAACCCATCGCGACGCTGCTCAGGATGAGCGCGCTCGCTGCAGCCAATTTCCGCGCTTTCGAAGCCATTTTAACGACATCTCCTCCCCCAGCCACCCGCTGGGAAGGCGCCACTTATAGCCGCTGAAAATGCAACTGAAAATCAATTTCACGTCGACTGGGCATAGAAATGCCCATGGTGTGATTTTCCGCCGAGCCCAGCGCTCAAAAGATGCCGAGGCTCAGGCCTTCCGCGAACAGCTCGCCGAGCTCCTCGCAGCGCGCTAGGGCGCTTTCGGTCACCGCACCCACGACGATGATCGGCTCTGCGATGCGCTTGAGCTGATAGCCGCGCGCGATGCGCTCGATGTACTGGTTCGCGAACGTGCCATCGTTGCCCGCGCTGATCACCACGGCGTACGGCTTGCCGGTGACATGCCCGCGCGCCGGCTCGTACGTGCGATCGAAGAAATCTTTGAGCGCCCCCGACATGTAGCCGTTGTACTCGGCCGTCGCGAACACGACGCCCGCGCAGCCGAGCAAATCAGCCAAGCTCGTGTCGAAAGCGCGACTCATCCGCACTTCGAGCGCAGCGGCTCTCTCCGCCCCCCGCACCACCGCGCGAGCCAGCCGTTCGGTATTTCCAGACTGCGAGTGGAAGATGACGCGCAGCTCTTTCATCGAGCTCACGCGTAGCACGCAGCGCAGGCGCGTGGTCGCGGACGTCGCGTCCGGCCCAGCTCCTGCGGTACAATCGCGGCAGCACATGCAGAAAGTTCGTCTGTACGACCACGCCACCTCGATCCAGGTGCAGCTCGATCAAGGTCCGGTGTCGCTGTGCGTGAGCCGCGTGCCCTCGCCACCCGGCGCGATCCCACGCGGCCGCATGCTGCTGCTGCACGGCAATCCTGCCAACATGCACGACTTCGGCGAGATGGCCGCGCGGCTCGCTCGCGAGCTCGAGGTCATGGCCGTCGACCTGCCCGGCTTCGGTCGCAGCGACAATGTGCGGCCGGTGCAACACGAGTCGGTGCTCGACACGTACGCGCGTCACGTGCAGGCGGTGGTGGAGCGGCTCGACTGGCGCGAGCCCTACTACCTGCTCGGTCACAGCCACGGTGCGGCCGTCGCGCAGCGGATGGCGGCGTTGTTCCCCGAGCGTATCGCGCGCCTGCTGCTGCTCGGCAGCGTGGGCACGCCGGCCCACTGGGGCTATCGTCAGCTCGCGCTGCCTGGCGTGTTGCCGGGCTTGCGGCTGCTCAGCCGCGCGCTGCGCGTCCCGAGCCCGCGGCCCGTACGCCGTGAGCTGGTACGCGCCATCATGACGCCCATCTTCGCGCCGCACCCACTCGCGGACGAGTGGATCGACACGCAGCTCGCCGTGGTGGACTCCCGCCCCGAGGTCCTCGTCAACATGGCAGTCGTCGCGAGTGGTGACCCGTGCGGACAGCTCGCGCGCACCGCAGAAGCGATCTGCGCGCCGACGTTGTTCGTGCACGGCGCTGCGGATCGCCTGGTGCCCACACAGCACGCACGCGCGATCTACGAGATCGTCTCGCGCCGCTGCCCGAGCGAGTTCCACGTCCTACCCGGCACGGGGCACATGCTCCACATCTCGCATCCTGCACCGATCGCGGACCTCGCCGTCGAGTGGCTCGGGCGGCACAACTAGCCGTTCGCGCTCACGCTGCGCACGGCTTGTGCGATAGTGTGGGCCATGCGCGAGAAAGACACCGCTTATCACTTCTACGTTGCGCTCGTCGTCGTGGCAGTTGCGCTGTTTGCGATCGTCGTGTGGCCGTTCGTCGAGGCGCTGTTTTTGGCTGCCGTGCTCGCGGGCGCGCTCTACCCCTGGCAGCAGCGCCTGGCAGCACGCCTGCGCGGCCGCAAGAAGCTGACCGCTGCGCTCTTGTCCACGTGCACGGTGCTGCTGGTGCTGGGGCCCAGCGCCGTGGTGAGCACCGTGCTCGTGCAGGAGGCCGTCGGCGGCGTGCGTTTCGTCGCGAGCGCGATGCAGGAAGGCGGAGTGGTTGGGCTGATCAACAAGCTCCCGGACCCGATGAACGGCTACGCGCGTGCGGCGCTGGAGAAGGGGCCGGTCGAACCGCAGGAGCTCGACAAGGCCGTGCGCGAAAAGGTCAGCTCGCAGCAAGACAAGGCTGGCGAGTACATCCAGCGTGCGTTCGGCATCACCATGACGTTCCTCGTCCAGACCGCATTGCTGGTGATCGCGCTCTTCTTCCTGCTGATCGACGGCCCGCGCTTGGCCGCATGGTGCGAAGAGGCTTCGCCGTTGCGCGAAGGCCAGACCTCCGAATTGCTCCTCGAGTTCAAGAGCGTGTCCGTTTCGGTGATCGTATCCAGTTTGGCTACGGGTGTCATACAGACGGCCGTGGCGCTCGTCGGCTATTTGATCGCGGGTGTGCCCAAGCCATGGTTCTTCGCCGTCGTGACGTTTTTCATGTCGTTCGTTCCGGCGATCGGTGCCGGTGGGACCAGCTTCGTGGCCACCCTGATCCTGCTCGCGATGGGCAAGATCGGCATGGCCATCTTTCTCGGGATCTGGGGCACGGTCGCGGTCTCGCTGGCAGACAACCTGGCGAAGCCGTGGCTCGCGAAGGACGCCGCGCACATGCACGGCGCCGTCCTGTTCTTCGCGATGGTGGGCGGCATGGCCGCGTTCGGCGCGATCGGGCTGATCGTCGGGCCCCTGATCGTCTCGTTTCTCCTGACGCTCGTGCGCCTGCGCAAGCGCGGCGCACAGCGCGTCGTCGAGGCGACGAGCTAGCTCAGTCGTTGATCACCACGCCGTCGGCCGCTCCGTTGCCGGTGACGTCCTCGAAGAACGTGCCGCGCGTGCCGTAGTACGGGATGTCGGTCCAGGTTTCCTTGCCCGAGAAGCTGTCGCCCGTCGAGCGGCGCACGACGACCGGCTGACCCTCGTTCACCACGATCGCATCGGCCCTGCCGTCGCCCGTCACGTCGGCGAAGTAGGTGCCGCGCGTGCCGTAGTAGGGCACGTCAGTCCAGGTTTCGTTCGGGGAAAAACCCTTTCCCGTGGAACGACGCACGACCACGGGTTGACCCTCGTTGATCACGATCGCGTCCGCCCGGCCATCGCCCGTGACATCCGCGAAGTAGGTGCCACGTGAGCCGTAGTACGGGATGTCCGTCCAGCTCTCGTTGCCCGAGAAGCTCTCGCCCGTGGAGCGGCGCACGACGACGGGCAGCTTCTCGTTGATCACGATCGCGTCAGCCTTGCCATCGCCGGTCACGTCCGCGAAGAACGTGGCGATGTCGCCGAAGTACGGGATGTCGGTCCAGGTCTCGTTGCCCGAGAAGCTCTCGCCGCTGGAGCGGCGCACGACGACGGGCTGGTTGTAGTTGATCACGATCGCGTCGGCTCTGCCGTCGCCGGTCACGTCTGCGAACCAGGTGCCTCGCGTGCCGTAGTAAGGCACATCCGTCCAGACTTCGTTGTCCGTGAAATTGCGTCCCGTCGAACGCCGCACGACGAGCGGCTGACCGTCGTTGATCGCGATCGCGTCCGCACGCCCGTCTCCCGTGACATCGGCCAGGAACGTCCCGCGGTCGCCGTAGTACGGCACGTTGCTCCACGATTCGTTGGGCAAGAGTCGGGATTCGTTCGAGCGCCGCACGACGAAGTGCGTCGGCTCCTGCGCCGAGGCAGACGAGCTGGCTGCAAACAGCACGGCCAGAGCAGGGAGCGCGTGGGCCATCTTCATGGGTCGTTCCTTCGGCTTGCGCCACCGCGAACGTCGCGGGGCTCGTGTTGTATGTATTCCGTAATCGAATCGCATTCAAACCGAATACCGCCGGAAGCGCGGTCTGCGTATCCCCATAGATACCGCGAACATCGCGCGCGGACCTGACTTGCTGTAGCCTTGCGGCATGCGCTCCATGCCGGAATCCAGAGGGAGTCCCATCGCACTGCTGGCGCTGTTGGCTGCGGTCGCGTGCGGAAAGATCAGCGGCGGACAATCGCAGAGCGACAGCTCTGCAGCAGGGGCTGGCTCCGGTGGTCGCAGCGCGGGGGACGGTGGAATGTCGAGCGGGGGCGCGTCGGGCGGCGCGGGCGGCGCGGGTGGGCAGCGGGCTGCCGGTCGCAGCAGCGCGGGAATCGCTGCAGCTGGCAGCGGCGGGCACACGAGCGCTGGCGCCGGAGGCCGAACGAACACAGGCGGCGCTGGCGCTGCCGGCAAGAGCGAGAGCGCGGGAATGGGTGGTGCATCCGGCGCAGCCAACGGCGGTGGCGGCTCGGGCGGCGGCGCGGCGCCCGACCTTACCGTCGCCTGGGTCCTGAGCTATTTCGGGCCGGATCAGAGCCTCGCAGCAGATTCTCTATATCTGGCCTATTCGACCGATGGCTTGCACTGGACGCGCCTCGGGTCGGGCGGACCTGCATATCAACTCAAGGGCTTCGGCACGAACCACATCCGCGATCCGTTCATCATCCGCAGGCCGAGCGGCGACTTCTTCTACATCGCCACGGACTGGACGCTCGCGAGCGACGACGAAAACTACTGGAACAACCCCAGCTCCAAGATCTTCGTGGCCGAATCCACCGACTTGATCCGCTTCGACGAGCCGCGCTTGCTCACGCTCACGACCATGAAAGGTCCGGGCGGCAAAGCGATGCATGCCTGGGCGCCGGAGGCGTACTACGACCCCGCGACCCAGCAGTACGCGATCATCTGGTCAGGCAACGACGCGCAGGATCGCAATCGCATCTACCTGAGCCACACCGCAGACTTCCAGACCCTGGTCACTCCGGAGCCGAAGGTGCTGTTCGATCCGGGCTACAGCGTGATCGATGGCACGGTCACGTTTTGGAACGGCTCGAGCTATCTGTTCTTCAAAGACGAAACCTACAACGATGGGGGTTCTGTCACGGGCTCGGGGAAGGACATTCAGATCGCGCGGGCGCCCACGGAGGGCCTCGTTGCCGGCAGCTTCATGCGCTGGGATCCCGGGTACATTCCGCGCGGCGCGAACCAGGGCACTCGCCTCGAGACCGAAGGTCCTTTCGTCATCAAGGACACGAAGCGAGATGTCTGGTACCTGTTCGCTGACCTGTACACGCGCGGCGGCCTCTTCGGAGCCTGGAGCACCACGGATCTGAACGCCAAGCCGAGCGCATGGACGCGGCTCGCACGCGACGACTTCAGCTTCCCTGCCGGCGTGCGGCACGCTCACCCGATCCGCGTGACGCAAGCCGAGCTCGATGCGCTCATCGCGCACTACAAATGAGCGCGGCGCGTACGACTGCCTCGTCGTACGCGCCGGCTCACGCGATCAGCTCTCACGAGCGCGCTACGGCGCGGTCTCGCAACCTTGCGCCTGGGGCTGGGCCGCGGCCGGGTCGACGACGTGGAACTCCACGCGGCGATTCTGCTGCTGACCCTGGGTGGTCTGGTCCGAGGTGATCGGCTTCGACTCGCCGCAGCCGGCTGCCGAGAGCCGATCCGCCGCCACGCCATGACTGGCGAGCCACGTCCGGACCGACGCCGCGCGCCGCTTCGAGAGCTGCAGGTTGCTGTCCTCTGGACCACGCTGGTCGGTGTGACCTTGCACCATGATCTTCAGCTCGGGGTTGGTCTCGAGCACGCTCTTGACCGCGCCCAGGATCGTGTCGCTCGCGGGCAGTAGATCCGCGCTACCGAGCGCAAACTCCACGCGCTGCGAGATCACGATCTGGTTCTTCTCGATGCTCACGTGAGCCGAGCAGCCGCCGTTGGCGGCGTCGCCCTTGACCGTGGGGCACTTGTCGTCAGCATCTGCGATGCCGTCGTCGTCGTTGTCCGGATCCGGACAACCGTCTTCGTCCTTGAAGCCGTCCTTGTCCTCGGCCTGACGCGGGCACGCATCCAGGCGATCGTCGAGGCCATCCTTGTCGTCGTCGACGTCCGCGCAGCCATCAGCGTCCTCGAAGTCGTCTTTGTCCTCGGCTTCCGTCGCGCAGCGGTCGGCGCTGTCCGCGACGCCGTCGCCGTCGTTGTCGAGATCGGGGCAGCCGTCTTGGTCTTCGAAGTTGTCGCGGTCTTCCGCTTCGTTCGGACAACGGTCCGCGACTCCGAGCACGTCGTCGTTGTCGGAGTCCGGATCGGCATCCGGCTCGGTCGACATCGTCGGCGCCTCTTTCACCGCCGATACGTAGCTGACGCCTGCGACCATGCGGAAGTCGGGCGCACCGACGCCGCGCGACACGCCCGGGCCGGCGCCCACGTTGAGACGCCAGCTCTGCCAGGGATTGGCGCGCAAGCCGAACAGCAGCTCGGCCGGCGTCCCGGAGCGCTTGAACGCGTTGTTGAGCGAGGTATTGATCTGCGCCTCGGCGAGCAGCGCAACGCGGTCGCCCATCAGCGGCACCGCGGCACCGAAGCCGAACGTGAGCTCGTTGCCGAGCGTCGAGCCGAGGAACTCGACCTCCTTGCGCAGCCGTGTCCCCACGGACGCGCCCAGGCGCAAGACGCGCAGATCGAACGAACCGAGCACCGCGAAGTCGCCCGCAACCGAGCTCTCTCCGCGGAAGTTCTGGCTCTTGTCGGCGAGCTCCGCGAGCGGCGCAATGACGGCCGCCTGCAGACCGAGGCCGACGCTGTCGCGCGCACGCCCACCGAGCAGGCGGTAGCGTGCGCCGATGCGCGCGTCGCCGAGTCCGGGACCATCGGCGAGCCGCACGCGCGACGCCTGTCCGGGCATCGGCGTGCGCTGGCCTTGCTCGAGCATCACCACGTTCAGCACGCCGAACACGGAGAGCGCGTCGATCGCGCCGTACGCGAGCGACACGTGGCCGTTGAGCTGATTGCCGACGATGGCCGCGGACTCGGAGTTCGCCGTGCCGCGCTGCAGCTCCATGACCAGCGGATCGTTGGCGTAATCGAGGCTCGCGCCCAGCGAGAACTGCTGGGCCTGCAGGGTCCCGGGACCCTGCAGCATGAGTCCGTCGCTCGGCAGCGGCGGCGTTCGATAGGAATTCAGGCCGAAGCCCTGGGCATGTGCGGTCGAGCCCAGCGCGCCGAGGAGGAAGAGCGCAACGAGTGGAAATCTCACTGGCTACCTCCCTTGCGCGAACGAGCGCGCCACACGAGACCAGCCATCGCCAACAGGTACAGCAGCGCCGAGCTCACGGGATGTGGGTCCGCGCCCGTGCCGATGCTGCAGCCTGCGCCGCCGGACGCGCCGTAGCGCGGTGGCTCGAGGTAGTCCGGCACGCCGTCTTTGTCTGCATCCGACGTGGTCTCCGCGGTGTCCGTGAAGCCGTCGCCATCGGCGTCTGGATCGAGGTAGTTCGGGATGCCGTCGTTGTCGACGTCTTTGTATTGGGCCGACGACTCGGCAAGGGTCGCGATGCCGTCGCCATCGTCGTCGGTATCGAGGTAGTCCGGCGTCCCGTCGTTATCGCTATCGCGCGGCGCTGCCGGATCGTCGCCCACCTCCTCGCGGCTCGGAACGCCGTCGCCGTCGTCATCGTCGTCGAGCGAGTCGGCAGTGCCGTCCCCGTCCGAGTCCATGTCGCCGTCTTTGCGCTCGCTGCTCGATGGAATGCCGTCGCCGTCGTCGTCATCGTCGTCGACGTCCGCCGTACCATCTTCGTCGGTATCGACGACCTCGCCGGTGGGTGTGCGCTCCTTGAAGCCGACCACACCATCGCCGTCGTCGTCCTTCGCGTTGACCCACGGCTGGACGTAGTCGGGGACGCCGTCCTCGTTGAGGTCGCCGTTGGCCTCGGTCTCCGTGGCGTCAGTGATTCCGTCGCCGTCGGCGTCGGGATCGAGGTGGTTCGGGATGCCGTCCCCGTCGACGTCCTTGTTCGCGTCCGCGTGTGTTGCGCTGTCCGCGGCTTCGAGCGAGGTGTCCACACCATCGCCGTCGTCGTCGTTGTCGAGGGCGTTCGGCTTGCCGTCTTCGTCGGTGTCGAGCGCTCCCGCCGCACCCTGCAGGGCATCGTCGAGCCCGTTCTTGTCGGCATCGCCCTTCAGCTCGATGTCCGGCTCGCCGTTGCCATCGGTGTCGAGGCGCTCCGCCTTGTCGTCGATCCCGTCGCCGTCCGAGTCGGCGTCCAGATAGTCCGGCGTGCCGTCTTCGTCCGTGTCCGGGCGCGGGGCCGGCGCGTTGTCCTCTTCCGGGTCCACCAGATCCGGCAGACCGTTGTGGTCCGCGTCGGTCTTGTCGTCGATGCGACCGTCCGCGTTCTCGTCGAGCGCGCCGTTGCCGGACTCTTCCACGTCGGAGATCTCATCTCCGTCCGTGTCGAGGTCGCGGTAGTCGGGCACTCCGTCTTTGTCGGTGTCGTTCGGCTTGTTCGACGCGCTGCCGCGGTTGTCGTCCAGGCCATCTTTGTTGGCGTCCTTGAAGCCGTCGATCATCCCATCGCCGTCTTCGTCGGTTGCGCCCGCCTCGCGTGCGTCGGTCAGGCCGTCGTTGTCGGAGTCGCCATCCAACCAATCCTGGATGCCGTCCGCATCGCTGTCGGCCTTGCCTTCGGTCTCGTTGTCTATGCCGTCGTTGTCCGCATCGCGGTCGAGCGGATCGGTCAGCCCGTCGCCGTCCACGTCGGTCTCACCGATGTCGCACTGACCATCCTTGTCACTGTCGACACCGTCGTTCTTTACGTCGCCACCCGAGCCGTTCGCGCCCGAGCTGCTGCAGTCGTCGCACTTGTCGCCGTCGGTATCGCGGCAACGCTTGGGATCGAGCGGCTGGGCATCTTGCGTGTCGGCCACACCGTCGGCGTCGTCATCCGTATCGCCCACGTTGCACTTGCCATCGCCGTCGGTATCGAGGCCATCGTCATTGGCCTTCGCGACTCCACTCACGCAGTCGTCGCACTGGTCATTGTCGGTGTCGCGGCACTTGTTCTTGTCCTTCGGCGCGCTGTCGTCGGCGTCCGCGACTGTGTCGGCGTCGTCGTCGCTGTCCTCGGGACCGCTGTCCTGACAACCATCGTGGTCGACATCCGTCTCCGACGAGCTCGTCCAGCCCGTCTCGCCGAGCGGGCACTGGTCGACATTGTCGGCCACGCCGTCCGCGTCGTCGTCGGTATCCTGGGTGTCGTCCTTGCAGCCATCGCCATCGTGGTCGGTCAGCGAGCCCGACATCCACGAGAACATCGGCGAGCCACACGCATCACCGGCATCGGTGACTGCGTCGTTGTCGTCGTCGGTGTCTTCGCCGCTGTCCTGGCAGCCGTCCGCATCGGCGTCGTTCGCGAGGGAAGCCGTCCAACCCGTCGTTCCGTTCGGGCACGAATCCTGCCCGTTCGGCACGCCGTCGTCGTCCGTGTCCGCGTCTTCGCCGCTGTCCTGGCAGCCGTCCGCGTCGTGATCGGTCTCGGACGTCGCGGTCCAGTTGAGATCGCCGCGAGCGCACTGGTCGTCGCCGTCCTCGACTCCGTCCTCGTCATCGTCGCTGTCTTCGGCGCTGTCCTGACAACCATCGGTGTCGTGATCAGTCTCAGCGCTGGAGGTCCAGCCTTTGTCTCCATTCGGGCAGTCGTCCTCGCCGTCCTGGACACCATCGCCATCGTTGTCGGTGTCTTCGCCGCTATCCTGACAGCCGTCCCCGTCATGATCGCTCTCGGAGCCGGAGGTCCAGCCCGTCGCGCCTCGAGCACAGCGGTCGTCCCCGTCGGCCAGACCGTCGGCGTCGTCGTCGGTGTCTTCACCGCTGTCCTGACAACCGTCGCTGTCGTGATCGGTTTCGCTGCTCGCGGTCCAGCCGGTCTCGCCGCCCGCGCACTGGTCGCTGGCGTCCGTCACGCCATCATTGTCATCGTCGGCGTCTTCGCCACCATCGCGGCAACCGTCGCCGTCGTGATCGGTTCCGGAGCCCGCCGTCCAGGTCAGATCACCCAACGCGCAACGATCATCGGCGTCGGTGAGCCCATCGTTGTCATCGTCGCTGTCTTCGCCGCCGTCCTGGCAACCGTCACTGTCGTGATCGGTCTGGGCCGAGGCGATCCATCCGAGGTCACCGCGCGCGCACTGGTCGAGGCCGTCCTCCACTCCATCGGCGTCATCATCAGTGTCCTCGCCGGTGTCCTGACAACCGTCCGTGTCGTGATCGGTCTCGCTGTTCGAGGCCCAGCCAACCGTTCCGTGCACGCAGCGATCACTCGCGTCCGTAACGCCATCATTGTCGTCGTCCGCGTCTTCGCCGCTGTCCTGACAACCGTCGCCATCGTGATCGGTGCCGGAGGCAGAGCCCCAGCCGGTCGCACCCGTGGCACACGCATCGACCGAGTCACCGCGGCCATCCGCGTCGTCGTCGGTGTCCTCACCGCTGTCCTGACAGCCGTCCCCGTCATGGTCGGTTCCGCTGCTCGCAGTCCAGCCGGTCTCGCCTGCGGCACACTGGTCGCCAGCGTCTGCCACGGCGTCGTTGTCGTCGTCCGTGTCTTCCCCCGAGTCCTGGCAGCCGTCGCCATCGTGGTCGGTCCCGGATCCCGACGTCCATCCGAGCTGGCCTTGTGCGCATTGATCGCCGCCATCGGCGAGCCCGTCGTTGTCGTCGTCCGTGTCCTCGCCCGAGTCCTGGCAGCCATCGGAGTCGTGGTCCGTCGCCGAGCTCGCGGTCCAGCTCAGGTCACCTTGCGCGCACAGGTCCGACGCATCCGCGACCGCGTCGTTGTCATCATCGGTGTCCTCGCCGCTGTCCTGACAGCCGTCCGTGTCGTGGTCCGTGCTGGAGGACGACGTCCAACCCAACGCACCCTTGGCGCACTGGTCCGTGCCGTCAGCGACGGTATCGTTGTCGTCGTCGGTGTCTTCGCCACTGTCCTGACAGCCGTCCCCGTCATGGTCCGTGCTGGAGGACGACGTCCAACCCAACGCACCCTTGGCGCACTGGTCCGTGCCGTCCGCGACGGTGTCGTTGTCGTCATCGGTGTCTTCACCGCCGTCCTGACAACCGTCGCTGTCGTGATCGGTTCCGCTGCTCGCCGTCCAGCCAGTCTCACCGACCGCACACTGGTCGCTGGCATCCGTCACCGAGTCGTTGTCGTCATCGGTGTCTTCGCCCGCGTCGCGACAACCGTCCCCGTCGTGGTCGGTGTTGGTCGCTGCGGCCCAGCCGAGATCACCGCGCGCGCACTGATCGCTGCCGTCGGCGCTCCCGTCGTTGTCGTCGTCGCCGTCTTCGCCGGCGTCCTGGCAGCCGTCAACGTCATGGTCAGTCGTGGAATTCGCGCCCCAGCCGGTCGCGCCGAGCGCGCAGGCATCCTCATCGTCGCCGCGACCGTCGTTGTCGTCGTCCGTGTCTTCGCCCGCATCCTGGCAGCCATCGCTGTCGTGGTCGGTCTGCGCGCTCGACAGCCAGCCCACAGCTCCCAGCGAGCACGCGTCGAGGTTGTCGGCGACGCCGTCGGCGTCATCGTCGAGGTCCTCGCCGCCGTCTTGGCAGCCATCAGCATCATGGTCGGTCGCGAGACCTGCCGTCCAGCCGGTCGCCCCCAACCCGCACGCGTCGACCATATCGGGGACGCCATCGTTGTCGTCATCGAGATCTTCGGCGGCATCGCTGCAGCCATCAGCGTCATGATCGGTGATTCCGTTCGACGTCCAGCCCGTGGCGCCGGCGGCACACGCATCGGAGCCGTCCGCCACGGAGTCGTTGTCGTCGTCGACGTCTTCACCCGCATCGCGGCAGCCGTCGGAGTCGTGATCGCTCGAGCTATCCGAGGTCCAGCCCGTAGCGCCCTGCGCGCAGGCGTCGCTGCCATCCGCGCGACCATCGCCGTCGTCGTCCGTGTCTTCGCTGGAGTCTCGGCAGCCGTCTCCGTCGATGTCCGTCGAGCTGTTGGAGGTCCAGCCAAGCACGCCAGCGGCGCATGCGTCTGAGCCGTCCGCCTTGCTGTCGTTGTCGTCGTCCGTGTCTTCGCCGGAGTCCTGACAGCCGTCGCTATCGCGGTCGGTCGTACCATTCGACGTCCAGCTCAGGGTGCCGGCCGGGCACGTATCCGAGCCGTCGGCCTTGCCATCGTTGTCGTCGTCCGTGTCTTCGTCGCTGTCGCGGCAGCCATCGCTGTCGCGGTCCGTGCTGGAGTTGGGCGTCCAGCCCGTCACGCCTGCCGAGCAGCGGTCGTTCACATCGGTGACGCCGTCACCGTCGTCATCGTTGTCCTCGGTGCTGTCGCGGCAGCCGTCGCCGTCCTTGTCGCTCGAGGTGTTGGACGTCCAGTTCACCGCGCCACGCGGACACGCATCCACACCATCGAGCTTGCCGTCGTTGTCATCGTCCGTGTCGGTGCAGTCCGGCGTGTCGAGACCGTCCGTGTTGGTGTCCGGCGTGCCGCAGCCGCACACGCCCGGGCTCGCCTTGGT
>Ga0190269_10000858_pt1 | contig 15150 bp, 14 predicted proteins | sample Popmic249IS_FD_133749 | JGI IMG/M metagenome (GOLD analysis project Ga0190269, IMG submission 133749) | Populus adjacent soil microbial communities from riparian zone of Blue River, Arizona, USA - 249 IS | ecosystem: Environmental > Terrestrial > Soil > Riparian zone | place: USA: Arizona...
CCGCCGGTGAGCGCGTCGAGCGAACGCAAGCTGCACGCTCCGACAACAAAGAGGAGTGGCAACGCACAGAGCGAGATGCTCGCTGCAAGCACACCGTGCCGGGTGGTCGAGTTTGTCATGTGTCTCTAGAACCGACCGGACCACAGCAACGTGGCGCCCGCGCGTGACGGGCTGAGCTCGAGCCTCGCCGTGTCCTCGCGCTCCTCCGCCTGCCCGGTGAAGTACACGAGCACGGCCGCCGCAGCGCTGGCGAGGCCCACGGCGAGCCCGACGTCTGCGATCAAGTAGGAGCGCTCGATGTCCTTCACTCTTGCGGCGGAGCACACGGGCGCGCAGCTGTCCTGCGCGTCGCGATGCTCGGCCGCGCCGGTCAGGCCGAAGTAGGCGAACGTTCCGATCCCGACCACCGCGGCGCCGCCTAGCACGTAGCTAAGCACGGGCACCCCGGGGCCGTCGTCGACCGGCGCGGGCGCGGGCGCACGCGCGAGCTGAACGCGTACGATGCGGTTCTTCTCGGCCTGATGCACCGTGAGCTGGGTGGTGAGCGGCACGTGGCCCGGCGCTTCGAAGCTCAGCTCGTAGCTGCCGGGGTCGAGCGCGAGTGCTTTGCCGTCGACCTGCTCGGCGAGCGGGCGGCCGTTCGCGGTGACCTTCACGTCGCGTACGTCGCCGCCGCGTTCGTCTACGACCGCGAGCACGATCGTCGGCACGCTGGCTTCGACCTCGGCCAACCAGGTCGTGCAGTCGTTCGAGACCAGCGCGGGGCAGTCGCGCTGGGCACACATCAACAGCTGCTCGCGCGCCTCCAGCAGCTCACCTCGCTGCCTCGCGCGCTGCGCTTCGACGTGCTGCGCGACACACACCTCGACTTGGTTGCCTTGCGCACGCGCGTGCACGCTCGCGCCCAGTAGGACCGCGCACGCGAGCCCTGCTGCTGCGAGCGCCGAAGGCGTAGGTTCCGTCGTCAATCGGCGCGTGAGCCTATGTCCGTTGTCGCAGCATGGTCAACGCGTCAGGCAGGGGTCGCGCAGGCTCGACACATCGAGGTTGCGCGAGGTTTTTGGCCAACTTACCGTGCCTCATGGCCAGCGCCGAGCCCGCGGAGCCCATCGAGCGCGGCCGCTATATCGTGTACGGCGAGATCGCCTCGGGCGGCATGGCCACCATCGAGTACGGCCGGCGGGTTGGCCCGCTCGGGTTCGCGCGGCCCGTGGCGATCAAGCGGCCGCACGCTCAGTTCTTGAAGGACCCACGGTTCGTCGCGATGTTCGTCGACGAAGCGCGGCTGTCCGCCCGGTTGCACCACGCCAACATCGTACCGGTGCTCGACTTGGTCGACGACGGCGGCCGACTCGCGCTGGTCATGGAGTACGTGCACGGCGAGTCGCTCGCGACGCTGCTCGAGCTCGCGCTCGAGCGCCGCGAGCCGGTGCCGGTGCGCGTGGCTACCGCGCTGGTCGCTGCCATGCTGCACGGCCTGCATGCGGCGCACGAAGCTCGCAACGACCAGGGCGAGCCTCTCGGCATCGTGCACCGCGACGTGTCGCCGCAGAACGTCCTGGTCGGCGAGGACGGCGCACCGCGTGTGCTGGACTTCGGAATCGCGAAGGGCACGGGGCGGCTCACCTCGACGCCCACGGGTCACATCAAAGGCAAGCTCTTGTATATGGCGCCCGAGCAGCTGCACGCCGAGCCCGTGGACCGCACGGCCGACGTGTACGCCGCCAGCTGCGTGTTGTGGGAAGCGCTGAACGGGCCGCCTTTGTTCGATGGCCCGAACGAGTCAGCCGTGATCAAGGCGGTGCTCGAGCAGCCGGTGAGGGCGCCGAGCAACCTGCGCAGCGACGTGCCGCGCGCGCTCGACGACATCGTGCTGCGCGGCCTCGCGCGCGAGCGCAGCCTGCGCTTTGCGACCGCGCGCGAGATGGCGCTCGCGCTCGAGCGCGACGTGGGCATCGCAACCCAGTCCGACGTCGGCGCGTGGGTGCAGCACCTCGCCGGTGCACGTCTCGCGCAGCGCGCGAAGGATCTGCAGGCCATGCAAGCCAAGGCCGAGGCCGCGCACGCCGCCCGGGTGGTCGAGGTCCACACGCAACGCACGATCGAGCGCACGCGCGTGACACCGCCCGCGGACCGCCGCAGCGCCTTGCTGCGCTGGATAGCGGCGGGTGTGCTCGCGATGGTCGCGCTGCTCGCGTGGTGGGGCTGGCCGAGCGCGGGAACGCCTGATCCTTTGCCGCCCGCCGCGCGCGCGCCGCAGCCCGAGCCGGCGCCGCCCGTCACCGATCATGTCCCGCGCCAAGCGCCTGCCGAGGCCGCGCCGGCGGTCGCTGCGCAAGACGCTGCGCTACCAGAGCCCGCGCGCAAGCCGCGCAAGGCGGCCGCTCCGCAACGCACGGCGCAGCCCAGCCCGGCCAAGCCCGCGCAGCCCGATTGCACGCAGCCCTACGTGATCGACGCACAAGGCATCAAGCACTTGCGCGCCGAGTGCCTGTAGCCGTTCGCGTCGGCTATTGGCCGCACTGCACGCCCTGCGGGCACGCGGTGTTGAGGTTGACCATGCCGGGCGCGAGGCCCTCCGAGGTGATCGGCGGTCGATCCGCGACGCGCTCCGCGGTGACGGCCATCGCCATCGGCGCTTGCGCGAGCAATGCGAAGTTGAAAACCTGCAGGGGCGCGCGCACGCGCCGCTGCTTGCGCGGCGGTGCGTCGGTCTCGCTGCCGAGCTCCGCGCGCTTGTTGTACACGCACGCGAGCGGGCCGCTGCCGGGCGACGGCTCGTCGGGGTAGTAGCCTTCGGGCGGCGCGCACCAGCTGAGGACGCCGTCTTCGCTGCACAAGAAGCGGTGGTTCGTGACGTAGCCCGCGACGAACGCCTCGAGGGTGTCGGGCAGGTTGTGCAGGTACGTGAGCGTCGGACAGTACTGCGTCGTGCTGATCTCGCGATGCGTCCGCGGGCAGCGGTAGTAGTTGTTCGCGGCCACGCTGCAGCGCACGGCGCACAGGTCGACCTGCGAATAGACAGGATCGGGCTCGTCGCACGCGCGGAACACCTCGCACGCCTCGAAGCACGGCTGGTAGCAGCTCGTGTACGTGTCGCGGCACGTGGTGTACGAGTAGCCCGGCAGATCCGTCGTGTGGCCTTCGTCGTAGTCGGTCGGCGGCGGCAAGATGTCGACCGTCACGTGCACGTCCATCAGCTGCAGGTGCAGCTTGGTCGGCACGAAGCCGCTCTCGATCACGAGGTCGATGGCCGCTTCGTCGTCGTCGATGTTGACGGCCTCGGCGCTCACGATGACGGGAGCATCGGCGTCGTCCGAGGCCTCCGGAAACGGCTCCTCGGTCAGCGTGCCGCCCACGACGACGGTCTCGATGTCGACGAAGTACGCGCCGGTCATGGCGCCGGCCGGCGGCTGCGTTGGATCGCCCGCGTCGGGCGTGGACATGATCCCGCCTTGCCCGCCTTGCCCACCTGCGCCGCCGGTCTGCACGGCAGACCCGCCGCTCCCGGGCCAAACCCCGGCCGCGCCGCCTTGCCCCGCAGGATCATCGCACGGCGGATCCCAGCACGTCGTCGCGCACTCACCGGCATCACACGCGCTCGAGCCACCACCCGCGTAGCAGCCCAGCAACGCTCCAGTAAGACCGATCGCTAGCCCGATAACTCGCATTTTCCCCTCAGAACGTTGCGCGCATGCACGGCGCGCTGGACAGCGCGCACACACCTACGCCGAAGCAATGCATCGAGCGCGCCCTCCTGATCCGCGGGCGGATCCACTCTCTGGGCAGCAGCTCGATCGCTCGGTTAAGTGTCGGCATTCGTGGCGGCCGCCCGCAAGCCCAAACCACGACCACGCCGAAATCGGTCGCACCTTCGGCGCTGTCGCCGCGTACGGAACGAGGCTCAGCGCATCCAGTGCCAGCGGAGCGTGAGCGCGCCGGCGATGCCTTCGAGCGATGTATTCGCGGACAGCCCATCGACGGGCGGCGCGTAGTTGACGCCCAGCGTGAGGTCGAGGTCGGGCATCGAGATGGTGCGTGTGACGTGGGCGCCGATCGTGAGCTCGCGTTCGCCCCGCGTGCTGTCGCTGGTCGCCGTCGTGAACGTGAGGTCGACCGTGCCGCCAAACGCCCAGTGCATGCCGGATAAGCCCAGGTAGCCGATGGCGAAGCCGATGATGTCGCCCGGATGAAAGCTCTCGCCGGCAACGTCGCGCGTGCCATGCAGCTCGTAGCGGGCCGACAGTCGCAGCGCGTGCTCCGGCGTCACGTGCTTGATCGCGCGAGCTCCGAAGATGGCCGCGAACGTGCCGTCGCCCATGGTGCGCGCTTGATCGCGCGCGGTCGGACCTTCGGTGTGGTGCGCGGTCGGCGCCTTGCCGCCTACGTACACGTCGAGCGAGGGCACGAGCGAGCCGCCGCCGAACGGACCGATCTCGTCGTCGCGCAGCGCGGACCAGCGCACGAACAGCAACGCGTCGCCCGGGCCGAACGCGGTGGCCGACGTAGGCTCGCCCATCGCGCCGGGCAACGCGCGGTATTGCAAGCGAACCGGGAAGCTGCCGTGGATCTGCAGCGGCTCGTAGAACGGCATGCGCACGCCGGCGCCGAGCACGAGCTGCGCGTCGGTGGCGGACACGCCGTCGGGCAGCGCGTTGTAGCTCCCTTCGCTGTCATGGCGGCCGAGCATGTGCGTGACGGCGAGCTTCGAGGTGAGCACCGCGCGGCGCTCCCAGCCCGCGACCGATAGCTCATCCTCGCTGGCCACGCCGCAGCAGCTCTGGGCGCTCGCTCCAGCCGGTACCAGCAAAGCCGCGAGCGCAGCCAAGCCGCTACCGATCATCCACGCGCACAGCGCTCCGACACGTCTCATACGAATATACGATCGCGAATTATTATAAGTCCGGCCGCAGGCTAAGGGACTTCGACCGTTGCGATGAGCTCGCCCGCCTGCTCGGCATCGACCTGCACGTGGAGATCCCAGACCCCGGGCATGTTGAACCACACGTCCTCGGCCACGTACACGCCCGGTGCTTCCTCGAGCGCCTCGACGTCGGTCGTGCCGTGGCCGTGGGCAGGCATCCAGGGATGCACCATCACGTCGGCGCCTTCCAGCGCGCCGTCGCTGCCGTCGAGCGTGATGACCACGCGGTGCTGGCCGACGTGCGGCGGGTTGGGCTCGATGGTCAGCGTGCCATCGAACGGGCCTGCCTCGGCCATGAGCACGACATCCCTCGAGCTCGCGGCGTCGCCGCCACAACCTGCGGCGGTCGCTGCCAAAGCCACGGCGCATGCGAGCCCTGTACGACGACCAAACATGTGGGGCGCTCTACGCGTCCGCCGGGACCCGTTCAACCCGGGTCGGCGCGGCGTTTCGTCGCAGCGCGTCTCGAGTGAAAAAGCGAGCCGTAACGGCGGGTTGAGGAACACGTCCTCAACTTGACGGGTTCTCGCCCGACCCCTACACCGAAGCGCCCTTATGCACGACGGCAGCACCGGCAAGGACGAGCGACGCCCCGACCCCGCCGTGGTCGCGCGCCTGGGGCTCGATCGATCGGCCGGCCCGGCGCGGCGCATCGTGCAGGTCTTGGTCGCGCTGGCCGTCGTGGCCGGCATCGTCTTCGGCGCGCGGCACTTCTTCGAGCAGCGCGCCGTCGCTCGCCGGCCGTCGTACGAGCTCAAGAAGGCCTCGCGCGCGACCATCGACCTCGTGGTCAGCGCGACCGGAACCGTGAAAGGCCTTAGCACGGTCGAAGTGGGTGCCGAGGTCTCCGGCAAGATCACCAAGGTCAACGTGGGCTGGAACGACCCGGTCAAGGTCGGTCAGGTGATCGCCGAGATCGATCCCGAGCAGCTGCAGGCCGCCCTCGACGAGGCGGGCGCGCGCGTGCGCGAGGCCGACGCGTCCATCCGGCAGAGCGAAGCGACGCGCAAGGAAACCGAGCAAGCCAAGCAGCGCGCCATCGCGCAGTCGGCCCAGGGCTTGATCGCCAAGAGTGAGCTCGAGTCGATCATGGCGGCGGCGGAGCGCGCCGAGGCCAACGTGCTCAGCGCGCGGGCCAGCGCCACCCTCGCACGCGCCGCGCTCGAGTCCGCGCGCTCGCGGCTCGCGAAGACCAAGATCATCTCGCCGATCGGCGGCGTCGTGCTGTCGCGCATGGTCGAGCCCGGCCAGACCGTCACCGCCGGCTTTCAAACGCCGGTGCTGTTCAAGCTCGCCGAAGATCTCAAGCGCATGAGCCTGCACGTCTTCATCGATGAAGCCGACATCGGCCGGACCAAGGAAGGTCAGCCTGCGAGCTTCACCGTGGATGCGTATCCGGGGAAGATCTTCCCTTCGACCGTCCTCGAGCTGCGCAACGAGCCGAAGACGGAGCAGAACGTGGTCACGTATGAAGCGGTGCTCGAGGTGGATAACAGCGAGCTGCTGCTCCGGCCCGGCATGACCGCGACCGCCTCGATCGTCGCCGGCCGTCGCGAGAACGTGCTGACCGTGCCGAGCGCCGCGCTGCGCTTCGTGCCGCCGCTGGACGAGCCACGCGGCTTCGGACCACCCCAACAGAAGGCGCAGCTGAACAAGCCGAGCCTCGCGAAGAAGGTGTGGCTGCTCGGCCCCGCCGGCGAGGACGGTCCGAAGCCTGTCTCGCGAGAGGTGGTCACGGGCGCGAGCGACGGCACGCTCACCGAGATCGTCAGCGGCGAGCTGCGCGAGGGCGACGAAGTGATCGTCGACGTTACGGAGAAGAAAGAGTGAGCGGCGACGCCCCGAGCGGCGACCCACAGAGCGAGACCGCGTTGATCGAGCTGCGCGGGGTCACGAAGGTCTACGGCCGCGGGCAGTCGGAGGTCGCGGCGCTCGCCGGCATCGACCTCTCGATCGCCGGCGGCGAGTTCGTGGCCGTCATGGGCGCGAGCGGATCCGGCAAGTCGACGTGCATGAACATGCTCGGCTGCCTCGATACGCCGAGCGGCGGCGAGTACCTGTTCCGCGGCGTCGACGTCGCGCGGCTCAGCAAGGACCAGCAGGCGCTCTTGCGCCGCCACTTCCTCGGCTTCGTGTTCCAAGGCTTCAACTTGCTGGGCCGCACGTCGGCGCTCGAGAACGTAGAGCTGCCGCTGATCTACCGCGGCGTGAGCAGCCGAGAGCGCCGGCAGCGCGCGCTGGCTGCGCTCGCCGAGGTCGGCCTCGCGGGCCGCGAGAAGCACACGCCCGCCGAGCTGTCCGGCGGCCAGCAGCAGCGCGTCGCGATCGCGCGCGCGATCGTCACCGATCCGATGTTGCTGCTGGCGGATGAGCCGACCGGGAACCTCGATAGCCAGCGCAGCGTCGAGATCATGCGCTTGCTCACCGAGCTCAACCGCACGCGCGGCATCACCGTGGTGCTCGTGACGCACGAGCCCGACATGGCCGGGTACGCCTCGCGCACGATCACGTTCCGCGACGGCAAGATCGAGCGCGACGAGCGCTCTCAGCGCGACGAGCCCCGCGCATGATGCTGGCGATGCTCGGCAACACCGTGCTGATGGCGCTGCGCGAGATCCGGCGCAACACGCTCCGGTCCACGCTCACCACGCTCGGCATCGTGATCGGCGTGGGCGCGGTGATCGCGCTGGTGACGCTCGGGCAAGGCGCGACCGATCGCGTGACCAACGAGATCTCCAGCATGGGCGTGAACATGATCATCGTATCGCCGGGCGCGATGCGGCGCGGCGGCGCGAGCGTGACCGCGCAGCCCTTGCTCATGGCCGATGCGCTGGCGATCGAACGCGAGATCCCGGTCGTGATGGCGGCGGCGCCGTCCGCCCAGCGCGCGCAGCTCGTGATCTACGGCAGCTTGAACTGGAACACGGTCGCGGTCGGCGTCACCGACGCATACTTCCGCGTGCGCAACCTGGGTGTCGCCTCGGGCCGCTCGTTCTCCGACGCCGAGCTGCAGGCCGGCAGCACGGTGTGCGTGCTGGGCGCGACGCCGAAGAAAGAGCTGTTCGGCGGCGAAGACCCGATCGGTCAGACGCTGCGCGTCGGCCGCGTCGCGTGCGAGGTGATCGGCGTTACGGAGGCCAAGGGCCGCTCCACCTTCGGCATGGATCAGGACGACTACGTGCTCATGCCGCTCGTCACCTACCAGCGCAGGATCGCGGGCAGCGTGAACCTCGGCTCCATTGCAGTCAGCGCGGTGAGCGAGGAGGCGACCCACAAGGCCAAGACGCAGATCGAGGCGCTGATGCGCGAGCGCCGGCGCATCACGCCCGGCAAGCCCGACGACTTCTCGGTCCAGGACATGCGCGAGATCGTCGAGACGCTGGCCACGGTGACCAACGTGCTCACCGCGCTGCTCGGCGCCGTGGCCGCGGTGAGCCTCCTCGTCGGCGGGATCGGCATCATGAACATCATGCTCGTGTCGGTGACGGAGCGTACGCGCGAGATCGGCATCCGCCTCGCGATCGGCGCGCGCGGCCGCGAGGTGCTCATGCAGTTCTTGGTGGAGGCGGTCGTGCTGTGCATGCTCGGCGGCATCGTCGGCATGGCCGTGGGCCTCGGCGGGTCGTACTTCGCGGCGCAGGCGATGTCCTTGCCGTTTCGGGTGCTGCCGGAGATCGTGGCCATCGCCTTTGGGTTCTCGGTGATCGTCGGCGTGTTGTTCGGCTTTTTTCCGGCGCTCAAAGCATCGCGGCTCAATCCCATCGAGGCGCTGCGCCATGAATAGGACACCGCTCCTCGCCGCCGTCGCGCTTACCGTGCTGAGCGCCGCCGTCGCGCACGCGCAACCCCTCACCGAGCGCGACGTGATCGAACGCGCGGTGGCGGCCCGGCCGTCGCTCCGGGCGGCGCTGCTCGAGGTGGAGCGAGCGCGCCTGTCGGTCGAGAGCGAGGAGGCGCGCTACGTGCCCTCGCTGATCCTGGACGCGGGCGTCACGCGCACGGAGACGCCAGCGCTCACGCGCTTCGGTACGCGGGTCAGCGCGGGCACCACGGCCGAAGCGGGTGTCGCCGCGCGCAAGACGTTCGCGTTCGGCACGGACCTCACGCTCCGGCTGGGCACGGCCTTCCAGCGCCGCGACTCGGGCTTCGTGCTCGAGGGCTACCCGGCGCAGCCCGCCGTGGGTCCCGGCTATGGCTTCAACGCGCGGCTGACGCTCGCGCAGCCGCTCTTGCGTGGCGCGGGCCGGCAGGTCGGCGAGGCCGCGCTGCGAGCTGCGCGCGTCGAGCGTACGGCCGCCGAGACGTCGCGCGATCGCGTGGCCAGCGAGCTGCTCCGCGACGTGCTCTCCGCGTACTGGGAGCTGTGGTACGCGAGCGCGTCGCTCGCGATCGAGGAGCGCTCGCGCGCGCTGTCCGAGCAACAAAGGAACGAGGCGCGTGCGCGCGTCGACACCGGCTCGCTCGCGCCAGCCAGCCAGCTCACGTTCGAGACGGCGCTCGCGACGCGCGAGGAGGCGGTGCTCGCAGCCCGCACCGACGTCGAGCGCAAGCGCGCGACCTTGCGCCAGCGCATCGGCGACCGCGCGGGCGTGCTGAACGATCCCAGCCCCGACGCGCTGCCCGAGGCGCCTTCGCCGCGCGAAGGCGCGCGCGACGCGGCGCTCGACCGATCGGCGCTCGTGCGCGAGCGCGCAGCTGCGGTCACGCTCGCCGAGACGCAAGCGCGCACCGCGAGCGATCCGCTCGAGCCGCGCTTGGACCTCGAGGCGTACGTGCAGGCTCAGGGGCTCGCCGACCGAGACGTCGGCTTGGCGGCCGAAGAGACCGTGACGGGTCAAGCGATCAGCGCGCACGTCGGGCTCGTGTACGAGACCCCGTTCAGCAGCACGCGCCGGCGCGCCGAAGCGGCCCGCGCGCGCATCGCCGTCGAGACCGCGCGGACTCAGCTCGAAGAGGCCAAGCTCGCCGTCGCGAGCGAGATCGACGTCGCGCTCGCCGAGCACAAGGCCGGGGCCGAGCGGCTCACGCTGGCCGAGCGCACGGTGGACATCGCGCGCAAGCAGCTCTCCGCCGAGCAGGCTCGGCTCGCCACGGGCGCGACCACGCCGCTCACGGTGGTCGAAGCGGAAGAGGACTTGCGGAGCGCCGAGCTGCGCGTCGCGCGCGCCCGCGCCGACCTGATGCAGGCCTCGCTGACGATCGATCACCTCACCGGCCAGCTGCTCGCTCGCCACCCGCTTTGACCGCGAAATTCTTTTGGAAAACGGCTTGCTGCACGCCGCGCTCCCTCTCGAGTAATCTCCGCGCATGCGCTACCTCCACACGATGCTCCGCGTCCGCGACCTCGATGCGGCGCTCGACTTCTTCGTCGGCAAGCTCGGCCTCAAAGAGCTGCGCCGCAAAGACAGCGAGTCGGGGCGCTTCACGCTCGTGTTCCTGGGCAGCGGCAAGCCGGACGACCCCGCGCAAGTGGAGCTCACGTACAACTGGGATCAAAATGAGCCGTACCCGACGGGCCGGTTCTTCGGGCACCTGGCCTACGAGGTGAGCGACATCTACCAGACGTGCCAGCGCTTGCGCGAGGCGGGCGTCACCATCAACCGCCCACCGCGCGACGGGCGCATGGCATTCATCAAGTCGCCGGACGGCCACTCCATCGAGCTGCTGCAAGCGGGCAGCGCGCTTCCGCCTCAGGAGCCCTGGGCGTCGATGGCCAACTCGGGCGAGTGGTGATCTCGCGCGAGTGATCGCGTAGGCTCACGCGCGATGTCCATTCAGATTATCGAGGCGTATTACCGAGCCTTCAACTCCGGCGACTTCGCCGGCATGCTCGCGCTGCTCGCGCCCGACGTGGTGCACGACATCAACCAGGGGATGCGAGAGGTCGGCAAAGACGCCTTCGAGCAGTTCCTGAACCGCATGAACGCGAGCTACAGCGAGACGCTCAGCGACATCGTCGTCATGAGCGACTCGACCGGTAAGCGCTTCTCGGCCGAGCTCATGGTCGACGGCGTATACCTGAAGGCCGACCCGGGCTTTCCCGAGGCGCGCGGCCAGCGCTATCGCCTGCCAGCGGGCGCCTTCCTCGAGGTTCAAAACGGCCTCATCACGCGCGTGACCACCTACTACAACCTCGCCGACTGGCTGCTGCAGGTCAGCGATGGCCAGTGGTCGGTGCGACCGGGACCTGCGCCCACGGAATAGTCCGCATGATCGCGATCGATGCGTTTTCGGGCGAGGCCGCGCGGCCGTTCTTCGGTGACCTCGCCGCCCTGCGCATCGAGGTGTTTCGCGAGTTCCCGTATTTGTACGAAGGCACCCTCGACTACGAGCAGCGCTACCTGCGGAGCTACGCGGACTCGCAGCGCAGCGTGGTGGTGATCGCGCGCGACGGCGAGCGCGTCGTCGGCGCATCGACGGCCATGCCGCTCACCGAGCACGGCGAGGAGGTCGCGCCCGCGCTCGCCCAGGCGGGCATCGATCCCGAGCGCGTGTACTACTTCGGCGAATCGGTGCTGCGCGCTGCGTACCGCGGCCGCGGCGTCGGCCATGCCTTCTTCGATCACCGCGAGGCGGCGGCGCGGCAGCACGGCTTCGGCATCGCATCGTTCTGCGCGGTCGTGCGGCCCAAGGACCACCCGCTGCGACCGACCGACTACGTGCCCCACGACGCCTTCTGGACCAAGCGCGGTTACACGAAGCGCGAGGACATCGTCGCGAGCTTCGCCTGGCGCGACCTCGGCCAGCCCGAGGAGACGCGCAAGCCGATGGTGTTCTGGGTCAAGGAGCTGTCGTGAGCACGCCGCCGGTCGCGCGCCCCACCGTGCGTATCGCCGCGTGCGCGTATCCGATCGAGAAGCTCTCGAGCTTCGCGCAGTACGAGGACAAGCAAGCCCGCTGGGTCGAAGACGCGAGCCGACAGGGCGCCCAGCTGCTCGTGTTCCCCGAGTACGGCAGCATGGAGCTGTCGTCGCTGTTGGCCGACGACGCACGCTCCACGCTGGCCGCGGAGCTGGCGGGCGTGCAGCCGCTGCTGCCGCGCATGCTCGAGCTGTTCGCGAGCCTCAGCACGCGCTTCGACGTGCACATCCTGAGCCCCAGTTTTCCCGAGCAACTCGCGGGCGTCGCGCGCAACCGCGCGCGCTTGCACGCGCCGGGCGGCCAGGCCGTGGTCGTCGAGAAGCAGCAGATGACGCGCTTCGAGAGCGAAGAGTGGGGCATCGCCGCGGGCGAGAGCGGTGCGCACGTGATCGACAGCGCGCTCGGGACGATCGGCGTGGCCATCTGTTACGACAGCGAGTTCCCCCTGCTCGTCCGCCGGCAGGTCGAGGCCGGCGCCGATCTCGTGCTCGTGCCGAGCTGCACCGAGACGCTCGCGGGCTACCACCGCGTCGAGATCGGCTCGCGCGCTCGCGCGCTCGAGAACCAGTGCTACGTCGCGCAGGCGCCCACGCTGGGCAAGGCGCCGTGGTCGCACGCGATCGACGATAACCACGGCGCGGCCGGCATCTACGGCCCCGTGGACTCGGCGATGAGCAGTGACGGGGTGATCGCGCGAGGTCCGATCGACGTGCCCGGCTGGGTGATCGCCGAGCTCGACTTCGACGCTCTGGCGCGCGTGCGCGCGGATGGCCAGGTGCGGAACTACCGCGATTGGTCGAGGCCTGCGCACGTCGCCGGGGGCGTCGGCCGCCTCGCGCTCCGCTGAAAGCACAGGGTCGATAGGATGAACGAAGCCGTGGACCAGTCCTCACCACCCGCGCGCCCCACGCTCGCGAACTACGTCGTCGTCTACACGGGGCTCGCCGCTTGCATCGGGCTGCTCGTCCGCGTCTACGGCGGCGACGTCCGCGCCGAGGCGCCCGCGGCGCTGGTGCCCCCGCTGTTCGCGATGCTCGCGCTGACCGGCGTCGTATGGATCCTGATGGCGCTCTTGCGCAACGTCATGGTCATGCTCGGCAAGGCCTCGATGCGCTACTACCACCACTACGAAGGCGAGCTGCCCGCCGAGTGGATCGAGCGTCCGGCGCGCACCTTCAACAACCTCATGCAGCTGCCGCTCGTGTTCTACGCGGTGTGCTTGGTCGCGATGACCCTCGGCCGCGTGGACTCGATCCAAGTCGACCTGGCGTGGCTGTTCGTCGCGTTTCGTACCCTGCACGCCGGCATCATGCTGGCGTGGAACTTCGTGCCTTACCGCTTCGCCTCGTACAGCGCCGCGACCTTCGCGCTCATGGCTCTGACCTACCGCGTTGCGGAGCAGTGCTGGCCCTGAAGCCTCCGGTCGCACCTCGCCGCTCGATCACGACCGCGCTCGCCGCGCGTGGGACTCGGACCGACAACGCCTCGGCGCGCCGCGCGCGATCCAGCATGGACGAATGGCAGCCGCGCGCCCTAAGCTAAGCGCGTGCCCGAAGATGTCGTGTCGGACGCTCTGCTGCCTGGTGCGTTGATTGCTGGGCGCTATCGCATCGAGACTGAGCTGGGTCGAGGCGGCATGGCGGTCGCCTTTGCCGTGCACGACGTCGTGCGCGGCCGCCCGCTGGCCTTGAAGCGGCTGCTGCCGTACGAATCGCCGGCCACGAGCGGCGAGCTCGCGCAGCTGTTCGAGCGCGAGTTCCACACACTGCAACAGCTCAGCCACCCGCGCATCGTCGCGGTCCATGACTTTGCGTACGACGACGGCTGCGCCTTCTACACGATGGAGTGGCTGGGCGGTGGTGACCTCGGCAAGCTCGCGCCATTGCCGCCGCCCCGGGTGTGTGCGCTGCTCAGCGACGTATGTTCGGCGCTGTCGCTCTTGCACTCGCGCGGGCTCGTCCATCGCGACGTCACGCCGCGCAACATCCGTTGCACGGACGATGGCTTGGCCAAGCTGATCGACTTCGGCGCGCTCGCATCTTTCGGATCGACGCCGCGCTTGATCGGCACGCCGCCGTGCTGTCCGCCCGAGGCGCTGGACGGCGAGGAGCTCGACGGCCGAACCGACTTGTTCGCGCTCGGCGCGACCGCGTACTTCGCGCTGACGGGCCGGCACGCGTACCAGGCGCGCACGTTCGGCGAGCTGCGCGCGGCTTGGGGAAGGCCGCTGCCCCCGCCGTCGCAGTACGCACACGACGTTCCGCCCGCCCTCGATGCGCTCGTGCTCTCGCTCTTGTCGCTCGATCGCTCGGCGCGGCCGAGCAGCGCCGCCGAGGTCATGGAGCGGCTGTGCGTGATCGGCGGCGTGGAGTTGTCCGAGCAGCCGGTCGTCCAACAGGCGTACCTCGCGACGCCGCGCCTGCTCGGGCGCGACGACGAGCTGGCGCGCGTCCGCAAGCTGCTCGCGACCGCGCCCCAAGAGCGGCCGCGCGCCGCCGTGATCACCGGCGCCGAGGGCATGGGTCGAAGCCGGTTCCTGGCCAGCTGCGTGGTCGAGGCGAAGCTGCACGGCGCGGCCGTCGCTCGCGCCGACGCCGCGGATACGCGCGGCATCTTCAGCGTCGCGAGGGCGCTCGCGAACGAGCTGCTGGAGCTCTTGCCGGCGCTCGCGGATGAGCTGAGCCCCGAGCAGCGCGCCGCCTTGTCGGACGCGCACGCATCCGGCGCCGGGCTGAACGATCCCGAAGCGCAGGCCAAGCTGCATGCCGCCCTGTACGAGGTCATCCAGCGCGCTTCGCTCGGCCGCAAGCTCGTCCTCGCCGTAGACGACGCGCACGAGATCGACGAGCGCAGCGCGGCGCTGCTCGCGTTGCTGGCCTCGGAAGCTCGATCGCGCGATCTGCTCTTGCTCGCTACGCTCGTGTCGGTGGACGCGGTCCAGGCCGACACGGCGCTGCGTCACTTCATCGAGGCGGCCGCGGCGCTGAAGATGCGGCCGCTCACCGCGCAGGAAGGCGAGGCGCTCCTGCGCTCGATCTTCGGCGACGTCGCGCACCTGCGGCTGCTGGCTGACCCGCTGCATCGCCTCTCGGGCGGCGCGCCGGGCGCGCTGATGCAGCTCGCGCAACACATGATCGATCGGGGCCTCGTCCGGTACGAAGCCGGCGCGTGGCTCCTGCCGGCTCAGCACGACCCGGCCGACATGCCGTCGTCGCTGCACGCCGCGCTCCACGCCAAGCTGGGCCGGCTCTCCACCGCCGCCCGCACGCTCGCGCTCGGCCTGTCGCTCGTGCAGCGCGAGGGCCTCGACCTCGACGACCTCAAGCGCTTGCTGGCGACCGACGACACCGCCGCGGCGTTGAGCG
>Ga0190269_10000859_pt1 | contig 15146 bp, 10 predicted proteins | sample Popmic249IS_FD_133749 | JGI IMG/M metagenome (GOLD analysis project Ga0190269, IMG submission 133749) | Populus adjacent soil microbial communities from riparian zone of Blue River, Arizona, USA - 249 IS | ecosystem: Environmental > Terrestrial > Soil > Riparian zone | place: USA: Arizona...
CCAGGCCTCCGGGCGCGCCGAGCGCGCCGAACTCGGCGATGGCGCCCTGCACGGCCACGGCGTCGTTGCGGTTGAGGCCCTTGCCGTAGGCGTTCTCCGGCAGGCCCGGGGCCGCCCAGCCGGACAGGCCGAGGCGCTCCCACCACTCGGCGACGGTGAGGTCGGGGTCCCAGTTCTCCTCGAGCCAGGCGCGGACCTCGGCGACGGCGTCGGTGGACTGGCTGGTGCGTTCTGCGGTGTCGGTCATCGCTCCCCCTGGATCGGCCTGCTGACCGGCGGACGGCTCCAGGCAAGCGCGATCTTGACCCGAGGGTCAAGTCCGGCGGGCGCGGCTCGGCGCGACCCTCGGCGGCTCGTTCGGCTGCTTCGGGTAGACGGGCGGCCAGGGCGCGTCCATGAGCCCCGCGGCGAGGTCGCGGCGCGACCACTCGAGCAGCGGCTCGAGGTCCTGAGGGTGCGTGACCTTGTCCGCCCAGGGGTCGCCGTGGGCCGCCACCCGGGCCGGCACCGTGGCGATCGTGAGCTCGTCGGGGACGACGTCCGCCAGCTCGTCCCACCGGATCGGTGTCGACACCTGCGCCCCGACGCGCGGACGCGCGCACCACGCGCCGAACACCGTCTTGTGGGGCGCGTTCTGGTTGAAGTCCACGAACACCCTGCTCCCGCGCTCCTCCTTCCACCACTGCGCGGTGATGAGGTGCGGGTGGCGACGTTCGAGCTCGCGGGCCAGCGCCACCGCGGCGGCACGCACCTCGTAGCTGTCCCAGCGAGGCAGGAGGCCCACGTAGACGTGCAGGCCGCGGGACCCGGACGTCTTCAGGTGCGCAGCGACGCCGAGCTCGTCGAGCAGCTCGTGGACCAGCGCTGCGGCGTGGCGGAGCTGGTCGAAGCCCACGCCAGGTGACGGATCGAGGTCGATGCGGAGCTCGTCGGCGATCTCCGGGGTGGCGGCATGGCTGGGCCACACGTGGAACCCGAGGCACCCCTGGTTCACCGCCCAGACCACGTGCGCGAGGTCGGCGACGACGAGCGCGTCGCTCGCCGTGCCGTTGGGGGTGGACACCACCGTCGTGGTGAGCCAGGCCGGCGCCGACCTGGGCACCCGCTTCTGGAAGAACGAGGGCCCGCCTGCCCCGTCGGGGTAGCGCTCGAGGAGGACCGGCCGGTCGCGGATCGTGGCGAGGAAGGGCTCGCCCACGGCCTGGTAGTAGCGGACCAGGTCGAGCTTGGTCTCACCGCGCTCGGGGAAGAAGACCTTCTCGGGGTGGGTCACCGGCACCTCGACGCCGTCGACCTCGATGCTGATCGAGTCGGCCACGCCGTCCAGTGTGCTGCACCGCACCACGGCGGCGTGGCCCATCGGTCGGCGAGCGCTCAGGCGACGTCGGTGACCGGAGCCGCGAACTGCGCGTTGTAGAGCGTGGCGTAGGCGCCGCCGGCAGCGAGGAGCTGCGTGTGGTGGCCCTGCTCCACGATGCGGCCGGCGTCCATCACGAGGATCGTGTCGGCGTCGCGGATCGTCGAGAGGCGGTGGGCGATGACGAAGCTGGTCCGCTGCGAGCGCAGCGTCGCCATGGCGTGCTGGATCAGCACCTCGGTGCGCGTGTCCACAGAGCTGGTTGCCTCGTCGAGGATCAGGATGGCGGGGTCGGCCAGGAACGCCCGGGCGATCGTGATGAGCTGCTTCTCGCCGGCGCTCACCGTGGCGCCCTCGTCGTCGATCACCGTGTCGTAGCCGTCGGGCAGGGCGTGGACGAAGCGGTCGACGTAGGTGGCGCGTGCCGCCTCGAGGATCTGCGCCTCGGTGGCGTCGAGGTTGCCGTAGGCGATGTTGTCGCGGATGGTGCCGCTGAAGAGCCAGGTGTCCTGGAGCACCATCCCGATGTTCGAGCGCAGCGCTCGCCGGGGCATCGTGGCGATGTCGTTCCCGTCGATCGTGATGCGGCCGCTGTCGAGCTCGTAGAACCGCATGAGCAGGTTCACCAGGGTGGTCTTGCCCGCGCCGGTGGGGCCGACGATGGCGACGGTCTGGCCCGGTTCCGCGACCAGCGACAGGTCGGTGATGAGCGGAGTGGCGGGGTCGTAGGAGAACGACACGTCGTGGAACGCCACGCGGCCGCGCACGGCCGAGCCGTTGGCAGCACGCTCGACGTCTGCGGTCTGCTCCTCGGCGTCGAGCAGCTCGAACACCCGCTCGGCGGAGGCGACGCCTGACTGCAGCAGGTTGACCATCGACGCCACCTGGGTGAGCGGCATCGTGAACTGGCGCGAGTACTGGATGAAGGCCTGGACGTCGCCGAGGCTCATCGTGCCTGCGGCCACCCGCAGCCCGCCGATGACGGCGACGGCCACGAAGCCGAGGTTGCCCACCAGCATCATCGACGGCTGGATGACGCCGCTCACGAACTGGGCGCGGAAGCTGGCGAGGTGGAGCTCTTCGTTGGTGCGGCGGAACCGCTCCTCCACCTCGCGCTGGCGACCGAACGCCTTCACGATGGCGTGCCCCGTGAAGGCTTCCTCCACCTGTGCGTTGAGGGCGCCGGTGTGGCGCCACTGCTCCACGAAGCGCCGCTTGGACCGGGCCGTGATCTGCCGCATCGTGAGGATCGACGTGGGCACCGAGACGAGCGCCACGAGGGCCAGCACCGGCGAGATGACGAGCATCATGGTGAGGATCCCCACGAGCGTGAGGGTGGAGGTCAGCAGCTGGCTCAGCGTCTGCTGGAGCGTCTGGGCGACGTTGTCGATGTCGTTGGTGACCCGGCTGAGCAGGTCGCCGCGCTCGTGCCGATCGAAGTACCCGAGCGGCATCCGGTTGAGCTTGTCCTCCACGTCGGCGCGGAGCTGGAGCATCGTGCGCTGCACGATCCCGGCGAGCAGGAACGACGTGAGGTACGAGAGGCCCGACGACGCCACGAACAGCCCGATCGCCACGCCGAGCGTGCGGTGCAGGGCACCGAAGTCGATGCCTCCCGGCGACATGACCCCGCGCACGATCAGGTCGGTGGCGTGACCCAGGATCCTCGGCCCGACGACGGACATGGTCACGGAGGCGAGCGCCAGGACGACCACGGCGACCACGCCCCAGCGCTCACCCCGCAACCTCGTGGCGAGGCGGCGGGTGGCGGAGCCGAAGTCCTTCGAGCGCTCCATCGGCATCCCGAGCGTGCCGAAGCGCATGCCCGGTCCGGGTCCGGCAGGGGCCGGCGGCGGGGTGGGTGTCCTGGCGCTCATGCCGCGTCGTCCTGGCCGATCTGCGAGGCCACGATCTCGCGGTAGGTGGGGCACGACTCGAGCAGGTCGTCGTGGCTGCCCAGCCCCACGCACGCCCCCTCCTCGAGGACGAGGATCTGGTCGGCTTGGGCGATGGTGGACACTCGCTGGGCCACCACGATCACCGTGGCGTCACGCGTGTAGGGCAGCAGCGCGGCGCGCAGCCTGGCATCGGTGGCGAGGTCGAGCGCCGAGAACGAGTCGTCGAAGAGGTAGATCTCGGGGCGGCGCACCAGGGCTCGCGCCATGGCCAGGCGTTGGCGCTGGCCGCCGGACACGTTCGACCCGCCCTGGGCGATCGCGGCGTCGAGGCCTCCGGGCATGGCGGCCACGAAGTCCGCCGCCTGCGCCACCTCGAGCGCCGTCCACATCTCCTCCTCGGTGGCGTCGGGCTTGCCGTAGCGGAGGTTGCTGGCCACGGTCCCGGCGAAGAGGTAGGGCTTCTGGGGGACGAGGCCGATCCGGTGCCAGAGCAGCTCGGGGTCGATGGCGCGGAGGTCGACACCGTCGATGAGCACCGCCCCGGAGGTCACATCGAAGAGCCGCGCCACGACGTTGACGAGGCTCGTCTTCCCCGACCCGGTGCTGCCCACGATGGCCGTGGTCTGCCCGGCCAGCGACGTGAAGGAGATGTCGCGGAGGACCGGGGCCTCCGCGCCCGGGTACTGGAAGCCCACGCTGCGCAGCTCGAGCGAGCCTCGTCCGTCGATCTCGGTGATGGGCGAGGCGGCGGCGCGCACCGACGACTCCGTGTCGAGGACCTCTTGGATCCGCTCCGCGCTCACGGCGGCGCGCGGAGCCATGATCGCCACCATCGTCGCCATCGTGACGGCCACGAGGATCAGGGCGAAGTAGCTGAGGAAGGCCACCAGGGACCCGGGCGACATCGCGCCGGAGTCGATCCGCCCGGCACCCAGCCAGATCACTGCGGCGCTCGATCCGTTGATGAACAGCGCCACGATCGGGAACATGAGCGCCATCAGGCGCCCGGCTCGCAGCGAGGTGTCGGTGAGGTCGCCGTTCACCTGCCGGAAGCGCGCTGTCTCCTCCGGCTCCCGCACGAACGCACGCACCACGCGGATGCCGATGATCTGCTCTCGCAGGACGCCGTTGATGCGGTCGATGCGCTCCTGCATGCGGCGGAACTGCGGGACCATCCGAGCGATCACCAGCCCGAGGGCCACGAGCAGCAGCGGGAGGTTCACCGCGAGGAGCCAGGCCAGCCCGCGGTCCTGGCGCAGCGCGAGGACCACGCCGCCGATGACGGTCATCGGCGCGGCGACGAGCATGTTGCAGCCCATGACGATGAGCAGCTGGACCTGCTGCACGTCGTTGGTGATGCGCGTGATGAGCGACGGCGACCCGAAGAGGTTGACCTCCTTCGACGAGAAGGCGGTGACCCGGTGGAACAGGTCGCTGCGCACGTCGCGCCCGAACGCCATGGCGGCCCGGGCGGCGCAGTAGACGGCGGCGATCGAGAAGGCGACCTGCACGGCCACGAGCGCGAGCATCACCGTGCCGATCGACCAGATGTGGTCGGTGTCGCCGCGGAGGATCCCCTCGTCGATGATGTCGGCGTTCAGCGTGGGGAGCGCGAGGGACGCGCCGGCCTGTACGGCCTGGAGCACCAGCACGCCGAGCAGCCAGCGCGTCTGCGGGCGGAGGTGGGTGAGGAGCAGGCGGCGGAGCATCGGTCGGCGCGGGCCGATCAGCGCGCGCCGGCCCCAAGGCGGCCGACGCTACCGCCGGCCTCGGAGGGCTTCGCCAATCGGGTCGGCGAGGGCGCCCTGCAGGCTCAGCCGAAGATGGCGGCCAGCTCCGCGGGCGCGACCTCGTCGAGCTGTGCGTAGGTGCACGACGCCGGCGTGCGGTCGGGGCGAAAGCGCACGAGGCGACCCCCGTGGCGGAACCGGCCACCGAGCACGTGCTCGTAGCGCACCTCGGCCACGAGCTCGGGCCGAAGTGGCTCCCACGACAGGTCCTTCTGGGCGTTCCAGCGGCTGACCCCGCCGGGCATCCGACCGGTGGCCTGCGCCGCCGCTTGGTGCTCGGCCCACTCCCGCCACGGGTGGCCATCGAGCGCTCGCTCGCGCAGCGGGGCCAGCTCGTCCACGAGGGCACGCCGGCGGGCGGCCGTGAAGCTGCTCGCCACCCCGACGTGGTGGAGCGTCCCCTCCGCATCGAAGAGGCCGAGCAGCAGCGACCCCACCCCCGCACCGTCCTTGTGCCAGCGGAACCCGGCCACCACGCAGTCGGCCGTGCGCTCGTGCTTGACCTTCCACATCACGCGCTTGTCCTGCTGGTACGGGAGGTCGGCGGGCTTGGCCATCACGCCGTCGAAGCCCGCGCCCTCGAACCGGTGGAACCAGTCCTCCGCAACGTCGGCGTCGTCGGTGGTCGGCGTGAGGTGGACGCGGCCCAGGTCGCCGCCGAGGATCCCCTCGAGGAGTCGGCGGCGCTCGTGGAAGGGCGCCCCGGTGAGGTCGCGGTCGGCGAGCGCGAGCAGGTCGAAGGCCACGAAGCTCGCCGGGGTGTCGGCCGCCAGCTTGCGGACCCGCGACTCGGCGGGGTGCAGGCGCTGCTGGAGGGCGTCGAAGTCGAGCCCGGAGCCGGTGACGACCACGATCTCGCCGTCCACGACGCATCGAGCGGGCAACGCCGCCCGGAGCAGCTCGACGAGCTCGGGGAAGTAGCGGGTGAGGGGCCGGTCGTTGCGGGAGCCCAGCACGAGCTCCTCGCCGTCACGGAACACGATGCAGCGGAACCCGTCCCACTTCGGCTCGTACCGCAGCCCCGGCTGGCGTGGCACCTCGTGCACGGCGGTGGCCAGCATCGGCTTCACCGGCGGCATCACGGGGAGGTCCACAGCCGCGCACGCTACCGGCGCGCGAGCGGAGGGCAGCCCCCGAGCCGGTCGGTGCCGAGCAGCAGGCGACCGAGCGCGGTGAGCGCGCTCCCGTAGTACGTCGATCGTGCGGTGTCGGACTCGGACGCCTCGTCGAGGAGCGCTTGTGCCCGCTCGGGGGCGTCGGCAGCGGCCGCGGCGGCCGCCCCGACGAGGCGAGCGGGGTGGTCGCGCATCGCCTCGACGCCTGCGCCTGCCTGGAAGGCCGGCCACAGCTGCGCGGCGAGCGAGCGGTCGGCCGGGTCGCAGCTCGGAGCGAACCGCAGGGGCACTCGGACCGCGTCCCACCCGAATCGCCCGCCACCCGCCTCGGTGGGGCTGTCGGCTGGATCGGTGGTGCCGTCCTGGGACACACGAGCCCAGTCGGTCGGCACCCCGCGATCCTCGAGGAGCGCCGCCACGACGCGGCGCGCTCCCGCCCGGCGCGCCGCGCCCAGCGTGGGGTCCGCGAGGCCGTCCGCGGCGAGCACCGACTCGGCGACAGGCGAGGCGTAGCTCGGGTTCACGACGACCGGGCGCCCGTCCGCTGCCGAGCGGATCGCCCACGGCCCCGCGGCGAGCACCGACGTGCCGTCGCTCAGCTGTGCCGTCTCGTGTGCAGCCACGCCGTCCGCGATGGTGCGCGCCGCGTCCTCGTACCCCCCTCGAGGCCATCGCCGTGCCGCCAGCGCGAGGGCCCAGGCTGCGTCGAGGTCGGCGTCGGCCGCGGGCTCCGGGTCGACCACCGCCCCGTCTGCCCAGCGCCACGCGAGCAGCCCGTCGGGCCGCTGCAGGTTGACCGTGGTCCACGCCCAGACCCGATCGAAGGTCGCCCGATCGCCGACGCCCACCGACACCAGCAGCGCATAGGCCTGGCCCTCGCTCACCGTGTCGCCGCCCTGGTCGTGCCGGACCACCCGCCCGTCTGCTGCCAGGTACGCCTCGAGGAACCGCCGGGCATCAGAGGTCGTCCGGTCCGCGGTGACGGCGACGGCACGCTCCGGCGCGCCGTGCCGACTCGCCCGCCAGGGACCAGCTGCCGCGCCGATCGCGCTCGCAGCCACCAGCGCGACGGCCACGAGGCCGAGCCGCCGAGCCGCCCGGCTCACGCCGCGGCCCGCCTTGGCGCGGCGGACGCGCGCTCCGCAGTCCGCCGGCGCCGCAGCGCGGGGCGGACCCCAGTGGCCAGCACCACGACGTGCACGGAGGCGAAGGCGACGTTGTTGAGGGTTCCAGGCGAGCGGTCCCGCCAGAGCCCCCATGCGATCGTGGCGACGAGCACCGCGAGGGCGGCCAGGCTCGGCCACACCGCTCGCAGCTGCAGTCCGTCGGCCCCCCGCTTGGGTGTCACGACGAAGCGCCCGGGTCGCCGGCGCAGCACCTGCACCGTGGCGTAGACGTGGATCCACCAGCTGGCGAAGGCCAGGGCGAAGGCGCGCCAGGTGTAGGCGCCGGCCCCGGCGACGGCGACGGCGAGCAGTGCCAACCCGAAGTAGGGCGCGAAGTGGACGAGGAACTCGTCGGCGCCGGCGCCGGCCACGGGCTGCGCACCCGTCGAGATCCGGATGACCGGCAGCGCCATGTAGAGCAGCACGGTCCATCCCGTCAGGAAGTAGGACGCCGACAGGAGGTGCTGCAGCTTGTGGCGCAGCGGCAGGCCGGCGCGCGTCAGGTCCGGGATCGCCGACAGGCAGCCCCGCGCCCAGCGCTGCTGCTGGGACGCGTAGGACGCCATGTCCTCGGGGCCGAGGCCCTGGGCCAGCACCTCGGGCACGTAGGCCGTGCGCCACCCGCGCTCCTGGAGGGTGAGCGAGAGCTGGAAGTCCTCGGTGACGGACTGCTCGGGGAAGCCGCCGACGTCGTCGAGCGCCGCGCGGCGGAACACCATGTTGGTGCCGCAGCAGAACATCGCGCCGCGGGCGTCCTTGCCCCGTGCGATCGGACCGAAGAACAGGGCCTGTTGCGATGCGGCCGCCCCGGCCACCTCGTTCGCGGACGCGTTGGCGTACCACTGCGGGGTCTGGACGAGTGCCACCCCGGGGTCGCTCAGCTGCCCGAGCGTGCGCTCGAGGAAGTCGGGCGCCGGCACGTGGTCGCAGTCGAACACAGCGACGAAGGGTGCGTGCACGTGGCGCAGCGCGTGGTTGATGTTCCCCGCCTTCGCGCCCACGTGCACGCTCCGTCGCACGTAGCGGGCCCCGTGACGTCGTGCCAGCGCCTCCATGTCGCGCGACGCACCATCGTCGAGCACGGCGACGCGCACGCGCGCGCCACGGAGGGCACCCGCGGCGATCACGGTGGGCTCCACCACCTCGACTGGCTCGCCGTACACCGGGATGAGCACGTCGACCTCGGGCAGTCCTGCACTTGGGCGATGCGGGCGATCGCCCGACCGGGCACAGGTCCACCAGAACCCGAGCGCGTGCACGACGTTGAACAGCTCGGCCACCACGAGCAGGAAGAACAGGGCAGGATGTCCGACCCGTTCGGGTCGCAGGAGCCACGACAGGTAGGTCACGGCTGCCACCGCTCCGGCGACCCCGACCAGCGAGGTGCGGGCGCGAACCGGCCAGGCCGGCGAGGCGGCGGTCCAGCTCGGCCGGCCCAGGCGCTGATCCGGGACCTGAGCCTCCAGGGGCACCTCGCTCATCTGAACCTCCACACGATCACGTTGGGGCGCTCGAAGCGCTCGGGTGCCCCACGCGCCTCCTCGAGGCGTGCCAGCGCGTCGCCGATGCGCCCGGCGCTGGCCTCGGTGAGGAACCGCTCGGCCACCACGACGTAGATCTGGCCGTCGACGTCGTCAGGCTGCACGGATCCCAGGGGCGCTCCCGGCATCTCGGGGGCGTAGTAGGCCAGCACGCCGTCGAGGTACGCGGGCGCGTACGCCAGCCCGTCACCGGGGCGAGCGGTCTCCTCGATCTCGGCCACCGCGCCCTTGAAGTCGTAGAGCCGCGGGTTGGTGCCGTTCACCTGCTGGTCGACGAGGGCAGCCGTGCTGAGCGCCACCAGCCCCGCGGTGAGCACGCCGAGCGCGCGCCGCCCGTGCGCGCCGGTGGTGACCGCGCGCGCGACCAGCGCGAGCAGGAGCGGCGCGGCCAGCACGAAGTAGCGGAGCTCGAACAGGTCGCGCTTCGAGTGCGCGATGACGAAGAGCGCTGCCCCCGGCACGACGGCAACGGCGAGGACGAGGCGGGTCACCCACTGGAGCCGGCGTCCCAGGAGGGCGAGGCAGCCCAGCAGCGCGAGGGGCCAGAGCGCGCCGAGGCGCACCATCACGCCGTCGCTGTGGTAGCCGCCGAGCGCCCAGAGGAGGTTGGCGATCACCGCGTAGGACGACAGGCCGGTGGCCACCTGGGAGCTGTCGGCGCCTGCCGCGGCCGGCATCGACAGCCCGGCGCCCCGCTCGCCGTAGGCCGCGAGCTGGTCGTGGAGGTAGGGCGCGAGCGGAGCGACCAGCGCCAGCAGCAGCGCCACGCTGCCGAGCCATCGGCGCACGAGCACCCAGGCGACGCGGCCCTCACGGCGACGACGCACGAGGTGAGCCGCTGTCGCGACGTGCTGCACGGCGAGGGGGAGCACCGCGAACCACTGGGTCCAGAGGAGGGCTGCGGACGCGACGGACCACGCCGCGAAGGCGCGCCGACTCCCGCCTCGCAGCGCAGCGACCTGGGCCCACACCCCGCCCACGCCGAGCAGCATGAACAGCGCGTACATGCGGGCCTCTTGGCTGTACCAGACGAGGAACGGGGCCGGCACGGCGAGCACGGCTGCGACCTGCGCCGTGCGACGGTCGAAGAGCTCACGGCACAGCCCGTAGAGGCACGGCACGAGCGCGGCCCCGAAGAGCACCGACGGCAGGCGCACCGCCCACTCCGCCGTCCCGAGCAGGCGCACGACCCCCCACAGCACGATGAAGTGGAGCGGCGGGTGCACGTCGGTGGTTCGGAGGTCGTCGAGCATCGCGCCGAGCGGGAGCTGGACCTGCCGCACGCTGATGGCCTCGTCGACCCAGAAGCTGCGCTCCGTCGCGAGCCGCAGCACCACGGCCAGCACGGTCAGGCCGGCGAGCAGGCGGGCGTCTGGCCGTCGCCACAGCCGGGCCAGGAGGTGCGCGAACACGGGAGGCGCTGGACGAGGCAGCGCTGGAACGACGGCCTGGCGCCACCCCCAGGGCGCGGCGAGGGCGACCGCCGTCGCGCCGAGCGTGCAGGCCGACACGGCCACCACCTGCCCCGCGGTGCGGGCCAGGGCAGCGAGGGCGAGGGCTTGGAGGACGACGGCGACGATCCCGAGGCGCGCCACGCGCCGGCCGTGGCCGGCCGCGCATCGGCGTGCCGCGAGCACCCGTGCGACACCCAGGGCTCCCATCGCCGCGAGGTACGGAGCCACGAGCGGGCTGACCGAGGAGTAGCGGGTGCCGACCACGGCGAGCACGAGCGATGGAGCGGCGAGCACCGCGAGCAGGACCGCGGCCGCCGTCGCGCCCACCGCGGCGCCCACCGCGACCTGCCAGGCCTCACGGTCGCCACCGTCCGCCGGATCGGCGTGAGCGTCCGGGCCGGACCGTCCGAGCAGCACGAGCGGGAGCGTGGCTGTGGCGAAGGCCACGAGCCCGCCGATGGTCGAGAGCGCCGCGAACGATCCGGCATCGGCCGGCCCGAGCAGGCGGTTGGCCACCACGACGTCCTGGTGCTGGAGGACGGTGAGGGCGACGAAGCCCACCCCCGTCGCGGCCGCCCCCGTCCGACCCGTGGCGGCGGTCGAGGCCGGCTCACGCGACGCCACCGGTTCGGGTCCGACCGCGGCAGCTCCCTCGGCGCGCCGGAGGACCACGAGCGCGCACCACCCGCCTGCCGCAGCACCCCACGCGGCACCCGAGGCGCCCGCCACCGTCGCCAGCGCGAGGCCGATCGTGAGCCGGGCGGCAGGTTCCGCCAGCAAGCTGCGCACGAGGGCTCCGTGGCGTCCGGTCCCGTAGGCGATGCCGCGCTGGAGCCCGAGGAGGGGTGCAGCCGGTAGCGCCGCCGCCAGCGCGAGCACCATCGCCACGGGCAGGCCCGTGACCGCGGACAGCGGCGAGGCGAGGACCACGACCATCACGGAGGCCACGGCGCCGGTGATCGCGGCGCGACGGGCCAACGGCGCCAACCCGGCCGGCGTGAGCGCACTGGCCGCAGCGAGCCCGGCGCTGGGCAGGTGGACGGCGGTCAGCAGGGCCACGAACGCGGCGAGGGAGCCGAAGGCGCCTGGTCGCAGGACGCGCGCGGCAAGCGCCACGAACACGAGGTTCCCGATCCCCGCGAGCACCTGCCCGCCCGCCACGATCGCCTGGTCGCGCCCCGCAGCGACGAGGTGCGCGACGGGGCGCGACCGTGCGACCGCCGCGCTCGGCGGGTGGAGCGACGGGAGGGACCTCACGCGGGGACGGGCTCGGGGACCAGGTCGAGGTGGACGAGCCGGCCGGCGTCGCCGTGGCCGCTCAGCAGGATTCCGAGGAGATCGGCAGTGGCCTCCGCTCGGCGACGCTCGTCGGCCACCGCGGTGGTCGACGGCCCGGGACCGAGCAGGGCCTGCTCGATCGCCAGGCACGCCGTGTCGGCGTCGGTCTCCACGGAGATGGTCGGCTGGCCGGTCCGCGCCGCGATCGCTGCGAGCTTCGGCTCGTGGGCCACTGCCGCGAACGGCGTGCCCGTGCTCGCGGCAACCACCGCGGCATGGAACCGCATCGCCACCACCGCGGCGCGACGGGCTGTGCGGGCGGCCGCGTCGTCGAGGTCCTGCGGTGGGCCCACCACGCTCGCGCCACATCCGAGCGCGCTGGCCATCCGAGCCGCGATCTGACCGTCGGCACCGAGGCGGGGACTCCCCTGCCACGGCTCGATCTCGATGGGCCGACCTGCGCTGACGAGGGGACGGAGCGCGGCGGTCAGGGCATCGACCAACCGGTCCCCGCCCGCGAGGTGGCTCACGGCGACACCGACCGGCGCGGTCGCTCGATCCGGGCGATCGGGGAGCGCAGGGGGGACCGTGAGCCAGCTCAAGTCGGCCCCGACGCGCAGAGGTGCCTGCACCCCCATGCGGGCGAGGAGGTCGGCGGACTCCGCGTCGCGCAAGATCAGCAGGTCCGCGCGACGAGCCAGGGACCGGGCCAGGCGCCGGTTGGCCGAGCGCGAGATCTCGGCGGCGCCGACACCCACGAGGGCCACCGGGCGCCGACGAGCGTTGACGGCGCCGGTGAGCGCCACAGCCCGCCGCAGCAGTGCTCCTGCGGGCCGACCACTCGCGGGGTGCAGCTCCTTGAAGACCGTGCCGCCCCCCACCACGAGGGCGTCGGCCCGGGACGCCGCGCGCAGCGCTGCGGGCCCTGTGCCGGGCACCGTCTCCAGGTCGAGGCGCGCTGCCGTGGCCTGCGGCCGGGCGGTGACCACGAGTGGCTCCCACCCGTCGCACGCCCGCACCGCGTGGACGGCTGCGTCGAGCAGGGCTTCGTCGCCAGGGTTGTCCTGGCCGAACGCGCCGACGATCAAGGCGACGGGCACGGTCGGGTCCTTTCGAGGTCGGTGGCCGGACGCTGGGACGTCACGCCGCCAGCTCCTCGTAGAGCGCGAGGTGCGCGTCGGCGACCGCTGGCCACCCCCGCGCGCCTGCAAGCGATGCGGTCGCCGCGGCGAGCACGAGGCGAGCGCCGGGGTCGGCAAGCCTCGCCAGCCGGTCCGCCAGCCCAACCGGATCAGAGGGCCCCACGAGCTCGTGCGGGGCGCCGACGCACTCCGCCATCGGTGGCGACAGCAGCACCGGGGTCCCGTGGGCGAGGGCCAGGGCCAACGCGCCGCTGCTGGAGAACGGGGCTGGGTACGCGAACACGGCGACATCCGCCGCCGCGAACCAGCGCGCCACGTCGTCTTCCGGCACCCATCCGGTGAAGCGAGCTCCGGGACCACCCCAGCGTCGCTCGAGCTCCGCCGCGTAGTCGTCGCCCGCTGCGTCGAGCCGCGGGTGCGGGCCGCCCGCCGCGACCACGAGGCAGCGATCGTGCCCCAGCGACCGGCCCGCTTCGAGCACCGTCTCCAGCCCCTTGTACGGCGCGAGGAAGCCGAAGCACAGCACCACGAGGCGGTCGTCGAGGCCGAGGGCCGAGCGGGCGTCGGCTCGGCCGGGGGTGGCTCGCTCTTCGACGCCGTGGGGGATCACCACGGCTCCAGGCACGCTGCGCGCGAACGGTGCCTCGTGCACGATGCAGGCGCTGGACAGCGCCGCCACCGACCGCTGCACGCCGCCCAGGGCGTGCCGCGCGAGCCGGGGCGGCACCCGCACGCGGTGCAGCTCGGTGAAGGAGCGGTCGACCGTGCGGGGGTCGACCACCTGGTGGAGCGTGACGACCGGTCGCGCCTTGCGCCGCAGACGACCCAGGGCGGGGAGGACTCCGGGCACGGCGGACGGCCCGCCGTAGAGGAACATCTCGTGCTGCAGGTGGACGACGGGAGCGCCGGCATCGAGGGCGGCCGTGGCGGCGTCTGTGAGGCCCCGCGGGCCCCGGCTGAACGGCCGGCGCACGAGCACCGGACCATCGCGACGGTCGGACGGCTCGTCCGGCGCATCTGGCTCCCGGGGCGCGACGACCTCGACGGCGGCGCCCTGTCCCGCCAGGGCCTGGGCCAGGTTGGCGCCGTAGGAGGCCACCCCGCTCGGACCGGCGTGGCGCTGCCCGGCGGTGGGGTACGGCGTCACGAGGACGACGTCAGGAGCGGGCACGTCGTACCTCCGGGTCGCGATCGGGGCGGCGGTGCGGGCGGTGGGCGGCGCGGGCGCCACCGGGCGAGACGTGGCGTTGCGCCGGAGGTCGCTGACGGGTGCGATCGGCGCGATCGCCCTCGACCGGGATGGTCCGGTGGTGCAGCCAGAGCCTGAGGCTCGACCAGAGCATGCGGCGGGCGTCGCGGCCCGCCCGCAGGCGCGACCCGGCCTGGTCGACCCACACGGTCGGCACCTCGACGACACGGAAGCCGAGGCGGCGGGCGGTGTGGAGCAGATCCACGTCGAAGAGGAAGTCGCGCGACGACAGCAGCGGCGCGACCCGCCGGACCAGATCGGCGCGCAGGACCTTGGCACCGCACTGCGTGTCGGCGAAGGGCACCGCGAAGAGGCGGCGCACGCCGAACGCGAACCCTGCGCTCGTGAGCCGCCGGGCCAGCGAGCGCGGGCCCGGCGTGACCGCTGACGGGTGGCGCCGGCTCGCGATCGCCCCGTCCGCGCCGTCGCGCACCAGCGCCACCAAGCGCAGCAGCTCGGCGGGGGGTGTGGCGCCGTCGGCGTCGACGAACCCGATCAGCTCGGCGTCGGCCGCCGCACAGGCTCGGAAGCACTCCATGAGCACCCCTCCCTTGCCGAGCTTGGGGTACTCGATCCAGCCGACCCGAGGGTCGTCGGCCGCGTGCTGGCGGACGATGTCCGCGGTGGCGTCTTCGCAGCCGTCGAGAGCCGCCCAGAAGCGGGTGTCGGGGTCGTGCAGCGCCGCTCGGTACAGCCGCAGCGTCCGGTCGATCCGGTGCTCCTCGTTGTGGGCAGGCAAGACGAGGTCGAGGCGCAAGAGGGGTCTCCTGGAGGAAGGGTCGCCCGCCCGTTGTCATGCAACTGCAATGGAACGACGACCGCCGCCCGTCGCGCTCCAGACGAAACTAGCCCGGTCTCATCGTGCGATGGAAGGCGACAAGGCGCCAGACCCCCCGGTCGTTCGTCACACAATCGCAACATATGACGGTGAGCGCTGGCGCCCCCGCTGCGCCGGGCCGACGGGCAGATGGCGGCCACACGGAAGTAGAACGGGTTCTACTTCTGGGAGAGGGGCGATGGACGTAGAGGACACGCCAGCGGAGGCTGCCGTGCGAGCGGAAGCGCGCGCGTGGCTGGAGTCCGTGGCCAAGCGCCGGGGCGACGGCGACGGCGACTGGCGCTCCTTCCGTGCCAAGACCGACGAGCAGGACCTCGC
>Ga0190269_10000860_pt1 | contig 15139 bp, 10 predicted proteins | sample Popmic249IS_FD_133749 | JGI IMG/M metagenome (GOLD analysis project Ga0190269, IMG submission 133749) | Populus adjacent soil microbial communities from riparian zone of Blue River, Arizona, USA - 249 IS | ecosystem: Environmental > Terrestrial > Soil > Riparian zone | place: USA: Arizona...
CGCGCTCATCCGGCAGCGTCCGCTGCTGCGTGAACGCGCGGCAGTGTAGTCCGGGGCAGGTGATTGGACACGGGGGATCAGGCTCAGGCGCGGCCGCTTGGCCAACGCGGGGCAGGCAAGGCTTTGCGTGGGTTCGACTACCAACCGCAACTGCCAACCAGTGGTTGCACCTGTTGCACTCCCACGCGGTCTGAGGCGCTGCTGAGCGCGGCATGAGGCTTGCCAGGTGCAAGCCGAGCGGGTCTGGGCCCGCGGCGAGGACAGCCATGGAGACGGGGATGGGTGCAGAGCTCACGCGCAGGTCGCTGATGCAAACAAGAAGCCGCTGCCGCCGGGCGCTGCAGCACGTGATCTGCGCGCTGGGGCTGCTGCTCGCCGGGAGCCTGACGCAGGCACAGGATGCGCCGGCGGCTCGCGCGGACGCCGAGTACCAAGGCCTGATCGACGACGGGCTACGCGCGTACGGCAACAAGCGTTACGCGGAGGCGCGGGAGTTGTTCGCGCGGGCGCACGCCATGACACCTTCGGCCCGGACACTGCGCGCGCTGGGCATCGCGGACCTAGCGCTGGACAACTTCACGTTGGCGAAAGACGAGCTGCAGGCGTCGCTCGTGAATCGCAGCTCTCCGCTCACGCCGGAGCAGCGCAAAGAGGTCTCCGATCTGCTGGCCTGGATGCACGCGAACCTGGGCACGGTCCAGCTGCAGTGCACGCCCGTGCATGCGGAGGCGAAGATCGACGGGCGCAAGGTCGCGAGCCCGGAGATCCTGCTCGCGCCCGAGGAGCACGAGCTCGCGGTGTCGGCGCCGGGCTATGCGCCCGACGTGCGCAAGTTCCAAGTGACACTCGCGCAGCCCGTGCGGCTGCACGTGGAGCTGGTGTCGGCGCAACCGAGCGGTGCGGTCGCCCGCGCTGCGCAGCCAGAAGCACCGGCGCCGCCGCCACGAGATGCGCCGCCGCAGGACGAGCCGAGCCGCGCGTGGCTGTGGCTCGGGGGTAGCGGCGCGGTGCTCGCCGCTGCGGGCGGCACGCTGCTCATCCTGGGCCTGAATGACAAGGCGCGCGTCGAGGACGCGCCGGCAGGCGTGCGTCTGTCGGAGATCGAGGCCGCGCACGACCGCGTGCCGTGGCTCACCGGCGGCGGCATCGCGCTCACTGCGCTCGGTGTCGGCGGGCTCGGGGCGGCGGCGATTCTGTTGCTGACGCAAGGGCCGCGGCGCGCCGACGTGGCGCGGCACGTGCACGTGGCACCGGGCGGCGCTGGCCTGCGGGTGCAGTTTTGAGCTGAGCGGAGGGACGAATGCTGAAGGGTCATGGGACACAACGCGCGTGGCTTGCGCTCGGCTGCTGGCTGTGGGCGTGTAGCGCGCCCTATCCGGATGGCAAGATCGCGTGCAGCGCGGACGCGGATTGCCCGAGTGGCTTCACCTGTCGCGCGCGAGACGTCGAGGGCGGCGAGCTGTTCTGCTTCGAGCGGTCCGCGCAGGAGCAGGCGGAGCCTCCGAGCACGAGCCCGAACCGGATCGATGCCGCTGTCGGCGGCGACGGGGGGTCGTCTGCGGCTGCGGCTGGGGCTGGGGCTGGGGCCGCTCCTAGCGGCGAGGCCGGCGGGGCCGGAGCACCTGCGAGCGCCGATCAAGGGGGGCGCGGTGGGAGCTCGGGGGCAGCCAATGGCGGCAACGTGACGAGCGGGGGAGCTGGGGCGAACGTTGGTGCCGGCGGAGGCGGGGCGAACGCTGGTGCGCAGGCTGGCATGCCTGCAGCCCTCAGCGGCGGGGCTGGGTCTGGAGCTGCGGGAGGGGCTGGGGCTGGAGCTGGCGAGGGCGGGCACAGCGGCGCGGCAGGCCACGCTGGCATGATGAACGAGGGCGGAAGCACGGCGCGCTGCGATGCGGCGCGCGTCGAGTGTGAGCCCGGCAGCATGGAGTCGCTGACGGTGCCGTGCGGCCGGTGCAACAGCGGCACGCAGCGCGCGGTGCACACGTGCGGCGCGGACTGCCGGTGGGGCGCGCTCGAGCCGAGCGGCGCCTGCAGCAACGAGACGGCGGCCTGCGACCCGCGCGACAGCCGCAGCGAGACGCGCGGCTGCGAGTGCGGGCGCACGCAGAGCCGCACGCTGACCTGCTCCGACACCTGTGAGTGGATCCCCGGGGCTTGGGACGCATGCGATCTCGCGGGGCTCGAGTGCAAGCCCGGGCAGACCGCACCCGAGACGCGCGATTGCGAGTGCGGCCGAACGCAGTCCCGGACGAAGACCTGCTCGGACAGCTGCACGTGGGTAGCGGGCGCCTGGAGCGCGTGCGATCTCACCGGACTCGAGTGCAAGCCGGGACAGACCGCACCCGAGACGCGCGGCTGCGAGTGCGGACGCATGCAATCGCGCACGAAGAGCTGCTCGGACAGCTGCAAGTGGGTGAGCGGTGAGTGGGGCGCGTGCGATCTTGCCGGAGTCGAGTGCACACCAGGTCAGACCCAGATGCAGACCGTCGCCTGCGCGAGCTGCGGCACCCGCACGCAGCAACGCGGCTGCGCCGCCGACAGCTGCAAGTGGGGTGCGTGGGCGGACGTCAGCTCGGCCTGCGCCAGCTCGTGCGAAGACTGCGCTGAGGTGCAGTTCTGCAAGGCACCCTCGGGCCAGCCCAACCCGGGAGGCACCAAGTGCAGGCAAATGCTGAAGGCCTGCACCCACGAACAGGCGCTCACCGACTGTCAGCAAGACATCCCGGTGGTGTGCGGCGCGGTCTCGCAGCCGTTCTTCATGCAGTATCTGTGAGGTGGTGCGTACGCGCTGCAAACGCCCGCAGCGCGAAGCCCGCGCGGAGACGCACCCGGCGTCTCCGCGCGGCACCTTCACTCCGCCTTGATGCCGGCGATCTCGATCGGCTTGCCTTCGGACTTCCAGCTCTTGCCGTCGAAGCGCGAGACCTGCACTTTGTCGAACGTGAAGAAGTCCGTGGGGCTGGTGTTCATCACCACGCCTGGCAGGGCGAGCTCGGGCGCGAACTCCTTGATGTTCGCGACTTGCTTCATCACGTTCTCCGACGTGACGTTCGGGCCGCACTGCTTGAGCACCTGCACCATCGCTTGCGCGGACATGTACGCGTAGGCGTTGATGCCGTCCGTCAGATCACCCTCGGGGTAGTACTGCTTCATGAACTGCTTGTAGCGCTGCATCTCCGGATCGTTGTCGTACTGCTCGTCCGTCGGATCCTTGTAGTACGCGATCGTCAGCGCTCCCACGCCGCGCTCCACGCCGGCCGGCTTGAGCACGGCGGCGATCGAGGCGCCCACCTGGTTCAGGTATTGAATCGGCTTCCAGCCACTGTCGTACGCGCGTCGCACGGCCTGGGCGGCGAACTTCGGCGTCGTGATGTTCACGAACACATTGGCCTTCGAGGACTTCAACGTCGCGATTTGCGAGTCCACGGTCGCGTCGGTCACCTCGTACGTGACCTCCTTGACGATCATGCTGCTCGCCTTGTCGCCCAGCCCGTCTTTCAGACCCTTGAGCAGATCCTTGCCGTAGTCATCGTTCTGATACAGCACGCCGATCTTCGCCTTGGGATGATTCTCCAGGATGTGCTTGGCGTACGTCTGACCCTCGAGCTGATAGGTGGGGTTGAACCCGATCGTCCAGGGATAGTTCTTCGGGTCGCCCCATTTCGTGGCGCCGGTCGACACGAACAGCTGCGGGATCTGCTTGCTGTTCAGGTACTTGTGGACTGCGCTGTTGGTGGGCGTTCCGACCGAGCCGTACACGAACAGCACCTTGTCCTGTTCGACCAGCCGGCGCACTTGCTCTACCGTCTTCGGAGGACTGTACGCATCGTCGAGCGTGATCAGCTCCAGCTTGCGCCCGTTGACCCCACCCTCCTCGTTGATCTTCTTGAAATACGCGGCTTGCGTCTTGCCGATCGTGCTGTAGGCCGACGCCGGCCCGCTGTAAGGCATGGTCTGGCCGATCTTGATCGGCTCAGGGCCAGGCGCCGTGGCTGGAGACACTTGCGTCTCCGTGGGTGCCGCCGGCGCTGCGGAACCGTTGTTTTCAGGGCGACTCTCAGAGCACGAGACTAGGAAACCGCCGCACAGGACTGCCAGGTAAAGCGTGCGCATGCGCACCTCCGTGTTTCGAGCCGCGTGTCGCTCGAACATGAACGATCCACCCCGGCCCCGAAGAAGCGGCGAGCTTAGCTGGTTACCTTCAGGGCCGATAGCCTCACTATCAGCGCATGACACAACCGAGGGTGATGCCGCATCCGCTTCGAGCGTCACTCGGCGGTGACACATCTAGCTCGGTCGGACAGCTTGGCGCAGCTCGCCCGCTCGTCGTGTGCAGCGCGAATGCCTGTGAGCCGCCTCACAGCCCTGAGACCCGTTCGGTACCCGATCGGGCCACGGCGGCCCAATCGATCGCACAGCTCCGGTGCTCTGCGCGTCACGCGTCTCCACGTGCAACACGCGCCGCCGTCACACCGTTGTCTCGCGCCGCGTGACGGACCGCGTTTGCGTTTGCAGCTGCCCGCGGCGCGAGCGTCGTACGGGCCGCAGTCCGAGCGCTCGCTCCCAAGGCGTGCGAGCGGCTGGCTTCATGCAGCCCATGAATGCCGGCGCATGCAGAGCTTGCATTGGCGGACCGCGCCGCGTGCGCACAGGTTATCCGGCAACACCTTTCCGGAGGACCGATGGCGAACAATCAACAAATACCCGAGGGCTTCGAGCCGTTCGCGCGCACGAGCCCGTTCCTCGACAGCGTGGGGACGTTTTACGTGCGCGGCGTCGGAGCCGAGCTGCAGCTGGGCGTGTTCATCGAGGAGCGCGCATGCAACGCGCGCGGGCGGGCGCACGGCGGCTTCCTGGCCGGGCTCGCTGACGTCGCGCTCGGCTATGCGATCGCGACCTCGGAAGAGCCGAACGCGCCGCTCACGACGACCTCGCTCAGTATCGACTTCGCGGGCTCGGTGTCGCTCGGCGACTGGCTGCAGTCGCGCACGGAGATCCAGCACCTCGGCCGGCAGCTCGGCTTCGCCAACACGTATCTCGAGGTCCAGGGGCGCCGCGTCGTGCGCGCCAGCGGCGTGTTCGTGCGACCGGCGCGGTAGTCGGACGCGCCCCCTGCTGGCACTTGCGCTTGCATTGAATCACGGTCGGGTGAGAGCGTGAGCCTCTCATGCTCAACCCGGCGCCTTTACGCAGATTTTCCCGTTGCCACGCGCTCGCGGCCGTCTGCCTCGCGTGCGTATGCCGCGCGCACCCGGCGCGCGCCGACGAGCAGCCATTGCCGCCGCGGGCCGAGTGGCGAGCCAGCAGCTCCGCGCCAGAGGCGACTGGCAAGGCAGCGGCGCTCGCGATCGATGGCGATCCGAGCACGCCCTGGGCTGGAGCGTTCAGCTCCGAGCAGTGGCTGCAGGTCGACCTCGGCAAAGCTGCGCGCGTCGGCGGCATGCTCTTGCACTGGGAGAGCGGGACCGGCCACCGCCACAGCGATTTCGCGGCGAGCTACCGCGTGCTCGCGTCGAGCGACGGCTCCGCCTGGAAGACCGTGTTCGAGACGAGCGATGGCCAGGGCGATCTCGACTACGTGTTCTTTCCGCCGGTGGAAGCGCGCTATCTGCGCCTCGCGGCCGTGCCGCTGAGCGCGGACTGGGGCCTCGCGCTGTTCGAGCTCGAGCCGCTCCCAGCTGCTGCAACGCCGCGCGTCGAAGGGCTCTCGGACGCGGCCGCGATCTGGAGTGGAGGCACTGCCGCAGTGGGGCCCGCGCACAGCGTAACGATCAGCTTGCCGCGCGCCCTACCCACCACCGGGCTCGAGGTCGACTGGGGCGGTGGCGTGCGCGAAGCGCAGCTCGAAGCGCGCGAAGCCAACGGCGGCTGGCGCACACTCGCGAGCGACAAGGCTCCGGCGGGCCGCTCCGTGCTCGCTGCAAGCAAACCGATCACGGCCTCGGCCCTGCGCTTGACGGTGCGGCCGCAGCAGGCCGATGCGACAATCCGCAGGCTGCGGCTCTTGCCACCCGATCGCAGCAAGACGCCGCTGCGCCGCTACGAGGTCAGCGCCGCGCGTGCGCAGCGCGAGCTGTTCCCGCTCAACCTGCGCAACCAGCAGGTGTACTGGACCACGGTCGGCGTCGCGGGTGCGCCGCAGAAATCGATCTTCGACGAGTTCGGCAACCTCGAAGCGTGGAAGGGCGCGCCGCTGTTGCAGCCGTTGTGGCGAGATGCCGAGGGCCACGTGCATGCCGCTCACAGCGGCAGCGTGAAGCACGCACTGCGCGAAGGTTGGCTGCCGATGCCGAGCGCCGAGTGGAAGCCAACCGCGGATCTCACTGTGCGGAGCGAGGCGTTCGCGGTCGAACAACAGGGCCAGCCCGTCACGCTGCTGCGCCATCGCTTGCAGAACACGGGCAAGCGCCGCGTCAGCGGCGAGCTCTTCTTGCTGCTGCGGCCGACGCAGATCGCTCCGCCCTGGCAATACGCGGGCGGCTCGCCGATCCGAGAGGTCGCGATCGTGGGCGCGGACGGCGACACCGTCCTGCGCGTGAACGGCCGGCCGCTTCTGCGCTCGCTCAGCCCCGTGTCGTCACGCGGCGCGGCGGGGTTTGGCGCGCAAGGCGAAACGGAGCTGACGGGCGCCATCGTGTCGGGCGCGTTGCCGACCAGCGCCAAGGCGCAAGATGCGGAAGGCCTGGCGGCAGCGTACCTGCGCTACGCAGTCACGCTCGAGCCCGCAGAGACGCGCGACATCGTGCTCGCGTTCCCACTCGGAACCAGGAAGGCGGACGTGCTCACGGGCAAGCTCCCCGATGCGCCCGCGCTCGACATGTCGGCGCTCTCCGGCGCGAGTCGCGATCCGAGCGCGCGCTTCGACGTGCTCGCAGAGCAGGTGGCGCGCAAGTGGGCCGAGCGCACGTGGCACACCCGCATCGAGCTGCCCGATCACGAGCTGGTCGATATGCTGCGCGCGCAGCTCGCCTACATCTTGATCAACCAGACCGGCCCCGCCATTCAACCAGGCCCGCGCAACTACAATCGCTCCTTCATCCGCGATGGCTCGGCGACCGCGGCCGTGTTGATGCGCATGGGTCTGGCACGCCCGGCGCGCGACTATCTGCGGTGGTTCAGCGAGCACGCGCTGCACGACAACGGCCTCGTCTCGCCGATCCTCGGCGAGGACGGCAAGGTCGACCGGGGCTTCGGCTCGGACCTGGAATACGACAGCCAGGGACAGTTCGTGAGCCTGATCGCGGACGTGGCGCGGTTGGACGGCGGCGTGCAGACAGTCCGCGACTATCTACCGAAGGTGCGCTCCGCGCTGCGTTTCATCGAGCAGCTGCGCGCCCGCACGATGGTGCCGAACTATCAAGGAGACAAGGAAGCGCCGGAGCGTTTCCGCGGGATACTCGCGCCGTCGATCAGCCACGAGGGCTACTCGGTCCCGACGCACAGCTACTGGGACGACTACTGGGCGCTGAAGGGCCTGCGCGATGGCGCATGGCTCGCTGCAGCCCTCGGCGACAGCCAGCTCGACATCTGGGCACGCGCGCAATACGACGCGCTGCAAGACTCGCTCGCGGCGTCGATTCGCGCCACCATGGCGTGGAAGCGCATCGCGTTCGTGCCCTCCTCAGCGGACCTCGGCGATCCAGATGCGACGGGCACGTCGATCGCGCTCGATCCGTGTGGGCAGCAGGACGCGCTGCCCGCAGCGGCAGTCCAGTTCACGTTCGACGAATACCTGAAGAAGATCCGCAAGCGCGCAGCCAGCAGCGACACCTGGGACTTCACGCCGTACGAGCTACGCAACGTCCTCAGCTTCGTGCGCCTCAATCGCCCGGTCGATACCAACTACGTCCTGACCGAGCTGCTGCGCTATCGAAGGCCCCTGCCCTGGCACATGTTCGCCGAGGTCGTGCACTCGCGCCTGCGCCACGCGGGCTACTTCGGCGACATGCCGCACACCTGGGTGGGCACGGAGCTCGTGCGCGCGGTGTTGGGCATGCTGATGTACGACGGGGACCGCGCGCTGGAGCTCCTGCCGGGCGCACCGCCTGCATGGCTCGCCGGTGAAGGCATACGCGTCTCCGAGCTGCGGACGGCGTACGGCCACCTCAGCATGACCGCGCGCCAGGAAGGCTCACGGCTGCGCATCGTGCTGGGCGCGGGGCTCGTGCCGAACGTCCAGCTGAAGGTCATGTGGCCGTCACGAAAGAAGCCGAAGAGCGTGCTGATCGACGGCCACGCGCGCAACAACGCAACCGCGGACGGCATCCTGCTCGAGCGACCTTTTCAAGAGCTCGTCGCGCAGTGGTAGCGTTGCGCTCGGCGCGACACTTCGCGCGCATATGCCCCCGGGGTCGCGCCCACGATGCGGCGGAAGTGGCGATGCAGCTGGCTTTGATCGCAGTAGCCGAGCTGCTGGGCCACGTCGCTCGCCGTGTGGCCCGCCGCCAACAGCAGCTTCGCGCGCTGGATGCGCAGGTGCGTGAGCCACTCGTAGGGAGACATCCCGACGTGCTGCCGGAACGCGCGGATGAGCCGGAACTGATCGATGCCTGCAGCCTGTGCGGCGTCGGCGAGCCGTAGCCCGTCGTGCTGGTGCTCGCGCATGAAGTCCTGCGCGCGCCGAACGAACGCAGGGGCTTCGTGGAGCTCACGGGGCTGTACGGCGCGCGAGAGACTGATCAGTGCAGTCAAACCTCCCTGGATCGCTTCCTCCTGTTCGGCCACCTCCGCGCGCGAAGCAAACAAGGTGCGGTGCATGTTGCGAACGCGCTCGGCGTCGGGGGCGCGCGGATCGATCTCGCCAATGTCGAGCTCACGGTGCACCGGTAATCCAAGCGCCGTGCGTGCTCGCTGCACGTGCTCGGGGTCGAACATCGCGATGCGGTAGCTCACGGGGGTCGCGATCTGCCGATCGTTGTGCACGTCGCCCACGCGACTGGCGATGATCGCCCCCGCGGCATAGGCCCGCGTACGGCCGCGGCGCCAGATGTCCGCGCGACCCGAGAGCATCCATGCGACGCTGAAATGCTCCTTCACGCCGCGGTAGAGGCGGCTCGTGTGATCGATCCCCATCAAGTGAACGCCGGGCACGGCCGTCCCAGCGATCCGCTTGCTCCCAGCATCGGGGTTTGCCATGCGCATGAGAGCGAGTGTACAGCGCGGCGAGCACGCTGGCTTGGGCGATCTTGACGCGTACCCGCGACCGCGCCCTACCCCGCCGCACGCGATGGGCTCAACGCGCTGCAGCATCGCCCAAGACGCCACCCGCCGCATGCCCGATGTTCGCGGGCGGAGGCGACATGGCATCACGCGAGAAAGTGGCACTGGTCAGTGGCGCAAACAAAGGCATCGGCTTCGAGATCGCAAAAGGTCTCGCCGCCGCGGGCATTCACGTGTACCTGGGCGCTCGCAACGAGGAGCGCGGGCGAGCAGCCGAGCGCCGCTTGGCGGATGCGGGCTTGAAAGCGACCTGGATCGGGCTGGACGTCACCGACCGGTGTAGCATCGAAGCGGCACGAGACGCGATCGCTCGCCGCTGGCAGCGGCTGGACATCCTGGTGAACAACGCGGGGATTGCGACGCGCTCGTCCGAAGATCCCGCGACCATCTACGCGACCAACGTTTTCGGAGTCGCAGACATGATCCGAGCGTGGACCCCGCTTCTCGCAAGCGCGCGAGGGCGCGTGATCAACGTCACGAGCGGCCTCGGCTCGCTGACACGGCTGAGCGATCCATCCGATCCGTTGCACAAAACCGGTCCGATGGTCTGGCAGTACGCCTCCTCGAAAGCCGCGCTCAACGCGCTCACCGTCCTGTTCGCGACGGCGCTCGCCGAGCAAGGCATCAGCGTCAACGCAGTGTGCCCAGGCTACTGCGCGACGGACCTGAACGACCACGGCGGCCCCCGCAGCGCAGAACAAGGCGCACAGATCGCGCTGAAGCTAGCGCTCACCCCGGAGCCTGGAACAGGCCGCTACCTCGACGACGCGGGCGTGGTCCCGTGGTAGCGAGCGCGTCGGCGCAGTGACCGAGCTCGCGCGCCACTCAGCTCGTCACGGTCCAGTTCCACTGCCGCAGCTGAAGCCCTGCAGCGCTCGCGAGCTGCGGCAGGAGGCGCTGCACGTACCACGACACGTCGCGGCCAACTTGTCCACCGCGAGCTGCGCGAGCCTCAGCGAATCGACCCCGGGCTCGGCGTGGTGCCCGCACACCTCCACGTAGCTCACGACCGCCGAGGCGAACCGCGTGCCACCCTCTCACGCGTTCGTAGTCACGCCGCGTTGAGGCGGCGCATGGCGCCGGCCAGGCCTTCCGGTTCGCCTAGCGCGGCCGGGCGCTCGATGACCAGGGTCAGCGCTTCGCGTTCTGGGCCCACGCTTGCCACATCCAGGTTGTCGACGCCCATCACTTTGCAGAACAGGCGACCCACGGTTTGCGTGACTCGCGAGCCCGCCTCCGCGCTGTTCGGGCAGCGCAGTCTGTCGTTGCTGCGGAACACGAAGCTCGAGGCGCGGAAGGACGGGGGCTCCTTGAGCTTCGTCGCGCTTTGCAGGAGCTGCGCTGCCTGCAGCAGTTGACGCAAGCAGCGCTTCAGCGCCTGGCCTTCACCGCCTGGGTCGCGCTTGTGGCGACACGTGAGCTCGACGCGATGGCCAGCCATGCGCACGCTGTAGTCCAGCTCGTGGCCGATGAGCAGCACGCCCGGTCCATTCGGCACGTGCGCGTAAGACGCCACGTCGATGAGCAAGCCTTCGAGTGCCGACTGGCGGATCCAATCGTGGAACACGGCCACGTACTGTTCGACGTCGACGTCAGCGTTGCGCAGTGGCTCCGAGAGCATGGAGACTTGCAGGCGCTCGCCCAGCAGCGTTGTGTCAGGTGGGTTCGATGACATATTGTTAGCTCCCGCTCAGCGAGCCACGGCGCCCTGCGCCTGGATCTCGTACGCCGCTTCCAGAAACGCCTGGGCTTCTCCGATGCGCTGGTGCACGGCGTTCTGATCGCTCGGTCCCACGTCGGCTTCCAAAGGACGCAGCAGCTGGAACGCAAACCGGTTCGCCAGGCCCGTGAAGCGATCGCTGTCCTGCACGTGCTTGCGGAACGCGGCCAACACCGCTGCGTCATCATCGATGCGGATCAGCGGCGCCGCATGCCGAACCATGCCTCGCGCGGCCTCCAGCATCGCCGCTCGCGCCTTGTTGCTCGCCTCTTGCATGCGCTCGGCCTCGAGCGCGAGCTGCGCTTCGAAGATCTTCTGCTCGCTCGCCGCGAGTCCGAACTCGAGCGGCGAGATCACCTCGCCCGCGCACTCGCCCACGCCCATGTCGGAGATCGAATAGGTTCGCGGATCACCCCAGTCCTGAAAGAGCGACGGCTCCGGATTGGTCGTGCCGGCGTCGATCAGGTCCTGCACGCGGTCGCGCAGCGCCTTTTTGCCGATGCGCTGCGACCACGCCTGGAACGACTCGTCCGGTTGACGCTCCGCGCGGAAGCCGTCGGTCAGGCGTTTGACCGCGGTGGGTGCTAGCTTCGAGGGGATCGCACCGATCGCGAGACCAAACGAGCCACCGTTGTTCGTCCACTGTCCGCCCACCACGAGCTGGAAGTGCGGCATGCGGTTGCCCTTCACGCTGCGGCTCACACCGAGGAAGCCGATATCCGCGATGTGGTGCTGGCCGCACGAGTTCGAGCAGCCGCTGCACTTCACGTGCAGATCACTCACGGCGTCGCCCGCAGCTGCAGCCGCAGCGAGCTCCGTCTGCAGCGTGGCTGCGAGGCCGCGCGACGAGGAGATGCCGAGCTTGCACGTGTCCGTGCCAGGGCAGGACGTGACGTCTGCGATCGTGCCCGCGCCCGGCGTCGCCAGCTGTTTCGCCGCAAGCCGCTCGTAGAGGCTCGCGATGTCATCGACGCTCACCCACTGCAGCACGAGGTTCTGATCGACCGTCGTCACCAGCTCGCCGCCCGAGAGCTCGCGCGCGACGTCCGCGAGGAAACGTCCCTGTGCGCTCGTCAGATCGCCGAGTGGCAGCCGGATCGTCACCGCTGCGTAGCCCGGTTGACGCTGCAGGTAGACGTTGCGCTTCAGCCACAACGCCATCGCGTCGCTGCGCGCCGGCGGCAGCGCCTTACCCGCTGGTCTCAGCCCACGCGGCGTCGTCGAGTGCAGGTCCTCGAGAAACGCCGTCCAGCGCGGATCGGGCGTGAGCCCTGCACGCTCCTCCTCCACCCACGCCTTGAACTGCTCGATGCCGGCCTTCTTCAAGACGAACTTCAAACGCGCGCGGGCGCGGTTGGCGCGCTCACCATGCGCGGCGAACACGCGACTGATCGCCTGACACAACGGCAAGAGCTCGCGCTCGGGCACGAACTCGGAAAACAGCTGCGCTTGCTGCGGCACCGGCCCGAGGCCACCGCCGACGTACACTTCGAAGCCACGCTCGGCTCGGCCATCCGTATTGCGGACGCGCGCGATGCAACCGATGTCGTGGATGCCCGTGATGCCGCACGCGTGCCCGGCGCAGCCGGAGAACGCCACCTTGAACTTGCGCCCGAAGTCTTGCGTGTCGGGATGTCCGAGCAAGAAGAACGCGGTCGCGTGGGCGTACGGGACCACGTCGAACGCCTCGTCACGGCAGACGCCCGCGATCGAACACGCGGTGACGTTGCGGACCGTGTTGCCACACGCTTCGCGCGTCGTGATGCCCACGGCGGCGAGACGCCGCATGAGGTCCGGCGTGTCGTCGATGTGCACGAAGTGCAGCTGAATGTCCTGCCGCGTCGTGATGTGGAGAATGTCGTCCGAGTACTCCTCGGCGACCTCGCACAGCACATCGAGCTGCTCCGCGGTCATCTTCCCGTACGGGATCTTGATCCGCTGCATGCCCGGCGCGTCCCACACCGTGTTCGGGCCCTTCGTCAGCTCGCCGCACGGATAGCGCAGCGCGCGCGTCTCCTCGCCGTCGTGGCGCTGACCGTTGTCGTAGCGCTGGCCGTACGCACCGCGGCGCAGACGCGTCTCGGCGAAGACCTTCTCGTCTACCTTGCCGGCCTTGCGCAGGCGTATCTGCAGCTCGAAATCGTCGATTTCGGCCGCCCAGCTCGCCGGCACTTTCGAGCCCAGCGCTTCCTTCCAGCTCCCGTTTGGCATCGGCGTGGAGCTTGAAATGCTTGCGAAAGTAACGCAATCAGATGTTATTGATAGTTGTTATAGATTTCGTTTGATTGAAAGTGCCCCATGGATCTCACACTCGCGCGCACGTTCCTCGAGGTGGCGAAGGCCGGCAGCTTACTCGCCGCATCCGAGCGGCTGCATGTGACGCAAGCCGCGGTCACGGCGCGCCTGCAGTCTCTCGAGGAGCTCCTCGGCCAACGGCTATTCGTGCGGAACAAAGGTGGCGCACAGCTGACGCCCGCGGGCCACGCCTTCCTGCCGCACGCGACACAACTGCTACGCGTGTGGGAACGCGCGCGTGCCGAGGTGGCCCGAAGGCCCATCCGGCAGGCGACGCTCTCGATCGGCGCCGAGATGAGCCTGTGGAGCGGTGTGCTGCTCAACTGGGTCGTGACCTTGCGCTCCGATCGGCCATCGGTCGCGATTCGCGCGGAAGTGAACCCTGCCGATCGCCTGCTCGAGCAGATCCAGAACGGGACGCTCGACATGGCCGTCCTCTACTCCGGCCAACGCCGCCCCGGCGTCGACAACACGATCGTCTTGCAAGAGCGCCTCGTCGCCGTCTCCGAGCGCCCGGACGCGCGACTCGACGTCGACAACTACATCTACGTAGACTGGGGCCCCGAGTTCCGTGCCCAACACGATCAGGCGCTGCCCGAGCTACGCGACGCAGGCCTGATCGTCGATCTAGGTCCGCTGGCGCTGCGCTACCTGATCAAGCTCGGCGGATGCGGCTACTTTCGCACGCGCGCCGTCGAGCCCCACCTAAAGTCGGGCGCGCTGCATCTCGTGCCGGACGCGCCCGAGTTCTCGTACAGCCTGTACGCCGCCTACAGCCGCGACCTCGATCCCGAGCTTCGCACGTGGGCCAATCAGCGCTTGATGCTCGCGACCGAGAGCCCGGTGGAGGCCTGGGCCTGACCTCAGATCAGTCGTCACTGCGATCGAGCAGATAGCCGAGGCCACCGAGCCGGTACCACGCGTAGCCGTAAGGCTTCAGCATGATCTCGTGCCGACCGCGTTCGTTCACGCTGCGCTCGTGGGTGAACAAGCTGACGATGGTCTTGCCGCCTTCACCCGGCAAGTGCACGCGCGCCGGAACGGAGTCGTCGCGCAGGTTGTGGATCGTGAGCACTTCGTCGTTGCGCCAGCGATAGTGCAGCGCCAGCACGCCTGGCTGACCCGCGTCGATGACCTTGAAGTCGCCCCAGCCGATCTCCGGGACCTCCTTGCGCATGCGGATCATGCGCTCGGTCCAGTTGAGGAGGGAGTCGCTGTCCGCGCGCTGGTCGGCTGCGTTCACGCGCTCGTAGCTGTACGGTCCGCGGCTGATCACGGGCAAGGTCAGCTTCTTCGCGCGCGAAAAGCCCGCCTGCGGCTCGGTCGACCACTGCATCGGCGTGCGCGCGCAGTTGCGTTCCGGCAGGCGCAGGTCATCGCCCATGCCGATCTCGTCTCCATAGCGAATCACGGGCGTCCCAGGTAGCGCGAACAGCAAGCTGTACGCGAGCTCGAGCCGCCTGCGGTCGCCGTTCAGCATCGGAGCCAACCGACGGCGAATGCCGCGGTGGTAGAGCTGCATGTCCTTGTCCGGCCCGAACGCTTCGAACACGCGTGCACGCTGCGCCTCGGTCAGTCGGCCCAGATCGAGCTCGTCGTGGTTGCGTAGGAAGTGTCCCCATTGGGCGTTCACGGGTCGCTCACGCGTGGCTTCGAGGGCACGCACCAGCGGGCGTGTGTCGGCGGTGGCGAGCCCGTAGAACACGGCCTGATTCACCTGAAAGTTGAACAGCATGTGCATGCGATCGCCGTCCTCGCCGAAGTAGTGCACATTCGTCTTCGGCAAGACGTTTGCCTCGGCGAGGATCATCGCATCGCCGCGACGCCACTGGATGAACTCGCGCATGTCACGCAGCATCGAGTAGTGCAGGCCCGGCTTCGCGCCAGCGCCCTGGCGCTCGATCA
>Ga0190269_10000861_pt1 | contig 15132 bp, 16 predicted proteins | sample Popmic249IS_FD_133749 | JGI IMG/M metagenome (GOLD analysis project Ga0190269, IMG submission 133749) | Populus adjacent soil microbial communities from riparian zone of Blue River, Arizona, USA - 249 IS | ecosystem: Environmental > Terrestrial > Soil > Riparian zone | place: USA: Arizona...
CGACCCTCGGCATCTGCCTTGCCGAAGATCGCTCCCCCGATGAAGCGCATCGCAGCGATCCCCCCGAGGGCGATGATCGCGATCACCACTAAGACCTCGACGAGCGTCACCCCCCGTCGAGCACGCGCCGAGCTCCGCAGCCGTGAGCGGCGGATCGAATCAGCCGATGGACGTGCGCTCATAAATCTCCCGCTCGCCGCAAGAGCAAGCGACATGCCGCAGCGCGCGCAGCCCCTCAGCCGTCAGCTGCGCTCGAACAGCCCGCGACCGCAACTCGCCGGTGACACCGGCGGTTGCGCCGGACTGCTGAAGCGCCCGGTCAGCGCAACCGCTACCGCAACCGGGCCCGCAACCAAGGGTTGTGTGCCCGCCCCGAGAGCCCGGCAGAGTGGGTTCCGCCGTTGGTACGACACGTGCTTTGGACACAGCCCATGCAGCTCGTAGACACGCTACGCACTGGCTGGGCCGCGTATCGCCGCTATCCGATCCGCCTCAGCGCCAGCGCGCTCGTATTGTCCCTCGCGCAGCTGTCGACGACCGCAGGCGTCTCGCTGATCCTGCCGCAGGGTCTCGCGGTGCCCGCGCTGCTGCTGCTCGCCGGCATGCTGGAGGTCGGCCAGTTGACGTCGGCGCGCCGCGCGCTGAACGGTGAAACACCCCGCGTGTTGCACGTGTTCGAGCCGCTCAGCGCACGCCCTCTCGACACTGCGCTGATCGTGCTCGCGATCGGCGCAGGCATGTTGTTCGCGTTCGTCGGCCTGTTCGTGACCTTGGTGTTGTTCATGTTCGCGCCGCTGTACATGGCCGAGGGACAAGCTGCACGAGATGCGCTGCTCGAGAGCGCGCGACGCGTCATCGCCGCGCCCACGCGCGCTGTGGGTCTCTGCGCGATGCTGATGGGCATCAAAGTGCTGGGTGTGTTGTGCTTCGGCGTGGGACTCCTCGTGACTACACCGCTCTGCGCGCTGATCGTTGCAGCGGCAGCGAAGAGCTGGCCGGCGCCTGCGCCACGCGCTTACAGTGCAGTGGCAGTGAGGGGGTAAGGCAGCATGTCCCGCGCTCGTCTCTTGCTCGCTTGCCTACTGCCGCTCACAGCGGCTGATTGTTCGACGCCCAAGCGTCAAACCACGCGCATGCGCGTGATCGCGGAGAGCGATCCGGGCAAGGCGCTCAGCGACGTGAGGATCATCCACGACGGCGTCGCGCTCGGCTCCAGCAACGCCGCTGGCGAGCTGCCCCTGGCCCTGACAGGAGAGCTCGGCGATGTCGTCACGCTCCAGGTGCAGTGCCCGAAGGGCTACCAGCCGCTCGAGCCCACGTTGCAGGTCGTGCTTCGGCCGATCGAAGAGGGGCGCGCGCCGCAATATCGCGCCGCCTGCCGCCCTGAGCGGCGTTGGCTCGTCGTCTCCGTGCGCGCCCGGAACGCGGTCGATGTGCCCTTGCGTTACCTCGACCGCGAGATCGGCCGTACTGATCGCGATGGCGTGGCGCATGGCCTCGTCGCGCTCGCTCCCGGTGAACGAGCGACCTTCCTGCTGGATACGAGCGATCCACGGCATCGCTACCTGCGCCCCCAGAATCCCGTGCTGCAGTACAACATGCCGGACTGGGACGAGGTCGCGAGCCTCGAGCAACCGTTCGTCATGAATGCGCCGAAGAAGCCTGCGCCCCCACCGCGCGCGTTGCCGCAACGCTTCTGAGCTCGGCTGATGGTGTCGCCGATCTGCCGCGACGGCTCCGCATTGCAGGAGCTCGCGCCGAGCGTGCAGCGGCAACCGGTGCACGCCGACCGCGCGAGCGCAACCATGTGTTGGCGCCTCTGGTAGCGGCAGGTCACGCGCACAACGCGCTTACCACGCGCGGTTGCACCGAGTGCATCCCGCGGTTGGCACTCGCCGCCCTCAGCTGCGGCCGCGAGCCGCTGTAGCGCCGCTCGCAGCTGGCATCCGCGTTGCAAAGTGGTGGCAGTGTGATGCGAGCTCAGCGACGACACAGAACAGCACGCGCCCGCCGACGGGGCACCGCCTTCGTAGAAAGTCTCGTGCTGGTTTGTATCGGGCTGATCATCTCGGCGTGGGTTTGCACGGTAGGGACACAAGTCCTGGCACCGCGCTTCCAAACCGCGCTGAACGTGATCGGGTCGAGCTCACCCTGATGCGCAGGGATACGCAACGCACCCACTCAACTGTCAGTCGAACCACTGTAACGATAGGAACCAAACCATGGAAAAGAAGCACGCAATCACCCTGATGTCTGGCACGTTCGTCTTCCGCGCTCGCGCTGCCCTGCGCCGTCTGATCGGTGACAACCGTGGCGCCGAGCTCGTAGAGGTTCTGGTGGTCGTCGCGATCATCGCGCTCGGTGGCATCGTCGCGATGAACCGGATCAAAACCGGCACGCAGAACGCGGCCGATCGTCTCGGCGGCCAACAGGGCATCGAGGGCATCTCGCCGACGTCACAAGGCTACAACTGAGCCAAAGGCTCGTTCAGCTGAAAGCGGAGAGCTGCGCCATGTACACGCCCATCGAACATCCTGCGCTCTGGGTCGCGCTCGCCACGACGAGCGTCGCGGCGTACACCGACTTCCGCACGGGGCTCATCCCCAATGTGGTCGTCGGGTCGGGGGCCGTCGCGGGTGTACTGGCGCAGCTCTCCGCTGCAGCGTTGGGGCAAGAGGGGATCAGCACCGCGCTGCAGCAGATGGGCCTCGGGCTCGCGGTCGGTGCGATCATTCCGGTCACGCTCTACGCGTTCGGTGCGCTCGGCGGCGGCGATCTGAAGCTGTTCGCTGCGCTGGGCTTGTGCCTCGGCCCGACCCACGTCCTCGCCGTCGAGCTGTGGTCCCACGTGATCGCGCTGTTGTTTGTGCTTGGGAGCAGCACGCTCCGCACATCGATCGGGACGTCGGTACGCCTCGTCCACAATCTTTTTGTACCCGCGAGCGCGCGGAAGCCGCTGCCACGCACCAGCATGACAGCGCTCCGCCTCGCGCCGTCTATCCTGCTCGCGCTGGTCTGGGTGTGTGTGCTCGGGGAGCGACTCCCATGAGATCACTCCTACACGATCAGCGCGGCGCGTTGATGCTAGAGGCATTCATCGCTGCCTTGCCCGTGCTGCTCTTGTTCGTCCTGTTATGTCAGACGAGTGATCTGTATGTTCACCAGCTGATCGTGCAGCGCGCAGCGAACGCGGCAGCGCGCGCAGCCGTCGTCGTGTTACCTGACGATGGCCGTCGCTACGGCGACCCTGACAACAGTCTCGTGGACCGCTACGCTGGTGGCCGCAAACACGCGGTCGAGCAGGCCGCGCGCAGCGTGCTTCGAGCATCACCCAGCTTGAGCGCATCCGCTGCGACGCTCGAGCTCACAGGGCCTTTCGAGCCGCACACAGCAGCCGAAGCGCGGCTCTCGACCGAATACACCTGCCTCTTGGGCCGGGTGCCGCTGATCTGCGGGCGGGGCGGAAAGCTGCGGCTCTCCGCGCGCGCGCGACTCACCTATCAGGGCGCCCACTACCTTTATGAGCGCGAGGGTTGACATGACGCTGCAGGCCTTGCGACGCGATCAACGCGGCATGATCTTGATCGTCGCGATCCCGATGGCAGCCGTTGCCGTAGGCTGCATGTTCTACGTGATCAGCATGTGGGACGTGATGTCCTACCGTGAGCGTCTGCAGGATGTCGCAGATGCGACCGCGTTCGAGAGCGCAGTCCTGCATGCGCGGGCCATGAACGCAGCCGTCCAGCTCAACGCCCTGGTCACAGCGCTCTGGTCGCTGAGCGGTCTCGTGCGCGCGCTGACATGGGTCGGCATCGCTGCGGTGAGCGTGTCGAGCTCGGCCCAGCCAGTGCTTCACGCCGCGCTCGAAGCTGAGAGCCGCAGCATGCCGCGCATCGAAGCTGCGCTGCAGATCGTGGAGGAGACGCGCCGGGCGCTGAACGAAACTGCGCCGCTGGTAGCTTCTAGCATCGCTGCGGCTCAGCAGCGCGACTTTTACCGGCGCGGCGACAGCGCGCTCGCGCTGAGCTACGCGCTCTTGCCGACGAGTGAGCACCACAAGCTCGCGGCCGATCCTATGGCGCCGTGGCTGCTCACGCCGCGCGCTGGCGACGACTGGCAGCCGCGCTTCGAGCGCGACGGCCTGCACATTGCCAGCTCGAGCCTGCCCTTCTCGAGCGCGCCGGTCCCGCTGTTGTGCGAGCACGCACAGCGCAACGCGAGCGCGATGCCGCAGGACGCTGTCGAGCAGTTCCTAGAGGGCGCGAGCGCAGGCGCACAAGCTCGCGCCTGGGCAAGCCAGCTGCGCTTGCCGCTCCAAGCGGCATTGGTGACGCCGCTGTGCGGCGGCCAACCTCCGCCCGTGCTCGCAACGGCGGTGGCCGGTTACGCGCGCAGCCTCGGCGGCGGGTTTGGCGTGCCGTCCGCGATCACCCCCGAGGCGCGCAATGGCAATGCACTCATGCAAATCTGGTCCATTGCGCGCGCCGGAACGTTGCGCCACGAAGCGCGCGACGAGCGTGCCTTGAAGCTCGTCTCCCTGGAGCGACCGGTCGACGTAGCGCCAGCGGATGCAGCCTTTTCCCAAGCAGAGTTCTTCTTCGATTGCCAGGCTGACTGGTCGCGCTGTGCGGCGGACGCGGCCTGGAGCCCGCGCTGGAGCGCACGCCTCCGCCGCTACGAGCGGCCAGACGGTGAGCTAGGCGTGCTGCGCACGGCTGCGGTCGCAGGCGCGTTCTTGCAAACCAGTCCCGCGCTCGATCGTGCGATCCGCTCGCTGGCACCCGAGCGAGCCTGGTCCGCCCAGCAATTGATCGCGCGCATGTTCGAACAGAGCCCGTGCGGCCGCGAGCGCTGCATCCACTGAGGCGAAAGGAGCGGATTGTCATGAGCAGAAACGCCAAACGCTCGAAAGGAAGCGCCTACGTCGAAGCGCTGATCGTGACCGGTCTGTTCACGGTTCTTTTCATGTGGACCTTGTCGTTCGGCCGCAGTCGCTTAGCGATGCTGCAAGGCGTCCAGCAGCGCCGCGAGGCGGCTTTCACCCACACATCACAACCATGTCCCGATCGAGCTCGCGAGGCGGCGCTCGCATTCGCGCGCGAAACACTGAGCACGCGCGCGCAAGCGCTGCTGCAAGCGGCATTGCCCGCAGCGGCGCCGCAAGCGCCAGCGAACATCGACTGCAACGAGCTCTCGATCGAGCGCGAGCATGCGACGACGTCTCTGGAGAAGTTGCTGCACCAGGTGGCGCCATGAAGCGCGCAGCAGCCGCTTGCGCGCTGGCGCTGCTCGTCCTGGGTGGCCAACGCGCGCGAGCAGAGTTGGCAGAGCGCATGATCGCGATCGCTTCACCGCTGGAGCAACTCGCTGGAAAATCTGGCGACGAGACGGTGCTCGAGCTCAACGGCGCGCGCTTGCATGTAAGCACGGCGAGCGTCGACGCTGACATCACAGCCGTGCTCGAGCGCTTCGAACGATTGTGCGATGCGCACGCGCCGCTGCTCGCGTCACAGCTGCAGCACGACCAGGGCCGAGGCTCGGGCCATGTTCTGCAGCAGAACTTGGGCGACGCAGGCGTTGCAGTGTGCGTGACGCAACCCAGGGATGCGGGGCTCTCCGAGCTCGCGCAATATGCATCTGACTACGCCCAGACCGGCGATCTGTCGGTGTTTGGTCAGCTGCGCTATCTAACTGTTCGAAAGACCGGCGCGCATGCGTCACACGTCGTGCTGGCGCACAGCTCCGGTGCTCTGCGGCTGCGCGATATGTTCCCCGAGCGCGGCGACGCGGCAGGGGCGGATCTCCCTGGCATCTCGCGGCCGCACGGCGCGCGGCGCCTCTTGTCTGCGCGCAACCTGGGCGGCGGATCAGGCATGGTCGCGTACACAGTGCAGGAGGCAGCGGGCTCGCTGCAGCGCTATGTCGATCAGCTGCGCGCACGAGGGTTCGTCGCGCTGCCGCTCCCAGCTGCTGCCGGCACAGAACGTGCAGCTATGTTCCGCGGGACAACGCAGCTCGTCGTGCAAAGCATGAAGCTGAACGGCGAGACAGTCATCGCCGCTGTCGCGCTGGACTCTGACAGTCGAATGGAGAAGAACAGTGATGTCGACGAGTAAGCCGTCAGCACCGACGACGATCGCGCGCAAAGCGCTGAGCTGGGCTCTTGTGTCAGGTCTACTCAGCGCTGGTTTGGCAGCGTGGTTACTGCAGCGCTACGAGCACGAGGTCTCGGGTGGTGAGCCGGTCCAGGTGCTGCGCGCGCTGCGCCCGATCGCCCGCGGCAGCTTGCTCACAGACGAGCTGCTCTCGACCGCCACTGTGCCAGCGAGCTACGTGGATGCACGCGCGGTGCGCGCCTCGGATCTCGCGAAGATCCGCGGCGTGCGGGTCGCAAGCGCGCTCGAGCCGCAGGACACATTGCAGTGGTCGGACCTCGCCGTGTCGCAAGAGCGTCGCGATCTGTCTGCGCTCGTGCAACCGGGAAGCCGCGCGGTCACCATCCACGCGTCCGCAGTATCGAGCGCCGAAGGCTCGCACCTGATCCGTCCGGGAGACTACGTCGATGTGCTCGCGAACCTGGGCATGGGCGAGACGGTCTCCGATCGCTCGGGCAAGCTCGTCTCGGTGGTGCTCTTGCAGCGCGTGCTCGTGCTCGCTGTCGGCGTGGTCACCGATCCACAGCTCCTGCGTAATGACACCGTGAGCGAAGCGCTCGCGAACCGCAACGGCGCGGCGCTCACGCTCAGCTTGAAGGTCGAAGAAGCGCAGCTGATCGCGCTCGCGCAAGCGCGCGGACAGCTGTCAGTGATGCTGCGCCAGCCCGATGACACACGGATCATTGACGCTGCACCCGAGATGCCGGTGTCCAGCTTGTTCGACGGGGCATTCCGCAATGCGCTGCAGCGTCAGCGCAATGTCGATCGCCGGCCGGTGCGTCTCACGAGCTCAGCGGGGTCCCCATGATGAAGCGAAGTTGCATCTCGATCTGGCTCGCAGGACTGCTAAGCGCGCACGTGGCACACGCACAACCGGCTCCTCCGCCGCCACTGGCTGCCAATCAGCCGGCTGCGCCCGAGCTCAACTTGGCAGTCGGAGAAAACCGCGTCATCCCCGCTCACGACGTGAAGTCGTACTCAGAGGGCGCGTCAGGCATCGCAGAGGTCAAGCTCACGCCCTCGGGCTCGCAATTCGTGGTGGTCGGCCAAAAGGCCGGCGCGACGACGCTGCTCCTGATCAAGCGCGACGGCACTGAGACCACGTGGAACATCAACGTCTTCGCGCGTCCGCTGCAGACCGTCGCCACCGAGCTCAACGAGCTCGTAGGTGATCAAACCGGCATCGCGGTGAAGAAGGTGGGCGCGCGCTTCTTCATCGAAGGTGGTGTCAGCTCACCTGCAGATCTGGAGCGCATTCAGCACATCGCTTCGCTCTACAACGGCCAGGTGGAGTCGCTGGTGGTGCTCGGGGGCGCGGCGGCCGTGCGCAAGATCAACATTCGCGTGGACTTCTACTTCGTGCAGTACGACAAGACGAGGAGCCGTCAGCTCGGCATCGACATGCCGACGCAGATCGGCGGCGGTGTGCTCACATTCGCTTACGACATCCTCGCGCGCGCCACCACTACCGCGACCGCCGCGCTCTCGCGCCAGCCGTTGCCCGCTCTCGACGTCGCCGCGCGCAACGGCTGGGCCAAAGTGGTCAAGCACGCGACGGTGATCACTGCAAACGGCGCGAGCGCCACCTTTTCGAGCGGAGGCGTGCAGAACTTCTCGATCACTGGCCTTGCCAACAGCATCCACCCGATCCGCTTCGGCACAGATGTCAACGTCCTGCCGCGCTTCGATCCGGTGTCGCGCGAGATCGCTGTCGAGATCCACGCCGACGTCGCGGATCTTACGTCGCCGACGGGTGCGACCAACCTGCCGGGTCAAAACATCTCGAAGCTCGACACCAACGTCGCGCTGAAGCTCGGCCAATCCGTCGTTCTCTCGGGCATCCGTACGCGCGACGAGCAGTACACGACAGGCGGTTTGCCGTGGCTGAGCGAGATCCCCGTGCTCGGCCTGCTCTTTGGCAGCCAGGACGTGCGCATGCACGAGGTCGAAGGAGCGCTGTTCATCGTGCCGAGCGTGCTCGACACGAGCACCGCGCGCGCCGATGAGCTGATCCGCACGGCTCTCCACGAATACGACGAATTCTCCGGCGATATGGACGAAGTGACGCCATTCGAAGAGCGTCCGCAGCAGGTGAGACAATGACCGTCTTGCAAATGTCATCTCCGCGCGCGCCTCGCGACCAGAACGTGAAAGTGCGGATCGTCGTAAGCACGCCCAGCGCAGCACCGGTCGTGCACACGTTTCGGATCGCGGATCGTGTGGTGATCGGTCGCGATCCTGCCGCCGACTTGAACCTCGACGACACGCTCGTCTCGCGCCGGCACGCGATCTTGCACGCGCAGGGCGACGCGCTCGAGATCGAAGACGCCTCGAGCAACGGCACGCTGGTCGACGGCATCGCGCTGCGCCGCAGTCGCAAGTACATCGGCGAAGAGTGCACGCTGCGCATCGGCGCGAGCGAGCTGCAGATCCGCAAGCTCTCACGCGAGGAGCCCGCCGCTGCGAAGAGCAGCGTGAACGTGCGCATCGAGAGCGGCGCGGATGACCACTTGAACGAGCTGCGCCGGCGCATCCATCGCACGCTGCTGCAAGAGCTCGACATGTCGAGCTTCGACCCGCAGCGGCGCGAGGATCCGACGCTGCGGCCGCGTGTGCTCGATGCGCTGCGCCGCATCGTCGGCGCGTTGCGCGACCAGCTGCCGGCGCGCGTGTCCGTCGACATGCTCGTCGGCGAAGTGGCGGACGAGGCGCTCGGCTTCGGACCGCTCGAGCACCTCCTCGCCGATCCGCAGGTGACTGAGATCATGGTGGTAGATCCCGCGACGATCTACGTGGAGCGCGCGGGCACGCTCGGCTTGAGCCCGATCCGCTTCACGGACGACGAGCGTGTGCGCGCGGTGATCGAGCGCATCGTCACGCCGCTCGGCCGGCGAGTGGACGAGTCATCGCCGCTCGTGGATGCGCGGCTGCCCGACGGCTCGCGCGTGAACATCGTGATTCCTCCGCTTGCGCTACGCGGCTCGACGATCACGATTCGAAAGTTCTCGCGCACGCCGCTGACTTTTCAGCGCTTGGTCGAGCTCGGCTCATTGAGCGACGCGATGGCGCGCTTTCTCGATCGTTGTGTGCGCGCCAAAAAGAACATCGTGATCGCCGGCGGGACGGGGAGCGGCAAGACCACGCTGCTGAACGTGCTGTCGGCTTCGATCCCAGCGAATGAGCGCATCGTCACGATCGAAGACGCGGCGGAGCTGCAGCTCACCCAGCCGCACGTCGTGTCGCTCGAGAGTCGCCCCGCCAACATGGAGGGCAAAGGTGAGGTCACCATCCGCGATCTCGTCAAGAACACCTTGCGCATGCGGCCGGACCGGATCGTCGTCGGCGAGTGTCGCGGCGGCGAGGCGCTCGACATGCTGCAAGCGATGAACACGGGTCACGACGGCTCGCTCACCACGACCCATGCGAACTCGCCGCTCGAGGCCATCTCGCGCCTCGAAACCTTGTGCATGATGGCAGGGCTCGGCATGCCCACGGCCGCGATCCGCGCGCAGCTGTGCCGCAGCATCGACGTGCTGGTGCAGCAAGAGCGGCTCAGCGACGGATCGCGCCGCGTGGTGTCGATCGTCGAGCTCGCGGGTCTCGACAAGAGCGGCAATGTTCGCCTGCGGCCGATCTTCAACTTCGTGCGAACGGGCGTTCGTCCCGACGGCGCGATCGAGGGCAGCTACCGCACGACCGGCTACTTGCCGTCGTTCCTGCACGACATGATCGTGCGCGGCATCATTCAACCTGGCGAGGTGGCTTTGTGAACGCGCCAGCCATACCGCTGTGGGGTGCGGCCGCCCTGATCGTGCTGTGCGGCGTCACTGTCGCTTGCGCGGTGTACGCCGCGGCCTGCAGCCACTGGCTGCAGCTGCGCACAGAGCGCTACGTGGAGAGCCTCGATGCGCCGCTGCGCCGCATGCTCCAGCCCGCACGCGGCCGCTTGATCTTGTCGCTGCAACTGACGCTCGTACCGCTGGTGATCGGCTGCGCTGTCGGGCTGAGCCAGCCGGCGCTCTCGCTGCTCGCCGCGCTGATTGTGCTCCTGCCCGGCTGGGCGATCGCCTACGCGCGCAGAAAGCGTCGCGCGCGCATCGACAGCAAGCTCGACACGTTCGCGCTGGCGCTCGCCAATGCCACGCGCGCCACGCCGAGCGTCGGGAGAGCATTGCAGATCCTGCAGACCAGCCTCGCCAAGCCGCTCGATGCGGAGGTCGGTCAAGTGCTGCGCGAGCTGCGCGTGGGCAGCTCGCTCGATCAGGCGCTGCTCAACTTCAGCTGGCGCGTGGAGAGCTCGTCGCTCGATGCGCTCCTGTCCAGTGTGCTGATCGCGCGTCGGGTCGGCGGCAACCTCCCCGATGTGCTCGAGACCACTGCGAACACGCTGCGTGAGATGGCGCGCCTCGAAGGCGTGCTGCGCTCGAAGACCGCGCAAGCGCGCATGCAGATGTGGGTGCTCGGCGCGCTGCCGCCGGTGATCGTGTGGGCGTATTCTTCGGCGCAGCCCGGATACTTCGCGCCGCTGATGGCTTCAGCGCTCGGCATGGTGCTCATCGCCGTCGCGCTCGCCGCGTATCTGTCTGCGATCCTGCTGGCGCGCAGGATCTTGGCGGTGGAGCTATGAGCGGCGCGTCGTTCATCCTCACGGGGGTTGTGCTCGCGACTTGCGCCGCGAGCGTGGGCACCACTGTGTACGTGATGCTGGTGCAGCCGCTGCTCGACGCCCCGGTGCACGGCATGCGCGGGCTCAAGCGCGCGCGCGCGCGCAGCACGACGCAGGGTTTCGCGACGCTCGAGCCGATCATGCGTTGGCTCGCCGCGCGGTGCGCGCCGCTGTGGTCGAGCGAAGGCAACGCGAAACTGCAGTACAAGATCACAGTCGCAGGGGAGCTGTGGGGCTTGTGGCCCACCGAGCTGCGCGCGCTCGGTGTGTTGTGCGGTGGCGCGGCGGCGCTGGTCGGAACGCTCTGGGTCCTATGGTTCGACATGCCGGGCATGATCGCGTGGCTGCTCGCGGCGTTCGGCTTGCTCTTGCCGAGCATGCAAGTCGATAGCATCGGCAGGGCGCGCACCCGAAAGATCGCGCGGCGCATTCCGCACATCGTGGACTTGATGGTGTTGTCGCTCGGCGCCGGTCTCGACTTTCCCGCTGCACTGCGTCAGGTGGTCGAGCGCTCGGCGGATCCGCAGTCCGACACGATCGAGGAGCTCGGCGTGGTGCTCGAAGAGCTGAAGCTCGGCTCGACGCGCCGCAAAGCGCTCGAGGAGCTCGCGCGGCGCGCGCCGTGTGACGAGGTGCGCGACTTGGTTGCGGCCACCATTCAGGCCGAGGAGCAAGGCACCCCGCTCGGGGTGGTGCTCGAAACGCAAGCGAGCACGAGCCGTCAGCGCCGCTCCACGCGCGCGGAAGAAGCAGCTTCGAAAGCATCTACGGCGATGGTGCTGCCGCTCGCGCTGGTCTTCATCTCTCTGATGATCTTGATCGTGGGGCCCACGGTGCTCGATGCCATGAGCTCGGGCGAGAGCTTGGGAGGTATGATGTGACGACACACCTTCAGCGGATTGCGATCAGCGTCGAACGAGCGAAGCGCAGCGAGCACTTCGAGCTGCATGCAGGTGTGTTGCGGATCGGCAGCGCAGCCTATTGCGATGTGCGCCTGGCGCCCGACGAAGCCGCACCGGAGCAGGTGCTGCTGCAGGGCCACGATCGCGGCTTGCTCGTGCGGCGCTTGAGCGGCGAGTATCCGATGTTGCTCGACGGTCGCGAGCTGACCGAGGCGCTCGTCACGAGCGATGCGCGGCTCGAGATCGCTGGCGTGAAGCTGGCGATCAAGCTGCTCGCGCCGCTCGAACAGGGCAAAAGCAGTCGCTCGGTCTTGAAGCGTGTGCGCCAGCTCGCGCTGCTCTCGATCCTCGGCGTCGCAGCGTATGCCGCGCTCCAAGTCGAGCCGGAGCTGCGACCGTTCGATCATTCGCTGCCGACACCGGTCCTGTTTGGCGGCGAAGAGCTGGCGAAGTGCCGCTACGAAGACAAGGGACTCGCGCGGGCCTACGCTTGGGAGCAGCTCGCAGCGGCGGAGAGCAAGCGCGAACGCTATCCTTACGCCTCGCGCGAGGGCGTCGCCGCGGTGAACCTGTACAGCTCTGCAGTGGGCTGTTTCACGGCTGCGGGAGAGCGCGCAGCTGCTGACGACACACGGCACGCACGCGCGCAGCTGGTGCAAACGTTGCAGGAAGATTTGCGAGCACATCAGGTGCGCTTGGAGTGGGCGCTCGAGCGTCATCGCTACTCGGCCGCGGTGCGAGAAGTGCAAGAGCTCGAAGCCTTGCTGATCGGTCGCACGGATCATCACGCACAATGGATCGCCGCAGTCGCACGTGACCTGCGAGCCATGGCGAACCAACAAACGGAGACGAAACATGCTTCGGGTTTCAAGCTGTAAAATGTTAGTGATCGCGATGGTTGCCGCGTTTTCTGGCTGCGCGGGCATCGGCGCTCGACCGCCCGAGCATGCGAACGCGGAGGATGACGAAGCGCAACGCCCGCGCGGTGAGCAACTGTTAGAAGTCGCCCGCGTGCTCGCGAAGCACGGTGATCGCGTGCGTGCGATCCAATACTTGGCACTGGCACAGCGCGACGGTGTGCCGGCTCAGCGCGTCGTTCCGCGCTTGCTCGCGTTGTATGCGGCCGATGGACAATATCGATTGGCGATCGATGCCGCTGAGGGCTACCTGCGTCGGCAACCGAACGACCATAAGGTGCGGCGCTGTCTCGGCGCGTTTTACATCGCTGTCGATGCGCGCGACGAGGCGCTGCAAACGTTCGAAACGCTGGTCGCCGAGCAGCCGGGCGACGCCAACGCGCACTTCACGCTGGCCTCTCTGCTGGCTGAGAGCGGCAGCCAATATGCGCGCGCCGACGAACACTTTCGAACCTATCTCGCGCTCGCACCTGCCGGTCGCTACGCCGATGAGGCGCGGGCCAAGCTGCTGAAGGTGGTGCCATGATCCCTCCAGAGATGTACATGCAAACGATCGCTGATCTGCTCGGGCCGATCGGCGCGTACCTCCGAGATCCGAGCGTGTCGGAGATCCTGATCAACGGGCCGAGCCGGATCTTCGTCGAGCGGCGCGGCAAGCTCGAGCGCGTGCAGGCCGCATTCGAGAGCGAAGAAGCCGTGCTGAGCGCGCTGCGCGCGATCGCCCAATACGCAGGGCAGATGATCGATGAGCGCACGCCCATTCTCGAAGCGCGCCTGCCGGATGGCTCGCGCGTGGAAGGCGTGGTAGCGCCGATCGCAGAGCACGGGCCCGCGATCGCGATCCGCCGTTTCTCGAAGAACGTGATGGCGCTGCCACGGCTCGTGGAGCTCGGTTCTTTGCCGCCCGACGCGGCGCAGCTGCTCGAGGCAGTGACCGTCGCCAAGTGCAACGTAGTGGTCGCCGGCGGTACCGGTAGCGGCAAGACATCCCTCCTGAACGTGCTCGCAGCGCTCGTGCCGCCGTCTGAGCGCGTGCTGGTGATAGAAGATACGCGCGAGCTCTCGATCGAGCGCGAGCACGTGGTCTACTTGGAGACCCGTAAGCCTGACGAAAACGGCGAAGGTGAGATCAGCATTCGCGATTTGTTTCGCGCGAGCCTGCGCATGCGTCCCGATCGCATCATCGTGGGCGAGATTCGCGGCGCAGAAGCGCTCGATATGGTGCAGGCGATGGTGAGTGGTCATGGTGGCGGTCTCGCCACGCTGCACGCGACCTATCCGCGGGACACGCTCACGCGGCTCGAGACCATGTGTTTGATGAGCGATGTGGCCTTGCCGCTCAGCGCGATCCGCATGCAGATCGGCTCGGGCATCGAAGTGATCGTGCAGGTGAGTCGGCAGCGTGACGGCTCTCGCAAGATCACGCACATCACCGAGGTGGTCGGGTTCGATGTCGACTCGGGCAAGTACGAGCTCGTCGACCTGTACGCGCGTACGCATCGTGATCTCGGCGATCGCTTCATCGGGGAGCTGCGACCGACTGGCCACTTGCCGACGTTCGCCGCGCGCATTCGCGAGCACGGCGCGGCCTTGCCCGATGCGATGCTCGCCGCTGCGCGCGAACGAGGCCACGCATGAGCCACGACAACGCACGCATGAAGGCTGCGGCCAAGACGCAGCTGTTTTTCAGCGCACCTGCGCTGAAAAAGAAGGAGTCGGCCGCTTCGGCCAAGACGCAGCTCATGTTCGTGGCTGAGCCTGCTGCGCCTGCTGCCAGTGCGCCTGCCGTCGATCCGCTGCTCGTGCAGACGCGGATCATGCCGGTGGAACACTCGGCTGCTGGCGCAGGGGGTCACGCGCATCCGGCGCGAGTCGAGGCGGGGAAAACGCGCAGATCGTGGGGGATCGCGCGTGCCCGCGCCTCTCGTCGGGGTGTGCGGCTCGCCGTGTCTGCTGCGTTGGCGGTGGGTGTGCTGGTCGCGATCGACCAGGCTGTCGCCACCGGCTCACAGCGCAGCGCGCCCGCCCCGCACATCGTCACGCCCGCACCGCTGCGTGCAGCCGAGCCAGCGCTGCCGCTCCCAGCGGCACCACTGAGAGCTCCGGCCGCTGCTCACGCACACCCCTCCGGGGCAGGGTCGAAGCCAGCAGCGGCAGCGCCTGCTGCGGCCACTGCAACGCCCGCGATCGCAACTGCAACACCGGCTGCGTCAGCCCCCAAACCGCCGATTGCAACCGCAACGCCCGCGTTCGCAAATGCAAACGCCACTCGCGCTACCACAACTCCAGCGCCCGCGAACGCAGCGTCTGCGACGGCAGCCGCAAAGCCCGCGCCCGCGGCAACTGCAAACCCAACGCGCGCTGCCACGAACGCAGCACCCGCGATCGGAGCTGCAACATCTGTGACCGCGAGCACCCCCCCCGCGACTACAACCGCAGCGTCCCTGACGGCAGCCGCGAAGCCCGCGCCCGCGGCAACTGCAAACCCAACG
>Ga0190269_10000862_pt1 | contig 15109 bp, 16 predicted proteins | sample Popmic249IS_FD_133749 | JGI IMG/M metagenome (GOLD analysis project Ga0190269, IMG submission 133749) | Populus adjacent soil microbial communities from riparian zone of Blue River, Arizona, USA - 249 IS | ecosystem: Environmental > Terrestrial > Soil > Riparian zone | place: USA: Arizona...
GCTATGCCGCGGTCACTCGCGTGATATCGGGCGTCTATGCCCAAAGCTATGCCGGCGATCCGGAATATGCCGCCCTGGCCGGGAGGCTGGCCGAGTTCCGCAGCCGGCGTGGCCGGGCGCCGTCGGTCTTCATCGCCAAGATGGGGCAGGACGGCCACGACCGCGGTGCAAAGGTCATCGCGTCGGCCTTCGCCGATCTGGGCTTCGACGTGCACATGGGCTCCCTCTTCGAAACCGCACCCGAAGTGGCTGCTCATGTGGCGGACCTCCAGGTCGATGCGGTCGGCGTGTCGTCGCTCGCGGCGGGCCACAGGACATTGGTTCCCGAGTTGATTGCTGCCCTGAAGGAGCTGGACCTGGGCGAGGTGACGGTCATCGTCGGCGGCGTCATCCCCGAGCAGGATTACGCCTTCCTGCGCGAGGCGGGCGTCGCCGAGATCTTCGGCCCCGGTACCAATGTGCTCGAGGCCGCTTTCGCGGTGCTCGGACAGATCGAAGGCAAGCTCAGCAACCGCTGACGGGCTTTGGAGAGACGCCAGCCTGCGCTAATCTTGCGAGCGCCACTCCAACCGATGGAAGTTCGATGATCGGCCGTCTCAATCATGTCGCCATTGCCGTCCCGGACCTGCAAGCAGCCGCGGCGCGATACCGGGACCAGCTGGGTGCTGCGGTGAGGGACCCGCAGGAATTGCCGGAACATGGCGTTACCGTCGTCTTCGTCACTCTAGAGAACAGCAAGCTCGAGCTCATGGCGCCCCTGGGCGACGAGTCTCCGATCGTCGGCTTCCTCGAGCGCAATCCGGGTGGCGGCGTGCATCATGTCTGCTTCGAGGTTCCTGACCTCGCCGCCGCGGCGGAGAATCTCCGTGCCGATGGTGCGCGGATCCTCGGCGATGGCGTCCCCCGGATCGGCGCCCATGGGCTCCCCGTTCTCTTCCTGCACCCGAAGGACTTCTTCGGTACGCTCATCGAGCTCGAGGAAGTCAAACCTGTCCTGCAGCCGGCCTGATCCTAGCCGAACAGGCGCTCCGCCAGGTTCACGAAGGCGTTGCCGCGCTCCTCGAAGTTGCGGAACTGGTTGTAGCTGGGCGCGCCGGGAGACAGGATGACCGTATCGAAGCGTTGCCTGCGCGCCGCGAGGGCCTGCATGGCCGTCTCTAGGTTTTTGGCTTCAAGCACTTCGACTTCGGGAGCCGCTGCATAGGTCGCCGTTGCCAGCCGGTCTCCGGTGACGGGCAGGCACACCAGGATGGCGACGCCGCGTCGTCCCAGCAGGCCGGCGAGCTCGCGGTAGTCTTGGTTCCGCTCGTGACCGCCGGCAATCAGGGCAATGCGCCGCCCGGGATAGGCTGCCAAGGCTGCCTTGGTTGCTTCGGGCGTGGTCGAGATCGAGTCGTCGACGAACAGGATGTCGCCGAACTCATGTTCTTCCAGGCGATGGGGCAGGGGCTCGAATGCCATGATGGCTTTGACGATGCCATCCAAATTGGCACCGGCCGCCAGGGCGAGCTGCGCCGCCAAGCGCGCGTTGTCGAGGTTGTGCTCGCCCTTCAGACGAGACTTGGCGGCCACGGAGGCGATCCGGTCACTGATGAAGGGCGGCAGGGAGGGCAGGAGCCGCGACAGGTCGCGTACCGCTTCGAGCACCAGGGGATGCTCGCGTGCGCCTTCGCCGAGCGCCACCGGAAAGGGAGTATCCCGGTCGATCAGGTTGAGCTTGTCCGCGTAGTAGTGCTGAACGTCCCGGTGCCAGTCGACGTGTTCGGGCGAAAGATTGGTGATGCCCGCCAGGTCCGGGATGAAGGCCATGTCCGCGGTCTGGTAGGACGAGAGCTCGAAGACCACGATCTTGTGCTTGTCGGCTATTTCGAGCGGCGCCAGGCCCACATTGCCGGCCAAGCCCGCGTCGAGGCCCGAATGGGTCAGCATCAGGTGCAGGAGGGTCGCCGTCGTCGACTTTCCCTTGGTGCCGGTGATGGCGATGACCTTTGTCCGGTCCCGAAACGCCTCTGCCCAAAGGTTCAGGTTGGAGGTGACGATGATGCCTGCCTCACGCGCAATGGTGAAGATCGGCCGGTAGCGCGAAACACCGGGGCTCTTGACGATGGTGGCGAAGCGATGCGCCGCAATCGCGTCCTGAAGATCTGCGGGGGCGATCACCTCGACGTCTTCGATGTCGATGTCGCCGCTGTCGACGGTCACGTAGACCTTGGTTTGGGGAGCCTGCGCCTTGATGTAGGCACGGGTCGAGCGGGCCTCGCGGCCGGCTCCGTAGAGGAGTACCGGTAGATCAAACTGCATGGGCGGCGATCCGGCGTTCGAGGTCGACGGGAATGAAGTGCTCGAGGCTGTCGGTGTGGAGCTCGTCGAAAGCCGCATCGAGCTGTGCAGCCCCATACTGCGAGACGAGTTCGGGCAAGAGCAGGGCCGGGATCGCGTCGTCTGCCCAGCCCGGTTGCCGCGCGATCCTGTAGAGGCACGCAGCGGCTTCGAGGATCTCTCCCACGCACTCCCAAGGCTTTTGACCGGCAAGCCCGGTCAATTCGCGGAAGGAATGCTCATGCCGGCGCTCGTCGAGGAGGTTCTGTCCGAAGATGCCGATCAGCCGTGCCTTGTCCATGACGGGCGCGAAGATCAGGAAGACGAAGTGGCACTTCGGACATTCACCGCACCACAGCGGCCCGTCGTGCCCGCTCAGCCGGAAATTCCGATTGCAGCTGGAGAATACGCGGTCGAAGCGGTCCGTGCGCGCGAACAGGGCCGCGATACGCGCCTCTGAATAGGGTCGCAAGAGAGAAAAATAACCCAGTCCGCCGCCGGTCGCTCCGGCAAGGATGCCGGCGATCCTGCTCTCGAAACCCAGGGACTTGGAATATTGATGATTGGCTTCGCGTCCGTCGAAAGCGACATTGCCTTCGCTGGCGGATCGTTCGTTCGATAGAATGATCCGATCATAGCCCCACAAGACCGCACACAGGGCGGCGATCATCGAATTGATGGCCGTCGACGGCACATGGCCGTTGTAATAGCCCGGCTCCTTGGACAGGCGGATCATTTCCTTGTCGAGGGTTCGTGTCACGTAGAGCGGCTCGATCCCCACCCGCGCAATGGATGTCAGGATGGGCCCCTTGGGATTGACCGCAAACGGCGTGAAGGCAAGGCCGGCCTCCTCCAGCAAGGCCACGCTGACCAGGGAATCCTTGCCGCCCCCTATCGGCAGCAAGGCTCGTTGCGGCAAGCTGGGTCGAGCCGGCGGCGGAAGGATATCGGACGGAGCTTGCAGGGTCAGCCGGCCGAAGCGCGGCAGCGCGTTGCGCGCATAGAATTCCCCGAGACCGTTCTCATAGACGTCCAGCACGAAGGCGCGCTCGAACTCGGTCAGCGCAATCTCGGGCGCGGCGATCACAAGCGGCGCTCGCAGTTTGAAATAGCTCACCCCGAGCACGAGGGCGGTCAGGTCCAGCAGCTTGCGGAAGGCAGCGCTCCCTGCGGCATCCGCGGAAACGCCCGCAGGCAGTTCGAGCACCTCGAGAAACCGCTTGTCCTCGAGGCCGTAATGGAGCCGCACGAGTCCGGTGGCCGGATCGAATTCGGGCTTATCGACGAGAAACACTGCGGTGCTCACTGCAATCTCCGGCCGGCATTGATCCCAGGATCTAAGATAGGACGTTCCGGTACGAGTTTGTACTCGTCCGCCTTAGTAGATGCGTGTCTGCAGCCGCATGACGATCTCCGAGCCGAGGCGCTGGAAGCCATATTCCCGCATCATGCAGGACCAGCCGCTGCCATTGCGCTCGATTCGGAAGAAATTGTACCGCGCCGGGTCGGTATTGCCGGGCCCGGGCGTCGCGCCGGCGGCGGCGACGCCGATCACCGGCACCTCGCCTTTCGGCCCCTTGACCGAGTGCATGGAAGACCGGTGGGTGTGGCCGTGCAGGATCAGCTCGGCTCCGACTTCTTGGATGATGCGGCGGAACAGCTTGGCCCCGCGCAGGCCGAAGCCCGGGTGGCGAGCCTCGACGTTCGGCGGGTGATGGATCAGCACGACCCGGAAATAGCCGGCCTCGTCGAGGAGCTTGAGGCACTGGGCGAGGCGCTTGCCCTGTGCCTCGTCGAACCGGCCCGATGCGAAAAAGGGCGGCGTGGGCACTGCGCTCGAGCAACTGACGATGGCGAGGTCACCCACCCGCCGCACGAAAGGGAAGGGGGCCGCGTCGACGGTCTCGCCGGTGATGTAGTCGCCCCAGCGCGCCTGGGCGCGATCGAGCGAACCGCGGATATAGGCGTCGTGATTGCCTGGGGAGACACAGACGTTCTCCGGCGTGCCGACGGTCTGCAGCCAGTTGAACGCGGTGTTGATTTCCGCATCCAGGGCGAGGTTCACCAGATCCCCGGTGACGGCCGTCATGTCGGGATTCTGCGCCCGCATGTGGCGGACGAGATTCATCAGCGTGTCCCCGTGCAGCGTGGTGCGCCGGGTCAGCTGCCAGTTCACGAAGCCGGTGATTCTCTTGGAGAGGAGTTCCCCCGGGCGGACCGGCGGGAGCGGGGCAAGGTGGACGTCGGAGATATGGGCGAGAGTTATCATCAGCGGCGTAATGCCATGGTCTGGGGATCAAGAAAATGGCGTTTCACGCCGGAGGGCAATTTTGTCGCCAGCTCTGATCTGCTAACCAACCGACTCAACTCCACAAAGGCCGTCATGCAACTTACCCGCTGGCAAAAGACGAAAGCGAGTGTCTTCCTGTTCATCATGGGCGTTAAACGCCGGATGACCTTCGGGGTTCGCGTCGCCCTGATCGACGGGGAGAACATCTTCCTGATCCGGCACACCTATATGCCTGGCTGGCAGTTGCCCGGCGGTGGGGTCGAGCCGGGCGAGACCGCCGAGCAGAGCGCCGGTCGCGAAGTGCTCGAGGAGACCGGCCATCGGCCGACCGGGTCGCTCGAGCTCTTCGCCCTCTACCACAATGTCGTCGTCACCGATCGCGACCACGTCGTCCTCTACATCTGCCGTCAGTTCGAAAAGGCATTCGAGTTCAAGCCCAATGGGGAGGTCGCCGAGGCCGGCTGGTTCCATTTCGACTCCCTGCCGGAAGGCACGACCAAGGGGACGCGCCAGCGGATCGCCGAGATCTTCAAGGGCGCGCCGATCGCCTCCACCTGGGCCGGCGACAGCATCTGACCACGGCGCGCCCGCTGCAGCTCAGGACAGGAAAGGCAGTTCCGGGCCGACCGGAATGATCCGGCTTGGATTGATCGTGGCGTGGCTCCAGTAGTAGTGGGTGCGGATGTGGTCGAGGTTCACGGTCTCCTTGACGCCTGGAACCTGGTAGAGCGCCTTGAGGTAGTGCGACAGCTGCGGATAGTCCGCGATGCGCCGCCGGTTGCACTTGAAGTGTCCCACATAGACCGCGTCGAACCGCACCAGCGTGGTGAATAGCCGCCAGTCGGCCTCCGTGGGTGCATCCCCCGTCAGGTAGGTCCGGCGCGACAGGATGTCCTCGGCCCAGTCGAGGGCGGCGAACAGCTTGCCCACGGCCTCGTCATAGGCCTCCTGGCTCGTCGCGAAGCCGGCCTTGTAGACGCCGTTGTTGATGTCGTCGTAGATCCGCGCGTTCAGCACGTCGATTTCCGGCCGCAGGGCTTCGGGATAGAAGTCGAGGCGGTTGCCGGTCAGACCGTCGAAGGCGGTGTTGAACATGCGGATGATCTCGGCGCTCTCGTTGCTGACGATCGTGCCGCGCTGCTTGTCCCAGAGCACCGGCACCGTCACCCGTCCCGAATAGTCGGGCCGCGCCTTGGCATAGACCTGCCAGAGATAGTCCGCCCCGTTCAGTTCGTCGCGCGTCGAGCCTGCCTCGCCGGTGAACTGCCAGCCATGGGCATCGGGCATTTTCGGATCGACGATGGAGACCGAAATGTGGCTTTCCAGCCCCTTGAGCGCCCGGAAGATCAGCGTGCGGTGAGCCCAGGGGCAGGCGAGGGACACATAGAGATGGTACCGCCCGCTTTCTGCCCGGAAGCCGCCTTCGCCCGTCGGTCCCGGGCCCCCATCTGCCGTGACCCAGTTGCGGAATGCCGACTGGCTGCGCACGAACTTCCCGCCCGTGGCCTTGGTGTCGTACCATTCCGTCGACCATTTGCCGTCAATCAATTGTCCCAAGATGGACCCCTTTGCACTGATCTCCCGCCCTATTTAGGTGCTTTCCTGCCCAGCACAAATCGGTGCAACGGATCTTGAAAAAACTTCCCGCCGCCACGACCTTTTTGTGGACGCAGGGCCCCCATGGTGCTAATGCGAATTCCAGGCGTGGAGGCGCCCAAGATGGAGAAGGTTTTTCAAGTGACGCGACGACCCTGAGTGGTCGATGACCGGCTGGCTCGTCCAGGCGGATAGTCCTTCTCTCGCATCTTAGGACCAGTCACATGATTGCCCCTTCCGTCCAGTCGGCCGCTTCGGCTGTCGTGAATCAGCTCGGCCTTCCCTCCATCCGTGTCGCCACCCCCGAGGACGATCGCTTCGTCGAGGACCTGCAGGCGCTGGCCTTCGGCCCGGGCCGCTTCGCGCGCACCGCCTTCCGCGTCCGCGAGCGCTTCCCCATCGACAAGAGCCTCAGCCTCATCGCCGAGATCGACGGCGTCCCCGTCGCCTCGGTATGGATGACGCCGATCAGCGTCGGCGGGGTGAACGGCTACCTCCTGGGGCCGCTGGCCACCGATCCGAATTATCGCGGCCGCGGGGCCGGCAAGCTCCTGGTCAAGGAAGTCTGCCGCCTGGCCCTCGAGCGCGGCGAAGGGTCCTTCGTGCTGCTGGTCGGCGACGAGCCCTATTACGGGCCGCTCGGCTTTGCCAAGACGAACCACGGCGCCATCCAGTTCCCCGGGCCGGTTGATCCGGCGCGCGTTCTTGTCCATGCTTCCGACGAGACGCTGGCGCTCCGCCTCGCGGGTCCCATCGCGGCCTTCGGAGCCGGCAAGAAGGCCTGAACGTCAGGAGACGGGGTGCTCGCCGAGGACGCAATTCTTAGCCGAATTGGCGAGCGCCTTCTTTCCCGGCCCGATCCCCTGGACGAGGGCGCCGTCATCCTGCCCGACTGGGTCCCGGATCGGCCTTTCGATCGGCCGCCCGTTCCAGCAGCGGTGCTGATCGCCCTGCTTCCGCGTCCCGAGGGGCTCACGGTGCTCTATACCGAGCGCTCGTCCGACCTGCGTGCCCATTCCGGACAGATCGCGTTTCCCGGCGGCAAGATCGATCCCACCGACGCCGATGCGGGAGCTGCCGCGCTCCGGGAAGCGTGGGAGGAGGTCGGCCTGCAGCCGAGCGAAGCGCGCGTACTCGGCTACATGCCGCATTATTTTACCGGCACGAACTACCTGATCACGCCCGTCGTCGCGGCGGTCCGCCCCTCGAAGCCCTTCACACCCAATCCGCGCGAGGTCAGCGCCGTATTCGAGGTGCCCCTGAGCCTGCTGGCCCGTAACGACAGCTACGGCACATACCGCATCCGCCGCGGGTCGCGCGAGCACACGAGCTGGCAGATCGATCATGCGGGCTACCGCATCTGGGGCATCACCGCCAATCTGACGCGGCGCTTCCGCGATCTGGCTCTCGCCGGAGAGGCGCCATGAACCGTTCAAGGGGCGCCCTGGTTCGGCTGCGCAGTGCCGCCTGGATCGCCCGGGAGGAGACCCAGGCCATCTTCGCCCTGCTCGAAGGCGACGCAGGGCGGACGCGTGCCGTCGGCGGCATCGTTCGCGACACGCTGATCGGCCTGGCGCGTAGCGATACCGATGTCGACATGGCGACCGAGATTCCGCCTCGGGAGGTGATGGCGCGAGCCCAGCGCGCCGGCATTGCCGCCTATCCCACGGGCCTCGAGCACGGCACCGTCACCCTGCGCATCGGTGAATTCGTCGTTGAAGTGACCACTCTTCGCGAAGACGTCGAGACCGACGGCCGGCGCGCCCGCGTCAAGTTCGGCACGGACTGGCGCCGCGACGCGGAACGGCGCGATTTCACCCTCAATGCCCTTTACGCGAACGCCGACGGAACGCTCTTCGATCCGCTCGGCGGGCTTGCCGATTGTCTGGCCGGGCACGTCCGGTTCATTGGCGATGCGGACCAGCGCATTGCCGAGGACAGGCTGCGCATCTTTCGCTTCTTCCGCTTTTGCGCCAGCCATGGGCGTCAGCAGCTCGACGCCGATGGGCTTGCGGCGGTGCAGCGCTTCGCCGGCGACCTGTCGGCGGTCTCGGCCGAGCGGGTCGGCGCTGAAATGCGGCGCATGCTCTCGTTGCCCCGCATTGCCAAGGTGCTCGGCGTCATGGCGCGCATCGGCATCCTCGAACTTCGTCCGGAGCTATTGAAACAGCTCGCGCGCTATGAGCGCCTGGACGGCGGAGTCGAGTTCGCAGAACGTCTCGCGCTTCTTGCTGGCACGATGGGTGCCGATCACCTCCAGGCCGCCTGGCGACTGTCGAATGGCGAAATGTCCAAGGCAGGCGAATTGCTCGCCGCAGCCAAGCTGCTCAATGCGGGGCAGCTGCATGAGGCGGCCTACCGCCACGGTCCCCACAAGCTGGGAGGGCTGCGGGTGGCGGCGGCCCTCGGGGGGTGGGGCGACGAGCAGTTCGCTGCCGCGAGGGACAGCCTTGAAGCCCTGGTGGTGCCGCACTTTCCCGTGAACGGAAACGACTTGGCCGGCCTCGGCATGGCGCCGGGCCGGTCATTGGGTGTCGAGCTCAAGCGACTCGAGGCAATCTGGATCGAGAGTGGCTTCACCCTCGATCGCAAGGCTCTGCTGGAACGTGTCCGACGCTGATCGGCTCAGTGGATCCGCTTGTCGTCGATGTCGACGATACGCTGCTTGATCCGATCGACCATGTCGGGACGCACTTCGCTCTCGCCGTGGTAGGTACGCAGGTACTCCACCGCCTGCCGCACCACTTCGGCTTCACTTTCGGCTTCCGCATGCCAGGTGGCGCCGGGCACCAGGGATCCGCCTTCAAAGCGTTTCATCGGTTACCTCCAAGAAGTTGCCTCAGGAGAACGGAAGAGCTGCGCGACGGTTCCTCAATCGTCGAACACGCCGATCTGGCTGAGGCCCGTGAGCCAGGTCGCTCCATCCTCGCGCCGCACCACTTCCCGCGGCAGAGCACCGGTTTCTCCCGCAAGCGCATCGGCCAGCTCCGGCGAGTGAGTGACGATCCAGATTTGAGTGCGGGTCGCCGCCCGCGCCAAGGCGCGGCCGAGAGCCGGCAGCAGGTCGGGGTGTAGGCTCGTTTCCGGCTCGTTGAGGGCGATGAAGGGCGGCAGCCTGTACGAGAGCAAGGCGCCCATGAGCGCGAGGAAGTGGAGGGTGCCGTCCGAGAGTTCACCGGCAGTGAAGAGGCGCCTGGGCAAGTCGGGAAACCGCATCGAGAACTCGGCGCTGGCCTCGGGCATCGGCACGACGAGCTCGGCCCCCGGAAAAGCGTCCGCGATAGCCCGATCCAGGTCGGTACTGTCTTCCCGGATATGGCGGAGCGTGGCGAAGACGGCGGCGAGATTGCTGCCGTCGGCCGAAAGCATGGGTGCCGTCACCGCGAGGGCAGGGCGCCTCAAAGGTGATTCGGCATCCGTTCGAAATCCATGGTAGAAGCGCCAGGAGGCAAGGGCATGCCGTACCGCATCGATCTCCGGAAAGGCGCCGCGAAGGCTCGATAGGGCCGTTTCGCTGGCCAGGAGGTTCTCTTCGACCAGGACGCGCTTGCCCTTGTCGTCGCGCGCCCAGACCGAAGGACCCTTGCGCTCCATCAGGGGAATCGACCGGCCGCCTTGCCGCATGGTCAGCATTTCAGTCTTGATCTGCGCCTCCAGGGGGAAGGCCGCGGCGGTCGGTTGTCGGAAGCCAAGCTCCACGGCATAGCTCGGGGCAAAGCCGAGTTCGACACCGTACTGCTCTTCGGGACCGTCCTCGTCGTCCGCGTCGAGGGAAACCGATAGGGAAAGTCGCGGCTGCTCATGCACTTTCTGCTCGCCGGCCCAGAAGATCGAGCCGAGGCCGCCCTCGCGGGCCACGCTCTCGGCCAGCGTGCCGAGAGCGGCAGCATGCAGGAGTTCCAGCGCGCGGTAGAGGTTGGTCTTGCCGGTGCCGTTGCCTCCGACCAGCACCGAAAGGCGCCGGAGGGGAAAGCGGATCCGGCGGATCGAGCGATAGCCGGCAATCTCGACGTCGGTCAGCATGGAACGGGACTCGCATCCGGTTGGGGACGCCACCCTGCATTCCGCCGGATCGCCCGGCAAGCCCGTGCAGTCAGGGCCAGCGGACCTCGGGTGGCAGGGAAGAAAGGATGGAGTCGACATTGCCGCCGGTCTCCAGGCCGAAGGTCGTGCCTCGGTCGTAGAGCAGGTTGAATTCCACATAGCGGCCCCGCCGAACCAGCTGCTCGTGACGGTCTGCATTGGTCCAGGGTTCGGCGAAATTGCGCCGTACCAGGGATGGATAAACGTCCAGGAAAGCTCGCCCGACTGCCTGGGTGAAGGTGAAGTCCTCTTCCCAGTCCCCCGTGTTGTGATGGTCAAAGAAGATGCCGCCGATCCCCCGCGGCTCCTTGCGGTGCGGAAGATAGAAATACTCGTCGCACCAGTTCTTGTAGTGGGCGTAGTCGACGCGCGGATGCATGGCGCACGCTGCGCCCATGGCAGCATGGAAGTCGATGCTGTCCTGATCGTCCTGAACGCGTCGCCGCTCGAGCACGGGCGTAAGGTCTGCCCCACCCCCGAACCACCATTGCGACGTGACGATGAAGCGCGTGTTCATGTGCACGGCCGGCACGTGCGGACTGCGGGGATGCACGATCAGGGAAATGCCTGAAGCAAAGAAGTCGGCACCGTTCTCGGTCCCGGGGATCTGCTTGGCGAAGTCCGCGGAGAACTGGCCTTGGACGGTCGAAATGTGCACGCCGGCCTTTTCGAAGACGCGTCCATGCAGCATCGACATCTCCCCGCCGCCACCGGCCGCCCGGTTCCATGGTGTTCTCTCGAAGCGCCCCGGCTGCAGAGCGGCGACCGGCCCTTCGGCTTCCGCTTCGATCCGCTCGAATTCGGCGCAGATCTCGTCCCGCAGGGTCCTGAACCAGGCACTGGCCCGGCGCTTCTTGTCTTCGATGTCGTCGGAAAGGCTCATGAGAGATCTCCAAATCCGTGGGTCTGTCGCATGGCCTCGCCGACGACCAGTGCGGCTGCGAGGGCAACATTGATCGAGCGCAGGCCTGGGCGCATGGGAATGCGCACGCGAAGGTCGGCTCGCGCCGCGATGGCCTCTGGTACCCCCGCCGATTCCCGCCCGACCATCAGGACGTCGGCCTGGTCATATGCAACGTCATAGGCCGACTGGCTGGACTTCGTCGTGAGCAAGATCAGGCGACGACCATTGTCCGCCGTCCAGGTATCGAAGGCGGCAAAGCTGTCATGTTCGAGGTACTCGACCTTGTCCACATAGTCGAGGCCGCTTCGCCGGAGGTGGCGCGACGAGAATGGAAAGCCGGTCGGATGGATCACATGGATCCGCAGCCCGAGGCAGGCACCCAGGCGCAGGAGCGTGCCGGCGTTCTGCGGAATATCTGGTTGGTAGAGTGCGAGGTCGATGGCCATCGGAATTGCAGCTTGCAGGGTGCCGCGAAGCTTTACCACGGCCGGAGCCGGATCGATGCCGGCATGGGTGGGTATAGTGTCGCAGATGCCGGGAGGAGCGCCGACGCGTACTGGACAAGTTCCTGTGACAGTGCAAAAAGAGCCCCAAACAACCGGGCGCCGTGCGGTGGGCGGGGAATGATTCCTGCGCGGACGGCCGTGGGCAGCAAGTTCAGTTTATCGTACGGGGACCATGACCGTGGCTAACCAAGCAGATCTGGCGAAGCACGAGACTACAGAAGGGACGCGGCGGGACTTCCTCTACGTTGCCACCGGCGCCGTGGGCGCCGTGGCGGTGGCAGGGATCGCCTGGCCCTTGATCAACCAGCTCAACCCCGACGCGTCGACCTTGGCTCTTGCCACGATCGAGTACGACGTGTCGGCCGTGGAAGAGGGGCAGACCGTCACCATCAAGTGGCGTGGTCTCCCCGTCTTTGTCCGGCATCGCACCGCCGCCGAGATCGAAGAAGCTCGCGCCGTGCCCTTGGGCGACCTCAAGGATCCCGAGACGGACGAGCAGCGCACCAGGGAAGGGCATGAGCAGTGGCTGATCATGGTGGCCAACTGCACTCACCTGGGCTGCGTACCGACGGGCGAAGCCGGGGATTTCGACGGCTGGTTCTGCCCTTGCCACGGGTCGCACTACGATACGGCTGGTCGCATCCGCAAAGGTCCCGCGCCGAAGAATCTCGTTGTTCCGCCTTATGAATTCGTCAGCGATGCGCTGGTCCAGATCGGTTAGTGGGGACGATCACCATGTCTGAACATACTACATATCAACCCACCAACGGCGTCGAGAAGTGGCTCGACGACCGGCTGCCGGTCGTCCGGTTCGCCAAAGAACACTTGATGGACTTCCCCACCCCGAAGAACCTCAACTACTGGTGGACCTTCGGCGCTATCCTGGCCGTCATGCTGGTCGTGCAGATCGTCACCGGCATCGTGCTGGCAATGCACTATTCGCCGCATGTGTCGCTGGCCTTCGACTCGGTCGAGCATATCCGCCGCGACGTCAACGGTGGCCGTATCATCCAGGGCGTGCACGCGGTCGGCGCGTCCATGTTCTTCGCCGCCGTGTACATCCACATCGGCCGCAACCTCTATTTCGGCTCCTACAAGGCGCCGCGCGAGATCCTCTACATCATCGGCGTGCTCATCTTCGTCCTCATGATGGCGACTGCCTTCATGGGCTACGTGCTGCCCTGGGGCCAGATGAGCTTCTGGGCCGCCACCGTGATCACCAACATCTTCTCGGCGATCCCGGTGCTCGGCGATCCGGTGCTGCAGCTGCTGCGCGGCGGGTTCTCGGTGGACAACGCCACGCTCAACCGCTTCTTCTCGCTGCACTACCTGCTGCCCTTCGTGATTGCCGCGCTCGTGGCGCTGCACATCTGGGCCCTGCACGTTCCCGGCAACAACAATCCCATCGGCGTCGAGGTCAAGTCGAGCCGCGATACGGTGTCCTTCCATCCCTACTACACGATGAAGGACCTGTTCGCGATCGTGGTGTTCTTCATCCCCTTCGCCTGGTTCGTGTTCTTCGCCCCCGATATCCTCGGCCACCCCGACAACTACGTCATGGCCAACAGCCAGGTGACGCCGGCGCACATCGTGCCCGAATGGTACTTCCTGCCGTTCTATGCGATCCTGCGTGCCATCGACTTCAACATCCTCTTCATCGACTCCAAGCTCGGCGGCGTTATCTTCTTCGGCGGCTCCATCGTCGTCCTGTTCTTCCTGCCTTGGCTCGATCGTTCGCCAGTGCGCTCCGGCTCGTTCCGGCCGATGTTCAAGTGGTTCTACTGGATCTTCATCGCCAACTTCGTCTTGCTGGCCTATTTGGGTGCCGCTCCGGCAGAAGGCATCTACGTGATCCTCGCGAAGATCAGCACGGCCTACTACTTCGCGTATTTCCTCATCATCCTGCCGCTTCTGAGCCGCATCGAAACGCCGCTGCCCTTGCCGGTCAGCATCTCCGATAGCGTTCTCGGCAAAGCCCATTCGTGACGGCGAGGCTCGACCAAATGAACATCAAGAAGAGCATCATTGCGGCCGCCCTCTTGGCGCTTTCCATGGCAGTCCCTGCGGCTGCCCAGGAAGGCGGGCATGCCACGCCGGAGATCCAGAAGCGCACCTGGACCTTCTCCGGCATATTCGGCACCTATGACGAGCACCAGCTCCAGCGCGGCTTCCAGGTGTTCCGCGAAGTCTGTGCCGGCTGCCATTCGGCGCGCCTGCTCGCCTTCCGCAACTTGGCCGAGCCTGGTGGCCCTGGCTTCTCGGAAGCTCAGGTGAAGGCGCTCGCTGCCGAGTACACCATTGCCGATCCGTCCGCCGAGAATGGCGAGCGTCCCGGCGTCGCCGCCGATCGGTGGCCTTCGCCTTTCGCCAGCGAGCAGGAAGCCCGTGATGCCAATGGCGGGTCTCTGCCGCCCGACCTGTCGGTGATGGCCAAGGCTCGCGGCACCACCCAGCCGTTCCCCTGGTGGATCCTGAACTACTTCACGGCCTACCAGGAAGGCGGGCCGGACTATATCCACGCCCTGCTCAACGGCTATCATGAGCCGCCGGAAGGCGTGGAGATCCCCGAGGGCAAGTACTACAACGAGTATTTCCCGGGCCACGCCATCGGCATGGCCCCGCCGCTGGCGGACGGTAGCGTCACCTATGAGGAGGGAGAGAACGGTTCCGTGCCGCAGACCCTCGAGCAGTACTCGACCGACGTCTCCGCCTTCCTGATGTGGATGGCCGATCCCCACATGGCCTCCCGCAAGGAAACCGGCTTCCGCGTCATCATGTTCCTGCTCCTCTTCGCCGGCCTTATGTGGGCGACCAAGAACCGCCTCTGGAGGGGTGTCGAGCACTGACCGCTGGTGTACGGCCGGCCTGCTAGGAAACGTTAGCAGTCTGCTAACGGATTTGCTTATCGCGCGAGGGCCCTTCGGGGCCCTCCTGTCGTTCCGGGGGCTGCTCGTCCTGGGATAGGCCGCACCGCGCCTGCCGTGCTAGAACCGATCCGACGGAGGAGGGAACATGGCGAATACGGTCCTGGGAATCGTCGGCGGTTCAGGCATTTACGATCTGCCGGGTCTCGAGCGTGCGGCGTGGCGGGGGATCGAGAGCCCCTGGGGTTCTCCGTCCGACGACATCCTCTTCGCGGAGTGCGAGGGCCTCCCCATGCGCTTCCTCCCCCGCCACGGCCGCGGCCACCGCATCCCCCCCGGCGAAATCAATTTCCGCGCCAACATCGACGCCCTCAAGCGCGCCGGGGTGACCGACCTACTCTCGGTCTCGGCCGTCGGATCGCTGCGCGAGCATCTGGCGCCTGGCACCTTTGTCCTTGTCGATCAGTACATTGACCGCACTTATGCCCGCGAGGCGAGCTTCTTCGGAACCGGCTGCGTTGCCCATGTTTCCCTGGCACATCCGGCC
>Ga0190269_10000863_pt1 | contig 15093 bp, 11 predicted proteins | sample Popmic249IS_FD_133749 | JGI IMG/M metagenome (GOLD analysis project Ga0190269, IMG submission 133749) | Populus adjacent soil microbial communities from riparian zone of Blue River, Arizona, USA - 249 IS | ecosystem: Environmental > Terrestrial > Soil > Riparian zone | place: USA: Arizona...
CGCCCACTCCCCAGATCGCCAGCGGATTGACAGTGATAGCGCGCAGCGCATCGGCATAAGGAAGCCCGTTGGCGACAGCGATACCCGCCCCGCCCCGCAGCGCCATGCCGGCGTTGTAGCTCATATGGATCGGCCCGCCCACCAGCCCGAAGGCGATCGGCACTCCAGCCTTGAAGAGGATCGCCGCATTGTCCCGGCGCGCGCCAAGCTGGTCGAAGGTGCCGGGCAGATTGTTCTGCGGATCCAGGATCACCGGAATCTTCGCGGCCGCGAGCGCATTGGCGGCGCGCCATGCCTCCGCCCCGCCGAGGATGATCACCTTGATACCTAGGTCGCGGGCCAGCGCGATGGCCTGGCGTATGTCGGTTTCGCGATGGGTGGCTATCGCCAGCGGGATCCTGCCTGCGGCGACGGCCCGGATCGGCTCCTCCGTTTGGGGGCCGCGCGGCGAGCCTTCGGACTTGTCCTTGCCGCGCCGATGCGTATTCTGGGGGGCGTCGGGCTGTTTCCTGGCTTCGGAGAGCATCTTGCGCAACGTTTGCCATTGGCGCCCGCGCGATCCGATCGAGTCCCATTCGCCGCCGCCGATCGAGGCGAACACCGCCACATTGGCGCGATCGACGATGTCGGCGCCTTCGCGCAGTCGCGCGGTCGCCACTTCGCCGGACAAGGGCCCGGCGCGCGAGGGGTTGGGGTAGATCACTGCGCGCGTCACGCCATCGGCGCGGGCGAGATCGACCAGTGTCGAATTTCCGTTGAGCGCCATGCTGAGGTCGAAGGGGCCGCCGGCCGAATCGCGCGATGCTTGGTCGACGGTGTCGGCCGCAGATGAGACTTCGACCAGCCCGAGCTGCGTTGCGGCGTTGACCAATCCCGCGGTCACCGGCTTGCCGCGCGCGTCGATCACCGTCGCGCCCGCCGGAACGCCGCCGCGCGGCACGATCGAGACGATCCTGCCATCCCCGACCAGGATCGTCGCATCGTGCACCGGTTCGGGCCCGGCCAGCGTCCATGCCTCCGCATGGATCACCGCCAGATTTTGCGCGGAGGCTGGCGCCGCGGCGCCCAGTGCGATCAGGAAAGCCAGCGCCTTCATGGCTGCATCGCCTTTCGGCCGATTTCGAAGTCCGACACCGGCTGGGTCTCGGGGCGGCTGCGGTCATAAGCGACGCCGCCGCCGATCATCACCAGATCGGCCTTGGTGTAGATGCTGAAAGGGCTACCCGACCACAATACGATGTCCGCCTCGAAACCTGGCGCGATCGTCCCCACGCGCTTTTCCAGCCCGAGCAGCTTCGCGGCATTGCTGGTGGTCCAGCGGATCATCTCTTCAGGCGGAATGTCGATGCCGATGCGCCGCGCGGCCCCCGCCGCCTCCGCTGCATTCACGGTGAGACGCTGCCCATCGGACGGAGAGTCCGAATGCATCGTCACGCAGGCGCCCGCGCGCTGGAGCAACGGGGCATTGGCGCGAACCGCGTCCAGCGCCTCCATCTTGAAGCCCCACCAATCGCTCCACACCGCAGCGCAGGTCCCCGTTTCGCGGAGCATCTCGGGCATCTTGTACGCCTCGACCGCGTGCTGGAAAGACGCGATGCGAAAGCCGAACTCGCGGGCGATGGCCAACACCGCCGCCATGTCGTTGGCCCGGTAGCAGTGAACATGGACGCGGATATCGCCGGCCAATATTCCAGCCAAGGCCTCGCGCTTGAGGTCGCGTGCCGGCGCCGGGCCGACGCCGGCGCGAGACCGATCCCAGCTGCGCTTATAATCCTGCGCGTCGAGGAACGCATTTCGCATATAGGCGATCACGCCCTCGCGGCTGGTCGGCCCCTCATTGTCGTCGTCCGCCCCGTAGCTCTTGGGGTTTTCGCCGCACGCCATCTTGAAGCCCTGGGGTGCGCCGGGAACCTTCATCTGCGCGATCGTAGAAGCCATGATCGGCTTCACGATCACCGAGCGTCCGGCGAAGATCGGAGTCGATCCGGGCAGGATCTGGATCGTGGTCACGCCGTTGGTCAGCGCCCGCGCAAAGGCGATGTCCTGCGGGTTCGCTGCGGTCTCGATCCAGGTGTCGGCGACATTGGGGCTGCTCAACTCGGAAACGTCGCTGGCGTCGTTGTCGATGGTAGTGAGCGGCAGCACATAGGTGCCGTTGTGGCTGTGGACATCGATCGTACCCGGCGTCACCCACCGGCCCGCGGCGTTCACTTCGCGCACGCCGGGATTGGCCAGTCCCTTGCCGACGGCCACGATCTTGCCGCCCCGCACGAGGACATCGCCGCCGTCGATCCGCTTGCCCGCGCCGTCAAGCACGATGCCCCCGCGGATCAGCACATCAGCCTGGGGCGGCGCGCGATAGGTGCTAGGGAACGGATCCTCTTGCCATCCCGCCACTTTCTGCGCAGCGGCGGGATACGCGCCAGTGAGCCACAATGTCCCGGCGAGCATGGATGCCGCGATCAGCCGCGCACGCCTGGTTCTTGTCATTCCCGCCCCTTGTTGAACCGGCGCATCCACTGGCACATCTCCGCATCGGGGTGGCTGGCGAGGATCGCGCGAAGCGTGTCCGGTCGTTCATCCTGCCCCAGCTTGAACTTGCCCCGCAATTCGGTCACCCGGGCGCGGAAGCCGATGATCGCGCCGAGCATGCCATGATAGCGCTCGCCAAGCTCGCCCGAATGCCAGGGCTGGGCACGCCTGCCCTCCACAGCGTCGATCAGCACGTCGAGCGCGGCCTCGGTCTGGCCCGCGTCGAAGCGCAGCTCGGCGCGTACCACAAGCTGCGCGTAATTCCATGTCGGCGCCCAGTCACGCCGCCCGGCATGTTCGGGCGAGATATAGGCGGCTGGCCCGCGGAACAGCAGTAGCGCACGCGGATCCTCGCACAGCGCCGGATACAGCGGGTTCGATCGCGCCAGATGGCCGATCAATTCGGTGAGCTGGCCGTCCGCGTCATATACGCCGATCAGCGGCAACAGGCTGGATTGAGAGCCGCCAGGCCCGCCGGCGCAGACCCAGGCCAGCGGAAATTCCGTGATCAGCGCGCGAACGTCGTCCGGGTCGAACCGTTCGAACAGGGGGCGCGGATCGGCGCCGGCGTCCCTGGAATCGTGCACCGTCATATCTGCTTAGCCCCACGCATGGCACGTTGTTGCCCGCCGCGTTGGTTTCCCCGCAAGCGCCAATTCGTAAAAGGTCAGGGGGCCAACGCAGATATTGCGGGATGCCGCAGGTTTGCTAGGCTGGACCATTGAGTGCCAGATATCTCTGGTTCCGGGGGGTCCAATGCTGCGTCCATGGCAAGTGAGCATCGGCGATCGCATCGATTCTTCGCGCGACATGCCGATCTACATGCAGATCATCCAGGCGTTGATACGCGACATCGAGCGCGGGCGACTGACCTCGGGCACCTACCTGCCCAGCAGCCGGGAGCTGGCGGCGCTGGTCGGGGTGAACAGGAAGACCGTGGTCCTCGCTTATGAGGATCTCATCGCCCAAGGCTGGCTGGTTTCCGCTGGCACGCGCGGCACGATGGTCTCGGCCTCGCTTCCGGAGCCGGCCCGCAGGCACAACGATAGTACCGATACGAGCGCCCGCCCCGATGCAATCGACTATCGCTTCTCCGAACCCCCCGCGCGCGCGCTGGCGCTGCCGGGCGGCGGCGGCCTCAAGCTCGACGAAGGCGCGCCGGACGGAAGGCTGTTCCCGCCCGAGCTGCTTGCCCGCGCCTATCGCGCCGCAACCTATCGCGCTTCGCGCGACAATGGTTTCCAGTATCGCGACCCGCGCGGTTCGCCGGCATTGCGCGAAGCCGTCGCCACGATGCTCAAGAGCCAGCGCGGCCTCCCCGTCACTGCCGGGAATATCTGCATCACCCGCGGCAGCCAGAATGGCATCTTCCTCGCCACTCAGGTGCTGGTGCGCCCCGGCGACGCAGTGATCGTCGAGGCACTGACCTATGAGCCCGCGGTAGCGGCATTCCGCGCTTTGGGCGCCCGGATCGTAGCGGTGGGGCTCGACGAGGACGGCATGGACATCGACGAAGTCGAGGCGGCTTGCCGCAAGCATTCTGTGCGCGCGGTGTTCGTCACTCCGCACCATCAGTTCCCGACCACGGTGGCTCTGCGGCCGGAGCGCCGGCTGAAACTGCTCGAACTGGCGCGTCAATTCGGCTTTGCGATCATCGAGGACGATTACGACCACGAATTCCACTTCGAATCGCAACCGCTGCTGCCGATGGCTGGCTACGCGCCGAGCCACGTCATCTATGTCGGCTCGCTGTCCAAGCTGCTGCTGCCCGCGCTGCGCGTCGGCTATGTCGCAGCGCCGCCGCGCGTGATCGACGCGCTGGCGCACATGATCTCGCTCACCGATGGCATGGGCAATACGCTGACCGAGGATGCCGCCGCCGAGCTGATCGACAATGGGGAGCTGCGGCGCCATGCGCGCAAGGTCCGGCAAATATATGCCAGGCGCCGCATCAGCTTCGCCGCCGAGATCGATCGCACCCTCGGCGATCTGGTCGAGTACCGTATCCCTGACGGCGGCCTCGCCTTTTGGCTCCAGTTCCGCACCGATTTGGACGCGTTGGAAGCGCGCGCAGTACCTATGGGGCTGCGATTTGCCTCGTCGCGCTCGTTCATGACGCGCGACGATGCCCCGCGCGGCCTGCGGATCGGCTTCGGCAGCCTCAATGATTATGAAGTCAAGATGGCGCTGGCGGCACTGCGAAGGGCGGCCGAGTGACGCGTTGCTTGGTCCCGTTTGTGTGATGATAATTGGATGTTTCACCATCCAACCTCCGGGCCGAGCATCCCACATCGACTCGGGAGGACAAGATGATGCTCACCAAGATTTCGCTCGCCGCCATGCTGCTGATGAACGTCGCAGCGCCGGCGCTCGCGCAGACGGTGCCCGCGCCGCGCACCGCCGCGGCCGCAGCCCAGGCGGATGCCCCCTTCCCGGAAGCATGGTTCGAGATTTTCCGCTTGGCGGCTGGCAAGCAGGAAGAGTTCGTGCGCCGGATCGCCCAGGCGGACGAAGTCTCCAAGGCAGGCGGCCAGCCTCCGATCCAATTGTTCTTCCATTCCGAAGGCGCCGAATGGGACGTGCTGCTATTCAAGCCGGTGACCGGCCACAAGCCGACGGCCGCGCAGGAAGCGGCGATGGCCGCCAAGTCGAAGGAACTGCGCCTGCCGTCCGGCCCGGCCTATTTTCTCTACATCCGCGAGCTCGTGGCCTCGCATACCGACACCAAGGCCTATGGGCCGGTGAGCGCCGCGCAGTGGCTGGCCAAGCTCGACAGGTGGCGCGTCGAAAACGCTGCCCCCCGGGAGGACGCGAAGTAGGATGATCGATCGCCGCCGCTTTCTCGGTCGCGCGGCGAGTGCCGGCGCGGCATTGGCGTCAGCATCGCCCGCTCTCGCCACCTTCAACGAAGATGGCCTCGACACCGCCTGGCTGAATGCCAGGATATGGACCGGCGCGGGCCCGGCGGCTTTCGCGGACGCGATCGGAGTCAAGGGCAATCGGATCGCCGCGGTGGGCGCCGCGGCGGTGCGCGCCGGAGCCACCAGGCGAACTCGTACGATCGATTTGCAGGGCGCGTTCGTCACGCCGGGCTTCATCGATTGCCACACCCATTTCGCCAATGCGTCGGCGATGCTCTCGCAGGCATCGCTGCGCACCGCGGCGTCGCCGGAAGCGTTCACGCGGCAGGTGGCGGAGGCCGCGCGGGCGCTGCCCAAGGGCGAATGGCTGCAAGGCGGCAATTGGGATCAAGACCGCTGGGGTGGCCAGATGCCGCACCGCAGCTGGATCGACGCCGTCACCCCGGACACGCCGGTCGCGGTGATCCGCTACGATCTGCACATGCTGCTGGTCAATTCGCTGGGGCTGAAACTGGCCGGGATCGACCGCAACACGCCCGACATCGCGGGCGGCGTGATCGAGCGCGACGCGAACGGCGAGCCCACGGGCATCATCAAGGACGCGGCCAAGGATCTGGTGTTGCGGGCGATTGGCGAGCCCACTCCCGCGCAGATCGACGCCGTCGTGCGCAAGGGCATCCAGGTGGCGCTGTCGAAAGGCGTCACGCAGGTGCACACGACCGAGCTCGACTGGATCACCCACGAAGCCACGCGCCGGCTGCGCGCGGCTGGAGAGCCCGGAATCCGTTTCCACAACTATCTGCCCCTCAAGGACTGGGAGCGCCAGGCGGCGCTGATCACGGCCGAGGGACAGGGCGACGATTGGGTTCACTGGGGCGGGTGCAAGGTCGTGTTCGACGGATCGCTCGGATCGCGTACCGCACTGTTCTACGATCCCTATCTCGACGAGCCCGGCACTCGCGGCATCGTCGTTACCGATCCGGTCGATCTCAAGCGCTGGATGCAGGCGGCCGACAAAGCCGGGCTGCAAATCACTGCGCATGCAATCGGCGACGAGGCCAATGATGTGGTGCTCGACACCATGGCCCAGGTCGCGGTTGCAAACGGCAAGCGGGACCGGCGCTTCCGTGTCGAGCACGTTCAGCACCTGAAGCCCGCGACGATCTCGCGCTTCGTGAAGCGGGGCGTGATCGCCTCGCTCCAGCCTTATCACGCCATAGACGACGGGCGCTGGGCGGTCCGCCGAATCGGGCCCGAACGGCTGAGGACCAGCTTCGCGCTGGGATCGCTGGTCCGATCCGGAGCGCATGTCTGCCTGGGCTCGGACTGGCCGGTGGCGCCACTGGACCCGCTTACCGGCATGCAGGCGGCCGTGGTGCGCGAGACGCTGGACGGCGCGCATCCAGGCGGCTGGTATCCTGAACACCGGATCACGCTGGCGCAGGCGCTGCGCGGCTACACGTATGAAGGTGCCTATGCCGGCTTCGCTGAAAAGCGTCTCGGCGCGATCGCTCCAGGGATGCTGGCCGACTTCGTCGTGTTCGATCGCGACTTGTTTGCAATGGAACCGGCGCGGCTGACCGATGCCAAGGTGCTGCGAACGATCGTTGGCGGGACGCAACGGTTCGGCTAGCGCCGCGGCGCGACGACGGGGGAGTGACACGCGTTGGTCCCTTGGCGATGCACAAATTGGATGTTTGCCCCCCAAGGTCCGGCATCGGATTACGAAGACAATGCGGTCGCCCTGCACGGGCGGGTCGGCCGCGAAGATATATTCCGACGGATCTTTGGGGGGTCAAAATCATGGTCGCACGTTATCAGGCAATTCGGGGAACATATCTGCCAGCGCTCGCGCTGGCTTCCGCGCTCTCGCTCACCAGTCCCGCGATTGCGCAGCAAGCGGACGAGCAGGAAGGCGACATCGTCGTTACTGCACAAAAGGCCAACCAGACGCAGGTCGAGCGCGGCGGCTCGCTGGGCGCGCTCGGGGACAAGGACGCCCTGGAGACGCCGTTCGCGATCAAGAGCTATAGCGAGGCGCTGATCCTCAACCAGCAGTCGCTGACGCTGGGCCAGGTGCTGGAAAACGATCCCTCGGTGCGCACGTCGCTCGGATATGGCAACGCCTCCGAGCAGTTCGTCATCCGCGGCTTCCCGCTTTACGGCGAGGATATCGCGATCGACGGTCTGTACGGCGTCACGCCGCGTCAGCTGATCTCGCCCGAACTCTACGACCAGGTCCAGATCCTCAACGGTGCCAGCGCCTTCCTGTTCGGCGCCGCGCCGGGCGGCACTGCGCTGGGTGGCACTGTCAATCTGCGGCCCAAGCGCGCCGGCAACCGGCCGACCAATCGCCTGACCGCCAATTGGCTGTCGGATACGCATTTCGGCGGGGCGTTCGATTTCGGCCGCCGGTTCGGCGATGACGATTCGTTCGGCGTGCGCGTCAACGGCGCGGGGCGCTGGGGCGACATCGCGGTCGACGACGAGTATCGCGAATCGACTGTGCTCGGGACGAGCTTTGATTATCGCAGCGGCGGCTTCCGCGCCTCGATTGACCTCGCCTATCAGCGCAGCAAGGTCGAGCACATGCGGCCGATGGTCCAGCTCGGCTTCGGCACGACGGCCCTGCCGAAAGCGCCGCAGGCCGCGCTCAACTATGGGCAGGCCTGGCAATATACCACGCTGCGCGACCTGTTCGGCATCGCCAAATTCGAATACGACCTCAGCCAAGACTTCCTGGTCTATGCCTCGGTCGGCGCGCGCGACGCTGCCGAGCGCGGCCGGTATCAGGGCTTCACTGTCGACAATCCCGCGACCGGCGACGCCTTCGCGACCGGTTCTAACATTCCGCGCAACGACAACAACGAAGCCGGCCAGGCCGGATTGCGTGGCAAGTTCGCCACCGGGCCGCTCTCGCACGAGATCAACATCGGCGCGTCCCACAGCCGCTACGTCAACCGAAACGCCTATGAGTTCGGGCCTTTCTGGCGCACTGCCACCAACGGCACCAACCTGTACAATCCCGTGCAGGTCGCCCAGCCTGTCTTCAACGTGTTCGCGGCCGGCAACCTCGCCGATCCGCTGCCGGCCAACAAGACGCGGCTGACCAGCTTCTTCGTGTCGGACACGATCGGCGCTCTCGACGAGGCCGTGGAACTGACTTTGGGCCTGCGCCGCCAGAACATCCATTACCGCGGATTCAACAACAGCACGGGCGCCCAGACCGGTGAATACAACCAAAGCGCCACCACGCCGGTGGTGGGCCTGGTGGTTCGGCCGAGCCAGACTTTCTCGCTCTATGCCAACCGCATCGAAGGCTTGGCCCAGGGCCCGGTCGCAGGCGCGGGCACGATCAATGTCGGCGAGGTGTTCCCGCCCTACAAGGCAGTGCAATATGAGCTCGGTGGCAAGCTGGCGATGGGCCGCTTCAACGCCTCGGTCGCGCTGTTCCAGACCGATCAGCCCCAGGCCTTCAACCTGACCACCACTCGCGGCACCTTGTTCACGCTCGACGGCATCCAGCGCAACAAGGGCCTCGAAGTCAGTCTGGACGGCGAGCCCATGCCTGGGCTGCGGGTCATCGCCGGCTTCTCGGTGACCGACGCCGAGCAGCTCAAGACCAGTGGCGGCGCATTCGACGGCAAGAGCGCGATCGGCATCCCCGAATATACTGCCAACGCCAATGTCGAGTGGGACCTCGGGTTCCTGCCCGGCGTGACGCTGACCGGCCGCGTGATGCAGACCGGCAAGCAGTATTTCGACCAGGGCAATGCGCTCGCACTCGACGCATGGACTCGCTTCGATCTCGGCGCGCGCTATGTGCTCGCGGCGGGCGGCGTGCCGGTCACGATCCGCTTCAACGTCGATAACGTCGCGAACAAGAGCTTCTGGTCGTCATCACTGGGCGGCTATCTTGTCCAGGGCCTGCCGCGCACCTTCAAGGCATCGGCCACGATCGATTTCTAAGCGAGCCTCTCGAACGCATTGCAACGACCCGGCGGCATCGCCGGGTCGTTTGCTCTGCAGCTCGCCCTTGGTCCCCAAGACATGCCCAAAAGTGGATGTTTTTCGGACCGCCTGCCTGATCCACGCGATGTAGCCATGACTGTTCGAAAAGCGCCCAGCCGCCCGTCGCCGTGGCGACTCCGGATTCTATCGGCCCATCGTTGGTTGGGCCTCGCTGCGGCACTCTTCTGGCTGGTCCAGGCGGCGACCGGCATCGCGATCATGTTCCACTGGGAATTGCAGGACGCGTCGGTCGCCGGCGCGCACCGCCCCACGGATCTCGCCGCGATCGAGCGGCGGATCGACGCGCTCGCGCCGGCTGGCTCTGGCGCGAAGCTCGATTCGCTGTGGACCACCGCCGGATCCGCAGATCGCTACCAGCTATTCTTCGCCGACGCCGATGCGGTATCGCGCTCGGTGCGCATCGCCGGCGACGGCACGGTCCTCCAGGCGACCGGGCCGGACGAAGGCAGTTTGCTCGGCACATTGGTTGATATCCACCACAACCTTGCAGCCGGCGAGGCCGGCGACTGGATCGTCGGGATTAGCGGCATATTGCTGATCAGCAACTTGCTGTTCGGCCTGTACGTGGCGCTGCCCCGCGGGTGGCGCTGGCGCGCCGTGTTGCGACCGGTCGGCAAGGGTCCCGTGGCCGCCCGCCTCTATTCGTGGCACCGCGCGGTCGGGCTGTGGGCGATCCTGCCGGCGCTGGTCATCGTCAGCGCCGGAACGCTGCTCAAGTTCGAGCACGGCTTCGGCGCGCTGATCGGCGCGGAGCCGGTGTCGCTGCCAGCCAATCCGCCCGTCACCGGCGACCAGGTCGGCTTCTCGGCTGCGGCACGGGCCGCGCTCGATGCGATCCCCGGCAGCACGCTGACGGCGGTGTCGTGGCCGGGGGACGGCGACGCCACCTACACTATCCGCGTGCGCGCGCCCGGCGAAATCCGCCGCGCTTATGGCGCCAGCATAGTGCTCGTGGATGCCAATAACGGCCAGGTGCGCGGGATCTTTCCGATCGCGGAGGCGCCGGGCGCGCGCGCCTTCATGAGTGCGCTGTTCCCGGTGCATACCGGCGAACTGGGCGGGCTCGCCGGGCGCCTGCTCGCCCTCGCGATCGGAGCCTGGCTGGTGACGATGGTCGTCATAGGCGTGTTGCTGTGGCTGCGCCGCAGGCCGAGGCGCAAGTGATGGCCGCTTCCTCCCTCGCCCGCCCCGCCCTCGCCGCGCTGGCCATCCTGATCGCCGCGGGCGCCGCGCCGGCCCGCGCCCAGAACGCCCGGGTCGAGATCCTGGAGCGGAGGCTCGCGCAGCAGCAGGAACGCATAGAGCGCCTGGAATCCCTGATCGAGAAGCAGGTGCGCCAGCCTGAACGCTTCGCCGCTCCGGCGCCGGTCCCGGCGCCCTTGCCGGCGGTTGCGCAGGTACCGGCCCCCGCGCCCTCGACTGCGCCCGCAAGGTCCGCCATCGCCGGCCTCGACGCCAGCGGCGACCTGCGCGTCCGTGAGGAGTTCAACTTCTCCGACGCCGATGGCCGGGGCCGCACCCGCACGGCGCTGCGCGCCCGCGTCCGCGCCGCCTATCTCGTGACCGACCGGATCACGGCCGGCGTCCAGATCGCCACCGGCGACCCCGACGACCCCAATTCGGCCGACATATCGCTAACCGGGTTCGACGACGACCTAGAGGTTTCGCTCGACCAAGCCTGGATGCGTTATCAGTCCGGCGGGTTCACTGCTTATGCAGGCAAGTTCCCGCAGATCTTCCAGCGCACCGACATGGTATGGGACGGGGACGTCTCTCCCACGGGCCTTGGCGGAGTCTATGCTCTGCCACTGGGCGGCGGTGCCCAGCTCGACGCGCGTGCGATGTATTTCGCAGTCGACGAGGCCGCGGGCGGACCGGACAGCCGGATGCTCGGGGGCCAGGCTGTGCTCGCCGTCCCGCTTTCCTCCTCGCTGAAGCTCAGCCTTGCCGGCGGCTATTATGATTACGCCCTCAACTCGCTGGCCGGTGCCGATGCGGGCGACTTTCGCACCAATTTGATGGCGGGCGGCCGCTACCTTTCCGGTTTCCGATTGGTCGAGGGCCTGGCCACGCTGTCGTGGAGCGGACTCGGCGAGCGCTGGCCCGTGACGCTCACCGGTGATTACGTCCGTAACCTGGGTGCTGCCGTCCCTTCCGATACGGGCTTCAACCTGGAGCTGGCCGCTGGCCGGGCCGCCAAGCGCGGGGACTGGCGCATCTTCTACGGTTATTCCGAAGTTGGCGTGGACGCCGTATTCGCCGCCTTCTCGCACGACAATATCAACCTTGCGACCAACTATCGCCTGCACGGCGTCGGCCTGGGCTATGTTCCGACGGACAATGTCTTCCTGGACGCGATCTTCTACCATTATCGCCCCCTCGATGCGCTGTATGCCGCGGGCAACCAGCCGCACGATTGGCTGGATCGGATGCGACTGAACCTGATGGTGACCTTCTGATGTTGAGCGCGGCCCTCTTATTGTCTCTGGCGCCGGTGCAGGACGCGCCGCGAGGCGCCCCTCCTGCGCGGCCGCATGCGCACACCCATATATCGGGCCAGCCAGAGGACCCGCAGAGCCCGATCCTGCTCGACCTGACTTATACCGGCGAGGTCATGTCGAACGTCTCCGGCGGCGTGCGCCGCGGGGCGCGCTATCTCGACAATCTCGACATAGTCCTCGAGGCGGATCTGGGGGCGCTCGCCGGCTGGCGCGGTGCCCAGCTTCACGTCTATGGCCTGTACAATAACGGCGCATCGATCGCGGAGCTGGCCGGCGATGCGCAGGCCGTGAGCAACCTCGAAACCGGCACGCGCGCCCTGCGGCTCTATGAAGCGTGGATCGACCAAACGATCATGCCCGGCCTGTCGCTCCGCGCTGGCCTCTACGATCTCAATTCGGAATTCGACGCGCTCGAGGCCTCGAGCCTCTTCGTCGGCAGTGCCCATGGCATCGGCACCGATTTCAGCCAGACGGGGCAGAACGGCCCGTCGATATTCCCGTCGACATCACTCGCGGCGCGGATCGGGGCCAAGCCCGCCAAGGGCTGGGCAGTCCGGGCCGCGATCCTCGACGGGGTGCCCGGCGATCCCGCGCGGCCGGGCCGAACCACGATCCATCTCAGCCGCGGCGATGGCGCGCTGCTGGTGGGCGGAGTCGAGGCCCCGCTGCTGGGTGCGCGGCTGCTGCTCGGCCATTGGCGATATACCGCGGCGTTCGACACGCTCGATGGCGGCCGCGACCATGGCAATGCCGGCCTCTACTTGCGTGGCGAGGCGCCTTTGCTCGATCGCGAGGGCAAGCAGATCGCCGCCTTCTTCCGGCTCGGTACAGCCAATGGCGACATCAACATGTTCGATCGTTTCGCCAGCGCCGGCATCAAGCTGACCGGCTGGGTCCCGGGCCGCGCGGAGGATGAATTGGGGGTGGCTTTCGCCACTGCCTTCACTTCGCGCCAATACCGCCTCTCGACGCCGGCCACCGGCTCCGAAACCGCCATCGAAGCCACCTATCGGACGCGCGTCGCCCCTTGGCTGACGCTTCAGCCGAGCGTGCAATATATCCGAAATCCGTCGGCGGACCCTTCAATCGAGGACGCATGGTTGCTGGGCCTGCGCAGCGAGATAAGCTTCCGCCTGCTTGGCTGAGTTTCAGAGCCGGCCGCGCACGAAGGTCGCACCATCCTGGATCGCCTCGCGCGCCAGCGCGGAGACCGACATAGCCTCGAGAAAGCTGTGCGTCGCGCCGGGGTAGATCTTGCTCTCGGCTACGGCGCCTGCGGCGCGCAGCCGCGCCTCGATCTCCAGGCTTTGCTCGGTCAGGATGTCGCGCTCGGGAATGACGAGGAAGACCGGCGGAAAATCTGTCAGATCGGCATGAAGCGGACATGCGAGAGGATCGTCCGCGTCGCTCGGAGCGCTGAAATAGTTCGCGAAATATTGCGCCAGCTCGGCACGGTCGAGGATCGAGCCGGGACCGCCGAATTGCGCCTCCGCCTGGTCGGAGACCGTCGCCGAAAACGCGCCGTAATTGGACAGGATCGCGCGCACAAGCGAGCCTTTGCCACGAGCACGCAGCCTCTGAAATGTAGCGAAGGACAGGTTCGCTCCGGCGGAATCGCCGCCCATCGCCAGCCGGCCGGGGTCGATTCCCAGTTCCGCCCCATGATGCTCCAGCCACAGCATCAGCGCCTCGATCCGGCCGAGCGCCTCCGGGTATTTCGCTTCGGGCGACAGCGGATAGTCGACCCCGATCACCGCGAAGCCGCCACGTTCGGCATATTCGCGCATCAAGCGATCGTGCGTGTCGATCGAGAACAGCGTGAACCCGCCGCCATGAAGGTAGATCAAGGCGGGCGCCGGCTGCGCTACGCCCCGGGGAACGTGGATGCGCAACGGCAATGCGCCGCCCCCCATATCGAGCGTCCGCTCGACCGTGGTCGCCATCTCGGGTCCGCCGTCGCACCAGGGCGCGCGGACCCTCGCGGCGGCTTCCCGCTGCTCCGGGAACGACATGGATTCAAAGGGCGGGTAATTTGTCCAGGCAGCGCGCATCTCATCCAGGAAATGACGGATTCCCGGTTCCAGTTCGGTACGATTCTGCAAGCTGAAAGTCCTCATTTGGCTAGATTTGCGGCCCGTTGGCCGCTTGAGCACATAATCGCGATCTTGTCACGGGACCCGAATTGCCCCCGCCGATCCAGCGCCGGTCCCGGTTTTTTCCGGGTTCATGCCAACGCGCTCAATTCTCCTTCACTGTCTCCATCGCGACAAAGGTCGACGTGCTCGCGACGTGCGGCAGGCTGGAGATTTTTTCGCCAAGCACGGCGCGATAGCGGCGGATATCCGACGTGCGGATCTTGAGGAGATAGTCGAAGCCGCCCGCGATCATGTGGCACTGCTCGACTTCGGGGATGCGGACCACCGCGGCGTTGAATTCGTTGAGCGCGGTCTCCCGCGTGTCGGACAGCCGGACCTCCGCGAAGGCGACGTGATCGAGGCCGAGCCGGCCGGGATCGATGATCGCCCGAAACCCGCGGATCACTCCCGTCGCGACCAGGCGCTTCAGCCGCAAATGGCACGGCGTCTTGGACAATCCGACCTGCTCGGCCAGGTCGGTTACGGTGATCCGCCCATCGTGCGACACGACGTCGAGAATCCGACGATCATATTCGTCTAATATTGCTTCAATTGTCATCATAATGATCCAGGACAGACAACATTTTAGGTGATTGGACCATTCTGTCTAAGCAAAAAAGGAAGATCGGCGCCCCGGCATCGCCTAGGATGGGGCCATGATCCAGCCGCTTTATGCCGACTTCGCCCCGCCGCTCATGGAACAGACCCCGCTGCGCCGCGCGATCTCCGACGCGTGCCGCCGCCCCGAGCCCGAGGCGCTCGCGCCGCTGATCGCGGCAGCGACGCTGCCCGACCATATGCGCGCAGCGGTGCGCGAAACCGCGGGCCGGCTGATCGGCGCGCTGCGCGCCAAGCACACGGGCTCCGGGGTGGAGGGCCTGGTCCAGGAATATGCGCTTTCGAGCCAGGAAGGCGTCGCGCTGATGTGCCTGGCCGAGGCGCTGCTGCGCATCCCCGACAATGCCACCCGCGATGCCCTGATTCGCGACAAAATCGCCGGGGGAGACTGGAAATCGCATATGAGCGGCGGCC
>Ga0190269_10000864_pt1 | contig 15058 bp, 11 predicted proteins | sample Popmic249IS_FD_133749 | JGI IMG/M metagenome (GOLD analysis project Ga0190269, IMG submission 133749) | Populus adjacent soil microbial communities from riparian zone of Blue River, Arizona, USA - 249 IS | ecosystem: Environmental > Terrestrial > Soil > Riparian zone | place: USA: Arizona...
GAGCCGCAGACTCGCCGCCGTTCGCGGCGCCGCCAACGGCGGCAGAGACAGCGGTCGTTCGCGACGCGCCTGCCGCGCTGTCTCGGCCTCTGCCGCCGTCAGCGGCACAAACCTCAGCTTGTCGCCGGCCTTGAGCTGCCCCATCTTCCAGCGCTCGCTCGCCGTAATCGTGACGGGACACACGAAGCCGCCGAGGCTCGGCCCGTCCGGGCCGAGGATCACCGGCATGTCGCCGGTGAAGTCCACGCTGCCGATGGCGTAGGCGTTGTCGTGGATGTTGCTCGGGTGCAGGCCGGCGTCGCCACCATCCTTCCGCGCCCACGTGGGCCTCGGCCCGATCAGGCGCACACCCGTGCGGTCCGAGTTGTAGTGGACCTCGAAGTCGGTCGCGAAGAAGCTGGCGATGTCCTCGGGCGTGAAGAAGCCCGGCGCGGCGTGCGGACCGTAAAGCACGCCGATCTCCCAGCGCGTCCCGTACGCGGGAGGCTCGATGGCCAGCGCCTCCGGCTCGCGCAGCTCGGCGGCGGAGCCAGCCAGGTGCAACACGTCTCCGCTGCGCAGCGCGCGACCGCCGTGGCCCCCGAAGCGGCCGAGCATGAACGTGGCGCGGCTGCCCAGGTACTCGGGCACGTCGAGCCCGCCCTGCACGGCCAGGTACGCGCGCACGCCGCCGCCCTGCACGGCACCGAGCTCCAGGGTCTGGCCGGGCTGCACCTCGAACGCCTGCCACAGCGGTAGCGGTCGACCGTCCAGCGTGGGCCGCATGTCGGCGCCGGTGATCGCGACGTGGCAGCGAGCATTACATTCGAGGCGCGGGCCGCTGAGCGTCAGCTCGAGCGCCGCCGAGCCTTCAGCATTGCCGACGAGGCGATTGGCCGCGCGAAACGCGAAGTCATCCATCGGCCCGGACGGCGGCACGCCCACGGCCCAGTGACCGAGCCGCCCCGGGTAATCTTGCACGGTCGTCTGCGTGCCTCCGTCCACGACATCGAAGCTCCGAGGCGCGTGCTGCAGCGCCTCGAGCGAGCGCGTCGTCAGCTGACCTGCGACGAAGCTGGGCTCGGCCACGATGCTGCGCAGATAGCCGAGGTTCGTCTCGACGCCGTCGATGTGCGTGTCCGCGAGCGCCGCCGACAGCTGCGCGATTGCGGCCGCGCGATCGGCGCCGTGCACGATCAGCTTGGCGAGCAGCGGATCGTAGTGGGGCGTGATCTCCGAGCCGCTCTCGATCCAGGCGTCACAGCGCGCCGCGCGCGGCAGCGCGACGCGCGTGAGCAGGCCCGTGCTGGGCTGAAAGCCCTTCGCGGGATCCTCCGCGTACACGCGCAGCTCGATCGCCGCACCACACGCCGCCGGTGCAACGGCCGGCAGCACGAAATCGCCAGCGGCTTGCCGGATCATCCACTCCACGAGATCGATGCCGCAGACGGCTTCGGTCACGCCGTGCTCGACCTGCAAGCGCGTGTTGACCTCGAGGAAGTAGAACTGCTCGCTCGCGGCGTCGAGCACGTACTCCACCGTGCCGGCGGACGCGTAGCTCACCGCGCGACCCAGGCGCTCGGCGTGCTCGGCGAGCGCGCGCCGCGTCGCGACCGAGAGACCGGGCGCGGGCGTCTCCTCGATCACCTTCTGGTTGCGTCGCTGCGCAGAGCAGTCGCGCTCGCCGAGGCTGAGCACCCCACCGCGGCCGTCTCCGAACAGCTGCACTTCGATGTGGCGCGCGGCGGGTAGGAATCTCTCCACGAACACGCCCGCGTGCTTGAAGTGGCTCGCACCGAGGCGCGCCACGGCCTCGAAGCTCTCGCGCAGCGCCGCCGCATCGCGGCACACGCGCAGCCCGATGCCGCCGCCGCCCGCCGTGCTCTTCAGCATCACGGGATAGCCGATGCGCTGCGCCGCACTCTCGGCCTCGGCCAGGGAATGGAGCAGCTGCGTGCCGGGCAGCAGCGGCACACCGACCTGCTCCGCGAGCGCGCGGGCCTCGTGCTTGAGGCCGAAGCGCCGGATCTGCTCCGGCGTCGGGCCGATGAAGCGCAGCCCGCGCGCGGCACAGGCCGCCGCGAACTCGGCGTTCTCGCTCAAGAAGCCGTAGCCGGGATGGATCGCGGCCGCGCCGCTGTGAGCGGCGACGTCCAGGATGCGCTCGCTCTGCAGGTAGCTCTGCGCCACGGGCGCAGGGCCAATGCAGTGCGCCTCGTCGGCGTCGAGCACGTGGGCGGTGTGCGCGTCCGCCTCCGAGTACACGGCCACCGAGCCGATGCCCATGCGGCGCAGGCTGCGGATCACGCGACACGCGATCTCACCGCGATTGGCGATCAGGACCTTGTCGAACATGTCAAACGTCCCAGACCAAAAGCCGGATCGGCGTGGGATTGTAGGCGTTGCAGGGATTGTTCAGCTGCGGGCAGTTCGAGATCAGGCAGAGCACATCGGTCTCCGCGCGCAACTCCACGTATTTGCCGCCGGCCGAGATGCCGTCCTCGAACGTGAGCCGGCCCTCCGGCGTGACGGGCACGTTCATGAAGAAGTTGATGTTGCTGGTGATGTCGCGCTTGTCGAGCGGCAGGCCCGAGGCTGCGATCGCGGCGAGAAAGTTGTCGCGGCAGGAGTGCATGTGCCGCGTGTGCTGCCCGTAGCGCACGGTGTTGCTCTCAGATGCGCACGCGCCCCCGAGCGTGTCGTGCCTGCCACAGGTGTCTGCCACGATCTGCAGGAGCGCGCGGCCCGACGTCGAGCGGATCACGCTGCCGGTAGTCAGATACAGCGCGCCCTGCATGCGGATGGTGTCCACCGCGCTGTAGCGATCGGCGAGGTCGTGCGCGTTGTAAAACAGCGTATCGACGGCCTGGTTGCCCTCCAGGTCGACGATGCGAAAGGTCTGCCCACGCGCGATGCGCAGCAGAAACGGCCGGCCCGCGCCGACACGATGATCCTGGACCGCGCGCGACGGATCGAGCCGGCTCTCTTGCAGGCTGCTGTGCGTCATGCGCTCTTCTCCGTGATCTGCGTCAGGAACATGCGCTCGGTGTTGGCGAAGCCGCGCGCGTTCTCCGGGCACGAGCGCCGGCAGACGTCTTCTGGACCGGTTGCGGCGACGCGCGCGATGCGCACGTGCACGGGCTTCGGCGCCCACGCAGGCGCGGGATCGAGCGCGTGCGGACAGGTGCTGAGCACGAGCAAGACGTTCATCTCGGCCCGCAGCTCCACGATGCTGCCCGCGGGCGAGTGCCCCACGACGTAGCGCAGCTTGCCCAGCGCATCCGGGGCGATCTTGCTGAACAGGTTGACGTTCGGGACCAGATCACGCCGCCCCAGCCCCCACTTGCCGAGCTCGATCAGCAGCTCTTCCCGCGCGTTTCGCACCCACTCGTTGCGATGTGTCTCGTAGCTGCGCTCGCCGTAACGCGCGGCGCCCGCCGCGTCCGACACGCCCGTGAACGTGTCGTGCCAGCCGCAGCTGTCTTGCGTCACCGAGCACAGCACACGCCCCATGTCCGAGTACAGCACGTGGCCGCGCGTCAGGAACGCGGTGTGCTGCGCCTTGAGCGTGTCGGCCATGTTGTAGCGCTCATGGAGCAGCTCGCGGTTGAACGCGAGGAGCGACACGTTCGCGCCACCCTCGACGTCCGTGAAGCGCACGCTGTGATGGCGCGGCAGCACGTACGACGCCATCGCCGCACCGGGCAGAGTCTCCTCGAGCAAGACGCGTTCTGGTTCTCGTTCTGGCATGGACGGCCTCCAATCACTCCACGTCATCGCCGACTTCGGTCATCCGCACGAGCGGCGTGAGCTGCGCTTCCTCATTCCCTGCAGGGCTGTGGATCAGCGCCTCGAGCCGGCGCTTGGTCTCGAGGAACGGCGCTCTCGTCAGCTGCTCGCGATCGCGAGGCCGCGGCACGGGCACCTCGATGAGCTCGCGCACCACGCCCGGATGAGCGCCGAGCACCAGGATGCGGTCGGCCAGGTACACGGCCTCCTCGAGATCGTGCGTCACGAACACGATCGTGATGTCGATCTGCTTCCACAGCTGCAGCAGATAGCTCTGCATCTGCCCACGCGTCTGCGCATCGAGCGCGGCGAAGGGCTCGTCCATGAACAGGATGCGCGGGCGGTTTGCGAGCGCGCGCGCGATCGCGACGCGCTGCTTCATGCCGCCCGAGAGCTGGTGCGGGTACGCGTGCATGAAGCGCCGCAGCCCCACGATCTCCACCCACTCCCGCGCTTCCGCTTCGGCCGCGGCCCGACCCTTGCCGCGCATCTCGGGCCCGAACATCACGTTCTGCAGCACCGTGCGCCACGGGAACAGCGTATACCCCTGGAAAACCATGCCGCGCTCGGCGCCCGGCCCCGAGACCGGCTGGCCATCCACGAGCACTTGCCCCGAGCTCGGCTCGTCGAGGCCGGCCAGGATGCGGATCAACGTGGACTTGCCGCAGCCAGACGCGCCGACCACGGTCAAGAGCTCGCGGCGATGCGCACGAAAGGAGATGTCGTGCAGCGCATCCACGCTGCCCGCATCCGAGACGAAGCGCTTGCCGAGCCCCTTCACCTCGAGCGTGACCGGGCGCGCGTAAAGCCTGTCGAAGCGCGCGCGCACCTTGGCGTACGGCTGATCCATGAGCTGTGGTGTCTCGATCAAGCGGGCTCCTAGATGGCAGAGGTCACCGGCCGCTCGGCGGCTGCGGGTGCGTCGCGGCGCCTGCGGAGCCGACTGAAGAGCAGCAGCGAGCGGTGATCGCGCTGCCACGGAAACAGCGCGCGGCCGAGGCGCGCGAGCAGCAGATCGCTCGACAGGCCGATCGCACCGATGATCAAGATCGCGGCGTACACGTTGTCGTAGTTGCGGTAGCGCGCCTGCTGGTGGATGAAATACGTGATGCCGCTCGTGGTGCCGACGAGCTCGGCGACGATCAAGTACGTCCAGGCCCAGCCCAGCAGCACACGCATGTCCGTGTACAGATCGACGATCACGCCGGGCACGACCACGCGAAACAGCAGCTTGCGTGGCGTCGCGCCGAGTGTCTGCGCGGCCTCGACCAGCGCGACGTCGAGCTTGCGCGTCGTGTTGGCGACCACGAGCACCTGCTGGAAGAAGGTGCCGATGAAGATGATCGCGATCTTGGGCGCGTCGTAGATGCCGAGCACGGCGACGGCCAGCGCGCCGAACGCGGGCGCCGGCAGGTAGCGGAAGAACTCGAGGAACGGCTCGCTGAAGCGCGAAACCGCGGGCAACGCGCCGCACAGGATGCCGATGGGCACGCCGAGCAGCGAGGACAGCAGAAAGCCCCAGAAGATGATCTGCACGCTGTGCCAGAGGCTCTGGTGCAGCCATGGCTCCGTCGGTAAGCGCGGCGGTGTGGCGAAGGCAGTGACGAGCGCACGCGCCACCTCGTGGGGTGCGGGCAGATAGATCGGATTGCGCGCGACGCCGTGCGCAAGCGAGCTGCCGGCTGCAGCTTGCTTCGCGTTCTCCGCCTCGAACGTCTCCTCGGGCACGAGCATGCCGACCGTGAAGTACTCCACGCCACCCGCGCTCTGCACCTCCACGAGCGGATGCCAGATGAATGGCAAGTAGCTCACCGCGCACCACAGGAGGAGCGGCGTCACAAAAGACAGCAGCACGAGCTGGCCCGCGCGCCGCGCCGGCAGCTCCTTGCGTACGCCGAACCAACCCGCTGCGCGCATGTTGGCTCCTAGTGGGTGGCAGCGACCGGTGCGCTCTCGCTGAGCGCCAGCGTGAGCTCGCCCGCGATGTACTCGTCGATCGCTTGCGGCTGCGCGTACACCTTGTTCGCGACGTTGAACTCGTCGGCCAGCTTGCTCGAGCCGTACAGCGAGTCGAGCCCCGGGCCCTTCGCGAAGCGCTGCTTCGCCTCGGCCAGGCTCAGGAAATACGTGCCCGGCATGGCCTTGTCGTACTCGGCTGCGCTCACGCCGACCTTCGCCGCCATCAGCTGCACCGCCTCGGCGCGCGTGGCAGGGCTCCCGATGAAGGCCACGATGCGGTACCAGACCTTCACGACCTTCGCCCAGTCGTCCTTGCGCTGCGCGAGGCTCTGCGGGCTCACCGCGAGCGCGTCGTAGATCAAGCCCGGCGCGTCCGCGCTCGTCCACACCGCCTTCGCGCCGCTGAGCGAGGTCAGCGCCTGCGAGGACGTCGGGTACCAGGCCGCGACGGCGTCGACCTGCCCGGAGGCGAGCGCCTGCGGCGTCTCGTTCGTCCGGAAGTTCACCAGCTCCACGTCGTTTTGCGTGAGGCCCACCTTCTGCAGGCCCTGCAGGAGCAGGAGATGCTCGACCAGGGTGAGCTCCAGGCCGATCTTCTTGCCCTTGAGCGCCTTGAGGTCGGCGATTCCAGGCTTCGCGATGACCTTGTCGTTGCCGTTACTGTAATCGGTGACGAGGATCAGCTTGCTCTTGGCGCCGTTCGCGCCGGTGACGAGCGCGTCGCCGTTGGTGACCGTGACGGCATCCACCTTGCCGGCGCTGAACGCCTCCATCGAGGGTAGATAGTCGAACCAGGAGAACTCCACCTCGACGCCGGCTTCCTTGAACCAGCCCTTCTGGATGCCGACCTCGAACGCGGTCCAGCCGGGCCAGTCACTGTAGGCGATGCGCAGCGGGGGTTTACCCGTCGCCGCGCTTGGCTGCGGCTCCGGCGTGACGCTGGGAGCGGCGGGCGCGCTGGGCTTGTCACCTCCGGTGCAACCCGAGAGCGCGACGAAGCACAGTAGCCAGGCATGAAGCGAGTGGCCGAAAGCAAGCTGTGTGTGAGACACGGTCCTCCGGTGCGGTCGTCAGAGACGCGGCACGGGAGCAGTCTCGGCGGTCGCGGGTTTCGACACCGTTTCGAAGGAGTTATTTCGAGCAGCGGGCGGCCAAGCACCTTGTCCACACCTGCGGCGTATTTGCTTGCTGCGGCTGGCTGACAGCCGCCGTGCTCGCCGATATGGCCTTTGAACAGGTCGGCACCGTGCATGCATGTCCATATCCGGGTTGTAACCATGCCAAGGACACAACACTTGAACAGTCCCGCGGGGATGATCCTGCTCGTCCTGTCGGCCGGCTGCACGCTCGACAGCACGCCCCTCGAGCGGAGGGCACAGGCCACGCGTAGCGATGGCATGTGGGCTCCGCACGCGCTCGGTCCGGAGCGGCATGCCGCCGGAACCACGGGAAGCGGCGAGAAGAGGGACGCTGGGTCGGCGAGCGATGTGACGCAGGCGCCGGCCCCTTCGGCCGTGGACGCTGGCAGCGCGCCACCGATGCAACAGGCGCCCACGCCCCAAGCCGCGAGCGGCGGATCGCGAGCGGCGCCACCCGCCGGAGGAGCCGCGACTGCAGCTGCACAAGCCGGCCGCGCGGGCTCACCTCCGAACCAGGGAGATGTGCCCAGCGACGATTTACCCCCGCCTCCGCCCCCGCCGCCTCTGCAGCCGACGGCGGCGGGCGGCAGCGCGGCGCCGCCCCCTCCCGTGGAGCCGAAACCGACTGATGCGGGCGCGCCTGAGCCCGCACAGCCCGAAGCGCCGACGGACAAAGGTCCGAAGGTCGAACCCGAGCCCAAGGAGAAGGAGCGGCCAGAGAAGGAGAAGGCCAGCTCTGACAAGGAGAAGAAGGAGAAGGACGAGGACGACAAGGAAGACGACGAGCGATAGAGCTCGCGTCTGCTGCTGACGGCGGCGGCGTCTACAGGCGGCCTTCGATCGCGCGTAGCCGCCGCGCTTCTCGATAACGCCGGATGCACGGGGCCAGGATCTCTCCGATCAAGGTGCGGTACGAGATCCCCACGGCGTCCGCGATCAGGCACATGTCCGAGAACCCCGGCGACAGTCCGGGCAGCGGGTTGCACTCGATGAAGTTCACCTGGCCGCGCGCGTCGAGACGCAGGTCGACGCGCCCGTAGTCGCGCACGCCCAGCGCCACGAAGGCGCGCTTCGCCACGCGCTCGATCTCGCGCAGGAGTGGCTCGTCCACCTTGGCCGGCACCTGATACGTGGTCCGACCGCCGATGAACTTGGAATCGAAGTCGTAGATCGGGTGCTTCGCCTCCTTGTCGAGGAAGATGACCTCGAGCGGCGGCAGGATCTTCGGTTTGCTCTCACCGAGCAGCGCCACGGTGAACTCGCGACCGGGCAGGAAGTTCTCCACGAGCGCGTCCTGCTTGTACTTCTGAATCAGCTGCTGCGCGGCCTCGCGCAGCTCGGCTTCGCTCTCCACCACCGATCGCCCGGCGATGCCCTTGCTGCTGCCTTCGGCGACCGGCTTCACCATCAAGGGGAAGGTCAGGCCCTTGGCGAGGCGCTCCTTACCAGTGCGCATCACCATCGAGGTCGGTGTCAGGCAATCCGCCTGCGCGACGATCTGCTTCGCGAGGCTCTTGTCGAGCGCGAGCGACATGGCCGCCGGATCGGACCCCGTGTACGGAATGCCGAGCAGCTCGAGCAGCGCCGGCACCTGCGCCTCGCGGTTGCGACCGCCGATGCCCTCCGCGATGTTGAACACCACGTCCACTGCCGCTGCCGGCAGCAACGTCGACAGCTCCGGCGTGGCCTCCAGCTCGACGACTGTGTTGCCGTGGCTCTCGATGGCTTCGCGGATGGCCGCGATCGTCTGCGGCGTGTCGTACTCCGCGTCGTGGTCACGCTCGGAGCTGAGCGCCGCCGTGCGTCGCATGTTGTAGGTGAGGCCCACGCGCAATCTCTGCGCACTTCTGCGTGCAGGCATTGCGCTCTGATTCAGGCCGTAGCGCTCGGCCGCCGAGCGCAAGATCGTGTCGAGCACGGACTCCTGCGTCGGTAACCCCGCGAGCTCGCTCGAGACGTAGATCGCGGCGCCCTGCTCGAGGCTCGGCAGCGCGTTCACCTCGAGGAAGTACACTTCCCCATCGTCGCCTACGCGGAAGTCGACGCGCCCCATGTCGCGGATCCCGAGCGCGCGGATCACCTTCTGTGTGAGCTCGATACAACGCGCGCGCTGCTCCGGGGTGATGGTCGCGGGCACCCGCACGTTGACCGCGCTCGAGCCCACGTTCTTCAGCTCGAAGTCGTACAGCTGGTAGCGACGACCGGCCACGTACTGCTGGTCGTACTCGTAGCTCGCGGGCTCCATGACGCCTCCTGTGAGCGGCGAAGCCTTCTCGAGGAACGGAACAGTCAGATCCCTGCCGACGATGAACTCCTCCACCAACACGCCGGCCGGAAAGCGGGCGATCAGGTCGAGGACGCGCGCGGTCAGCTGCTCGTGCGTCTCGACGACCGAGTCGGTGGTGATGCCGACGGACGAGCCCTCGAAGTTCGGCTTCACGATGAGCGGGAAGCGCAGCGCGTCGGCCAGCGGCAGCTGCGTCACGTCCTCGAGGAAGCAGAAGCGCGGCGTGGAGACGCCGTACTGCGAAGCGACCAGCTTCGTGAGCCGCTTGTCCAGGGTCAGAGCACACACGTACGCGTCCGAGCCAGTGAACGGCAGCCCGAGACGGTCGAACAGCGCAGGATAAAACGCTTCACGAAAGCGGCCCACGCTGCCTTCTGCGGTGTTGAACACGAGATCGGGCGCGAGCGCCTCCAGCCGGGCGACGACGCGCGAGGCTGGACCTGACACTTCGACGGGCTCGACTTGATGCCCCAGCTTTCGCAAACAGGCGGACACGCCTGCCACGGTCTCGGGCGTATCGAACTCGGCCTCAGCCTCCGACGTGCTGAGCTGCAGGTTGTGGGTGAAAGCGATGCGCATGACAGTTCCTTATGCCGGCTCTATCGAGCCGCCCAACAGAGGAGCGCGATGGTAGCTTGGCGTGCGCGCGAAGACCGCAATCGCGGCACGCGCAGCGCGTCACTCCCCCGCGCGCGCCGCATGAGTGCAAGCGTCGCGCCATGTCGGTACGAGTGGGGATCAATTTCGTTGCTGCTCATGGCGGCGGCTACAGTTTGGCCTCGATCGTGCTTATACACACGTTGAACGATCAGCGAGGTGCACTCGCGGAAAGGTCATCGCAGCAATGGACGTCGAGATCAGTAAAGCCGCCGGACTTGTGGCCGAGGAGGACGCTGAACCTCCGGGTTTGGGCCTAACCTCAGCTGCTCACCCCCAAGACGCTCAAATGCGTGCTGAAGCGAGCGTCGCGAGCCACACGCAAACACTCGAGGGGGATTTCTGGCGACTCATCCCGGCGTACCGGGACATCTCGGAGCACTCGTTTCTCGACCATCACTGGCAGAGCCAAAACGCCGTCACGCGCGTCGACAAGCTGGCGGCGACCCTCGGCGATCTGCTACCCGAGCCGTTCTACCGCGACGTGCAAGCAGGACTGGCGCGAGCGCCGATGAGCTTGCGCATCTCTCCGTACATCATGGCGCTGATCGACTGGCGCGATCCATACAGCGACCCGCTGCGCAAACAGTTCCTGCCGCTGGCCTCGGAGCAGATCGTAGACCACCCGCTGGTGGGGCTCGACTCGCTGCACGAGCAGAATGACTCGCCGGTCCAGGGCCTCGTGCACCGCTACCCGGACAAAGCGCTGTTCCTGGCGCTCGATCTGTGTCCCGTGTACTGCCGGTTTTGCACGCGCTCGTATTCGGTCGGTGTGGACACCGAGGGCGTGTCGAAGCTGCACATGCGCGCCAAGCCAGAGCGCTGGGAGAAGACCTTCGAGTATCTGCGCAACCACCGGCAGATCGAAGACGTGGTGATCAGCGGCGGCGACGTGCACAACTTGCGCGCGGACCAGATCGCGGACATCGGGCACACCTTGCTCGACATCCCGCACATCCGCAGGATGCGCTTCGCCACGAAGGCCATCGCGGTGCAGCCGACGAAGTTCCTCACCGACGACGAGTGGGTCTCGTCGCTGATCTCGGTCGCGCAGCGCGGCCGGCAGATGGGGAAAGAGGTCGCGGTTCATACGCACGTCTCGCATCCGCGGGAGATCACCTGGATCACCGAGCGCGCGACGCGCCGCCTTTATGCGGCGGGCGTCACGATCCGAAACCAGTGCGTGCTGCTGCGCGGCGTCAACGACGACCCGGGCATCTTGCGCACCCTGGTGAAGCGCCTGTCGTTCATCAACGTGCAGCCTTACTACGTGTATCAACACGACCTGGTTCCAGGCGTGGAGGATCTACGCACGACCCTCGGCACGACCCTCGCGATCGAGAAGCAAGTGCGGGGCAGCACCGCGGGCTTCAACACGCCGACCTTCGTGCTCGACGCGCCTGGCGGCGGCGGCAAGCGCGATGTCCACTCCTACGAGCACTACGATCGTGTCACGGGCGTGAGCGTGTTCCGGTCGCCGAACGTGGACGAGAACGCGGTGTACCTGTACTTCGATCCGATCGAGCTGCTGCCCGAGGAAGGGCGCGCGCGCTGGGCTGATCCCCACGAGCACGCCACCATCATCGGCAACGCCGTGCTGGCCGCGGGCCACGACCCGCAGTCGCTCTGGGGCAATCGGCTGCTCCCCGGGCGCCGTCGCCTGCCGGTGATGTGAGCGCGGCGCGTCTGGTCAAGCTCCGGTGAATGGAATAAAGGGGGGCAAACCTGCCCCCCTACCTTTCCGGAGAGCCCATGACTCAGACGAGCGAGACGAGCAGCACCCCTGCGACGAGCTTCCAGGCATTCAAGCCCAAGGTGACGCACGTCGCCTACCACGTGGCCGACATCGATCGCGCGCTCGCCTTCTATCAGGGCGTTCTGGGCATGAAGGAAGTGATGCGCATTCCCCTGGGCCAGGGTCTGGCCGAGGTGATCCTCGCCTTTCCCGAGAGCAAAGCGGCGGGCGTGATCCTGATGTGGCACGCGGAAAAGAAAGAGCCGCGCAACCTGGGCGACGGCTACAGCCGCTTCGTGCTGGACGTCGCGGACGTGGATGCCGCCTGCGAGTACCTGGTGAAGCACGACACGCCGGTGGTCACGCCGCCGACGCGCTACGGGTCGCTCAAGTTCGCGATGGTCAAAGATCCGGACGGCTACGTGATCGAGCTCTTGCAGATGGTGCGTTGAAGCGGGCGGGTCAGGTCCCCGGCAGGCACACGCGCAAGCCGTCGGGGTCGACCCACTCTGCATTGCAGCCGCCGCAGTAGTTTGCGCGGCACGTCGCGCCCTCCACGTTGCAGGCGTCGAGCTGACAGGGGTCCGCGAAGCACGCGACCCGCTCCTTCGCCGCGCAGCTGCAGCTCTCGCCGCAGCAGATCTCGCGCGAGCTCCAGAACGCGAGCTGCGCCGGCGTCAGCTCCGACACCGGCCGATCGCCGCTACACAGCGTCGTGTGCAGCACGGGCGCACCGAGCCGGTGAGATTCTGCGCTGCCCTTGAGCAGGTACTCCACCCCAGCCTTCAGCGCGACACCGCATGCGGCCTCATCGGGCTCCGTGCGGACCCAGAGCAAGCTGCGTTCGCGCAGGCAGCCCTTGTACGAAGGAGCGGTCAGCCAGACCAAGTACCAGACCTCGCTGCGCGAGCGGAACGACGCGATCGGTCGCCCGCGCACCACCAGGTCGGACAGCTCGTAGCTGTTCTCCTCGGAGGTCAAAAGGCACGAGCAGGCCAGCGCCGTGCCGTGCCAGAGCCAGGTCGTGACGACCAAGATGGACAACCAGCCGAGCCTCGCGCGCATGACGCCCCTCCCCGGTGTTCTGCAGGCTCCAGCCTGGTCCGCAGCTATCAGCGGCACAAGCAAACGCGAGCCATCACCTCCGCCGGCCGCCTACGACAGTAACCCACGTCCACGCTTACGAGCTGAGCCCGAGCGCGGGCGGGGGCTTTGCGCTGGCTCAACGCCGGCCGCCGAAGTCACTGATCGTGCTGGGCGCCTGCGGCTCCGGAGGTGGGGGAGCCGGCTGGGCCGGCAGCCGTTCGGCCGGACGCGCCGCAGCCACGGGCCGCGGGGCAGGCAGCGGCGCGCCGCCGGGGCTCGGCAGCGCGGAAGGTGGCGCCGAGCGCGGGCCAAGTGCAGGCACGGGCCCTGGCGCCGTCGCTCCGAGCTGCGGGCCCGGAACGAGACCGGCCGGCGCGGCAGCTGTGGGCTGCGGGAGCGCTGGCGCGGTCTCCGCCGCTGTGCGCGGCGGAGCGGCTCCCGCAGGCAGGGACGGCGCGGCAGGCTCCTGGCTGCCGTGCAGCGCCGTCGCGCTCGGCACCGGACGCGGCTTCACCCCGGCCTGCACGTCGGTGTCTCGCCACAAGCGGAACGCGACGAAGGCGGCGGCACAGAACAACACCAGTGCGGCCAGCGCCGCACCGTAGCGAGCGGGTGCGCTGCGCGTGATGGATTGCTCGCGCGGACTGGTCCCGCGGTGCGTACGCGTGCCGCTGTCAGCGGCCGGTCGCAGCACGCGCACGTCTGACTGGGAGCCGATGGCCCCGCGATCGCCCGCCGCGAACGGCAAGAGCGCTGCGACGAGCTCGGCCATGCTCGCGTAGCGCCCGTCGCGCCGCTTGGACAGCGCCTTGGCGAGCACCTCGTCGAGCGCAGGGGGCACGCTGGCGTGCAGCTCGGACAGCGGTCGCAGCCGCCCATTCAGCACGGAGCTGACGAGCGCCGGCAGCGAGTCGCCCTGGAACGGAGGCCGGCCGGAGATGAGCTCGTACAGCACCACGCCGAGCGCCCAGACGTCCACGCGCTCGTCGAGATCCTGCGTGGCGTCCAGCTGCTCGGGTGCCATGTAGGCGGGCGAGCTGACTGCGCTCGAGGTGACGCTCATCGCGCCGGCGACGTGGTCGATGGCGGTCGGTACCTTGGACACGCCGAAGCCGATCACCTTGATGTGTCGCGAGCCATCCGGCTGGTTGGCCCAGAACAGGTTGCTCGGCTTCAGGTCACAATGAATGATGCCGGCCGCGTGCGCCGCCCCGACAGCGTCACACGCTTCCAGTATGCAGCTCACGGCGACGGGCACCGCCAGCGGGCCGTGCAGCTCCAGCTCCCGGCCCAGATGGGTCCCGTCCAGGTACTCCATGACCATCAGAGGCGCGCCGTCCACGTGCGTGTCGATGTCGAGCACGCGGCAGATGTGCGTCCCCTGCAGACGCGCGGCCGCACGCGCTGCGCCGCGGAAGCGGTCGGCGGCGGCGCTGCGCGCCCCTGGCTCGGCATGCAGCAGCTTGATCGCCACGGGCTGGCCCAGATCCACGTGACGCGCCTGAAACACGGACGTGGAGCTACCCTCCGCGAGGGTGCGCTCGATCCTATATTTCCCTGAGATTACTTCTCCTCGGGCTGGGCGAGTCATATCAAACCTGACCCTCGCACGTGCTCTCTCGACCGCAAGTGAAACAGGGCACACACACGTAAGGCGCGGCAGCTTAATCCTGAAATGTAGGGGTCGCAAATGCCCCGACCGTTCGCGTGAGCCCGGCCACGCCACGTGAGTGTCACCTGGCCGCCAAGGGCGGCACGCAGACTACGCGCGACACAGGAGCCCCTTTTATGGCTTGTCCATCATCATCCTGTGCGCGCTGCTCATCATCGGGCTGGAACGCGCGTTTCCATACGACCGGAACCAGCCGCTGTTCCGTGAGGGCTTTTGAGTGGATCTGCTCGGGCAAGGCGTGGTGCAGAGCTATCTGCTCGGCCTCGCCATCGCGCAGCTGATCGCGAGCCTGGACGAGCTCACCGGTTGGTCGCGGCTCAAGCTCGTGGGCAGCTGGCCGCTCGTGGTGCAGTGCACGTTCATTTTCATCGTGCACGACCTATCAAGGGCACGATCGATGCGGTCTGGGGCATGTTCATCCACAGCAACATCGACGCGCGCCTGGGCACGCTAGGCTACTTGTTCAACGGTCCCGCTCCGGAGACGCGGAGTTTCCGCGCCGCTTCGTCGCGCAGCAGCTGCAGGCGTTTCGCAGGAGGGCACCGCGCGCGACAGGCGCTTGCGCCGGGTCGCCCAGGTGGGATGCTTGACGGCGCGATGCCCGTGCGCACCAAGCGCTGGAACGATTCCGCCGAGCCGGAGGACGGCTTTCGCCTGCTGATCTGCCGCTATCGGCCGCGCGGCGTGCGCAAAGACGAGGAGACGTGGCACGCGAGCTGTCCGGCGCTCGCGCCCAGTCCCGCGCTGCACGCCGC
>Ga0190269_10000865_pt1 | contig 15021 bp, 17 predicted proteins | sample Popmic249IS_FD_133749 | JGI IMG/M metagenome (GOLD analysis project Ga0190269, IMG submission 133749) | Populus adjacent soil microbial communities from riparian zone of Blue River, Arizona, USA - 249 IS | ecosystem: Environmental > Terrestrial > Soil > Riparian zone | place: USA: Arizona...
CCGATCACAGCACGCGGATAGCAGGAGCACAGCGTGCAGACGAGCACGTTCTGGACCTTGTCGGTATTCTCGACGACGGTCAGCTTCGCGCCGGCCATGTCGATACCAAAATCCGCCACCGCTTCATTGCCGTCTTCGAGAAGGCGCTTCTTGAAATCGGGATCGGTCCATGCGCGGGCGACGATCTTCGCGCCTTGCGAAGGCTGCCATGAATCGAGCAGCTCTGCCCCGCGACGGAGCTGATCCGGTTTCACGATGCCCTTTTCGAGAAGAAGGTCCCGCATTGCAAGGACGACCAGCTCGTAGCGCCCGGGCGGTGACGTGTCGTCGGGCTGAACTCCGGCGTGAGTGTGCCCATGGTCATGGTCATGATCGTGATGATGATCATGACCGTGATGGTGTTCGTGCTCGCTCATTATCGGTTCGCTCCGCTGGATGCGTTCGTCTGCGGTCTTGCCAGCCAGTGTTCGTAGATATCGACATCGACCGTGTCGGCAGGGTCGCCCTGGTAATCGCTCCAGACTTCCTTCTGCTTGAAGCGAACCCGGTAGAGCCGCTTCTTCGGCAGGCCTTCGCGGCCGTAGCCGAGCTCTTCAGGGTTGGCGAACTCGCCGCAGTCGCGTTCGATCACGCCCTGCTTGCCGCGAATGTAATAGGGCGTCCGGATATGCCCCGGGGGGTCTGCCGTCGCGACGCGCACCACGTCGCCCGGCGCAAAGATCTCGGTCACCGTCCCTCCTCCGCGATGCGCTTCGCGATCTGGGCCATGCGGGCTTCCAGCTCCTGCTCGGTGAACAACCCCTTTTCGAGGAGGACGCGACGCGTCGCTTCGATGCCACGCTCGAAATACCCGAGCTGGTTGTAGATATCGACGCCCATCTCCTCGCGCGCGCGCCGATTTTCGTCAGTACGCATAACTTTGGCCGCCTTGGGCCCAAGCGCGTAGCCGAGCACGACCGAGAGCTTCTCCCAGGGCTTCGCCTCGGTGATCTCGCGATCGATGGGTTCGCCCTCAAGGCCACCGATGTCGTGATAACCACGACCTGGCTCCTTCGCAGAGCTAAATGCCGTGTTGTCCGGCTTCATAAGCACCGTTCTCCTGCCAATTTCTGACAAAGATTCCCGTTGCGAGGCGTCGATGTCAATCGATCTTCAGGTTCTGCTCGCGGATGACCTTGAGCCACTTTCCCGATTCCGCCTTTACATATGCAGCAAACTGCTCCGGGCTGCCAACCATTGGTTCAAGCCGCTGAGGTCCCAGCAGTTTCTCGCGCGTGACCGGTTCGGCCAGGATCGACTGAACCGCGAAGTTGAGCCTCCACACGACCTCTGGCGGCGTTCCGGCAGGAGCGGAAAGCCCGACCCAACTGGTGCCTTTGTAGCCCGGGACCCCGCTGTCGCCGAGGGTAGGCACGTCAGACATCTGCTACGCCGGCGTAGAAATCGAGGCTGAGCGGACATAGCGGACGCGGCGCGAAGCCGCGATACTTTCGCCGTCATCAGACCAAACCCGCTCACGGGGCGCAGTCGCGATGAATGCGCCGCCAGTCAGCTATTCAATTTTCAAATTCTGCTCGCGGATGACCTTGAGCCACTTGCCTGAGTCCGCCTTGACGTAGGCTGCGAATTCCTCGGGCGATCCGATCACGGGTTCGAGGGAACGCGGGATCATGAAATTCTTGCGTAGTTCGGGGTCATTCAAAATCGACTGAACCGCAAGATTGAGCTTCTTGACGATGTCCGGCGGCGTGCCGCTTGGCGCGAAGAGCCCGGCCCACGTCACTCCCTCGTAGCCCGGCAACCCGCTTTCCGAGACGGTCGGGACATCGGGCAGCAGCGGATCGCGATTGCGCGTGCCAACGGCGATCATTTTCAGGCGGCCCGCCTTGGAAGGCTCGTGCGCGAAGGAGACGCTGCCGGACATCAGTTTCACGTGTCCGGCGATGACGTCATTCTGCGCCGGTGACACGCCGCGATAATGCACGGGCATGAGTTTCACGCCCGCCATGTTCTCCAGCAACACGACATTCATATGCGTTGCGGCGCCGATGCCAGAGGTTGCGTAGTTGATTTCGGCGGGCTTGTTTTTGGCGAGCGCAATCAGTTCGGCGACATTATTGACTGGCAGTTCAGGGTGGACAACCAGCGCATGGCCATACGAAGCCAGGCCGCTGATCGGGGCGAAGTCTTTCTCCGCATCGTACGGCAGCCTGCCCTTCGGATACAGATAGGGATTGGATACGAAGACGCCCGCCTCGGTCAGCATCAGCGTGTAGCCATCAGGCGCCGATTTGGCGACATAGGCCGCGCCGATCGTATGTCCTGCCCCGCCCTTATTCTCGATGACCACCGTCTGTCCGAGCGCATCGGAAAGACGCTGTCCGATCGTGCGCGCAATCAGGTCAATGCCGCCGCCAGCCGCGGTCGTGACGACGATGGTGATCGGCCTTGATGGATAATTTTGCGCCTGCGCAACCGCGGTGCCCAAAAGGCAGCCAGCCGCGAGCAGCGCGCCATCCAATTCTTCGTCTTCACTATGTCCTCCGATTAAAACAATAGGCCGGCCTGCCTTCAGCAGACCGGCCCGCGAAATCGCGCCCCGGAGAGTTGAAAAAGGGGGCCTGATCGGAACGGAGTTCATCAACATCTTCGCCGAAATTCTGCTTCACATGCGGTCAAGCAAGCTCCAGGCCAGGGCTACTTCATCTGAGCGAGATGCGCCTCGACCTCATCGAGATGCATGACGTCCGCATACTTGTGGTGCAGGTCGAACATGTTGAGCTTGTGAGTGAGTTCGGTCTGATCGAAGGTGCACTCCTCCACCAGTGTCACATGCATGCCATTTGAAAACGCATCCAGGACGCTGCCGCGGACGCAACCCGAGGTCGCCTCCCCGCAGACGATCAGGCTGTCGACACCGATCAGCTTCAGATGAGAACGCAGCGGCGTTCCCTCGAAAGCACTGGCCCGCTGCTTGTAGATGATCACGTCGCTCGGTTCAGGCTTGAACGCGTGATAGATATGGAAATCGTCCGGTTCGGGAGGCGGCGACCTGCGCTTCGTCGCACTGGCCCCGACCGGGGCCATGTTCGGGCGTACGTCCTGCGTGCAATAGAAAATCGGCAGCTTCGCCCGCCGCGCCGCCGCCAAAAGGCGGCGGATCGGTTCAATTGCGTTATGGGCGTAAATGCCCTGGGTGCTTGGGTACTTGTCTGCGACATCGTAAGGCGAAACCGCACCGCCTCGATAGACGAGATTGTACAGATCGACGGCGAGCAAGGCAGCGTTTGGCCCGACGCGAGTTTCGCGCGCGTAGGGCCGATACAGCTTCATGTCCGCTTCGGGGACGACGTCCTTCCAGCAGTGGTCCTCGAACTTATCGATCGACGCCATTTCGTCCTCGAGGCTTATTCGGCCGCCTGCAGAGCCGGCCGCTTAGCAGCAAGGCCATCGAGGTGGGCGACCACCTCCTCGACATGCATGACGTCGACGTATTTGTGATGCAGATCGAACAGGTTCACTTTGTGAATGTGTTCCGAGCGGTCGAAGGTGCATTCCTCGACGATCGAGACGTGGAAGCCGTTCGAATAGGCATCCACCGTGCTCGCACGCACGCAGCCCGACGTGCTCTCGCCGCAGACGATCAGGCTGCGGATGCCGAGAAGGTTCAGGTGCGACAGGAACGGCGTGCCCTGGAAAATGCTAGCGCGCTGCTTGTAGATAATGACGTCGGTCGGCTCCGGCGTGAACTCGTGATAGATGCCGTGATCCGTCGGATTGGCCGACTTTTCGTAGCGGCGTGTCGAAACGGCGCCCTTCGGCCGGTTCTGGGGCCGGCTGTCCTGCGTGCAGTAGAAGACCGGAATGCCGGCCCGGCGCACCGCCGCGAAGAGCTTTTTCGTCGGCTCGATCGCGCGATGGGCAAACATGCCGCAGCTGTTCGGATACTGCGGATCTAGGTCCACGGGGCGGCCCGGGCCGCCTTGGTACGCTTTGTTGTAAAGATCGATGGCCAGGAACGCGACGTCAGGGCCGACAAAGGTCTCCCGCGCATAGGGCGAGTAGAGCTTGATGTCGTCCGCTGACATCACGTCTTTCCAACAATGATCTTCAAAAGCTTCGATCGATGCCATGTTCAATCTCCTTTTTTTGGCAGTTATTTGCGACGCACTTTGATGGTCCAGCCGAACATGTCGTTGGTGGCAGGAGGCTTGAACTCGACGTTCCGGGAAAGGCCCCAGGCGAGCTGGTGGCGCCAGAGAAAGAAGGCCGGCGCTTCATCGTTGATCAGCGAAATGGCCTGATGAATGACCTTCATCCGCTCGTCGTGATCGAAGGTCGCCTGCTCTTTCTTCAGCAAGGCATCGAGTTGCGGGTTCGAATACCCGATGCGCGGTGAGCCACCCGTACCGAAATACTGATACAGCGTTTCACTCGGGTCCACGATGCTGCCGCGCCCCATATAATAGAACGGCACACCGCCCCGCTGCACATTGGCCCACAAGGTGGACCATTCCGGAGTCTTCAGTGTCACTTTGAAGCCGGCCTTGTTCAGCATCGAGGCGATTGCCTCGCAGATCTGCTTGTCGAGCGTGTAACGGCCGACCGTGGCATTCAGCTCGACCGCCACCCCGTTCGGAAAGCCGGCTTGCTTGAGCAACTCGCGCGACTTCGCCGGATTGAAGGTGTATTTTGGACCCTGATCGGGCGTGTAGCCGATCTGGCCTGGCCCAACCAAACCATCAAGCTTCACTGCCTGGCCCTGCAGCAACGCCCTGATGATGGCATCCCGGTCGATCGCGTAGCCAACCGCCTGTCGCACCAGCTTGTTGTCGAACGGCTTGGTCAGCGGGCTCATGGCCAGGAACATCGCCTCGACAGAATCGGCCATCTCGATCCGGACCGCGGAATTCTGCTTCACCCGCTCGACCATGTGCGGCGGGATAAATTGCGCGATCTGCACCTCGTTATTGAACAGAGCGGTGACGCGCTGCTCGGGCTCCTTCATGATCTGGAAGACGAGCTCGTCCGGATTGTCGTCGCTGACCAGCGGATGGCCCGGAACTTTCTCTAGCGCGACGAAATTGTCGGTAACGAGCTGCTTCAGTTTATACGCGCCAACGCCATAGGGATGGTCGCGGTCGGCATCCTTGCCGTGCAGGTCCCACTGCGCTTTCGAGGTGACGATCACTTGGAACAGCGAGCTCAACAGCGGTGCGGCCGGGCTCTTGGTTTTCAGCACCAGCGTGCGCGGGTCGCGAATCTGAACGTCGGTAATATCCTGAACCCGGAATGCCTGCCTGGTTTGCGGGTCGGTCTTCGCCCGATTGATCGAATGCACGAAGTCTTCGAGCACCACGGGCTCGCCGTTATGGCGCTTCAGATTCGGCTTGAGGGTGAACACCCAGGTTTGGGGATCCTCGACTTTCCAGCTTTCGAAAAAATCTGATGTATAGGACTGCTTTTCCGGCTCGTAGCGAACCATGCAGCCATAAACCTGACACCAGACGCTATACATCAGCGTTACGCTGTCGGCGTAAGGATTGACGCCCGCGATCGTCTCGGTGACGGCAACGGTCACGCGCGTAGCGGCTGAAACGGGAACTGGAGCGCTGGCTGAAAACACTCCGGCGGCTAACAATGATAAAGCGCCGGTAACGACTTTAGGTGTCTTCCAAACGGACTGCATTGGTTTTCCTCCCAATGATCGCGGCCCTATGAAACACATTTACTCGGAGTCAGGCGACAGTCGTGACAGTCTGGCAGCTTTCCGTGAGCCGATAAAGCTGGTGCTCGGAAAAATAATCGTCGCGGGTTTTTCGCCGCCGAGTCACGCTCTCAAATCACGCGATGTCCACGGATGATCTCCAACACGTCCCGCGCGAACAAGCGGGCGCACGCACATTTCCCAACCGCATCATTCTCGATCTCGACAGGTCGCGTTTTTTGACACAGTCTTGCACCGAACGAGCGTCAACCAGGCGGCACTCCGATGTTGAGAGCTATCCTCCTGCGCTTAGGCGGGGTTATTCCCGTTCTTTTTCTCGTCGCGTGCGGAATTTTCGCATTGCTTCATCTCGCGCCGGGCGACGCAGCGTCGCTCCTTGCCTCGGCGGATGCTGGTGAGGCGGAAGTCACCAGGTTGCGGGCGCTTTGGGGCCTCGATCAGCCCTTACACGTCCAGTTCGGACGCTTTCTCCTCAACATCGCTCGTTTCGATTTCGGCACTTCGCTCCGTTATCAGGAGCCGGTGATTTCGATGATCGGCGAGCGCCTGCCAGCAACGCTCGAGCTTGCGGCCGTGGCGCTGACGATTGCGGCTGTTGCTGGAGTTAGTCTCGGCGTCGTCGCAGCTCTGAAAAAGGGAAAGCTCACGGATGGCATTGTCTCCGTCGTCGCGGTCGCTGGTGTTAGCGCACCCTCATTCTGGGTCGGCATTCTGTTTGTTCTGCTTTTTTCCGCAGAGTTGAACCTCCTCCCTTCCGGCGGACGATTGCCCTTCGGCACGCCAATCGACGGCAATTCCGGTTTTTACCTGTTTGACAGCCTGGCTCACGGGCAATTTGAGACGTTTCAGCTGGTCTTGCTCCACCTCGCCTTGCCCGCATTGACGCTCGCGGCCGGCATGGTCGGCATCATCGCGCGCATCACCCGCTCGGCTCTGGTTGATGTCGGTCAGGAAGATTTCATCTCGACGGCGGTGGCGAAGGGATTGAGCCGGCGGGCCATCGTCAGACGGCACCTGTTGCCGAACGCTGCCATCCCGATCAGCACCATCATCGGCCTCGAACTTGGGGTGCTGATCAGCGGCACCATCATTGTCGAAGTGATCTTCTCATGGCCGGGCGTCGGCAGCCTGCTCTACCAGGCGGTGACGGCTCGCGACACACCGCTCACCACCGGCGTGGTCGTCGTTTACACCACCCTCTTCATCGCCCTGAACGTTCTGATCGATCTCTTCTACTTCGTGATCGATCCGCGCGTGCGCTCCGGCGCGGGAGCAAGCACTTGATCGCGGCGCGGTTTCTTCAAGTCAAATTCCTGGTCGGCGCGCTTTGCATCGGCCTCATCGCTTTGATGGCAATCGGCGGCGACTTTCTGACGCCGCACAATCCCGATGACCAAGATCTTTTAGCTTCTCTGCAGCCCCCATTCACCTGGGAGCACGTTCTCGGCACCGACCAGCTCGGTCGTGACATTTTCGCGCGAATGGTCTCGGGCGCGCGTGTTTCGCTCGCGATCGCGCTCTCGGTGGTGCTGATCTCGGGCGTCCTCGGTGTGCTCCTGGGTGCGATCTCGGGATATCTCAGCGGCTGGCGCGACGTCGTCCTGCAAAAGATCGTCGAGACGTTTTGGGCGTTCCCGCCGATCCTGCTCGCCATCGCGATCGTCGCGCTGTTCGGGCAGACCCTGCCGAACCTCATCATCGCGCTGACCATCCAGCGGTGGATCCCCTATGCGCGGCTCGCGCGCGCACAGGCAATGTCTCTGCGGTCGCGTGAGTTCATTGCCGCCTCGAAGATCATGGGCGGCGGGACCGTCTGGATCCTGCGCAAACACGTTGTTCCCAATCTCATTGCGTCCGCCATCGTGGTGGCCACCTTTACGATGGCCACGGCGATCATTGCAGAGGCGAGCCTGAGCTTCCTTGGCCTCGGCGTTCCGCCGGGGACCGCCACGTGGGGCGGAATGCTCGCTGATGGACGCTCCTACATCACGCGAGCCTGGTGGCTCGCCGTGTTTCCTGGAGTCGGCATATTCATCACCGTCATCGGGCTCAATCTCCTCGGCGACTGGCTGCGTGACCAGTTGGATCCGAAAACCGATCTGAATCTGGTGTGAGCGAGGATGCCAATGTCAAACAGCTCTGACATCGTCCTCGAAGCGAAGAACCTGAGTCTGTTCCTTCGGCTCGGCGGCAAGGATCTGAAGGTCGTCGACAACGTCAGCTTCCGGGTCGCGCGCGGCGAGTTTTTTGCCCTTGTCGGCGAAAGCGGCTCGGGGAAAACCATGATCGCGCGCGCAATCATGCGGCTCATTCCCCCATCCCGACTGCGCATCGAGGGCTCACTGACGGTGGCCGGCGTCGACGTCGCGCAGGCCAAGGAAGACGTCGTGCGCCGCTTGCGCGGCAAAGCCATGAGCATGATTTTCCAGGAGCCGATGACCTCGCTCAATCCGATCATGACGGTCGAGGAGCAGATCGCAGAGGCAATCAGCACCCATCAAAATCTCAGCACTGCCGAGCGTCGTGCAAAGATCACACAGCTTTTGACCGACGTGCGCTTCGCCGATCCGGGCAAGGTCGCCGGCCAGTATCCGCACGAACTGAGCGGCGGAATGCGCCAGCGGGTGATGATCGCAATGGCGCTGGCGAATGATCCCGCGCTGCTCATCGCGGATGAGCCCACGACGGCCCTCGATGCCACCATCCAGCAGAGCATTCTCGACATCCTGCGCAGTCTTCAGGAACGAAAGAACGTCTCGGTGTTTTTCATTTCCCACGACCTTGCGCTGGTGAACAGGTATGCCAACCGCATCGGTGTGCTGTACGGCGGAGTGCTCATGGAAGATGGCGCCGCGGACGATGTGATCCGCAGGCCGGCGCATCCCTACACCGACGCGCTTCTGTCCTGCATGCCGAGAGCCCGCCTATTCGGTCAACGCCAGGCCGGTATCGAGGGCAACGTCCCCCGTGTCGACAACTGGTTCGAAGGCTGCCGCTTCGCGCCGCGGTGTGCGAAGTCCGGCGAGAAATGTAGTCTGGGACCGATTGGCGTTGCCCCGATCAGCCAAACGCAGAGCGCCCGATGTCTTTATCCGCTGAGATAGTGCGCAGTAACCAAGCGCACGGCGCCGGCCCCTTGGCGCTGGAGGCGAGCGGCCTCACGAAGGTTTTCGTTCACCACGGGAGCCTGTTCCGGAAGGAAGCGCGGACCATTGCGCTCTCGGATGTCTCGCTTGATGTGAAGCCTTCGGAAATCCTGGCCATTGTCGGCGAGTCGGGCTCCGGAAAAACGACGCTCGGGCGAATCGTCGTCGGCCTCGAGCAGGCTGATACCGGCAGGATCCGTGCCGGCGATACGGTCCTTGTCGACGCCGAGCGGCGCATCCATGTACCTGCTGCGAAACGCGGCATCGGAATGATCTTCCAGGACCCGAATTCATCGCTGAACCCGCGAATGAAGATTTCCGACATTATCGGCGAGGGGTTGCGCCTTGCAGGCTTCGGCCGTCAGGAGATCCGCGAGCGGGCTGCTGCCGCCCTTTCCCTCGTCGGCCTGCGCAAGGAAGACCTCGAACGTTATCCGCATCAGTTCAGCGGCGGCCAGCGTCAACGCATCGGAATTGCGCGAGCGATCGTGCTTGAGCCGCGCATCCTGATCGCCGACGAAGCTGTGTCCTCGCTGGACGTTTCGGTCCAGATGCAGGTCTTGAATGTCATTCTCGACATTCGTGACAAGCTTGGTCTGGCAGTGATTTTCATCACCCACAATATCGGCGTGGTCGACTATCTGTGCGACCGGGTGGTCGTGCTTTCCAATGGCAAGGTGGTCGAGCGCGGAGCGACACGCGAGGTCATCGATACGCCGCAGCATCCCTACACGCAGCGGCTGTTGAGCGCGGTCACGCGGCTGTGACATGTCCGATGATTGGTCGATAAAGCCAGATGGGCCCATCCGGTCGCTGGATGAGCCCATCGGTACGCCAAATCAGGTCGTACTAGCCGCCAGCCGGTCTACGCGTGAGGTCGGACCGCCGGCCCCGCATTTCCCGAGGGAAGGTCGAACATGCCGCGCGGCAGGCCGTTCAGATATCCGAGCGCCTCATCGCTCTTGATCACGTCTGCGTACTTCGCGTTCATGTCGCAGAGATTGATCGCGTGGCTTGCCTGGCCACGATCGAAGCAACCTTCCTCGACAAGCGTGCAGCGGATATTGTTGCTGAAGGCGTCGAGCACCGACGCCCTTACGCAACCGCTGGTCGTCGTTCCGGTGACCAGCAGGCTGTCGCATTGCAGGAGCATCAAATAGCTCAGGAGCGGGGTCGAGAAGAACGCGCTCGGCTTCTGCTTGTAGATCACAATGTCGCGCGGGCCGGGCGCAATCTGCGGCATGATCTCGTTCGGGTCGTGGTTGGTAACCCGAACCATATTCTCGGCCGACCGGCTGTTCTTCCAGGACCAGCTGCCGTTATCCCAATTGTCTGCCCGGCGCACGCCGGTCGTATAGATCACCGGCACCTCGCGGTCGCGGGCGGTCTCGATCAGCTTTGCCAAGACGGGCAATGCATCCCACGCGTCCTCCCCGCAGGAGTGGCGCCAGCGCTTGACCGACTCCAGGATCGGCTCGCGCTTGTCGCCGCAGAAACCGTAGTTGACGTCGATGACCAGCAAAGCCGGTCGCTTGCCGAAGCCGGCGCGCGTGCCGTAACCGGCGTTCCCAAAAATTTGCTTGTCGCGTTCGCTTAGAAACTTGTTCCAGATCGGTTCGGACATAAGCCCCCTCCACGTTTCAATGATTGATTTGCGGCAAGCCCGGCCATTTCGTCAACGACGAATCGATGCATCTCCTCGGGAGATCTCGGAGCGGTGCGGAATAACAGTATTGACTAGCGCTTCGAAGGGCTCGCTCCGGCGAGGTCGCGGGCGATGCTCGACTCGCAAGGCAGGGCGCCGCTCGCCACCCAGCCGAGCGAGTGGGCCAAAGCCGTGCATTCCGAGCTTGAAATGCATACGAGGATCGTGAAGGACGCGAATATCACGCCTTGATCAGGCAAGGCGGCACGACCTGTCCGCTGTTGCATCTGCAGAGAATCCTGCGGTGCACAGCTCCGACCAAATCGAAGCGCTGCTTCAGCGATCAACGGGCGCCGACTGCCGGGAACTCGAAACGTCTGTCGGCGCCCCGCCCGTATCCTTATGGAAGAGATAATTGGCACCCGTGGCCATGGCGATAAACAGCACGACCACTAAGCCAAATATCAACAGAGCACGCTCCTCGTGCGATCCAGGGCCTTTATCTTGGTCCGACATTGCTCCCTCCTAACTGAGGATGACAAGCCAGCCCGCTGGGGCCGGACTCCAGATCACCAAGGATATATAGACCTCTTCAACGGACAAGAGGACTCTTAACCGGACGAGGTATTCTTCGTTACCGTCTGATCACGGACAGAGGGTTTCGCGCTCTCGGGCGCGGCATCCTCAAAACGGGCTGATTCTTGAGTGATCGCGGCGTTCGAAGTTCGCCCACAGAAGTCGCATACATAGAAGCCGCATAGGCAGACTGCTTGCGTGCGCGGTAAAGCGGCTGCGCAGTATTCAACTTTCAGGTGCCCCCATGGCTCGAAGAGCTGGAACCGCCAACCTGCCGCTTCACGGCGGCCAAGTCCCGAAGTGGCTGGCGGATCGGATGACCCGTCTCGGCGCCGTGATCAGTCAAGCCATCGTCTATCATTACGGGCGCGACGAGTTGTTGCGCCGCCTTGCACATCCGTTCTGGTTCCAGTCGTTCGGAGCCGTGATGGGCATGGATTGGCACTCGTCCGGGATCACGACCAGCGTAATCGGCGCGCTGAAACGCGGACTTACTCCTTTGCAGGGTGAACTTGGGATCCACGTTTGCGGCGGCCGCGGTAGGTATTCGCGACAGACGCCGCAGGACCTGGTTTCGATCGGTGATCGGGTCGGGTTCGACGGCTTCGCCCTCGCGAACGCCAGCCGACTGGTTGCGAAGGTCGACAGCGCCGCAGTCCAGGACGGTTTCCAGCTCTATCTGCACGGTTTCATCGTCACTGATGACGGCCACTGGGTCGTGGTCCAGCAAGGCATGAACGGCGATGCCCGGCAGGCCCGCCGTTACCACTGGCTCTCGGAAGGCCTGAAAAGCTTCGTCGATGAACCGCACACCGCGATCGACGGACCGGGCCAGGGCGAGATCGTCAACCTGACCGACCGCCGCGCGGAAGCCTCCCGCCGCGCACAGCTCGAGTTACTGACTTCCTTGGGACCTGACGGGATCGCCCGTGAATTGGAGGCAGCAACCCGAGGCATTGAAGGTTCGATGCAGTCACCGGCGCAACCCCTTTTGCCTCACTTGGTGATGCCTGCACATCACCACGTTCGGTCAAGCGACGTGTTCGTACGCCGCTTGCATGGAACCTTGGCCGCCGCTGCCGACCGGGGGCCTGTCGACTTCCCGGAGCTGTTGCTCGCACCTGGAGTCGGTGCGCGAACTGTACGCGCGCTCGCCATGGTCGCCGAGGTGGTCCATGGAGCACCTTACCGTTTCAGCGATCCCGCGCGCTTTTCCTTCGCACATGGCGGCAAGGACCGGCACCCGTTCCCGGTGCCAACTCGCGTTTATGACGAGACAATTCGGATCATGAAATCTGCCGTGCAGGGAGCGAAGCTCGGGAGGGAGGAAGAGCTGGGAGCATTGAAGCGGCTCGACGAGCAGGCCCGGCAGCTCGAACGGTATGTGTCCGGTCCGTCCGTTGAAGATTTGATCGCCGAAGAACGGCGGCTTTCGCATACCTACGGCGGACGAAGCATATTTGGATGGGCCGAAATGCCTTCGCAGGCTCGCAAACGCGATTGATTAACCGCGGATAATAATAGGCCGAGGCCTCATAAATCAGACGCTAACTCGCAGCATAGTAAGCTGCTGCAACGACCGCTTGTTGAGGTAATTGCAGATGGCACTGGAACTTTACTACGGGGACGACATCAATCGCGTCAGCCAGTCAGCTGCCATAAAATTCCTTTATGCCAAATGGAAAACACTTGCTTCGCTCAAGCGCGTTTCGTTGCCCGAATTGACCGAGCGATCCAACTACGACATTCCGGCCAATTCGACTTACATGGTGACGTCAGGCAACGACTTCATTTACACGCATATTGGGCTCCGGGTGCGAGAAGCGTTGGGCCGCGATTTCACCGGGCAAGCCATCTCGACTCTGCCGGACAGCGTGGCGGTCGAGCTTGCGGAGGCCTACCGGACCATCGTGTCCTATGCCGCCCCGGCATACATTCGTTTCACCTCCGTCTCGGACAATGTCCTGCTTTGGGAGCGACTTGTCATCCCGATCCCGGCCGGCGCGGGAGCAACTTTCCTGCTCTGCTACTCGGACATCATCTCCCATCAAAGGGAGGTGTATGAATATGTCTTCAAGCACTCCCCGATGCCGATGCTGGTCATTTACCCCATCGCCTCGCCATCGAGTCCGATCGACGACGGATGGATTGTTCTCGTCAACGACATGGGGCGGGAACTCCTCGACGTGCATGGCCCTATCGGCAATCGACGCGTGAGGGAGTTGACGCCGTTTCAGTTTCCGGAATTCTGGAGCGACTGCCGAGCAGGGTTTGCCTCAGCCAACGCTATGGTTGAAATACCGAGCGCCCCCTTCCGCGAAACCTTTCGATGCGTGGTCGTGAAGCTGAACCACCTCGTCATCGTTCGTTTCGTGCCGAGGGAGCTTCACGCGCGCGTGCCGGTGTGAACGCTCGCCCGGAGAGGTGGCACTAGCGGCAGATGCCTTACCCACGGCCCACGACAATAATCTTTTCCTGCAGAGCCAAGTCCAGACATTTCTGGAAGACCTGCCGGGACTTGACGCCGAAGACGCAACCGTCAGCACTGCTCTTCAAGCAGCGTTCAAGATCGAAGCTGCCCAGCGACTCGGCGACGGCGATGATTTTGCATTTTGGCCGTAATGCGCGGATTTGCGCGATGCGTTCCGTTGCACCTGCCCATCCCTCGTCCGCACCGACGACAATCAGCACGGGAGGCGAAACCGCGATTTTCAGGGCAAAGAACTCATCCATATCCGCCGCAATCCCAACGACCCGGTACGAACTCTGACTCAAGACCGAGAGAAGCCACTCGCGAAACTTCGTTTGTCTTTCAAGCACGATGGTGGGAACGAGCGGCTCCACAGACTCTCCTTTTCAGGTCGGCTAGGCCGACACCTTGTTCCGCTTAGCGAGGTCTAGCCTGCGCGATTTCGCAATCATGTCAGCTTCCGCAGCCTCGGCATCACCCGCGCAACGCGCTGCAAGCAGGCCATACGCATGCGCTGCAGCATGGAACCGCTCTTTATCGTCCGATTTGCGGGCCTTTTTTGCGCGTCGCGCAAAATACGCCGCAAGAGCGGTATACGACAGCCGGCTCACCGATTTCTCCGAACGGCTTCGATGCACGGGCAATCAACACCCCCTTATCGAATTGGTGCAGAAGCTTGCGGTGCAAGCTTGCTCAAGCTGGACGCACATCAAGAGTGCACAGCATATTTGTGCGCTAAATGTTTCGTGAGGGGCATCGGTCGTACTTCCGGCATTTGCCGGAGAAGTACCCCCATCGGACTTATTCGGATTGCGGCAAACTCAATTGCCGACAATCGTCAACGCACTTCGGCTTGAAACCGGCTTGGCGCACCCGGTTGCGGCCTGTCCTGGCTGTTCGTCAAAGCCGAAGCGCTTTGCTTGAAGACAGTCCCGAATAGAACGGTCACTGGTCCGGCCGGCGCGAGATCTCCGAGGCGTTCTGCGATCGATCCGATCGGTGCTGCGATGACGGACTGGTTCGGCCTCGTCGCATTGAAAACGGCGAGCGCCGGCGTTGCGGGATCAAGGCCAGCCGCAATGGCAGAGGCGGTCAGCTCCCCGAGAGTCTTCGTCGGCATATAGACCGCTGTGGTGGCGGATGGATCCGCAAGGCTTCGCCAATCGAGATCTGCCGGCAATCGGCCGTCGGCGGCGTGGCCCGTGACATATTGAACCCGTCGCACGTCCTTGCGATGGGTCAGCGAAATGCCAAGCCGGCTCGCCGCGCCCTGCGCGGCCGTAATGCCGGGCACGACCTCGACGGAGATTCCGCGCTCCCGGCAGGCCGCGATTTCTTCACTTGCGCGGCCGAAGATCATCGGATCGCCGCCCTTCAGCCGCACCACGCGCTTCCCGGACTGCGCCAACCCGACCATCAGTGCGTTGATATCGTCCTGCTTGCACGAGCTTTTGTA
>Ga0190269_10000866_pt1 | contig 15020 bp, 12 predicted proteins | sample Popmic249IS_FD_133749 | JGI IMG/M metagenome (GOLD analysis project Ga0190269, IMG submission 133749) | Populus adjacent soil microbial communities from riparian zone of Blue River, Arizona, USA - 249 IS | ecosystem: Environmental > Terrestrial > Soil > Riparian zone | place: USA: Arizona...
CCCGGGGAGGGAGCGCTGCTGAACTTACAATGGTATTACAGCAACACTACCGGCGAGCCGCAGCCTGACGCATCGGTCGTGCAGATCTGTGTGACCCCTGCGGAAGCGCGCGAGCACGTGGCGAGCGTGACCTGGCTCGGCACAGAAGACTTGAACGGCAACGTGTGGAGCGGGGGCCCAGGCATGCCGCCCGACCAAGTCAGCACGTTTACCACGCAGTGCGTCCCGGGCCGCCTCGGTACCGGCGAATCGATCCATATCGTCGGCTATCAGCCACACATGCAAGCGCTCGGCACTCGCATGAAAACATCAGTCGAGCACACAGACGGCAGCACCGACGTGTTGTTCGATGAGCCGTTCAGCTTCGGCGAAGCGAGACCCTACTTTCAGCGCTATGAGTTGCTGCCTGGGGAAAGCCTGCTCACCAGCTGCACGTTCAACAACACGACCAACGCTGGCGTCGCCTTTGGAACCGAGAGCGTCCACGAGATGTGCTACCAGTTCGTGTTTGCGTATCCAGCGCGTGCGCTCTCGAACGGAGCGTTCAGCCTGCTGGGTGTGACCGATACCTGCTGGTGAGCCAAGCTGGAAGCTTCGTGCCTCAAGAAGCTTGTGTGTTCGGCCGAAGGCCAGTTCGACATGCCGATTCAAGTGCTCGGACGAGGGGCTTGCGAGTACCTGCCTGACCTCAAGTTGTTGGTCTCGATCTGGCCTATCACTGAGTTCGCAGATGAGGAGTGGGACGGCTACGTCGCCGCCATTCGTCACCACACTCGCACTGTTGCAGACCTTCGCGTGCTGAGCTGGAATTGTCAGAATGCTACGCCCAGGCCCGAGCAGCAGAGACGGATGAGTGCTGTGATGGGTGCGAGTAACCATAAGGTTGCGGTCGTCACGCCGGAGCCTCCCAATGGCTTTGCAACGTCGGTCTTGGCTTTCGTGAATCCCAACATTCGCACCTTTTCAGAGCAGCAGTGGAACGAGACTTGGGATCACCTCGGCCTCACAGCGGAGGAGCGCACCAAGGTCGAGCGCACGCTGCAACGCTTGCGGGAGCGGCTCTAGTAGACAAAGTCGCGTGCATACGCTCCTAGGCTCTTGTCACGACAACTCGCTCGCACAAGCGCTCGATCAGCGCATCGAGCGCGTCGGCATCGACGGCTACGGACTGTGCGCTGTGCAGCGGAGCTAGCCAGTCTACCGCATCGCGGACGCTGCTACTGACGCGCGCGTGATAGGGGCGACGCGTGAGCCAGTGCACACTCGTCAAAAAACCTCGTAGGGCGCTGACTCGAAAGCCGCCTCCGGTCACTACCGTCGCCACGGCGATCAGACGCGCTTCAGCTTCCGCCGTGATTTGCTCGAGTTTTTTCCGCGCATCCGGCTGCGGTAGCCCTGCGTCGTTGACGAGCACATGGATGCTCGATGTCCTCGGGTACGTGCTGGAGATACGCTCGCGTACATTCTCTAGCTGAAGCACGAGCGGCAGCGTCGCTGATCGTCCCCAGATGCCGATCGATATGTTGTGCCAAACCGCAATCACACAGTCGTCTGTCTCGTGCACGAGCTGCGTCGCCGGTTGATAGTCGATGGGGTTAGCAGGTAGCGACTTGCGTTGGACTCGTTCACGCATGGGAGTGCTCTCGTGCGAAGCGACGGAACAGTCGCGCATTCGTTCACCGTTGGTCGCCACTTGCCCTACATCGCGCGAGCTGTGCCGTGCTCCGGCGTACCCGGCACGAGAATATCACGCTGCGAGTTACCAGGAATCGCGCAGCGCCGCTGATGGCGACACTCTACACAATTGCGTCGCGGCGGGGCTCACCTCCACTCACGGCCTGTTTCGGAACCGACCTCTGCAACGACCATCGCGCGGGCAGCACGCGCGCGTTGCTGTGCGCCACTCAGCCAAGAGCGAGGCGCTGCCGCACCATTGTCCTCGCGACCGCAGCACGGATTTCCTCCCGGTTAGGGTCCCTGCGAACTATCCTTCGACGAAGAGCGAGCCTCGCCATGGCACCGAACCGCGCTAAATCAGCCCTCACACGACCACCACGCCCGTGCTCTCGGCTCGACGCCCGCAACCTTTTCTACGGAACGGAGTAGCCTTGGCGATCGTTCGCATCGCTGTCTCAGGCGGACCGGGGGCTGGCAAGACCACGCTTTGGCGCACCATCGCCAAAGCGCACAAGGGGCGCGTGGTCCCAGTGCCCGAGGTCGCAACATTGCTGTTTTCCCACGTTTTCCCGGGCGTGCGGAACGAGCAGGAGCGCTGTGCCGTGCAGCGCGCGATCTTCGAGGTGCAGCGCAGCCTGGAGCAGATCCACGAGGCGAGGATGAGCGCCGACCAAGTCCTGTGGTGCGATCGCGGCGTGCCGGACGGGGCGGGCTATTGGCCACATGGGCACGCGCACTTCTTCGAGAGCATGCAAACCGAGTGGCAGGCCGAGCTGGCACGCTATGACGCGGTGCTGTTTCTGGAGTCTGCAGCCATGGGCGGCCTATCGATCGCGAGCAGCAACACCACACGCACCGAAGATCTCGCGACCGCTTGTGCGCTCGATCAGCGGCTCAAGCAGGTTTGGCAAGCGCATCCGCGCTTTCATCACATTCCGCACGAGACAGACTTCGTCTCGAAACTTTCCAATGCGCGCAAGTTGGCCGAGAGCTTGTTGCCCTGAGACTCAGGAAAACTCAGCGACCAACTGGCGCGAGTCTGCGAGCAGTCTGCCATCGTTGTCCCAGAGCCTCGTGTCGACGCCGGCGTATCCACCGTTTGCGCTGATCGTCACGGACTCGTAGCGGCAGAACTCGTGGAGCGAGACACCGGGGCGTACATGGGCGAAATTCACCATCCATGTGACGGTGCTGGCCGGTGCTGGTGCGCGCAGCTGCGTAAGCACGGGCGGCGGAAACGAATCGATCAACGCCGCGATCACCGCGCTGTCCACGCGATCCGCGTCGAGCGCCCGCACAAACCCGCTGAGCTTGCCCTCCGGCGCGCCGGAAAACAGGCCATGTTGCGAGGTCCAGCGGTAGTCAAAGTGTTGTGTGTACGCGGGCATGGCGCCTTCGATGTACGGCAGGCGCACCAGCTTTTCGGCGGGCAAGTCGGACTTGGGCGCGGTGTTGTCGTCGACGCGCAGCTTCGTGTCGCGTGCCTCGCCGAATGCGCCGAGCAGCACTGCTCGCGTCTGACCCTCTTGCAGCAACGTCGCGCGGGTGTGCAGGAGCGAGCGACCGACCCGGAGCGTTTCGACTTCGACGTTGAGCGCACCGGGCGTGGTCGGTGACAGGTAATCCATCAGGAAAGATCGTAGCGGCCTGCCCTGGGCGGCGGTCTGCAGTCCTCGGATCGCGACCGCAGCCAACAAGCCTCCGAACGTAGTGCGCCCTTGGGTCCAGTCCTGAGGAATTTCGGTCGAAAACCCAGGCCCGTCCGACTTTAGTTTCAGCACCTTGGACAGAGGTGTCATAGCGGCGCGCGCGTTGCTGAGGATGCGCATGAGCGCATCGCGATTGACGAAATCTGCCTCAGCTCTGCTGATTGCGCCAGGGCTCTTGTGCCGCTGTGAGCGCGTTGTCGTTTCAGGTATAGATTGCCAACGATAGATAACGGTCGACAACAATTGTAGCGAGGTTCGAGCGCATGAGCTCTTTGGTTCTGTTTACAGCTGATCGTGACAAGGGGGTGGCGACAATTCGCTTTAATCGCCCCGAGAAGAAGAACGCATTGAATGCAGAGATGTATGCGGCGCTCGGCGACGCCATCGAGGCAGCTGAAAGCGACGACGCAGTGCGGGCGATACTGCTGTGCGCTGCGGGTGAGAACTTTACTGCGGGCAATGACCTGGCTGACTTTGCATCGCGGCCACAAGATGGCTCATCGCCCGCACAGCGCTTCCTGTACGGAATCGCCCGCGCCAAAAAGCCGCTGGTAGCTGCAGTCGATGGCTATGCCGTTGGTGTCGGCCTGACCATGCTCCTGCACTGTGATCTCGTCTACGCATCCCGCCGCGCTAAGCTGCGGGCGCCGTTCGTCGATCTCGGCTTGGTGCCGGAGGCTGGGTCGAGCTTGCTCTTGCCTCGCTTGGTCGGGCATATGCGCGCCAGCGAGGTGTTTTTGCTGAGCGAGATGATCTCGGCTGAGCGGGCCCGTGAGCTCGGGATTGTCAACCAGGTTGTCGAACCCGGCGAGCTCGACGCGCTTGCACTCCAGGTCTGCGAACGCTTGGCTCGCAAGGCGCCGAGCGCGGTGCGTCGCACCAAAGAGCTGCTGCGCGATCCGAGCGGCGGCACTGTGGAACGCATGCAGCGCGAGTTCGAGCTGTTCGCCGAGCAGCTGCGCTCGGACGAAGCACGTGCTGCCATCGCATCGTTCTTCGAGAAACGGCCGCAACGCTAGCTGGTGAACATGTCGCCGAGCGCGGCAGGTACGTCCCGGGCACTGCGGCCTTCCAGCAAGAGCTCGACCTCGCGCAGCAAAACTTCCGCGGAGAAGGGCTTTTGCAAGAGACGTGTGCCGGGCTCGGCGCCTCGCGCGGCGTGCTCGGCGCGCGCGCTGCCCGAGATCAACAGCACCTTCAAGTCGGGCTGATCCGCCCGCAGCCGCGTGACGAGTGACAGCCCGTCCAGATCCGGCATGTTGAGATCGCTGATGATCAGCTCGGGCAGCGCAGGCGCATTTGCGATCACGTGCAGCGCTTCTTTGCCGCCGCTGGCAGTGAGCACTGTGTAGCCCGCGCGTGCCAGCGCGCGCGCCAGCATGGTGCGGTAGGTCTCGTCGTCGTCCACTACACACACGCTCGTGCGCTGCAGCGCAGCGGATGACGCAAGCTCATAGCCGCTCGTGAGGAGCGCGGGCTCATCCTCGCACAGCGGAAAAAACACGCGGAACGTAGTGCCGCGTCCAGGCGCGCTCACCACCGAAATATCGCCCTCGCACTGCTGCACGATCGCGTAGACGATCGCCAGCCCGAGCCCGGTGCCCTCGGCGTCGGACTTGGTCGTGTAGAACGGCTCGAAGATACGCGCGCGCGTCTCTTCGTTCATGCCGATGCCGGTGTCGCGCACGTACAGCTCGGCGAAGCCACGCAGCGGCAGCTGACCCTCCGCCGCTTCTAGCTGCGATGGACTCGCGTTGGTGCGGGTGAGTCGAACCGTCAGCTCACCGCCGTCCGGCATCGCATCGCTAGCGTTGCGACACAAGTTCATCACCAATCGCTCGATTTGGCTCGGCTCTGCGAGCGCGTGCAACGGTTCCTCGGGAAGCTGCAGATCCAGGCGCACGTGTCCACGCAGCATGACGTTGAGCAGCGGCTCGACCTCGGCCAGCGCTTGTGTGAGATCGACGCGTTCGCGCGGAGGTTGCTTGCCGCGCGCGATCAGCGTGAGCTGCTTCGTCAGGGCGGCGCCGCGCTTGGCCGCAGCGCGGATGTCAGCGAGATCTTCCGCGCCCTCTTCCGGCACGTGCTCGGTGAGGCAGCTCGCTGAGAACTCGATCGTGCCCAAGATGTTGTTGAAGTCATGCGCGATGCCCCCTGCGAGGCGCCCGACGGCCTCCATCTTCTGCGCTTCGCGTAGGTTGCGCTCCAAGCGCGCGCGTTCGCGCAGCGCGTGTGCGAGCTCCAGAAGCACAGGCACTTGGTTCGCGAGCGCCTCGACCAGCGTTACGTCTTCCGTGCTGAACGCACCGGCCGCGCTGCTTCGGTCCAGGTAGATCACGCCCACGACGAGCTCACGCAGCACGAGCGCGACCGCGACGCCAACCCGATCACCGACCAGCGCAGGTGCAGCGAGGGCAGTGCGCCCCGAGGCGTACACTTGCTCGACCAAGTTGCGCTCCGCGGGTGTGAGCTCGGCCGTGAGCTCCTGGCCGTCATGTCCGCGTGCCGCCAAGCGCCGCAGCGCGCTGCTCTCGGTGTCAGAAAGGAACAAGAATCCGCGCTCCGCGTGGAGCGTCTGAAGCAGCTCGTTGAGCACGAACTGCGCCTGGTGTCGCGGGCTCAGCTCACGGCCGGATGCGTGTGCGATGTGCAGCAACGCATCGAGGTGCTGGCGGATCGTGGGGATTTCCGTCTGCGCGTGCTCCGCCAGCTCGAACTCCTCACAGATCGCGCGCAGCCGCGCGGGCGGACCGTACTCGCGCGCGAGCTGCGCTGCGATTCGCGCCTGCTCTCGCGCGCGTGGCAGCTGACCGCGCGCCTTCCACATGTGCGCGCGCACGCGCGCCGCGGCGTAGGTGACCCAAACGCAGTGCAGGTCACGCGCGAGCTGCTCCGCTCGCAACAGCGACAGCTCGGCGGCGGCGTAGTCGCCGCGCAAGAACTCTCGGCACGCGACCATCACGTTGCCATGCGCTGCGATCACGGGCGCACGCGTGAGCGGCTCCAGATCCGCGATCGCGTCGTCTAGCTTCTTCAAGAGTGATCGGCGCTCGGGCAAGAGCGCGCGCAAACACTGGTGCATGCGCGCGTGGGCCACGTGCAAGTAGTAGAGCGCCACGCTGCCGGGCACGCGTGAGGACTTCTGGCCAAAGCTTCGCCATTCATCGACGAGCGCGTCGAGCTCGGCGCCGAGCTTGCCGCTGTCTACCAAGCGTTGCACGCGGAACTGGAATCCAAGCATATAAAAGTAGCCCCCCGGCTGCAGCGCAGCGCGTTGCACGTGTCTCAGACGTCGCCTCAAGTCCTCAGCGTCACTCTCGCGTTCGGAGCCGATCAAGTGAGTGCAGGCCGCTTCCTCGAGCAGCGCGAACATCGCAGGTGCATGGCCGATCTGTTGCGCGCGCGCACAAGCGCGCTCGATCCAGCGATAGCCATGCTCCGGCTTCCCCAACACCACTTGACCGCCGTACAAACCCAAGGCGACGTGGCACAGCTCGCCCAGCTCGATGTAGCTGATATGCGCGTCGAAGCACAGCTGCGCCTGCTGCTCCCATTCATCGAGGTCGCCACGCCACGCGGCGATCACCTGATGGACTTGATGGCACTTCGCGAGCGCGAACGGATCGCCGAGCTGCTCGGCCAGCGCGTACGCGCGATCGAGCGAGCCGCGAAACGGCGCGTGCTTGCCGAGGCCCGAGAGCACGAACGACTTCAGCAGCTCGGCTTCGATCACAGCGCGACACGCCGGCAGACTGCGAGCAGCTCGGCAGAGCAGCCACAAGCCGCTGAGCGCACGCAGTGGATTGCCCGACTCGAAGGACATGCGCACGCACAACACGTAAAGCTCGCACAACGTCTCGAGCCGAGCGCGCTCGCTGGGGCTGATCGCGCGTCTGCGCGGCAGCAAGTGACCGATGCCGCGATACAACAGCGTGAATGTGGTGTCGCTCGGCACGACCTCGTTCAGCTCGCGCAGCGCGGCGCTGAGCGCGTTCCAGCACGCTGAGCTGCGACCCTCGAAGTGGTGCAGCCAGGCGATCCGACCCAGGATGTGCGCGCACTCGACGCCGCGCCGCGAGCCGGTCAGCGCCGCCTCGAAGTAGCGCAAGCTGAAGCGCGTGTCGCCTGTGCGCAGGCTCGCTTCGGCGAGGTGCAGATGAAAGCTGCGATCGAGCGGCAGCCCAGCCGCATGCGCCGCACGCTCTGCCGCTCTCAGCAGCAAGAGCGTGAGTGAGTCGTCGTAGCTGCGCGCGGCGCGCAAGCCGGCCCGCTTGAGGATGGCGAGCGTCTCGACGGGCGAAGTCTCGACGACGCCCGAGGCGAGGTGGCGCGCGATCGTGAAGTCGTCCGTGTGCGCGCGCTTGCGTGTGCTGCGCAGCGCATCGGCCACCGCTTGATGTAGCCTGCGGCGGTCCAAATCGGACATGGGGCCCAGCAGCGCTTCACACACGCAGTTGTGGATGAACCCGTAGTCCCCATGCTCGTCGCGCTGCATCAGCACGTGCGAGGTGGCTTGATCGAGCGCGGCACGCGCGCGCTCGGGCGTCACGCCGGCGACGCTCGCCAGAAGCTCGGCATCGATGCGCGTTCCGATGACCGCAGCAGCTTGCAGGATGTGCAGCGTCTGGTGACTGAGCATCGCCAAGCGATGGGCGATCAGACGTCGCGACGAAGCGGGCAAGCGCGTCTGCGTGAGCGGCCCGATGTCGAGTGTCCAGCGGCCCGCCTGCGGCAAGAGCAGGCGCTGCTCGAGCGCGAACGTCAAGAGATTGATCAAACAGAGCGGCGTGCCGTCGGTCAACCGCGCGAGTGGAACAACCACCGTGTCGTACGACAGATCGGGTGCGCCCAGGAACTCGACCGCGACCGCGTGCGCGTCGGAAGGTAAGAGCGGTCCGAGCTGCATGCGCGTGAGCACGCCCGAAGCGAGCATCGCGTCGAAGCGATCGAGGCTCTCGGGATGATCTTCGTCGGGGCTCTTGATCGCACCCACGATGCGCTGATTCGGCGCGCGCATTCGCGTGGCCAAGCGCGCGAGCACCATGCGGCTGCTCGCGTCGAGGTGCTGCATGTCGTCCATGATCAGCACGCTCTGCCCGAGCGCAGTCATGTAGCGATTCAGAAAGTCGGCGAGACCATCGATGAACGCCGCGCGAACGTCACCTTGGACGAGGCTGGTGGAGCACGGCTCGAACAAGCGCTCGAAGCGCTCGGACAAGAGCCGCAAGCGTGCTCCGAAGCTGCCTGCCGCGCCGCGCAGCAAAGATACGTAGCGTTGCCGCGTGGCCGGATCGCTTGCGTCGAGATCCTGCAGGTGATTTTCGAGCAGGCGCTGGATCGTCGAAAACGGTGTGTACTCGGTGTTCGTGCAGCTGACCGACAGCACATGCACGCCGCGTGCGCGCACAGACTCGCTGAAGTCTGCGAGCAAGCGACTTTTGCCACCGCCCTCGGGAGCGAGCACGACCGTGACCGCGCCGAGCGCGCCGCTTTGGAAGCGCTGCTGCAGCTGCGCCAGCTCGCGTCGCGTCGTGCTGGGCGCGTTAGTCAGGACGTGCCGGGGCAAGTGTTGAATTCCGAGTCCCGTCGCGATCAACGCGCGTCCTTGCATGATCGCGAGGCGCGCATGCAGCGCGCGCAGCAGTTCCGAGAGTGAGCCTTCTTCGCGTTGGCATGTCTCTGCGAGTGACCACAGCGCAGCCCCAGCTTCGGAGCCTTGAAGTGGCTCCGCGAAACGCCGCAGCAGCTCGCACAGCCCAGTCAGATCCGCCGATGCATCGAACGGAACACGACGGTGTACGGAACCTCGGTCGAGCAGCTGCACGAGCCCCGTGCCCGCGATGAACACGTGGTTGGGCGAGAGCTCTGCGTGCACATAGCCGAGCGAGTGTAGCTGTTGGAGCGCGTTGCACAGCGAGCTTGCGACCTCATAGATCGCTCGTTCACCTGGTTGTGTGCGCAACCACTCGCCGACTGCCCTGCCTTTGGGCCGGGAAAACACGACATAGGGGCGCTCGCCCGCTTGTGACAGATGCAGCACGCGCGGCATCCCGGACAGCTGCAGCCGTGCGAGCTGCAGCGCCTCGTGCTCAAAGGCCGCGCGGGTGTGTACGGTTTCGGCCAGCGCGACCGCGGGCACCTTGATGACGCATGGCTCGTCCCGGAACACCCCCCGGTACACGATGCCGCCATGCCCGCGACCCATTTCGTCGAGGAAGATCGGCTCTGCTGTTCGTATCGCTACGGTCTTACTGTCGTCGCTGTGCAATGGATGGGCTCGCTCGCGGAGCGATTATCTCCGGCGGATGGCTGCATGGCCAGGCCTCCCCGGTGATGCAGGCGGGGCTCGGGTCCGGCGCTTGTGCTGTGCCATATGCGGCGCCGGTGGTGGTTATGGGTTCGAGTGATGTGCTCACACTGGCCCGCGGCCGGGCCGGCGCCAGCCCCGAGCAGCCAGTCTGTATGTCGGACTGCAGTGCTAACAAAGGGTGCATCTAACTGTAAGATCACAACCCGAGATCCGCGACGTCGGGATCTCCTTGCATGAGCTCGCAGGGGCAATGGATGCGGCCGTAGCTCCCGTTGTTGCTCGCAGATAGCCCAATCTCTGTATTCGACACCGACTCGGCTTTGTGCGGCGCGCGCGATGTGGTCGCGCTGCAAAGCGAGGCATTTGTCGCGGGGTTTGTTGCAGTGCATCTCGCGGCAATGCTTTGGCCGCGCACGCGCTTGACGTGGATCGCCGTTGCGAAACACACGTGCAGCGCGCCGCGCGCGCGAATTTTTGGACGTTGCGCGACGACTTATTTTCAGCTTCAACGCTCGCAGTGTTTTGGAGCTGAGCGCGCATCAAGCGATGTTCAGTTCTGTACACTCGAGCGCGAGTAGCATGCACGACGTATCCATGACTCTCGACTGTGCGATTTTGAGCAGGCAAAAGCGGTCTTTTGAGGCCATTTTACTGCTGTCGTTGACCTCTGATCGTGCGCTTGTCCCATTCGAGGGAGTGGTTGCACGTGATCCATCTGGTGGCGTTTGCCCCAACGCAGTGCGTGATCTCGAACCACATTTCTCTGCCGTGTCTGACAAACGTCGCATGCACGCGTGCACTCTTCTCAGTTCGATCTTTGCGCCATCCGAGCATGTTGCGAATGTTTCGCGGAGTGCTCGCGATCGTGCTGAAATCCGTGGAACACGTGCGTCCGTGCTTGGGGAGCGGACCTTTGTTCCGACGTGTCTTGGTTGCCTGCAGGGACTTTGCTTCGCATCGTACGTACGTGCATTCGATCCTTCATCGCATGCGAAACCAGCACTCTCCTGAGCTGTGTGAACGCTTGGGACACAATGTAATTAATAAACGACTGATGACCCAATCCAACAGGTTCGGTACACTTCGGGGCGTGTCTCGCTACTACGTTTCCGATCTCATCCACTTCGTCGACGATCAAGGCCGCGCGGTCGCTGGTCCGCTGGGCAAGCTCGGTCGCTATCTCGGTTTGATCGTCGAAGCCGCATCGCAGATGAAAGAGGGCCACGTCGGCCACATTCCTGTGCGCTGCGGAAACCCCGTGCGTCGCAAGCGCTGCAATGGGCAACTCACTGCAGGTCGCGCTGCTCGAGAGAGCATCGAGTGGGCGTGTCCGGTATGCGGAGAAGCCGGGCAAATCAACAATTGGGCTGGCACCGAGTTCGATCTCGGCCCGGCGCTCGAGCATGTCGCTTACGAGGGACAGCTCGAAGTGTTGGTTCCGCTCGACGAGCTGCACGCGATGCGGCGCTCTGGGCGCGGCACTCGCTCAATGCGCCAGATGATGGCCGGAGCGATCCGCGTCAGCGATCAGCACTGCTTCTTTCTCGCGCACGAACGGGAGCTGTCGCGACTGAAAGAGTTCGCGATGATGGCGTCGAACGTGGCGCGTGGGGAAGACCGCCGCTTGCTCGATCGCTTTGCCGCACGCATGGACGCGCTCGCAACGACGCTGTCGTCGTTCACTGGCGCGGACTACAGCGAACGGGAGCGGCTACTCAACTGAACGATCACTGCACTGCGTCGTCGCAGTCAGTTGATCGTTCACGTCACCAACTATGTGATTGCGGCGCCCTGCGCGCTCCGCTGTGTGCGTGAGCGTGCGTGTCTGCAATATCAAGTGTCCGAATATAAGAGCCTGAGCGCGTGAGGGGCGCGCTTGGCTTTCGTGTAGCGATCGCTGCTTGAAAGATCGCCTCGCAGCCGTTGCGAGTCTACCGCTCTGTCCGGATCAACGGCGTCGCACGCTGAGTTGCTGGCCAAGCCGCCGCGACCGCTACGAGCACGACGACGTCACAAAGATCTGCGGCCCGCTGCGGATAATCGCTCTGCGCCTGCGGTTATCCCTTCCCGGCACAAGCGGTCTTCCGCCCCGGAGAGAGCGCGCGTCCGCTCGCCGCTGAAAAGGACCAGCTACCGATTGACGTTCGGGGCGTTGGCGATATATCTAGAGCATGCGTCAAGATATATCGAGACGATGTATCTGAAAGCAATATCGAGAAAGGAAATCCAATATGTTCAACCACTTATGGACCCATGATCACCCCTTCGGCCGACATCATCGCGGCGGCCCTCATCACCACGGCGCCTGGGCAGGCCCGCGCGGACCGTTTGGCCCGCGCGGACCGTTTGGCCGTCACGGCTCGCGCGGAGGCGCAGATTGGTTCAATGATTTCTTCGGCCCACCGCCTCGCGCTGAGCGCGGGGGCGTTCGTTATCTCGTGCTCGATGTGCTCGCTGAGCGGGAACGCCATGGCTACGAAGTCATCCAAGCCATCGAGGAGCGCAGCGGCGGAGTCTACCGCCCGAGTCCTGGCGTCGTTTATCCAACACTCCAACTGTTAGAAGAGCTCGGACACGCCAAGCTCAATGAGAGCGAAGGTCGCAAGGTCTATGCGATCACCGATGCAGGCCGCAGTGATCTCGAAGCACATCGCGACGAGATCCAAGACTTTTACAGCCGCTTCGATGACGCGGCCTGGGAGCGTCAGCTAGAGGACTTCGGTGATCTGATGCGCCAAGCCGGGCGTCTGTTCAAGACCTTCAAGCGTGCAGCGCGGCGTGGTCAGCTCACGCCCAAGACCCAAGCGCGCATTCGCGAAGTGATGAACGACGCCGTGCAGCGCATCGAGGCTATACTCGCGGAACAAGACCGCTGAGACCTGCAAGGAGAGTGCGATGGATCAAGCCGTACGCGATGTTCTGGCCGAGTACGAAGCGCGCGCCGAAGCGGAGTCTCGGATCATGGCAGGCATTCCGCTCGCGGAGCTCGCGCCGCGCATCGACGATTTCTTGATCTCGATCGGCCCAGACACCGGACAGCTGCTCCACATCCTCGCGCGTTCTGTGCAAGCTAAACAGCTGGTGGAGGTCGGCGCATCGTACGGCTACTCCACCATTTGGCTGGCCGATGCTGCGCGCGCGACGGGCGGCAAGGTCCACAGCTTCGAGCTCTCGCAGAAGAAGGTGGACTTCGCACACGAGAAGCTCCGCAGCGTGGGGCTGCATGACTACGTCGAGTTCCACGTGGGCGATGCGCTGAAGCTGCTGCCCGAGCTCGCGGCCCCGCTCGATCTGGTGCTGATCGATTGCTGGAAGTCGCTCTACATTCCGGCTTTCAAATTGATCGCGCCGAAGCTCTCGAACGCTGCAGTGGTCGTCGCGGATAACATGCTTCATCCAGTGGAGACTCGACAGGAAGCGGCCAAGTACCAAGCGTACGTCCGCGAGCGTGGGGATATGGATTCGCTGCTTCTGGATGTGGGGAGCGGCATCGAGCTCTCGCGAAAGCGCGCGAGCGCACACGCGTAGCAGCTGTTGGCGGCAGCGGAAGTTCAGCCTGCTCGCGCGAGTGACGTTGACGTTACGCTGGGGACACAACTGCGTGCGGCGCAGCGAAAGAGCTGCGCTGCATGCGATGTCGCAGCCGTCACGTCGAGCTCTGACCAATAGAGATCGCTTGCGTTAGTCGTACGCGAGCTCTGCCGAGTCGGGGATCTGCGACATTTCGGAACGCCGGTGGCGATGCTGTCGTGGCGAACGAGCGCGATCGATCGCGAGCGACCACGTGTGCGGAGGACACGTGCTGGCCTGCTCCGTGCACGCAGGCTCGACCGTCGTCGCAACGAAAGGACCGGCCGTGAATGAACGGGATCCCAAAGGCTCAGTGATTGAGCGTGAGATCGTGGTGCCAGTCGTACGTGAGGAGCTCGAAGTCAGCAAGCGAGTTGTTCCGCGCGAGCATGTCCGCCTCACCAAGACAGTCGACCAGCGCGAGCAGATAGTGGATGTGCCGCTGTTCGACGAACAGATCGAGGTGCAACGCATCCCCATGGAACGCGTGGTCGCCTCGCCCAGTGCGCCGAGGCAAGAAGGCGATACGTGGATCTATCCTGTCTATGAGGAGGTGCTGACTGTCGAAAAGCGCCTTGTGTTGCGCGAGGAGGTGCACGTGAAACGCACTCGGCGTGCGGTGCACAAGCCACAGAGCGTCACGTTGCGTCGGGAGGAAGTCGAGGTCATTCGGACTGACCCGAAAGACACGACGGCTGCCAGCAGTAAGTGAACGGGAGGAGAGCGCTATGTCCAAAACGATTGTCGCGGTGTTTGATGACACAACCTCTGCGCAAAGCGCAGTCAACGAGCTACAGAGCTCCGGCATCGATAGAAGTCGCGTACGCATCACCAGTAACACGGATGCCGAATCCGCTCCGGAAGGCTGGAAGGACAAGATCTATGGCTTCTTCGAGTCGCTCTTGGAGCACGTCGGTGATCGCAACCATGCTGATGACTACGCCGAGGCATGGCGCCGCGGCCATTACCTCGTCATCGCAGATGTGGAGCCCACGCAGGTCGAAAAAGCAGTAGAGGTCCTGAATCGGTTCGGCACCGTGGATCTCGATCGCCGCGTGGAACAGTGGAGGACCACTGGCTACAACGGCAAGTACGACCAAGCAGCCCAGCCGTACACACCCGAACAGCGCCAGAACGAGCTAGCGCGCTATCAAACAGAACAGAAAGTACCCGTCGTGCAAGAGGAGCTCGCCGTCGGGAAACAAGTCGTACGTCGCGGCGGCGTGCGTATCCACAGCTACGTGCAAGAGACACCTGTCGAAGAGCGCATTCGCCTACGGGAAGAGCGCATCCAAGTACAACGTCGCCCGGTAGATCGCCCGGTGACAGATGCCGACGGGGCATTCAAAGAAAGCTCCATCGACATCACCGCAGAAGGCGAAGAAGCGGTAGCCGCCAAACGCTCTCGCGTGGTTGAAGAAGTCGTCGTAGGCAAAGAGTCCGAGCAACGCGAAGAGAGCGTCACCGGCACAGTCCGCAGGAAAGACGTAGAAGTAGAACAAGTCCCAGCCGAACCCAAAGCAGGGGCTCAAGGCGGCCAACGCCGCTAACACACGGACAAACAAACGGTGGTCGGCCCCCCGGCCACCGTGTGTCTAACAAGAGCGGCCGAGTCGCGCAGACACCTCGCGCAGCAGGCCAGCGCTTGCACTCGACAGCACCGAAAAAAACTGGAGCGGGCTAAGGGATTCGAACCCTCGACCTGCAGCATGGGAAGCTGCCACTCTACCACTGAGTTAAGCCCGCGAGAGGCC
>Ga0190269_10000867_pt1 | contig 15006 bp, 13 predicted proteins | sample Popmic249IS_FD_133749 | JGI IMG/M metagenome (GOLD analysis project Ga0190269, IMG submission 133749) | Populus adjacent soil microbial communities from riparian zone of Blue River, Arizona, USA - 249 IS | ecosystem: Environmental > Terrestrial > Soil > Riparian zone | place: USA: Arizona...
CTGAGCGAAGCTGCCAAGGCGCTGGCCGCGGGTGCACACGATATCCAGTCGATCGCACACGAGGCGGGCTACGGATCTCACGAAGCGTTCACGCGCGCGTTTCGCTCGCGCTTCGGTATGACGCCGGAGCAGCTTCGCGCGCAGGCCGACACCTCGCAGCTCACCTTGCAAGAGCCATTGACCATGAACCACTCGGCACAAACCGGCCGCAACCAGCTCGCAGCGCCGCGCATCGTGCAGCACGACGCGCTCTTGATCTTCGGGCTGAGCCGAACGTATGGAGCAGATAGCGGCGCGACCATCGCCGGCATCCCATCGCAGTGGGATCGCTTTCTTCCGCACGTCATGCACATCCGGGGTCAGGTCGGCGAGACCACCTACGGCGTGTGTTGCAACACGGACGAGAAGGGAAGCTTCGACTACATCACGGGCGTCGAGGTGAGTGAGTTTCCCGAGCAGCCCAAAGACCTCACGCGCCTGCGCATCCCGCCTCAGCGCTATGCGGTGTTCGCGCACCCCGGACACATCTCGACGGTGCACGCCAGCTGGCAAGCGATCTGGGATCACGCGCTGCGCGGCGCGGGCCTGCAGGCCGCAGACGGCCCCGGCTTCGAGCGCTACGGCAAGGAGTTCGACAGCAAGACCGGAAACGGAGGCCTGGAGATCTGGATCCCCGTGGCGGGCACGCTCGGCACTTGAGGCGCGGCTCGGCCCAGACGACCTCGTAGACATGTCGTCGCACAGGGCGCCAGTCAGCTACTTCTGCATCCAGATGATGCCGTTGAGGTGCTTCCAGAACAGCAGGTTGCCGAGCAACACCAGCGGGCGGAATCCAGGCAAGTGCCAGGCGAAACGTAGCCACTTCGAGTGCGGAGCCTCTCCGTACAAGACCGATGCCAGCTGCCCCGAGTGTTGGAAGACGCGCGTCTTGCGGAAGCCGATCTTCTTGCCGAGCCGGGTCACGCGCAGGGGCGGCATGTCTCGGTCGAGTACGTCGTACTTCTGCGCGAACCAGCGAACGCGCTTCTCGTGCCCCAGCCCCGGCTCCACCGCGATCAACACGCCGTTCGGCTTCAACGCGGCGTAGGCGCAGCGCAGCGCCTTGTCCTCTCGCTGCGCGTGGTGCAAGGACGCGTAGAACACGACCGCATCGAATTCTTCGTGGTAGCTCATGTCCTCGTAGTCCGAACACTCGAAGGACACGGCTCCCGGCTCGATGAACATGGGGTTGTCGCGCGCCAGGTCGATCGCGTCTTGAGCACAGTCCTGTCCAACGACCTCGTAGCCCCGCTTCGCGAGAAAGCGAGACACCCAACCCGTACCGCAGCCGCACTCGAGCACGCGCGCGGGCGGTGGCGGCAACAGAGAGAACAGCGCGCCGAGATCGAGAAAGAAGCGCGCTTGATTGTTGCTGAAGGGCTTGTTGACGGAGATCCTGCGCCCTTCTTCGCCGATGGTTCGGAAATACGTGAGCTCCCCAGGTCGTGGCACTGTTGTCCTCCGGCAGGCGCTACGCGAGCACGCGCGATGGGCCGCAAGAGTACGTGACCTGGAGGCGCAGCGGCAGCCCGTCCTGCCGCCCTGCGCTGCTGACGCCGTCCTGCACGACAGGTGGTTCGTGGACGCACCCGTGCGCAGACGTCAGCGTCAGCGTTTCCAGAGGCCGGTTTTGCCGCCGTGCTTTTCGTGCAGGGCGATTTGCTCGATGCGCATGCCGCGATCGATCGCCTTCAGCATGTCGTAGACGGTCAGCGCCGCGACGGATGCCGCGGTCAGCGCTTCCATCTCCACACCCGTTCGATCCAGCGCGTGCACGCGCGCTTCGATGCAAAGCGCAGCCTGCGCTTCGTCGATCTCGAACTCGATCTCACTCTTCGTAAGCGCGATCGCGTGACACAGCGGGATCAGCTCGGGCGTGCGCTTGGCGGCTTGGATGCCGGCCACGCGTGCCACTGCCAGGACGTCCCCTTTCGACGCCTGCCCGCTCTGCAACACCGCGAGCGTCTCGGGCTGCATGACTACCTTCGCGCGCGCGATCGCCATGCGCGCCGTGACCGGCTTCTCGCCGATCCCCACCATGCGGGCTTGGCCCCGCTCGTCCAGGTGGCTGAGCTTGCTCTGTTTGCGCTCATGAATGCGCGTCCGCGGCTTGCGAGTAGGCATGCAGTGCTCACGCCGGAGCGTGAGCGGCGCTCACCTCTCGGAGGGCCGCAGGGTTAGCACGCACGCGCTGCCGATGCACCGGGGCGGCGCGTGCGTGCACCACCAGAAGCTGACATGACTTACCTCAAACCGTGGCCACGACCGGCTGCTCTTCACCCAATGCGTGGGCGCCGAGGTCAAGGTCGTCATCGTTCTCCTGCTCGATCTCTTGATCGAGATCGTCGTCCTCTTGCTCGAGCTCACCATCGAGGTAGGAGCGAGCGCTGCCGACGGTGCCCATCATGCGAGCCACGAGCTCTACGCGCGAGTGCACGCCGAGCTTGGAGTAGATGCGCTTCAGGTACGTGTGGACCGTGGCGACGGTCAGCTTGGTCTGCTCCGCGATGGCACGCGTCGAAGCACCGGACACGAGCAGGGAGACGACCTCCTTCTCGCGCTTCGTCAGCGGCGTGCGCTCGAGGCGCGCCTGCAGCTCCAGGCTCTTCTTGCGAACGTCCGGCGCCACGCGGTTCATGCGGCTGGCGTAGGAGAGACCACGCGCCAGTGCGCGCGCGCCCCAACGAGCGAGTCGCAGGTCGGTGGTATCGATGCGCTCATTGCCCTCGGGCAGGTACAGGTGGATCGTTCCGAGCACCTGGCGCCCATGACGGAGCGGCAACGACACGGGGCGGCCTTCCATGGGAGGAGGCGGCGTGCTGTCCAGCTTACGCTGATCACCCTGCTCGAGCTCCACGCGATACGCGGTTGCGTTCGCGAGATCTGCTACGAGCTTCGCCGCTCGGACCGGGTAGGTCCGAATTGGATCGAGATGGTTGAGACCTTCCGCAATCTGTAGGAACTCTGACGGCACCACGACATCACCCTCTTCGCTGAGACGTTCGCCCCTACCGCGGAACGAACATCTTGGTTTCCGGAAGTTATGCGCAGGAAGCGTACACCGAACACTCGGTAACCTGGATGGTAATCGTGGGTATGTCAATGACCCCGATGGCCAAGCCTTGCGCACACCGTAGGAATTATCCGAAAAATGTGGAATTGGGTTAACAAATATGGACACCAGGTGCATTAACCGCGAGCCAATTTGCCCGGTTCCGGTGCCTTGGACGTGAATTTAGGGGTCTCCAGGGCACCATCTTCGTACACCGCGTCGCAATCCGGTCTCCATTGTGTCGCTCGCGCACACTTTACGCTTGGTAGAACGTCCTCAAGTTTGATCAGCTCCCTTTCGCGAACGTGCGCATGTTGATCGCACGCGTCGCTTGCTCGAAGTCACCTCAGTAAGGATCGAGAAGAGAACATGCACAAAGTCGTCATCATCGGTTCGGGCCCTGCCGGTCACACTGCAGCCGTCTACGCAGCCCGAGCCAACTTGAAGCCCGTGATGATCGAAGGTGTCGTTCGCGGCGGTGTCGCTGGCGGACAGTTGATGATCACGACTGAGGTCGAGAACTATCCGGGATTCCCCGAAGGGGTCAAAGGCCCCGAGCTGATGGAGCTGTTCAAGAAGCAGTCGGAGCGCTTCGGCACGGAGATCATCAGCGCTGACGTGGAGAAGGTGGAGCTCGGCAAGCGCCCCTTCCGTCTGCACACCGACGGCTCCGTGATCGAAGCCCAGACGATCATCATTGCTACGGGCGCACAGGCTCGCTGGTTGGACCTGCCGAGTGAGCAACAGCTCCAAAATCGAGGCGTGAGCGCGTGCGCCACCTGCGATGGGTATTTCTTCCGGAACCAGAACGTCGGCGTGGTCGGCGGTGGCGACACCGCGATGGAGGAGGCGAACTACCTCTCGGGCCTGTGTGCGAGCGTGACCGTGATCCACCGTCGCCACGAGCTGCGCGCTTCCAAGATCATGGCCGATCGCGCGCTGAAGAACCCCAAGATCAAGTTCGTGTGGGACTCGGCGGTGACCGAGGTCCACGACGTGTCTGCGGGCAAGGTGACTGGCGTCACGCTGCAGAACCTCAAGAACAACGAGAAGAGCTTCCTGCCGCTCGATGGCCTGTTCGTGGCGATCGGTCACAAGCCGAACACCGACCTGTTCGCGGGCCAGCTCGAGTTGGACGAGAACGGGTACATCAAGACGAAGCCCGGCACGACGCAGACCACGATCCCGGGCGTGTTCGCTGCGGGCGACGTGCAAGATCACGTGTACCGTCAGGCGATCACTGCAGCGGGCACCGGCTGCATGGCAGCGATCGAGGCCGAGCGCTTCCTCGCGGGCCACGAGTGATCCTGTGCGGGCTCACCCTGACCATGCGGGTGAGCCCGTGCAGTTACCTAGGAGCGTGGGCCAGAGCCTGATACCGTGATCACTCCGGGGCGCAGCGCGCACCGGAAGCGATCCACGATGGAAGACGTCCAGGCGGCGCTGGCCACCATTCACCTGTTTCGCGGACTCACGCCGCGCGGGCTCGAGCGCATCGCGGCCATCGCCGTGGAGGAGTCACACGCGCAGGGCACGTTGGTGTTCCGCGAAGGCGACGCGGGCCAGAAGCTCTACTTGATCCGCGAGGGCAAGGTTCGCATCTCGCGCAATCTAGCTGGCATGGGTGAAGAAGCGCTGGCCGTGCTCGGGCCGGGTGAGGCATTCGGCGAGATGTCGCTGATCGACGACACGCCGCGCAGCGCCGATGCCCACGTCCACGAGCGCTGTCGGCTGCTCGTCATCACGCGCGAGGCGTTCGAGGATCTGCTCTTCATCCACAAGGACCTGGCCTACGAGATCCTGTGGAACTTCGTAAAGATCCTGTCGCATCGACTGCGCGAAACAAACGATAAGATGGCGTTCCTCTCTGTCACCGGCCGCTTCTAGTCCACAGTAGGTACCCCCGCGCGGAGGACGTTGTGAGCGACTCTGGCTAGCGGTATGTCTGAGCATGCGCGCAACCCAGGCTGGAACGGTGATGGAGATGACCCGAGTGACTCCCCCGCAGCTGCCGAGCCCGAGCTCCACACGCAGGCGGCTCGCGAGCACGTGTCTCGCGATCGCGCTCGCCGCATGCAGCGCCGAGAAACCCCGCAGCGGAGCGCGCGGCGTGGGGACGGCGGGTGATGCCGAAGCGGGCTCGAGCGCGAGCTCTGCAGCGGGGAGCGGCGGGGGCGCGACCAGCTCGAGCTCCAATTCCAGCTCCGGCGAAGGCGGCTCCGCAGGTGGACCGCTGATCGTCGGCCAGAAACCGATGGCCGGCGCAGGGGGCGCAGCGGGCTCCGCGTCGACCCCGCGCGACGAGTCGTGCGTGACGACGAAACAAGAGGCCGAGCGCTTGCCGGTCGACATGTACATCATGCTCGATCGCTCGGGCTCGATGCTCGCGACCACCGGCGCGGGCCCAACGAAGTGGGATGCCACGCGCAACGCGCTCGAGAGCTTCATCTCCGACCCACGCTCCGAGGATCTCGGAGTGGGGCTGCAGTACTTTCCGATCGGCAAGACGGGCGTGCCCGTCTCCTGTCAGGCGGATACCGACTGCGGCGCGAGCAACGGCCCCTGCGTGAACCGCGTCTGCAGGCCGCCGCGCATCGGGGCCTCGATCCCCGTGACGTTTTGCCTGAGCGATGCCGATTGCCCGCTGCGGTCGCCGGGCTGCGCGCCCGCAGGCACGTGCGCCTCGGACGACTCGCTCGTGTGCTTCTCGCTCGGAGCCAATGGCTGCGGCACCGGAGACGCTTGCGCTCCGCTGAAGGGCGAGTGCTACGGCTACGCCTCGTGCGACGCCGCGGTCTACGCGCAGCCCGAGGTGCAGATCGGCACCTTACCGGGCGCAGCCAGCGGGCTCGTCGACTCGCTGCGGAAGGCGACGCCGCTCGGGCTCACGCCCACCTATGCCGCTCTCAGCGGCGCGCTCGAGCAGGCGCGACAGCGAGCTCAGGCCGAGCCCACGCACCGCGTGATCGCAGTGCTCGCGACGGACGGCCTGCCGGGCGGCTGTGAGATGGACACGCCCCTGAACGTGCAGACCCTGGCCCGCCAGGGCCTGGCGGGCACCCCGAGCGTGACGACGTACGTGATCGGCGTGTTCGGTCCGGACGAGGCCGAGGCCAGCCAGAACTTGAACGCCTGGGCCGCCGCCGGCGGCACCGGCACCGCGTTCATCGTCGACCCCACGAAGGACGTGGGCGCACAGTTCCTGGAGGCGCTGGAAAAAATCCGGAGCGGCGCCATCGCCTGCGAGTACAAGATTCCGCCATCTCCAACTGGCAGCACGTTGGACCTCAACATGGTCAACGTGGCGCTCGTGGAGACCAGCCGCACCCGCGACTTCCGCTACGTCACGGAGGCCGGCCGCTGCGACCTGGCAGAGCTCGGCTGGTATTACGACGTGAACCCAAGTAGCGGGAAACCCACGAAAATCGTCGCTTGCCCGAAGGCTTGCGACACCTTGAAGTCGACCCAAAACGGACGCGTGGAGGTCCGACTGGGCTGCGTGACGATGGGTCCGGACTGACGCGCTGACTAGTCACAGCGGCGGTCGCGGGACCGGCTCCGCAAGCTCCGCGGCTCCCGACCTCCGGCCTACCTGAACTGCCACGATTTTTGCTCGGTTGGACGTCGTTGTGCAGGTATCACGCACAAAGAAGGGCTGAGTTGTGCTAGCAAGTCGTACCGGCGGACGCGGCCGAGTTGCTTTGCGAGCAGATGGAATGACCTGCACGAGCAAATCCGCGTACCGAGCTGGAGTTAGCGCTCGGATGTGAGATGGAGGGCGACATGATTGGAAGGCGTGGTGTGAAGTACGCGGCGTGCATGATCGCGTTGGCGATGGGAGCCTGTTCGTCTTCGCCCAGCGGCTCGGGCGTCACTCGGGGCGGCACAACCAAGCCGGCACCGACCACGAACACTCCAGCTCCTGGCGCCGCAGGCACGCCTGCCGCGACCATCGGCGGTGGTTCAACCACCTCCATGGACTTCGTCATCAAGCCGAGCACGGGGCCTGGCGTCACGGGCGCGGCCGGCACGGGTCTGAAAGACGGGCAGTGCGCGCGTCAGGACATCTCGTTCACGCGCGTCACGCCCACGGTGTGGCTCGTGTTGGACGGCTCGGGCAGTATGTTGGAGCCGCTCGCCGATCGCACGCGCTGGGAAGCGCTGCGTGAAGCGCTCATGGATCCCATGGGCGGCGTCGTGAAGCAGCTCGAGGCAGACGTGCATTGGGGCCTCGTCGTGTACGACGGGCCGGTGCCCGGCGGCGGCATGCAGGGTATTCTTCCGGACGGCGGCGTCGTGATGTTTACTGCGCCCCCCGCGACGAGCTGCCCACGCGTCGTATCGGTGGAGCCGAAGGCCAACAACTACAACGACCTCAACACGGCGATCACGCCGTTGCCGCTCGGCGGCTCGACGCCCACGGACAAGGCGATCGAAGCGGTCATCTCGCACCTGCCCGACATGGGCAACACGCAGGTGCTCGACGGCAAGTCGAACCCCACGATCGTCGTGCTCGCGACGGACGGTGCGCCGAATGACTTCTGCACCGAGGTGGGCTTTCTGCAGCCGCCGATCGACTCGCGGCCCAAGGTCATCTCCGCGGTCTCGACGCTCGCGAAAGCCGAGATCAAGACGTACGTGATCTCGCTCGCGGGTGGGGATCAGATGCTCACTCAGCACCTGACCGAGGTCGCGGCCGCAGGCAAGACGGGCAAGCCGCCGTTCATCCCGATGAACAAGGAAGAGCTGGTGCAAACCTTCCGCGAGATCATCGGACCAGGTGCGGCGTGCGACGTCGTGCTGAACGGCAAGGTCAAAGAGGGCAGCGAGTGTAAGGGCAAGATCCTGATCAACGGCAAGGAGTTGCCCTGCAACGATCCGAACGGCTGGAGGATGAAAGACTCCAGCACCGTGTCGATCCAAGGCACGGCCTGCGAGCAGTATAAGGCCGACAAGCAGTCGTTCCTGCAGGCGGACTTCCCCTGCGACATCGTCTCGCTGAACTGAGCGATTCACGTCAGCTTCGTGAACATCCCGGCCGCGGTAGCCTGGCGAATCCCCCGCCTGGTAACCGCGGCCGATTTGCGCTAACCACTGCCTTCGGCCCACGCGCCGCGTTCGCCGAGGAAAGCTGGAATACGCAGATGCAGATCGCTGACGACATGGCCGTGCTCATCCACTACAAGGTCGCGAATGCCGACGGCGAGGTGTTGGACACCTCCGAGGGAGACGAGCCGCTCGCGTACATCCATGGCCAGGGCGACATCGTTCCCGGGCTCGAGCAAGCGCTGCTCGGCAAGAGCGTGGGCGACAAAGTGCAGGTGACTGTCTCGCCCGAGCTCGGCTACGGCGTGCGCGAGGAAGGCAAAGTGCAGACCGTGCCGCGCGATGCGTTCGAGTCCGACGCGCAGATCGAGCCAGGCATGCGCTTCCAGGCCGAGAGCGAAGATGGCGACGTGATCGTCACCGTGACGAACGTCAGCAACGACGAGGTCACCATCGACGCGAATCATCCGCTCGCGGGCCAGACCTTGAGCTTCGACGTCGAGGTCGTGTCGGTTCGCCCCTGCACGGATGAAGAGCTCGCGCACGGCCACATCCACGGGCCGGGCGGTCACCACCACTGATCGCTCACTGAGCTCTACAAAAGCATCAGCCGCTCGAGCCTGAGCTCAAGCGGCTGATGATTGGTGAGTGCGAGATGCCGGCCGAGCTTCAGCTACGGCCGCGCAGGAACTCGCTGCGGAACGAGGCCGCCGTCGTGCCCGTCCAGCGCCGGAACGCGCGATGGAACGCCGGGCCGGTCGTGAAGCCGAGCAGATAGCCGACCTCGCGGATCGAGAGCTGCGGATCGCGCAGACAGCGCAGCGCGATCTCGCGACGAACGTCGTCCAGGATGGCGCGGTAGCTCGAGCTCTGCGCGACGAGGCGACGGTGCAACGTGCGCGAGCTCATGCCGAGACGGCGCGCGAGGCTGTCCGCCGTGAGCTTGCCGCTCGTGAGATCCTGGCGGACGATCTCGCGCACGCGCTCCGGGAGGCTCGTGCTGCGACCGAGCTTCTGCAGGGCGTCCGTGGCGTGACGCTCGAGCACCCGGGCGAGGCCCACGTCTGCGCCGACGAGCGGGGCGTCGAGCACGGAGCGCGGATAGACGAGCGCGTTCTGGGGCTGACCGAAGTGCAGTGGCGAGCGGAAGATCCGCTGATGCACGAGGGTGCTCTTGGGACGCGCGTGGGTGAAGTGCGTTTCGATCGGGGCGAGGGCGGCGAGGCCGGTCATGCGGCGCGCAGCCATGAGGTGCACCGCGAGCACGAACTCCAGGCTGCACTCTGCGACGGGCAGCGAGCCGAAGCCCACGCTCAGCACCGCGCGGTCGTCCATGATCTGGAGGTCTGCCTCGAAGCCATCGTGCAGCAGCGCGTAGTAGCGAATGCTGTGCTCGATGGCGCCGCGCAACGTGGACTGAGCGCGCGCGGTATATTCGACGATATCCAGGTGATCGGGCTGCAGATGCTCTGCGGCCAGAAGCCCCAGGTCGCGCTCGCCGCTCTGCGCCAAGGCGCCGCGCAGCATGCGATCGACCAGCGCGTGACTCACACGCAAATCGGGGTTTTCGAGATCAGACCGCGAGAGCCCGACCCCCGCCAGTCCGACGTCCACACGCAGGCCGAGCTCCTGCGCTGCAGCGACGAACGGCGCGAGCAGCTTGACTGAGACTCGTGCGGTGCTCGCGGTGAAGCTTTGACTCTCTTCCAGAAAGTTGGATTCTGGACGCCATTCGGTTGCCATGGAGACACTGTTCATGATGTCTGCCTCGTAGTGCACCGCGCTGTCCGAAACGGCCCATGCTTCTTGCCATTTTCTGGGCGAGACCGTCGATCAATACACGAGTAGTAACTTAGTAACGCTCGTGATTGCGCTGAATGGGCGGCCAACGCTGGTGGTTGTCCGAATCTAGCACATTCGTGTCAGATGCAAGCCGAACTATCCCTACGCTGTCCGCTTCGGCAAATAACTCGTCGGAATAGTTCGAGTTGTGTCTCCCGAGGGGGCTTCGGCTGTCCGCTGCGGGACTGCCCCGCGGTGGGAGCTTGCGGCAGAAAGTCCTGGAGCTCCGCGCATGTAGGCCCGAGCGTAAGCCTCTCGGGAGCACCCGCTCCATCCGTTATACTGCGGGGCTGCGCGGGTGGCGGATTCGGACTCTTCGACTCTCCGCACGCGCCATAGAGCACGCATGTCACAAGCTTCGAGCTCAGCGGCAGCACGGGCGCGGGCCCACTTCCCTGCCCTGCTCGCGAGCACCTGCCTCGCGCTTTATTACGCGCTGAGCATGAGCCGCGACCTGTCGCTCTACGACAGCGGGGAGCTCGCGCTCGCGGCCGAGCAGCTCGGGCTCGGCCACCCGCCCGGCCAGCCGCTCCACACCTTGCTCGGCTTCGTGCTCTCGAAGCTGACCTGGGGAGCGCCGCTCGTCGGCATCAACCTGCTGTCGGCGGCGCCGAGCGCGCTTTGCGTCTTGCCGGCCACGCGCATCGCAAGCGCGCTTTGTGGGCCACGCGTCGCCCACAAAGCGAGGCGCTTCCTGCCGTGGCTCTGCTTGCCGATCGGCCTGCACGAGAGCGTGTGGGAGCCAGCCACGCGCGTGGAGGTCTACGCGCTCGCGACGTTCTGCGGCCTGTGCGCGGTGGCCTCGGCCTTGCCGCTCTTGGCTGCGGAGCGCGCGGAGGACTCCGTGCGCTCCCGCGCCGCCTGGCTCGCTGGCGTGCTCTCGGGCCTTTGTGCCTGCGCGAACCCCGGCATCGCGGTCGCCGTGGGCGTCGCGCTCGCGCCCGGCGTGCTCAGCACCCGCTCTCTGCGACTCGTGCTGCGCGCGGTGGCAGGCGGCCTGCTGGGACTCCTGCCGTACGCGTACCTGGCGTTCGCTGCAGCTCGCAGCGACGAGGTCATGGTCTGGGGTGGCCTCGGCGACAGCGCGAGCGTGCTGCGCTACCTCACGCTCGGTGATTACGCCCACAAGGGGGGGTTGAGCGCATGGTCGATCCTGGAGCACGCGCTCGCGTGGAGCGTTTGGGCGCTCGAGCACTTGCTCGTGCCGGGCTTGATCTACGGGCTCGGGGGCTTCCTGCGCGGCTCTCGCTTCGTGCGCTTCGGCACGCTCGTGTTCTCGATCGTGTTTGGGATGGTGCTGCTCACCATCTCGCGCAACGCCGTATGGGACCTCGAGGTGCCGGACTACAACGGCTACCTGGCGATCACCTACTGGCTCGCCGCTGCGGGCGGCGCCGCGCTCTTCGCCAGCAGTCATGCGCAGCGAAGACCCGTGGCTTCGAGCGTGATCGCGCTGTGTCTGGTCGCGACCATCATCGCCGCGCCTGCGCCGTGGCAACGCACGCGCCACAGCGATCAGCTCGCGCGTCACCTAGCGGAGCAAGTGCTGCGCGAGGCGCCGCAGGGCGCGATCGTGATCAGCTACGCGGACTACTACGCGGGCTCGCTGATGTATCTGCAGGAAGCGGAGCGGCAGCGGCCGGATGTCAGCGTGCTCGCGTACGGGCTGAGCGGCTCGAGCTGGCACTGGCGGCATCTCATGCGCCAGCATCCGGATCTCGCGCCGGTCGATCTCGCGCGACGCGGCGATCGCGCGACGCGCATCCGCGACTGGCTGGCGAAGAACGCCGCGCGTCCCGTGCTCGTGGAGCAGCTGCCCATCGCGCGCGAGCTGGGGATCGAAGCCTGCCCCGGCGGTCTTTACCTGCGCACGGGCGCAGCCTGCAGCGGCGAGCGAACACCGCCCATTGCCGCGCTCTTGCTCGCCAGCGAGCTCGCGATCCTCGACGGCGGCTCTCCGTCCGCGGCAGGTGCGATCGCCCAGATCGGGGAGCAGCTCGGCACGGCCCTGTGGCAACTGGGCGACCTCGCCCAGGCGCACGACGTGCTGCTCGCCGCGGTTCCTCGCGCCCAGTGGCCCGCTCAGCGGGCGGAACCGACGCAGCTGACAGCGGCAGGCCCGGCCAAGCTCCCCCTCGTCGGCTGGCAACGCCAGGCCGCGCTGGGCGACCCGGCGCGCAACCTCTTCCTCGCTGGCGCCCTCGTCGCCGGGAGCGGCCACGAGCCCCTCGCCCGCGCCTACTTGCAAGCCGCAGCCCGCCTGCGCCTCCCAGAAGCGCTGCGCCTGCTCGAGCGCTGACGGAGCGTTACCAGCCTTCGCGGAGGCGGCGTAGGCGGAGGTCGATCAGGTCTTTGCCCACGCCTGCGATGCGCTTCCAGCCTGTCGACTTGGAGTGGCCTGCGCGGCGGGGGCGGCATTCGATCACGACGTTGCGCGCGCGGCGGCCTGCGGACAGGACGCGGATCGGGAACTCGAAGTTGAGGAAAAACGTGTCGGGCTTGAGCTGCTCGGGGTCGAACAGGTCGCGGCGGAACAGGTACGGGCCATCGCTGCGCATCCGCACCCCGTGCACGAGCCAGATCAGGCCACGCACGCCGAGCGAGAGCAGCTTGCGGTGCACACCGTCGTCGCGCGCGGCGTAAGTCGATAGAACGACGTCGACATCGTCGCCGCTGCCGGCTGCGGCACGCAACGTACCGATCGCGCGTGGCTCAATTTGTCCGTCTGCGGGCATGAACGTCACCCAGGGAGCCTCGCACGCGCGCACGCCCGTCTTGAGCGCCGCGCCGATGCCGCGGTTCTGGTCGTGGCGCAGGAACTTGGCGCGCGCCGACGCCAGCACCTGGCGTGCACGCGGCAACGTGTCGTCTCGGCTCCCGTCGTCGACGATTACGAGCTCGGCGTCGGGCTCATGGACGAGGAGCCAGCTGTGCAGCTCACTCAACACGGCCGCGATGTTCTCGGCCTCGTTGTAGGCGAAGACGATGATCGACAGGCCAGGTGGGGAGACGCTCACGGCGGTCGCTCACGCAATACGCGCGCCGGCGAGCCCGCGGCCACGCTGTATGCAGGGATGTCGCGCGACACGACGGACCCCGCGCCCACGCGTGCGCCGCGACCGATGCGCACGCCCGGAAGCACGATCGTGCCCATGCCGAGGTTCACCTCATCTTCGATGAACACGGGTGCCACGTCGACCGGCGATAGAAGTGGGGCCACGGCCCTGCCGAGCTCCTGGTGCTGCGACGTGAGGATCATCACGCCCGGGCCGACGCCAACATGCGCGCCGATCTCGATTCCGCCCGCGCTGTGCATGAAGCACATCTGCCCGATCCAAGTCTCGTCGCCGATGCGCAGCTGGTTCTTGTAGTACCCCTTGAGAATCGTGCGGTGACCCACGTAGACGTTCCGGCCCAGAAACACGTTCTCTGGGTGGAAGATCATCACGTCACGCTCGAGCACGCAGTCCTCTCCGAGCCCGCCCAGCTCCTCGGGGCTGAACTCACCGGTCCCGTGCGTGCGGTTGCGCATGCGCTGAGGATACATCGAGCGGCGCCGCACCATCAAAGCGATGCGAGCCCGCTCACTTGGCGATCAACGCCTCGCGATACCACGCGATGGTGCGTGCGAGACCCACATCCAGATCGACCTTGGCGCTGAACCCGAGCCGCTCCTCGGCCTTCTTCACGTCCGGCACGCGAAGCTCCACGTCCGGATGGTCCCATCGCACGAAACGCAACTCGGAGCTGCTGCCCGCAGCATCGATGATCATGCGCGCCAGGTGATAGATCGTCAGCGTGCTGCGCGGGTTACCGACGTTGAACGCCTCTCCCACGGCACGGGGATCCTCGAGCGCCAGCAGCACGGCCTGCACGATATCGTCGATGTAGCACCAGGCGCGGATCTGATCGCCCTGGTTGTGGATCGTGAGCGGCTCGTTTCTCAGTGCGCGCGACACGAACGCGTGGATCGCGCCCTCGCCCACCTGGCCCGGCCCGTAGATGTTGAAGGGTCGGAGCGAACAGGTCGGTAGTCCGTACTGCACGAAGTAGTTGTGCGCGAGGTGCTCGGTGGCGAGCTTCGATACCGCGTAGGTCCAGCGCGCTTCACCGACCGCGCCGAGGCTCGTCACGTCCGCCTCGCGCACGCGGAACGCGTACGAGCCGAACACCTCGCTGGTCGAGAAATCGATGAAGCGCTTGATCCCGCCGACTTCGCGAGCTGCCTGCAGCGCGTTCATCGTGCCAGTCAGCGACACCTCCATGGTCAGCACTGGATTCTTGTGCACGGTATCGACGCCTGCGATCGACGCCATGTGCACGACGTAATCCACGCCGCGCATGGCCTCGCGCAACGCGGGGGCGTCGCGTACGTCGGCCACGTGGAGCGAGACGTTGGGATGCTTGTCGAGCCCCGCCACGGCCAGGGCATTGCGTCGCAAGTTGTCGAACACGCGTACGCGATTCGAGCCCATGAGCCGGCGCGTCAGCGCCGTCCCGATGAAGCCCGCACCGCCCGTGATCAAAATCGTGGAGTCTTCGATCATGTAGGACGGGGATCATAACTGGACGGCCCGTACGCCCCCAACCGAAAGTGCACCCGCTCGAGTTCGCGCCGCGACCACACTGTAGGCGAATAGAACGCCGCGCGCCGTGCGCTTGTTGGGGCGCGATGAGGACTGGCAGGATGGCGGCGTGCCGATCCTGGCTGCAATCTGGACTGCGATCGCCGTGATTGCGCTGCTCGTCGCGGAGCGGGCGCACAGTCGCCTCGGCGTGTGGGTCGCGAAGCCCGCCGCTTCCCTTGGGTTCGTCGCCTTCGCTTGGCTCGCGGCACACGCGGAAGGCGCGTACACGCAGCTCTTGCTGTGCGCGTTGATCGCCTGCGCGCTCGGTGACGTGCTGCTCATTCCGTCCGGCACGGGTCCGAGCTTCTTGCTCGGGACCGGCGCGTTTGCGGTCGGCCACGCGCTGTACGCGGCCGCGTTCTGGATGCGCGCACCGGTCCTTTGGGTGAACGCGCTGGC
>Ga0190269_10000868_pt1 | contig 15001 bp, 9 predicted proteins | sample Popmic249IS_FD_133749 | JGI IMG/M metagenome (GOLD analysis project Ga0190269, IMG submission 133749) | Populus adjacent soil microbial communities from riparian zone of Blue River, Arizona, USA - 249 IS | ecosystem: Environmental > Terrestrial > Soil > Riparian zone | place: USA: Arizona...
CACATTGCGCCCGAGCGCGACGTGGCCGATCAGCTCCGGTGCGTCGAGATCGGCGATGTCGAACAGCTCTACGTTCTCGTCGGTCATCGAGCACAGGTGTTCGCCGAGCAGCACGGCGCGCCGCACCGTGCCATGCACGGTCGCTGCGCCGCGCCCCGTGAGCGAGTCGCGCGACAGCTCGATGAGCTGCACCCCGCGCCTCGGCGTGTAGCCGCACGAGCCCCCCGACTCGCTCTCCCACGGGCTGTACGCCGTGAACGGCACCATGATGAGGCCCTGCTCGTCCGAGATCGAAAACGCCTGGTGCAGCTTGTTTTGGTCATACTCGGCAAACGCACCTTCGGATCCGCCGAAGCGCACGCGCTCGAGCATCTTCGGCGCGCTCAGGTCGCTCACGTCGAACAGCGACACGTGCAGCGAGCCCTCCGCATTGCCCTGCTCGAAGCCGATACCGATCAAGCGGTCGCCGCGCGGCTCCATGTGCTCGACCCAACCGGGGATCTCGAGCTCGCCGACCTGCCGCGGGTCGGCCGGGTCGCTGAGGTCCAGCGTGAACAACGGGTCCGTCCGCTCGAACGTGATCGCGTACGCACGCGCGCCATCGAAGCGCACCGAGCGCAGCTCTTCCGGTCGCGGCAGCACCATCTCCACTCGGCCCAGTGGGGTCAGCTCGTCCGAAGAGTGGATCCGGAACGTCTCGACGACCGGCGGCGCATCGCTCCACGGATACTGGCTCACGACGCGCAGCACGCCGTCGTGCTCGTCCATCTGCCAGCGACTGTCGATACGACCCTCCACCGTGATCAGCGCGCCCGGCCGCATCTCGCCCGTGCCTGCGGCGATGTCGACGACCTGGATGTCGGAGGTCGCATCGTCGCCGCTCGCGCCCGCCACGTAGATGCGGTCGGTGGTTACGGCGATGCTGCGCGCCCGCGATCCGAAGTCGCCCGGCGTGTCATCGAACGCCAATTCTTGGACCCTGGCCGGCGCGAGCGGATTGCTCACGTCGAAAGAAGCCACGAGCGCGCGCGGAGGGCCGCAGCGCGTGCAAGCGCCCTGTACTGTGCGCGTGCAGTCGAAGCACGGCGAGCTGGCATGGGTCACGACGTACAGCGTGTTACCGAGCAGCCGCGAGCTGACGATGCGGCCAGCCAGCGAATGCACAGCCGCCTCGACGATGTTGCCTGGATCGCGCGCGTCCAGCACCAGCACCCGCGCTTGCTCCCGGTTGAACGTTTGATCACCGATCTCGACCCACTCGATGGGATCTTCGATCAGCGCCGTCACCACGCCGTCTTCGACGTACATCTCGCGTGGCCAGCCCGACATGCGCATGCCGCCGAGCAGGCGCGGCTGCTCGGGCCTCGCGGTGTCGACGATCGCCAAGCCGAACACCTGCGACAGCGCATACAGCCTGTCGCCGCGGACCTGGATGACGTCGGCCTCGCGGATCGCTTCGAGCGGCGTGCGCGGCCCTTCGGCGTCGCCATCGCCATCGCCGTCGCCATCGCCGTCACCATCACCGTCGCCGCCGTATCCGGGCGGCGGCGCGTCGGACTCGAACGCGGGCGGCTCCGATCCCGGGCCCAGCTGGCTCGCGCTGGATGAGCCGCAGCCCATGAGGCCGAGCAGCAGGAACATGGATGCCGAGGTGACCTTGGCACGGGCGGGCGCGACGCAATGACGAGGCGTAAGCATGCCAGCAGCATGCGAGGCGAGCGCTGCGCGCGGAAGGCGATCGCGCCCAGACCCGTATACGGGCTTTGTATACAAAGCCCGGTTAGCGATGGCGTTTCCGCGCGGCTCCGGAGACCAAACCGGCTGGTTCCAGAATACGTCGCAGTTCAGCGCTTTCGGAGCGCGTAGACGGTCTCGTGCAGCGCCGTCATCCCGCGCGCCCGAAAGCGCGGCTCCTGCTCGAGGATGTCGTTGCGCTCGAGCAGCTGGACCTCGAGGTGTGGCTCATACAGCGCGCGGACCTCGGCCTCCGGCACGGAGAAAGGTGGCCCGCCGACGCTCGGCGCGTATTCGAAGCCGATCAACAGGCCTTGCGTATCGCCGCCCATGAGCGCGACGGTCCGCGCTGCGTAGCGAACCCGCATCTCCGGCGGGAGCGCGACCAACGCGGCGCGATCGTACAGCGCGCCGATCGGCCGGCCGCCGTGTGCGGCCGCGTGTGCAGGCTCGAGGGCGAAGAAGTCGCCGCACAAGATCTCGATCGCGCCCGCGACGAAGCGCTTGAATGGGCCGAGCGCCGACTCCACGGCGCCGAGGCCTTGCTCCTCGAAGAACGCACGCACCGCGAGCTCGCTGAGCTCGACGCCCAGCACCTCATGGCCACGCTCGGCAAGCCACACGAGATCGAGCGCCTTGCCGCACAGCGGGACGAGCACGCGCGCGCCGCTCGGCAGCACGCTCGCGTGCCGCACGAGGGACGCATGCGCGTGACCCAGGTGGAACCCGTGCTCTTGCTTCGCCCAACAGTCGTGCCAGAAGCTCGCTTCCATGGTGATGCGGCCACTCTAGCTCAATCGACGTGAGACGAGCGTGGCAAGAACAAGCGATGAGCCAAGGAGCGAGCGCTGCGCCGACAACGGGTAGCGACCGAGTGGCGTGCCGTCGACGGTAACCTGATCGTCGAGCAAGTGCTGGGCCGACGGTGCAACCGGGAAGTCGTAGAAGTACGTGTTGGATCAGGAAAGGGCCGTCAGCTTCGCGGCCTGCCGCGTGAGTGGAGCGGGCTCGCTCGTCGAGAAGCGATACACCCGGGTGATCCGACCACCGCAGTCGCACTGGTGATGGAGCTCGAGCAGGCGTGTGCACGGGAGATGTCCCAAAAGACGGCTAGGCCTAGGAGCATGCATCCGAGCATGAGCGGCGGCGATGTCCCGAGCATTGCGTCTTCCCTGAGCGGCGAGCCTACGTCGACGCGGCGTGAAATCGAGCCGGACGAGCCACCCTCATTGGCGGACGAGTCACAAGCGGGCGGCCGGGTCGTCCATGGTTCGATGGCTGGTCGCTCGCTCCTTGGGTATTGGCGCGCGTGGTGCGCGTGCTGGGTCGCCCTCGCGGCGTGCTCAACGCAAGCGCCGCATGAGGGCGAGGGTCACGTTCCCGGGAGCGCAGGCCAGGGCGCAACCGCGGCTTCGGGCGTCGCGAGCGCGGAAGCGCCGAGCGCCGGTGCAGGCGGCACGGCGCCTCGAGGCGAGCCAGCCTACCGGGTCGATCTACACGCCGCCGACACCACGCTGTGCCCGGGTCAGTGCACGACGTTGACGGCCGACGTCTCGAGCGGCACGCCACCGTACACGTTCGCTTGGAATCATTCCGACATGGAGGGCGCCGGCCCGTTCGAGATCTGTCCATCTCGAACGACGTCGTTCGAGGTCGTCGCGACCGACGCGTTCTCGACGCTCGAAGAGTTCGGCGGCGAGGATCGACGGGCGATGGACGCGCTCGAGCTCATCGTCGCGGATGACTGCGAGCCGCCCGACAGCGACGGTGAGCCTCCGATCGACGTCGAGCCAGGCCAGCCGATCTGCGAGCTGCGCATCGCGAGCACCAGCACCAGCTCGTTCAACCCGGGCTATGCGTGGGGTGCGCTCAGCAACATGAACGTCGACGCGCAGGGCAACCTGTACTTCGCAGCTACGATCGGCGGCGCGGTGCGGATCGGTGACATGTCCGTGGAGGGCACGCGCGACGGAGCGAGCGGCTTGGTCGTGAAGCTGAGCCCGCGCTGCGAGCCGATCTGGCTCAAGCCGCTGCACCCCGTGAGCGGCTCGCTGTGGCTGAGGGCGCTCGCGGTCAGCGCGAGCGGCGAAGATATCTACGTCACGGGCGGCGTCGAGGGCGCGGTGTCGTTCGCCGGCAAGACCATCGACGTCGGGGGCAACGACTCGGGCCTCTTGTTCAGGCTCGACGGCCAAGGCGAGGTGATGTGGGTCGAGGGCGCGACCGGCTCGGCGAGCAGCCGGATCAACGACGTCGCGCTCGCAGACAATGGCGACACGATCGTCACCGGCTTCACGCTCGACGGCGGCAGCTTCGCCGGGCTGAGCCTCGGTACGGGCAGCATGACGTCGACCGCGTTCGTAGCGCGCGTTCAAGCGAACGGCGCCGGGACGTTCTTGCGCACCATGCCGAACAGCGTGGAGGACCTTTCGGTGCTTCCGCTGCCAAGCGGCTCCTTCGCGGTGATGGGGTCCGGCCAACCCAGCGGGCCGCAAGAGCTCGCGGGCGGGCTGATCGAAGGCGCCGACGCGAGCTGGAACGTGTTCGTCGCCGTGCTCGATGCCGGCGGCGACTTCGTCTGGGGCAAGGCCGTGCGCCGCGGGCCGGAGTACGGCTGGACGTCGTTCGTGTCGACCACGATGGCGCTCGATCGCGCCGGCAACCTCTTGATCGACGAGAGCCACTACGAGCTGGACGCCGCTGGCACGTACATCTCGACGGCGCCCGAGCTGATCGCGATCGACGTGGCCGGGACCGAGCTGAGGGCACAGGCACGCCCCTATGTGCGCACGAGCGGCAATCACTGGACGGGTGGGCTCGCGGTCGATAGCGCCAATAGCATCGTCGTGGCCGACGAGGTGCTGGACGGCACCGTGACCGAAGACGGCGAGGTGCTCGCGACGGCCGGCTTCAACGACGTCATGCTGACCAAGCGGACCGAGCAGGGTGAGGTGCTCTGGCGGTGGCAGTCGAGCGGGGCCGATCAGGATTACTGCTGGGGCGTCGCGACCGACGCGCAAGATGCGGTTTGGGTCGGCTCGGGATCGTTCGACCCGGAAGGGTCGAGCTCGGAGCTGGTGATCACCCGGCTGGCGCCGTAGTGGGTTCGTCGTGAAGCGCTCTCGCGCTAGCGTAAGAACGACGTTGCGTCGACGGTGGACTGCACGAGGTCGTGCTTGTGCGCGTTCTCCCGCAAGCCGCTGACCGTGACCATGGTGAGGAACAACGCCTTGCGCGTGCGCGTCGCCGCCGCGAACGCGCTCACCTTGGTCGCGAGCTCGCGTGCGTAGCTCTTGTCGATCGCATACTCGGTCTCCGAAAACTTCATCTCGCACAGGTTGATGCAGCCGTCCTTGCGGTCGATGACGAGATCGATCTGCGCGCCCGGCTCGTCGTCGCCAGCGCGAAACCACGACGCCTCCGTGGTCTCGACGGCCTCGATACCGATCGCTCGCTTGAGCTCGGTGATGTGCTTCAGGCACACGGACTCGAACGCGTAGCCGCTCCAAGCGCGCCACGACGGCGAGCCGCGCTTGGTCAGCCACACGTTCGGTCCGCTCGACGCGGCGCGCTCCATCCAGCGCAGGTAGAACAGCGAGTACTCGTCGGTCAGGCGATACAGCGAATCCTTCACTTGCCGGCCGTGCGGAGAGACGCGCGCGATGAAGCCGGACGCCTCGAGCTCCTCGAGCGTCGCTGATGCGCCGCCGCCCGAGCGCAAGCCGCTCTTGTCGAGCAGCGCCGCGCGATTGATCCCGGAGCGTTGCTTGGCCAGCGCGCGGACCACCGCTTCGTGGCGCTCCGGATGCTCGAAGAGCGATGCGTACACTAGCTTGAACTCATCACGCAGCGGCGCGTCGGGCGCGAAGCACAACCGATTGATGCTCTCGGCCGCTGAGCGACCCGGCTGCACTTGGCGGAGGTAGTGCGGTACGCCGCCCAGCGCGAGGTACAGCTCGAACACTTGATACGGGCTGAGCTTCACCCGCCGTGACTCCAGGTACGCGCGCGCCTCCGCGAGCCGGAACGGCTCGAGGCGGATCGCTTCGGTCACGCGGTTGTGCAGGCCGCCGCGCGCGTGCAGCAGCGTACGCGTCATCCACGAAGCCGCCGACCCGCACACTACGACCAAGAGCTCGGGCCGCGACGAGGCCCACGCGTTCCAGAAGTGCTCGAAGGCACGCAAAAAGCCCGACTTCCTCGAAGCGAGCCACGGCAGCTCGTCGATGAACACGACGCGCTTTTCGCGTTGCGCGGCAAGCCCGGCGAGATGGCGCTTCAATTGCTCGAAGGCCTCGGACCAGCTCGCCGGCATACCCGCGTCGCGATGCGCGCTCCCCGGCGCCGAGCGCAGAGCGCGCCCGAAATTCGCCAGCTGCTCGGACAGCGGCGCGTCGTACGCGCCGGTCAGCTCGAACGCGATCTTCGATCCGAAGAAGCTGCGAACGAGGTACGTCTTGCCGACGCGCCGCCGGCCGTAGACGACGACCAGCTCCGGCTCACGCGAGCCGAGCGCGCGCCGCAGTCGCTCCTGCTCGGCGGCCCGGCCCACGATCTCGTTTTTATATTTCGCCAAAAGTGCCTCCGGGCACCGGGATTTGGCGACCTTTAGAATCTATATCCCGCCAAAACAAGATTCTGGTGAGCGCTTTGGCGGAATATAAAAGTAGCCTGCCGCCGCCGCGAGCCCGTCAAAGCCGCGTAGTATGCGCGCGATGACGAGCTTGCAGGCGCGTGCGCTGATCATCGGCCTCGACGGAGCCGACCTCTCGGTGATCCAAGAGCTCGGCGCCGCGCGCCTGCCGAACCTATTTTCCGCCATGGAACGCGGCGTGTTCGCGGCGCAGCAGAGCGTGATGCCGCCCGCGACGCTGCCGAACTGGGCGACGTTCTTGACCGGCGTCGACCCCGGCGTGCACGGCGTGTTCGACTTCACCACGCGCCACGGCTATGGCGTGCGCTTCACGGCCGGGCGCATCCGGCAGGCGCCGACGTTCTTCCGCGCGCTCGACCGCATCGCGCTCAAGACTGCGTGCCTGTTCTTTCCCGGCACGTATCCGCCCGAGCCGCTCGAGCACGGCGTGTTTGCGAGCGGGTGGGACGCGCCGGTCGCGTTCTCGGCCGACGCGAGCTTCATGTGGCCGCGCAGCCTGCACGGCGAGCTGGTCGCGCGCTTCGGCGCGCAGCTGTTCGACGACGTCGATGAGTTCCACGCCGACGCGGCGGGCTTTCACGATGAGCTCGGCGACGCGCTGGTGCGGCGTATCGAGCGGCGCACCGAGCTCGGGCTCTACCTCTTGTCCAAGCAGCGCTGGGACGTGTTCGCGTTGTACTTCGGCGAGACCGACACCGCCTCGCACCACCTCTGGTCGCTGTGGGACGAGCGCTCGCCGCGCCACCCACGCGCCGCGAGCGAGCGCGCCAAGACCGGCCTGCCGCGCGTGTACGAGGCCGCGGATCGCGCGCTCGGCACGCTGCTCGAGGCCGCGGGCGGCGAGCAGGTGGAGCTCACGATCGTGAGCGATCACGGCTCGGGCGGGTCATCGGACAAGGTGCTGTACCTGAACCGGGTGCTCGAAGCCGCAGGCTTTCTACGCACCCACGGCACGGCCCGCGCCGCCTCGTTCGGCAAGCTCAAGGGCCTCGCGCTGCGCATGCTGCCACCGGCTGCACGCGAGCAGGCGTTTCGCCTGGCGGGCGCCGTGCTGCCGAGCTGGCTCGAGTCGCGCGTGCGCTACGCCGCGATCGACTTCTCGCGCACGATCGCCTTTAGTGACGAGCTGAACTACCTGCCCGCGATCCACTGGAACGTGCGCGGGCGCGATCCACAGGGTCAGCTGGCCGCGCGCGACATCCCGAAGGCTCGGCGCGATCTCGAGGCCGCGCTGTTCGCGCTGCGCGACCCGTGGACCGGCGCGCGCGTGATCAAGGCCGTGCATGCGCGCGAGGAGATCTTCGCCGGGCCGTTCGTGTCGCGCGCGCCGGATCTGTTACTCGAGCTCGAGCTGGATCTCCACCAGGGCTGCGCGTACAGCTACAACCTCATGCCCTCGGCCGAGGCGCAGCCCGGCGAGACGTTCCGCAGGCTCGAGCCGCGCGAGCACCTCGGGCGAAAGGGGCGCAGCCTGGCCGGGAGCCATCGCTCTCTGGGCCTCTATGTGGCCGCTGGGCCGCTCGTCTTGCCCGTGGGTCGGCTGGATCCCGACATTCCTGTCCACATCGCTGACGCTAGCGCGACCGCGCTGGCCCGAATCGGTCAGAGCCCCATGCGGCACGCGACCAGTAGCATCTTGCCCGTGTTGCACGAGATCGATCAGCTCTCCGAGCGCGCCCAACCACAGCCGCAAGCTGATAGGCTGCCGCGCGACGCCGCCGCGGCTCCGGGGGGAGCGCTCGGAGGCGCTCTGAACGGCGAGCTGACTGGAGAACGCCGCGTCGCCGAGCGGCTGCGCAACCTGGGCTACATCGAGTGAACGGACCTATCCTGCACGTCGCCGCGCTGCCCTTTCCCTCGCCGCAGGGCACGCAGGCCGCGATCGCGAGCATGCTCGAGGTGCTCTCGTCCGCGGGCCACGACGTGCACCTCCTGTGTTACGCGCACGCGGGCTCCGATCAGAGCTTCTCGTTCCCGCTGCACCGCGCGAGCGACCTCGCGCGCTTTCGCTCGCTGCGCTCCGGCGTGAGCCCGCGCAAGCTGATCGCCGACGCCGAGCTGGCAGCCGCGCTCCGGAAGTGCCTTGCGCGCGTGAAACCCAAGGTCGTCGTAGCGCACCACGTCGAGGCCGCGATGGTGACCTCGCGCTGCGCGAGGCGCGTGTTCTTCGCGCATACCGGCCTCGCCGGCGAGCTGCCGATGTACGCGAGCTACGACGGCGAGCCACCGCCCAAGCCTGCGCGCTCGCTCATGAGCCGCGCGGGCGCGCTGCTCGATGCCACGCTGGTCAAGCGCGCGCACGCGGTCGGTGCCGTCAGCCCGGTGCTTACGCGCCAGCTGCACGAGTTGGTGCCGAGCGCGCGCGAGCGGGTGCGCTGCGTGCTGCCGCCTTGGCAGAGCGGAGAGCGTTTGTCGCCGATCGATCGCTTCGCCGTCGAGCGCGCGCGGCTCGCGCTCGGCATCCCGCCGGACTCCTATGTGTGGCTGTACACCGGCAACCTCGACGCGTATCAGGGCTGGATCGAGCTGATCCGGGCGCTCGCGATCGCACAGGCGCTCGTGCCGCACTTGGTCCTCTTGGTCGCGACCGCGAGCGATCCCAAGCCCCTGCTCACCGAGGCGGAGCGAGCCGGCGTGCGCGGCCGCGTGCTGGTACGGCCCCTGCTCGGCGAGACGGAGCGCGCGCTCGTCCACACCGCCGCGGACGCGGTCGCGGTGCCGCGCATGGTCTCGGGCGGGCTGCCGATCAAGTTGCTCGACGCCATGGCGCGCGGCGTGCCGTGCATCGTTACGCCCTCCGCGTGCGCCGGCTTGCCCGTCGAAGAGTGCGTCGTCGTGGCCAAGCGCGACGACGGCGAAGCGATGGCCGCGGCGCTGCTCGCGTTAATGGAGAACCCGGAGTGGCGCGGCACGCTGATCCGCGACAGCGCCGAATACGTGCGCGCGCACCACAGCCCTGCAGCTTTTTTGCGGGCATTCGAGGGGCTGATGGAGCTGGCCGTCTCGTGAGGCGGCGCGAGAGCGGGCGTCCCGAAAGCAAATTCTCCACAAATTTCGCGTACACACATCGCCTTACTAACATCGTGCGCCGGTTCGCCGATGTTCGAAGACCACGCCGAAGAACCCACCTCGCTGCTGCCGCTGGCAACCTCCAAGGCGGCACGCTCCCCGCAGGCCCCGGCGAACGTGCCCCTGCCCGTGCCCGTGCACGTACGGGTACACGATCCCGTCCTCGCCCTGCACTCGCTCCTCGTCGGCGAAGGCAAGAAGCTCCGCGAGCTGCCCGCGCTCCCGGACCTCCTCGCCGGCGCGATCGCGTTGGCCGGAGGCAAACGCGGACGTGTGATCCTGCCGCTGCCGAGCGCTCCGATCGAGCTCGCCCTCGTACGCCGCGGCGATCAGCTGCTCGTCGACTGCTACACGACCGAGGACGCGCCCGAGGTCTTGGTGCGCGAGCATGCCGTCTCGCTCCGCGCGCTGCTCGACGCGTGCGCCGAAGCCAGCCTCGCTCTGGGCGAGCAACAAGGTGACACCGCCAGCGGGCGCGCCCTGCGGAGCCTCGGCGATCGCGTCGCCGAGGTGCGCGTGCTGCCCGATCCCAGCTTGCACGCGGCCGCGGTCCGCTGCAGCGGCGGCAGCATGGGCCACCCCGGCAAGAACGCGCAGCTCGCGTTCGGCTTCAGCGCCGAGATCGCCCAGGCGCTCGACGGCAGCCTCGAGCCACACGCCTTTGCCGACGTGCACGCGCTCTTGTTCCGCGGCTCGCTGTGGGCGTTCCACGGCGAGCGACGCGTGCTGCTGATGCAGGACGAGCCGGTAATGCTCGCGGCGCAGCGCATGGTCAGCGCGGTCCGATCGCTGCTCGAGGCGTACCAAGCCGAGCGCAACATGCACGTGCGGCTGCGCACCGGTAGCTTCGCGGTCGCGATCCGGCGCGAGCGCGGCGGCAAGGCGGCGCTCACCCTGGGCGGCGTGCGCGGCGGGGCGAGCAGCGTGACCTGGCCCGCGCTCGAGGTGGCCGAGGCCGCGCTACCGATCCTGCGCTTGGTCTCGGACCTGATCCGCAAGCTGATCGCGGTCGATCGCCGGCAGAGCCACAACCTGCGCGTGGCCGCGCTGCGCAGCGAGGTCCGGCGGCTCCGGCGCGTGTTGCGCAGCCGCGGCCGCGTCGACGGCTTCGAGAACCTCGACCCGGAGCGCCTGCGCGCCTCGGCGCCCGAGCTGCGCGAGAGCAGCCCGGCGGGCACGGCGATCGCGCGCGAGCCGAGCACGCTGCGCTACACCGAGCGCTGGAGCGCCGAGATCGATGGCCTCGACGCGAGCGCGGTGTACCTGTGCGGCGATCGGCTGGTCGTCGCGGCGCAGAAGCTGACCCTCGCGCTCTCGCGCATCGATGGCCAGGTGCTGTGGTCGCAACCGAGCGCCGGCGCGAGCACGCTGATGGCCGGCCGCACCCTCGTGCGCGTCATGGCCGACGGCCAAGTCGAGCTGCACGAGATCGATACCGGCGCATGCATCGGGCGGGCGCAGATCACGCGCCGAACCGGCTCGGGCGCGCTGGGCTTGTATGCGGGCGGCGGTGACGTACCGCCGATGGCGATCCTGGCCGAGGGCCAGGCCAGCGTGGTCGCGATCGACGTGCGCACGGGCCAGCCGCGCTGGCGGCGCAAGCTGCGCGGCGACTCGGGCGTCTCGCTCGTCCGCTCCGGCCGCGTGCTGGTGATGACCGCCGGCGGCGGCGCGATCGACGCGGTCGATATCGCGAGCGGCGAGGTCGTGTGGAGGTTCAGCGAGCCCGTGCGCTTCGGGCTCAAGCCCGCGATCTGCGGTGAGACGGTCGTGGCGCTCGGAGGCGAGCCTGGCGGGGGCCACGGCGCCGCCTATGGCATCGACCTGTACAGCGGCAAGCGGATGTTCGCGCGCGAGCTGCCGGCGGCGCCCAGCGCCGAGCCGCTCGACGCGCAGATCTCGGGTGTGCCCATCGCGATCGTCCCGTACGGTCGGTCGCGCAGCGCGCGGCTGCTCGCACTGAGCGCGGCGGATGGCGAGCTGCTCTGGGACGAGCAGGATCCCGGGCTCGACAACGGCGCGCAGGCGCTGTGCGTGGACGACGCGCTGATCGTGAACGCGCCCTCGGGCCGGGTGCTGGCGCTCGAGCTCAAGTCGGGCGCGACGCGCTGGACGCGCTCGGTGTCGAACCCGCTGACCGACGACGTGCCGCGCCAGCTCGAGCCAGTGCTGCGCCAAGGCGCGCTGTTCGTGCCATCGGCGCAGGTGCGCGTGCTCCGGCCGACCGATGGCGCGGTGCTCAGCGAGCCGAGCTGCGACCTCGTGCCGGACTGTCTACGGGTCGACGAGCACGCCTTCTTCTACGTCGCCGAGGAGAGCGGCCACCTGCGGGCCTACGCACCGGCGCCTCATCTGCGGCTGGTGAAGGCCTAACATGTCCCAAGCCGGGCTGCCCAACACCTCGGTGCACCCCAAAGCGCTTGCCTGAGAAGCAACTTTGTTTAAACCGCCGCGCGGGTTCTCGCACAGTATGAGGATCATGGGAGCTGGTGGACTCTGGGTCGCGCGCTTGCGCGCGCTGGTTGCGTGCGTCGTATTCGGGCTCTGCGCCGTAAGTTGCGGCGAGGACGATGAAGATCCTCCGCCCGCGGAGGAGGGGGACGAGTGCGTGAGCGGCAGCGTGTTCACCTGCTACGACTCGCTGCGGATGTGCAGCGGCTCGCGGGTGTGCACGAACGGCCAGATCGGCCCGTGCAATTGCCCGTCGCAGGGCGGCGACTCCGGCGCCCCGCCGAACATGCTCGATGGCTCGACGCCCCAGGGCGACGCGGCCCAGAGCATGCCGGACGGCGGCGACGAGCCCGAGCCCGACGCCAGCGAGCCGCCGCCCGACGGGGACGAGGACTGCGACAACGGCGACGATGACGACGGCGACGGCGACGTCGACTGCGCCGACGACGACTGCGGCCGCTCGACCTGCGTGCCCGAGGCGCCCGAGGACTTCGATGGCCCGTTCCTGACCTTCATCGGCGGCAGCGACGCGCCGAGCTGCGGCGGCGCGTACGGCGAGGAAGGCCCGAGCGGCGGCGCCGGCTTGGTCGCGCCCGCGCCCGATTGCTCCACGTGCACGTGCGACGCGAGCGGCGCCGAGGCCTGCGCGACCTTCGTGAACCTCGAGGCCGGCGGCAACAACAGCTGCAGCGGCGGCTGCTCCAACACGCTCGCCGAAGAAGAGTGCGCCGAAGACGACTGGGCCTGCATCGACGGCGCGAGCTCCGCGAACGTGCGCGCGGTGCTGCCCGAGTCGGCCGGCACGTGCACGCCCTCGGCCCAGGAAGCCGACATCGACCCGGCATCGTTCGCGCAGCACGCTCAGACGTGCGCGCCCGATCGGGATCTCGCGCGCGACGGCTGCGGACAAGACGAGCTGTGCGCGCCGCGCACGCCCTTCGACGGCGTGTACTGTGTTTCGCGCGAGGGCGAGCACGACTGCCCGGACGGCGCGTACTCCGAGCGCCACGTGTTCTACGGCGGCATCGACGACGACCGCGCGTGCACCGACTGCGAGTGCGAGCGCGACTGCGAGTACACGGTCGAGCTGTTCGCGGCCAACGACATGATGTGCATGAACGCCGCCGCGGCGACGCTCACCATCGACTCGCCCAGCGAAGCCGAGGCGGCGAGCAGCTGCGAGGACACGCCAGTCGCGGCGGGCAACGTGCTGCGGGCTTCGCTCACGATCTCGGGCTCGGGCGCGTGCGACGCGGCCGGCGGCGAGGCCGAGGGCAGCGCGAGCGGCACCGACCCGATTACTTTCTGCTGCCTGGACTAGAGCGCATTTCAAATGCGCGGGTGAGCCAAGCGAGCTCTAACTACCGCCTCATCGCGAGCGCGACGCCGCCCAGCACGAGGCCCGTGCCGAGCAGCGTCCGCGGACCGAGCGGCTCGCCGCCGATCGACGCGCCGAGGATCAACGCGACCACCGGCGTGATGAAGCTGATCAGGCTCATCCGGTACGCCGGCACGTAGCGCAACAGCCAGAAGTACACGCCGAAGGTCAGCACCGAGGCGACCAGCGAGAGGTACAGAAGGCTCAGCACCGCTCGGGGCGTCCACACCACCTCGAGCGGAGACTCCAGCGCGAACGCGCACGCGCCGAGCAGCGCCGCGCCGATCCACATCGCGTCGCGGTTCAACAGCAGCGAGCTCGCACCGGCCGCGCGCTGCTTGAAGTACAACGTCGAGGCCGCGACCGAGAAAGGCGCGAGCATGAGCAAGAGGCCCATCGGTACCGCGCGGGCATCGACGGCGCGCAGGTCCGTCGCGAACAGCACCGCGATACCGGCGAACGAGGTGACGATGCCGAGCCACTTCCCGCCCGACAAGCGCTGCGTACCGAGCACGAAGTGCTCACCGAGCGCGATGAACAGCGGGAAGACCGCCCACAGCACCGCGACCATTCCGGAAGGGATCACGGTCTGGCACACGTACACGAGGCCGTAGTTGAGCGCGAACTGACACACGCCGTGCGCGATCACGACCGAGCGCGGCGGCGCGCCACCGCCCTCCCGGCCGGACCACAGCCGCGCGACGCCTATCATGCACGCGCCCGCGATCACGAACCGGAGCGTCGCGCCGGTGAATGGCGGCACGTCTTGCAGCCCGATCTTGATGACGAGCCATGACGTACCCCACGCCACGCAGAGCATGGCCATGAGCAGCGCCGTACGCGTGAGGCTCGGGGCGCGCTGTTCCATCGTGCTAAGGCAAGGTCACGGCATCATCGGCGGCTCGAGCGGCGCGCCATCCATCCAGTTAGGCGGGATGCACACGTCGCCGTTACCGTCGAACGACTCGCACACGAGCCCGCCCAGGCAATCGGCCGGCGCACTGCACGGCTTGAAGCAGTGGAACGCGCCCTCGAAGGCCTCGATGCAGCGGCCGCCGCCGGGGCACTCCGTCATCGGGTTACAGCGCAGCGAGCACACCCCGGCCGTCGCGTCGACCGGCTGGTTGAACATGCACGTGGCCGGGCCGCGGCACGTCGTCGACGGCCCGGGCAAGCAGCCGCGCGAGCCATCGAGCGCTGGGTCGGACAGCTCGCAGCACGCGAATTCGTCTTCCATCATGCTGACGGGCGCGTCGTAGCAGCCGAGCGCGCCCGCGCAGTCCGCAGGGCGCGCACAGCGCGGCAGGCACGCGCCGGCGATGCACGCCGCCGTCTTGCCGTCGACCGCGGCGCACTGCTCGGCGCTCTCGCAGCTCGTCGTGCACACGCCCGTCTCGGCTGTCATGTCCGGTCCGGTCAAACAGAGCGCGCCGCAGCCGGAGCCATCGACCTCGCACGCCGCATACGTAGCCTCCATGGGCTCGCCGGCGTCGCTGCCACCGCTGCCCGACGTTCCGCCGGACCCGCCAGTGCCGCCGCCGGCGGTCCCACCGCTGCCTCCGGTCGCGCCGCCGCCGCCCGACGGCCGCTGCCGCCCGAGCCGCCGCCACCGTCGCGGCCTGCATCGCGCTCGTCGATGCTGCTATCGCGGTCGCCGTCGCCGTCGCCGGGGTCGCCATCGCCATCGCCGCTATCGCCGTCGCCGTCACCGCCGG
>Ga0190269_10000869_pt1 | contig 14995 bp, 13 predicted proteins | sample Popmic249IS_FD_133749 | JGI IMG/M metagenome (GOLD analysis project Ga0190269, IMG submission 133749) | Populus adjacent soil microbial communities from riparian zone of Blue River, Arizona, USA - 249 IS | ecosystem: Environmental > Terrestrial > Soil > Riparian zone | place: USA: Arizona...
ATAGATATAGAGAAACAAAGAGAGATGTATGGCTAGCAAAGGGAGATATAGAGACTAGAAGAGAGATAAATAGAAACAGGGCCGGTAGGAGAGACAGAGGAGCTAGCAAGGGAGATATAGAGACTAGAAGAGAGATAAATAGAAACAGGGCCGGTAGGAGAGACAGAGGAGCTAGCAGGGGAGATAGAGAGAAACAGAGATGTATGGCTGGTAGGAGAGACAGAGAAGCTAGCAAGGGAAATACATACACGTACACCACAATAGTTCGGTACGTAAAAAAAAAACTCTTCATAGATATTACAATTAATACTATTACATATAATATGACAAATTTTTGTGTCGTTAATATTTATCGCATATATGTATATATGCAATTAAATATTAACATGTATTTAAATATACGTGACACGTAGTCTTGTGATAGATAGAAATCCCATATCTCATCATGCCGAGTAATATTATTATATTACTCAACTAGACTCCATCCACCTAAATTTTTTGAAAAATGGGACTTTCAGCAAAATAGTTTTGGTTACAATATTACTTAACTATTTTAATTAATATGAAAAACACATATTTATCCCCATTAGAACAGTTTGATGTCATAACTTTGATTCCATTTTGGGTCACAGACATGGAATTAAGTATAACCAATTTGGCCTTAACTGTTTTTCTTGCAATTGTATTCGGTTACATAATTTTTTATTTTTTTTTTGATCAAAGATTAGTTCCAAAAACATGACAAATTATAGCTGAAGGGATTTATTTAATAGCTTTCAGGATTGTCACTGAACAAATCGGTCATGTTGGATTTGTGTATTTTCCATTTTTGTTTGCATTATTTACATTCATATTACTTTTGAATGTTTTCAGTATGTTACCTTTTGCATTTGCTGTAACTAGTCATTTGGCATGAACTTTGTATTTTTCTCTAAGTATATGTTTAGGAATTTTTTTAATTGGAATATTTAGTCATGGTATTGAATTTTTGAAATTGTTCGTACCCGAAGTACCATTGGCTTTGTATCCTTTAATGATAACTATTGAAATATTATCTTACATAATAAGATCATTTAGCTTAGCTATAAGGCTTTCGGCCAATATTATTGCGGGACATACGCTTGTCCACATTTTGGCTGAATTTGTCTCCGTGATGTCAAGTATGAAAAAAATATTAATTGTTTTACCTTATTTATTATTATTTGCTATTTTTATACTTGAATTAGGAGTAGCATTCTTACAAGCTTACATTTTCGTAACATTGACTTGTATGTATTTGAATGATGCTATTCATTTCACTGTTCATTAAAATAATTATGAGAAATAGACATCTATATCACATATTAGAGAGAAGTCCATGACCATTAGCTGTGTCATTGAGTGTTTTTTTATTGGTTTCTGGCCTGGTTGCATTTATGCATAGAGTAGAATACGGATCTTTACTTTTGTTAGTTGGACTTTTTTCTTTATTTTATTCTATGTATATTTGGTGACGTGATGTAATTAGAGAAGCTACATATAGAGGCGACCATACTATCATTGTCCAAAAAGGATTGAAAATTGGCTTCATTTTATTCATTGGTTCAGAAATAATGTTTTTTTTTGGTTTTTTTTGAGCATATTTTGCTTCGAGTTTGTCTCCTTCTATTTTTTTAGGTGCCGTATGACCTCCTGTTAATATACATACGTTAAATCCATGAGGTGTTCCTCTGTTGAATACTGTCATACTTTTATTATCAGGTATTTCTATTACTTGAGCTCATTTTTGTATATTATCTAATAAATATGATGAAGGTGTTGTGGCATTTTCTATTACAATATTTTTAGCAATAGTTTTTACTGGATTACAAATAAGTGAATATTGAATAGCTCCATTTAATATTTCAGATAGTGTTTATGGAAGCGCCTTTTATTCATTAACAGGTTTACATGGATTACACGTAATAATAGGTACAGTTTTTATCTCTGTTTCATTTGCACGTTTTTTATTAGGACACTTTACATCATCTCATCATATTGGTTTCGAGTTGGCATCATGATATTGACATTTCGTTGATGTCGTATGATTATTCCTTTTTGTCTTAGTTTATATTTGAGGTAGTTGATAATATTAACATATAACCAATTAGTAAAGCTAGGTGTTCATTTGGGCCATTCATTTTTGAATAGTAAATTTTTTTCCTCTTGAATGTTATATGGTTGAAGGAATACGCTATTTATTTTTGATACTGTTTATACCATTTATTCATTAAGAATGGGTTTATTGTTCGTAAAAAAATGTGTATTAAAGTTACGACCAATTTGATTTGTCAATCTTAGCCCATATCTTTCACCAATTATTGCTAGATACACATATGGTTGTGGTGAGTCTTTTTCAATATATAGATGAGTTAATGGAACATTAACTAATTTTCGTTCAGTAACAGGTTGGGGTACTCTATTGTATAGATTAGCTAGTGAAAACAAGTACAATTTTACTCATCATGATAGAAAAGATTTGAGTAGTTTAATTGGATTTATATTTAATAGGAAAAGGTTGCCTGGGGCATTGTTTTTACCCTCTGTCAAAAATTGTGAAATGGTTAGTGATGAATTTGCTTCTGCTAATGTTACAACAATAGGTGTTGTTGATTCAAATGCTCTATCTTGAGCTGTATCGATTCCCATAGCAGGTAATGATGATTCATTTCAATGTATCAATTTTTATTGTTTTTTATTTTCTAAGCAAATAATGGCAGCAAAATTTACATTTATGAAATTTTGATATGAATTGTTAAAAGAAAGAACAAAAAATTATAAGAAAAGATTGTATATGTTCCATTTATTTAACAAATATAAATTCAATATCTCAAATTTTGATGAAAATTTAAACTTAATGTTGAAAGTCTTGAGAAATAGTAAATTTTCTTGAAAACGTCCTTTAACAAAGTATGAAGCTTTATTTAGAAGTTTTGTAAAGGATGATGTAATATTTAGATGAAAGAACGATTAATTAAATTTGTTGTTGATTTTGAGATCTTATATGATAAGATATTAGTAAGACTTACTACAATTCCATCGTTCGCCTTTTTGCGTTTTAATAAGGCATTTTGAAATATTCTATATGAATATAAGGGTATAAGTATACAGCATTATGCTAATCTTTTTTCAAAGTTTTTTAATCAATTAAAAACTAGGGATTTTTGATATAGTATATTATATAATAAAGAAAAAGGATTAATAGCTAATTTAATGTTATATTTGTTTTTGGCCCCAATTTTCAGATTTATTTCCCGAATTATTGGATTTATTTTTACTTTGATTTTTGGCATATATTATTTATTGATTAATTTAATGTTTGATATGATAATTAAATATGTGGATATTTATGCACGAAAGTGGCGTATTTTATATGACCCTCTTGCTATTGAGGAATTAAATGATTTACGTAAAGTTTTTTTATTTGTTGATTTCAGTAAAAATTTTATGGCAATTTTTACTAAAAAAAAACAACGAACTTTGGATGATGTGGTATATAAAGAAGAGTTAAGCAATAGAGTGATTATAATTTTTATGAATTTTGTTTTGTTCTTCATTTGATGAGTGCCTGTTTTCCTTAGTTTTTTAAGTTATTTTGTAAGATTTATTTATACCATAATTAAGGGTCGTTTAAATACTTATAGATGGTATGTAACAAATAAAATCGTTAGAATTTTAAGATGAATATATTTATTGATAGGCCATAGATTAAAGCTATATCGCTTTAGATATTGAGTATATTCGAAAAAGATTTTGCAAAAAAGGAGCAGATTAAAAAGGAAAACTGTAATTGGTTTAAATAGTTTTTATAATAAAATACTTAAAAATCTTCTGAAAAAAATCTATTATAAAGTTTCTTTAAAATTTTTTTTTAAAAATTTATTTTTAAGAATTCGATTAATATTTGCTAAAATTTATTTAAAATTTCTTGGTAATTATATAAATAGAGATTATAAAACATTTATTGATTTGAAAGAACATCAGTATAATAAATATAATAGTGATTATTATATCTCAAGAATTCCTTTTTTTTTAAAAGATCATTTTAATTTAAAATTGTTTGAAATAATATCAAACATTATAAATGACCATATTGTTTATGCATTAAATCCATTGGCATACATTATTAAAGATGTTAATAAAAAGACTTTGGCTAATTTTTATAATTCCATTATTTCCGAGTATAAAATTATTATCTATGGTTTTATTGTCAATATTTTAAATTATCATTCAATTGTTGGTAGTGTTTTTTTTTTTATTAATAGAGCAATTAATTTTGATTTTTTAAGATTTTTGAATTTGAATTTTTTTTATAAGAGATATAGACTTCGTTATTTAAAATTTAAATTTTGATTTGTGTATAATATATATTATAATATTTTCAATCAAATATATATATTTATTTGTATTTGTTTTTTAAAATTATATAGACATATTTATCATTTTTCAATGGTTTTGTGGTATATTTTAATGGTTTTGTATTATATTTTAAGAATTATTGTTAGAACTGTTTATGTAATCATTGTGTTAATAATTTGATTAATAAGAATATGAATAGGAAAATACTTTTACTAGGAAATTTTCAAAGGTTTGAATCGTATTTATAATAAATCTTCGTTGTTGTATAAATTTTACAAATTTTGGTTAAATTATTTTAGTCCTGCAAATTTCACATATTGATGAAATTTTGGGTCTATGGCCTTAGTTTGTTTAATATTACAGATAGTTACTGGTTTATTTTTAGCTATGCATTATAAGGGGGATTCAAATTTAGCCTTTGCCAGTATTGAATATATTTCACGTGAAGTTCAATATGGCTGGTTTATTAGATATATGCATTCAAATGGTGCTTCCGTATTTTTTATTGTTGTATATTTGCATATGTTACGTGCAATTATGCATGGTTCCTTTTTTTATCCTAGACATTTGCTATGAGCAACTGGTGTTGTTATATTCATATTAATGATTGCAACGGCTTTTTTTGGTTATGTTTTGCCATGAGGACAAATGAGTTTTCGAGCAGCTACTGTTATTATTAGTTTATTTTCTGCAATACCATTGATTGGCAATGATATTGTTTTATGATTGTGGGGTGGTTTTTCTGTTGATGATGCTACGCTTAATAGATTCTTTAGTCTTCATTTTTTTTTACCATTTGTTATATTGGCATTATCAATCATACATTTAATGTTATTACATGAATTTGGATCAAATAATCCTATAGGAACATCATTTAGACATGATGGGTTGCCTATGGGTCCTTATTATATTATAAAGGATTTAAATGGTATAAACTTATTGTTTATTTCTATGGCTTATTTGATCTTTTTTATTCCAAATTTATTGGGTCATCCAGATAATTATATTTCAAGTAATTCATTAGTTACCCCACCGCATATAGTTCCGGAATGATATTTTTTGCCCCTATATGCAATCTTAAGATCTATTCCAAGTAAACTTTTAGGCGTTGTAGCCTTAGCTTTAGCCTTACTGACTATTTTGGTTTTACCATTATTGGCTGGAAAGAATAATTTAATAAGAAGTTTTTTTTTTAAACCCTTTATAAAAATGCTTATAGTTTTTATTGTTTTTAATTCAATAATATTGGGCTGAATTGGAGGACAACCAGTTGTTCCACCTTATTATTTTATTGGGCAAGTCGCAACATTTATGTATTACACATTGTTCTTTTCTTTTGCAACATTGGGATATTTTGAGCAAGTTGTGTCAAAAGTATATTCTTCAAAAAATTATACTTCAATTTAGTTAGTAGTATATATGGTAAAAGTATTAATAGTTTCTTTTTTTATATTCTTTGTTGGAGTTTTGGGTTTATTTTTTACACGTAGACATATAATATTGTTACTTTTATCTATTGAATTAATTTTTTTATCAATTAATTATAATTTTCTGATTTTCTCTTTGTATTTGGATGATTTAGTTGGACAATTTTACGTTTTGTGTGTAATTTCTGTTGCTGCGGCTGAATCTGTTATCGGACTTGCAATTTTAGTAATTTTTTACAGATTAAGGGGCGGCATTTCATTGGATTTGATAAATCTTTTAAAAGGTTAATTATATGGTTACTCCTACTGATATTTGAGTCAAAAATAGTGAGGTTTTCTTTAAATCTATTATTAAGATTATTAATGAAAAAACCGTTATTTATAATTATGAAGTTCATGTGGAAATGCTTTTTATCAGGCGTTTGTTTGTAGATTGAATATATGCTAGTAGCACCAGTTTTTCTGAGTTGCGTAAGTATGTTGTGTTTAAATCAGCTTTGACTGATTATTTGAAATCTTTTTTAGTCAATAAGGATAATTGTCCAAAATTCCTCCTTATTTACAAAGATTTTAATGTTTTTATGTTAAGTCATGGGGATTATTTTTTGGATATTTATTGAGATTGTCGTATTAGATTTATTAAGAAGTCTTATAGATTAATTGTATTTTCCATTATTTCCGTTTTTTTATTTTATAAGTGGAGAAAAAAACGTAATGATTCTATAAGACATTGAATGAATTATAATACTAGGAGAAAGAAGAAAAAATTTGATATTGATATGTCTTCTTTTGATAATTTAGTTTTAAATGAAGCACAAAAATATGGAGCAGAATATAGGGAAAAGATATATTCGTATACTCTTTAAAAATATTATGAAAAGGATTAACAATATTTTTTTTTGGTTTGGTAGGGTTTTTTGAACATTAATGGCTGGAACACAACACTGAGTGAGAGGAATTTATGGCATATTAGTTGGTATTATTATTGTTTCTTTTTGTATTTTAGTTTTTAATTATGATATTTTAAGTTTATTAACTTGAGAAGTTGGTTTTGTTGATCCAAGTTCTGCATTTGCAGAATCTTTAATTAGATTATATAATTATGTTTGATTTTATTTGATATTGGTTTTGTTTATAGTTGTTGTATTATTAAGTAGAGTAGTTTATTTGTTTACATGGAAAGCAAGTTTTTTTAGATCTGAAATTTTTTTTAAATTAATGACACCTTTTTTAAAGTATTTTATTTCGTTAAGACATAATTTTGTTGCAAGATCAAAATTATTTAGATCTTTGTCTGTTTTGAATGAAGTTAAGTCTAAAAAAGTAAAATTGAATATTTGATATAATGATAGACGTTATTATGATTGATTTTGAAGAAAGTCTATGAAAGAAATGGAAAAATATTTAAAGATAGCTGACGCATCGGAATATAAACGTCTTGAAGTTGTTTGATGTGGATTGCCAACAATTATATTGTTATCATTAGCTACTCCAAGTTTAGCTTTTATATACACTATTGATCCTTCTATTGATCCAATTTATACAATAAAAGTTATTGGTCGTCAATGATACTGAAATTATAGTTTTGATGGATATATTAATATTGAGGATAAAAAAAGTGAATTGTATAAACATACTGAAAGATACAAGAAAATTCATGGTTATATAGAAAAACTTAGAAATTCGAATTACTACATTATGAATCCAGATTTGGTTCTTTCAGAATGAAATGAATTTTTCTATAATTTACATAATTACAAACCTATAGTTAAAATTACTCATAGCTTTGATAGTGTTATGAAAACTGATTCTGATTTAGTTCAAGGTACACATCGTTTATTAGAAGTAGATAATAGATTAATATTACCTGTTGGTGTTCCAATTAGATTTGTTGTAACTTCTTTGGATGTTATTCATAGTTGGGCTGTTCCATCATTATCGATAAAAGTTGATGCTGTTCCAGGCAGATTGAATCAATTTATAGTTGAAGTAAATAAACCTGGAATATATTTTGGACAATGTAGTGAATCATGTGGACCATTACACGGATATATGCCTATAGTCATTGTAGCAGTTCCTGCAGATCAATTTGAACATTGATTAATTGAGGTTGGAACTGTCATTGATAACGATTAGTGTAATATATGGCAACATTAAGGCAATTATCTTTTCATGGTAGAAAGCAAAAGAGAAGACGTTGTGCTGTCGCAGCCTTATTGGGTGCGCCTCATCGTAGAGGTGTAATAGTAAAAATAGGCACCACAACTCCAAAAAAACCTAATTCAGCAAAGCGTAAATTTGCTAAAGTCAGAATTATGGTTTCAAAAAAGGTGGTTTTTTGTCATATTCCTGGAATAGGACCTCATTTTATACAGGAATATTCAATGGTTTTGGTTGAAGGGGGAAATCCTCCTGATGTTCCTGGTATAAATTATACATTGATTCGAGGAGTTTATGATTTTGATCAGCCTGAAATATTTATTAGAAAAAATCGCCGTTCTAAATTTGGTACTCGTTGAGTAGTCACTTCTGACGAAGATAGAGATAAATTTGTTGCAAAATTCAGATAGAGCCTTATATTCATTAATTGTAGCAGAGAAAGAATTTTGAAGATTTTTACAAAAATTTGTTGGATTATTTATATATAGAGGTAATAAAGCCAGAGCAGTGAAATTTATAGACAAACTATTGCATGGCTTAAAAAGGGAACTTGGAAGAGATCCTATGGTAGTTTTGTATTTGGTATATTTAAAATTGTTTCCATTGTTTTCAATTACTTACAGGCGCATGGGAAATCGTTATCAGCCTGTTCCAAAACTTGCTGCTAAAAGTGTAAGATGTGTTTTAGTTCTTGATTGATTAGTAAGAGGTTTAAAGGGTAAATCTAATAGAAGAGGTGTTAGAGCTAATGACGTTGTTGCCCTTATAGTTGATACATATCACAATAGGGGAAGGGCTTTGGCATTAAAAAAAGCCTTCTATAAACGAGCACTATCTGGTCGTCATTTACTTAGCTCTTATAAAGTAAAGAATAGAAGATTTAATTTTAAGAAAAAAAGGAAGCAGGGTATTGAATTTTAAATTATGGCAATAAAAGGAAATGATACTATTGATGAGTTGGATCCTTTAAATAAGTTTAGTATTTGTTTAAGGATGGGTAGCATTGAATCAGGACCGCCTCTTAGTACGATATTAGGTAATTTTGGTATAAATACGGTAAAATTTGTTAAAGATTTAAATGAATATACTGCTGAATTACCCACGTATTTTTTGTTAGTAGTAAATGTTGTTATTAATTCTGACAGGACATATAAATTTGAAATTAGTGAACCCAGCGTTACGCAATTTTTACGCATTTTGTCTAAAAAGAGAGAGATATTTGTTTTAGCTCAAGGGGGATTGAGGGCATCTGATATAAAAGTTATCGATATTGTTGATTTATTATTTATATCAAAGATAAAGTTCAATAATTTTGATGATTCTTCATTGAGAATGTTGTATGGAAGTGTTTGTTCTTTAGATATGTATGTCTCTTTTAATGAATAAAAATATATTTAGTAAAAATGTTGTTTTTAATAGGATTGAGTTAATCGTGACCCTTAGTCGATTTAACAATAGTTTTGTTATTTTATGTTTTGATGATTTGTACAGTATAAAATTTCTTGATATTATTGTTAAATTCAAACATGCTTCAATTTTAAAAGGATTTAATTTTTCTGACTCATATTTATGTTTTTTGAATGTTGATGATTTTATTTCGAATTTATCAAGGTTTTTTTTGCATTTGAGGGATTCATTGGATGGTAAAAATTTATTATTAGCTTATGTACATGATGGTATGTTTTTGAATATTTATAATTTTAATTTAATTCAAAATTTATTGGCAAATTTTAAATATTTTTTTGATTTTGAAAATTTATTTGTACAAGCAGTCGTTTTATTTATTGCCTTTTTAGAAAATACAGTTTTATTTTTGACAGATTCATTATCATTATTGATTGATGATATTTTAATATGTTAATAAAAATAATAGAAAACTGTGTGTTGTTTGCAGCAGCCTTGTCGAGCATATTAGTTATAACAGTTTCTAATCCAATATTGTCTTTATTATGATTGATAGTCTGTTTCGGATTTTCTAGTATTTTATTTATGATTTTTGGCATGGAGTTTTTATCTTTATTGATTTTTTTGGTTTATATTGGTGCAATAGCTGTATTGTTTTTGTTCGTTATAATGATGTTGAATATAAAGATTGTTGAAATCAGCAATACTTATTTCCGTTATTTGCCGGTTAGTTTTTTTATAATCGTGTTTTTTTTATTTGAATTAATTATTTCAGTTCATTTAAAATTTGGTGTTTCTTATGATGTAACTTATTATGATATTTATATCAATTGAATATTTTTGTTTGATTATACAGGTAACATTGGCTTGTTTGGTCATTATTTTTTTGGAGTTTTTTATAACTTTCTATTGATTATTGGTCTTATATTATTCGTTTCCATGTTAGGATCTATTCTGTTAGTGGTAAATTGAAGTTCTGCTGTGCATTATAGTAAATTTGTTTATAATAATCCTTTGTTTTTTTCAAAAAATAAAATCACTTTTATAAAATAATGAAAATATTTATCCCTGAAGGATTTATATACTTTTACGTATATGGTGGTGTTTCTGATAATTTATTTAGTATATTGTATGGTAGTATAGATGTATCTTCATTTATGCCAACCTATTTTAATAATGCCGTTGCTTATGATTTTTCAAATTTTGCAGAACGCAAAATCCCTTGAGGACGTGTTTGAAAAAATATATATTTTAGACAAGAATCGCCGTTTTTTATTAATTTAGCTATAAATGATAGACATAATTGGGCCTATCCACATACTTTGTATAAGTTGTTATTGGATCGTAATCATTCTATACATATTTCTAATTGTTCAATGATAAAAGGATATATTACCCCACAGCATATACCTTTTTATACTGTTACGTTGGAACATGGTTTGATTCTTGAAAATTATAATGATTTTTACTGTGAGTATATTGTGGATCATATAAATTTACATTATTTGCGTCCAGTAATGCGTCGTATTTATATTAGGGAGGCATTTTGTAATGATCATGATTGAAGTTATAAATATCAATTGATTGATATTATTGGTGACTTTTTGCCAATAAGTTTATTTAAAGCTTATAATAGTTTATATTATTATTTTAAAATCTGTATTGGTATTGTGTTTGTTTATATAAGAGCTGATATGCTTTCCTCTTCTATTTTTTTATGTATATATTTTTTTTTGTTTTTGGCATTTAATATATATTATTTTAGAAAAATAGAGTTGATTTTTCGTTCGCCGAATATGTTGCTTTTGTTGAATGAATACGATGATTTGTTTAATTCTATTTTTCAAGTAACAAAAAGGAAAAATTATTTACTTTATCGTATGTTACGTTATAATTATATGGAAGAATATGTACATTTCAATCATAAGTATTTTATTAAGGTATTAAATTTAAAAAGACTATTTTTCAGTTTTGAATATAGTTATTTTATTTTCATTTTTGTTAATTATTTAATATGTATAATTAATTTCTTTTCTTTCTTTTATAGATTTCCTTTTTGATTTTATTCTGCTATTAGTAACAATTTCAAACGTTTGTATTTTCCATTCCGAATATTTATATCAAAATATACGGATAATTATATCGCATTGACCTTCAGACATTTGCATTTCTGAATTTTTTCTATTATAACTTTTATATTTCATGGTATTAGGAACACTACAGCAAAAGCTGGTATCAATGGTTGGTTGAATTGAAGACAATATTCCCATGATTGAGACAGATTTATACAAGATGAATGAACAAAAATATTAGATTATCATAGTAGGAAAGAAAAATGAGAGAAAAAAGAAAAAGAATTAAAGAAAATTAAAGAAGAAGAATTACAAGTTGAAGAAGATAATCGTTATAGAGCTTTTTTAAAACAGAGAGGAATTGATGATGATCAAATAGAAAGGATGGTGGAATATCAACGTAAAGTAAGAAAGAGTAAACCAAAAGTGGTCAACTTAACGAAAGAAGCAACCATGACATATCAGGAATATAAAAAAATGTATGGACTTGATGAAAAAGATATGTTTAAAGAGGAAAGAAAAAAAGGATATGCCAGTGAACCATGGATATATTTATATAACAAGTTTTTATTTGATTTTTATCATAAGTTAATAATTGAAACTGGCGCAGTGAGAAGAAAGCCAACAAAGGAAGATAGTGATGAGGATGTGATTAATTTTAAATTGCCTGAAAAGGAAATTGATGAAGAATTTATTAAAGAAATGTCATTTTATAGTTGGTTGTTGGATAGAAAATATCTACTCTTAAGATCTGATTATGGATTTTTTGACTATAGTGATTGAATGAAGCTTCAAAAAGAGGAATTGCAATATTATTCAGAAACTGCTTATGTAGTTCGTATATTAAATTTAATATTTAATATTTTTAATTATTGACATTTTACGGATAATAAATATTATAACTATTATTTTTTTTTTGATAGAGACTTTTACATCAGCATGTTTATAAAGATTTTTAGATTGTCAAATTGAATTTTTTTTAAAATTTTAGCTAAAGAAAATATTTTTTTCAATGGATTTATTTTCTTTTCAAGTAATTTATTTAAATTTTCGACTTTTTTTTCTTTATTAATTTATTATGGTATTTTATATTTCTGATTTTTATGATATATAGTTTATACATTTTTTAAACTTTTATTTAGTCGCAATCGTTTGTTATTGAAATATTATTTCGATATTTTTTTAAATTTATTTCAAATGGCCTTGAAAATAAGGCATCCTTATTTTTCTATTGCCATAAATGAGTTATATAAATTATTTATTGTTCTTGTTAAATTTTTTAAATATTTTATTAAACTTCCGATCAAATTGTTGTATTTTATTGCCAAACAAATTTATAATGTTTATTCATTTATTGTGACAAATTTTTCCGGCGTTTTTTTTAGATTAAAAAGGTTTATGTTTGATCTTTGATTTTTCTTTTATTGTAATGGCCGAATTATATTGAAAACATTTAGACATGTTTTTATTATCTTTTTATTTGTATTTTTTTTAACTGGTATTACTCCATTTGGGGTTATTCATGCTGTCAGTGTATTTGTTATTAAGTTTATATTTAATTTATTGTTATCCGTTTCTGACCTGCATTTTTTATACAGTATAAAAGCTAGTATTATGTTTTTCTTTGGTTTGGAATTTAAATATCAATTCAAGTTGTTTATGCTTCCATTTTGATTATCATATTCATTTTATTTGGAAAATGTTTATAATATTTACATTTATAGTTATATTGAAACCATTTTTACCTTTATATGTGATTTATTATTATTTCCATTTTATATTTTTTTTAATTACACACCATATTGTTCTTTTATTCTGTCTTGGGAGTGATACAGTAATGCAAAAATCCAAAGATTGCATTTTTTAATGATGTATCATGTAACCCAAGAATTAACTTGACAAGCACATCATTTTTGAAAGTCAATGTTTGGTGGTTTTATTTGACATCCAATTTATGCATTAGTGAAAAATAAGCATGGTGAATTGTCTTCTATATTAAATTATATTTGATTTGTGGTATTTAAATATAAATATAAATTGTATATTTCTTTGTTTTTCTTTAGACTTCCATGTTTTATCTTATTTTTTCCATATTGGGTTGTAAGATATGGTCCCTATTACATTTTATCTAGAAAGTTTGGTCTTGGAATAGATAGCGTATTCGTTAATTTATCAATATACTATACTATTTTTTTTTATTATTTACGATGACATATCCTAGGATGGATTGTTACAGTATTAAGTATTTATACTATATGTCCAACATTAATAGTCCGATATATGTTTGATTATTTTCTTGAGTTTGAATATCTGCGTTTCATTTATATTCATATGTCTATTTATTTTAATCTTGTTAAATTAGGTTTGACAGATTATTATTATATATGTACTGCTTCTAGTCATTTTGTTGATTCCTTCAAATTCAGGTTTATTAGATTTGTATGATTTTCTGTTGAAACCTGGTCCAAATTTATTATTTGTTTCTATTTATCAAGTATAAGTACGTTTAAATTTGTAATGCATTTTTTTCAATGTTTCATTCCTTTTGTTCGTCATATGATTAGATATGAGTGTTTTTGTTTTTTAATTGTTTTTGATTTATTTAAGTCTTTAGTTAATATTATATTAGGTTTATATTATTTATTTTTATATGTATGTAATTCAATATGAATTTTTTCTGTCCTTGTAATAACTCCACTTTCTGTTTATCCTTTCATTGGATTCATCATTGGTTGTTTTTCCGAATTTTTTTACAAGGTTGTTCTTTTTCCTTATTATGTATTACATGTTGAGGGATTTTTTGATTATTTAGGTAAATATGGGTTTTTTGTAAGACCTGGTGTTTATACCTACTCTACTACTTTTATCTCATATTGAAAAATAAAAAGGACATATATTAATGTTAATAAAAGGTGATCATTATCAGCATTTGAAGGGTATGAGGATTTGGACCTGGCATTTACATTAAGATCAATGCATTTTCAACCAATTGGTGCAGGGTCTGCTTTTTTCTATTTTTATGTTTGAGTAATTTATATGTTATTGTTATTTATTTTTTCTATGATTTTTAATTCTATAAATAATTTGGTAAGAACTAAAGATAATGTTAAGTCAGATTCCATGTATTTGTGATATAGATTGACTAGCGAAAATAAAATTAGTAAATTATCTGGCAATGAGTTGATATGATTAACTAAGAATAGGTGGCTATTTTCTCTTTATGGTATAAAAGATTTGTTTGAAAATGACTTTTATAAAAAATTCGTCGATAGGCCAAAAGATTTGAGTCAATTTACATTTGATAGGATTTATTATTCTATGTTAAATGGATATTATTCTAGTTTTGAATCTAAGACTCCAGATTTTAATAGGTTTGTTAATCGTTTATTGGTTTATGCAAGTCGTAGATATCATTCAAAGTTTGTTAAACAGCATGAGCATGATGATGTTCAAGATGTTATACGTTTCACATTAGTCTGTACAAAAATTGAATCTTTGTTTAATACAAACGTTTTAAATAGAGCTTTTGCTGAAGATGTATTGAAAAAAATAGAT
>Ga0190269_10000870_pt1 | contig 14986 bp, 14 predicted proteins | sample Popmic249IS_FD_133749 | JGI IMG/M metagenome (GOLD analysis project Ga0190269, IMG submission 133749) | Populus adjacent soil microbial communities from riparian zone of Blue River, Arizona, USA - 249 IS | ecosystem: Environmental > Terrestrial > Soil > Riparian zone | place: USA: Arizona...
CCGCGCAGGTTAGCTCTCGCCGCGCCCCTACTCCGCGGCGAGCGCGGGCTCCTCCGTGGCGCGCGATCGTGCGATTCGCAGCGCGGACTCGCGTGTGGTTTTGACCAGCAAGTCGAGCTCCTGCGCGCGCGTCTTGCAGTATTCACTCGCGCCGTGTTGCGCGTTCTCGAGCGCGGCCACCGCTTTCGCGAACTTGGCGTCGAACATGCCGATGTCCGGATGCCCATCTGCGATGCGATTCGCCGCGAGCACGTGCGCGGGCGGCAGGCGCAAATCACGCGTGAGGCCCACCCAGCTGAGCATGCGCAGGATGTAGTAGCTCATGTCGATCTCCCACCAGAAGAAGCCCTGGTTCGCAGTCGACTGATAGTAGTGATGATTGTTGTGCCAGCCCTCGCCGAGCGTGATCAGCGCCAGGCTGAGCGAGTTGCGACTGGTGTCGCTCGTGACGTAACGCCGGCGCCCGAACACGTGCGACAGCGAGTTGATGAAGAACGTGCCGTGGTAGAGCAGCACCGTCGACAGGAAGAACCCTACGACCAACATGCTCCAGCCCCCGATGAGGAAACATGCGGTGCCCAACAGGGTCGGTGGCACCCAGTGATGCTTGTTGAGCCACACGAGCTCCGGGTACTTCGCGAAGTCTTTGATCGCGTCGTAGTCCGTGTGGTTGTACTTGTTGCACAGGATCCAGCCGACGTGGCTCCACAGGAAGCCTTTGAGCGGCGAGTGGACGTCTTGCTGCGTGTCTGAGTGCTTGTGGTGATGGCGATGATGCGCGGCCCACCAGAGCGCGCCCTTCTGCGCTGCGGTCGCACCACCGAACGCCATCAAGAACTGCATCACGCGGCCCATCTTGTACGCGCGGTGTGAGAAGTAGCGGTGATACACGCCCGTGATGAAGAACATGCGCACGAAGTACAAGCCGAAGCAGACGAGCCAGTCGATCGCGGTGGCGCCCGTGATCAACGCGAACAGCGGGATGAAGTGCACGAGGATGAACGGGATGCTACGGACCCAGTTGATCTGTTCGTCTGCGTCGCGCGTGAAAGCTGTGGCCATGATTCATGGCATATCGTTCGGCGTGCTCCGTGACTAGCGTTCCGGTCGCGATCTTGCGTCACATGTTTGTCAGGACGCGCAGGCCGCCATCGGCTGCGACGATGGCGCCACGCGCGGCAAGCTTGACACAGCATCCGGGGGGTGACAGGCACGCGCCGCCGCCACATGCTGCAGGCATGCCGAAAAGCTCAAACACCTACGAGCTGTACTACTGGCCCGGCATCCAGGGCCGGGGAGAGTTCGTCCGTCTAGCCCTGGAGGACGCCGGCGCGCGCTACGTGGACGTGGCGCGCGAGGCGGGCGGCATGCGCGCGCTCGAGCGGCTGCTCAAGGATCCCGGGCCCGCAGCTTCGGCCGTGCCTTTTGCGCCGCCCTTCTTGCGCAGCGGCAAGCTGCTGATCGCGCAAACCGCGGCGATCTTGCAGTACCTCGGTCCGCGCCTGGGGCTCGCGCCCGCGACCGACGCAGGCAGGCTGGCAGCGCTGCAATACCAGCTCACCCTCGCAGACTGGGTCGCGGAGGCGCACGACACGCATCACCCGATCGCCGTGAGCCAATATTACGAGGAGCAGAAGCCCGAGGCGCGCAGGCGCAGCCAGGACTTTCGAGAGCAGCGCATCCCCAAGTTCCTGGGCTACTTCGAGCGCGTGCTGGCGCGCGGCGGCAAGCGCGCGAGCTATCTCACGGGTGCGCGCTGCAGCTACGCGGATCTATCGCTGTTTCAAGTCGTGGAGGGCCTGCGCTACGCGTTTCCGAACGCGTTCGCGCGCGCCGCACGCAAGGCCCCGCGCGTGCTCGCGCTGCGCGAGCGCGTGGCCGCCCGGCCGAACATCGCGGCGTATCTGCGCTCGCCGCGGCGGCTGCCGTTCAACGAGGATGGCATCTTCCGCGCGTATCCCGAGCTGGACGCCCCGGGCAACGCGCGCCCGAAGCGCGCGCCCATTGAGCCGCGCGCGAAGCGCAAGTGAGCGTCAGCGACGCGAGCCGCTCGTGCCCTCGAGCCGGAAGTACACGCGCAGCAGCGTGCGAGGAGCGCAGCCGGTCGCGCGCAGCACCACGCTGCCGCCCGCGACGTCGCGCTCCAGCGGCACCGGACGCTCGAGGCCGGTCGCGCTGCCAAAGGCGTCACTCGCCAGATGCCCGAGCTGCAGCACGCTGAGCTCTGCGCGCTCGCTGTAGTAGCGGTTGAGCAGCGCGACCGAGGCGAACGGCGCAGCCGAGGCGCCGAGCGCACGCTGGGCGTGACCCAGCGTGCGGAACGCTCCACCGAGGACCTTGTAGCGCGTCGGCTGCCCGAGCTGCAGCGCGAGCTGAATGGGCGGCGGCTCCTCGGCATCCGCGCCTTCGCGCAGCGCGCGACCGTCGGGCAGTCCGCTGATCTCTTCGAGGTAGCGCTGCAGACGCACGCCCGGCGGCGCGTGCAGCTCGCGCTCGAAGCTGTAGTCCCAGCGGCCCTCGAACGCTTGCGCGGGATACAGCCGGCAGCGCGCCGCGTTCAGCTGCAAGCGGGGCCCGGGATCCTCGATGCTGACCTGACCGACGGGCGTGATCTGCCACTGCGAGCCCGCGCGGCGCGCGCGCAAGAGCGCACGCCGTGAGCTGCGGGCGCGGCCCTCGCGCTTCCAGGCGAAGGACACCGTGTCGATCGCAAGCTAATCCCCCTGCGGCGCCATCACGTCGAACAACGGCCACAAGCGCGCGCTGTCCGACGCGCTCTGGTCGTGCCAGCGCTGCTCCTCGAAGATCACGGCCTGCTCGCGCGGCTACGCCAGGAGGTGCAGATCCGAGAAGTGCAGGATGATCGCCATCAGCTCGCTCCACGCGAGAGCGCACGCGAGCTCGCGCGAACGTCGCGGCTGACAGGTCTATCATGCCGCGCCGCGACTCACGCTTTGACGCGGTCGTTCGGCACGAAAGTGTCGCCTCGTGGTCACACGTGCGGGTCGATGCCGTCCGTGCTCAAATCCGCTTCGCTCGCGACTGAAGCGACTTCTCCGGGTGGATGTTGGTACCAACCGCTGCCGTCTTCGGCGTCCGGATCGTTTCGCACCTTGAGCAACGTGAACATGCCGCCCATGTCTATGAGCCCGAACGGGCCTTGGCCCCCGACCATCGGGATGCTGTTTTCGGGGACGGCCATGCCCATCTCACCCATGCCGCCCATGCCCGTCTCACCCATGGTCATGTAGTCCGGTACGAGCGAGCGCACGCGGCGATCGATGCGCTTGGGATCGGTGCCGAGCGTCACGGGCACGTCGTGGCCCATCTGATTCATGACGTGATGTGTCATGTGACAGTGCATGGGCCAGTCACCCGGTGCATCCGCGACGAATTCGATCGTGCGCGTGGTGCCAACCGGCACGAGCACGGTGGTCTGAGGCCACTGCCCGGCCTCGGGGATGTCTCCGCCGTCGGTCGCGACGACTTTGAAATAGTGGCCGTGCAGGTGGATCGGGTGGTGGTCCATCGCGCTCAGGTTTCCGAAGCGCAGGCGCACGCGCTCGCCGCGACCCACGACGAGCGGCTCTGTGCCCGGAAACGCGCGACTGTTGAACGTGAGCACGTTGAAGTCGAACATGGCCATGGGGTCGGGGCGGCGCGTGCCGACCTTGATCTTCCATTCGTGCGTCATCAGCGCGAAGTCGCGATCGACGCGCGGGCCGCGCGGCGTGCGCGGATGCACCACGATCATGCCCATCATGCCGAGCGCCATCTGCGTCATCTCGTCGAAGTGCGGATGGTACATGTACGTGCCCGCGCGATTGAACGTGAACTCGTACTTGAACGTCTCGCCGGGCTTGATCGCGCGTTGCGTGACGCCTGCGACGCCGTCCATGCCGTTCGGCACGAGCACGCCGTGCCAGTGCACGGAGGTCGGCTCCGGCAGGCGATTGGTCACGTAGATGCGGACCCTGTCGCCCTCGGTGACCTCGATCGTCGGGCCCGGGGTGCGGCCGTTGTAGCCCCAGCAATCCGCGCGCAGCCCGGGTGCGAACTCGTGCTCGAGCGGCTGCGCGATCAGGTGGGCGACCTTGAACGCGCCGACCTTGCGGAAGGGCAGGCTCTGGCCGTTCGGAGTGATGACGCCGCGCTGCCCGCCGGGCGCCACGACGGGCTGCTTGCCGCGCGCGCGTGCAGCTGGTGGCGGCGCTTCGTGGCGCTCGACCTCCTCCGCGCGCACGGGGGTGTGCTTGAGCGTGAGCGCCGCGCCTGCGGCGACGCCGGTCCAGTGGAGAAATGCTCTGCGGTCCATCTCGTCACCTCGAAGGGCTGTCAGTGCCCATCCCCGGAGCTGCCGGCCGCGCCTGCGGCCATGGCTCGAGGCGCTGTGCTCGTGATCGTCGCGACGGTGCTCGCGAGTCTGCCTGCGAGCAGCTGCTCGAGCGCCGCGCGCGAGCGCCAGTACTCGAGCAAAGTGGCCACGTAGCCTCTGCCCGCGTCCACCTGTTCACGACGCGCCTGCAGCAGCTGGAACACGCCGATCTGCATGGCATTGTAGTGCAGCAAGCTCTGCCGGACCACGCGCTCGCGCAGCGGCAGGAGCGTCTCGCGGTACTGGGCGACGCGCGCCTGCGCGGACAGCGCGCGGTCACGTGCGGCACGGATCGCGGCGCGGATGCTCACGGCGTCGGCCACGTAGCGCTCGCGCAGCGCATCGAGCTCGGCCTCGTAGCGGATGCGGTTGCCCTGCTGGCGATCGAAGAGCGGCAGGTTGCCGCTCAGCGCGGGACCCACGTACCAGATGCCCTCGTGGCGCTCCGCGCTCACGCCGACGCTCAGGTCGGGCAGCACGCCGGAGATCTTGCTGAGACCCACGCGGCGCGCCGACGCGAGCAGGTGCGAGCGCGTCTCCGCGAGCTCCAGGCTCGCTTCCACTGCGCGACTCTCGAGGCGCTCTAGGTCGCCGAGCTGCTGCGCGGGATCCGGCAGACGCGGCTCGATCTCCCAGGCCGTGGCCCGGCCGAAGACGCCGAGGAGCACGTTCAGCCGCTCGCGCGCGTCGATCGAATCGGCTTCGGCCTCCGCGACGCTCACGCGCGCGCTCTCGTACGCGCTCTGCTCGTTCGCGACGTCGAGCTCGGACACGTTGCCGGCGCGCTGCAGCTCGCGCGCGGTGTCGAAGCTCGCGCCGAGCGCTTGCATCGCCGTTCGCATCAGCTCGAGCTGCTGCGCGCTCGCCTGCACGTCGTAGTAAGCCAGGCGCACGCGATAACCGAGGTCGAGCACGGCGCCGACGGCGCGCACGCGCGCAGCGTCGAGCTCGGCCTGGGCGACGTCCGTGCGCGGGCCTCGCAGGATCAAGTCGGTGAGGTCCAGGGCGGCGCCGAGGTCGTAGACGCGTGGATGGTGATCGCCGCCGTGGCGCGGGAAGCGCACCGCGACGTCGAACTCCACGTTCGGGAAGAGGTTGGCCTGCACCAGCTGTCCGCGCGCCACGCCGAGCCCGAGCAGGTCGGCGCGCAGCTCGCGGTTGTTCAGCAGCGCGATGCGCATCGCGTTGTCGAGCGTCAGCGGCTGCGCGAGCAGCTTCTGCACGTCGGCGTTCAGCTCGTCTGCGTCGCGCTCGGGCGCGGCCGCCGGCTCCAGGGGCAGGCGGCTGCGCTCCTTCACGAGCTCGCGCACCGCGCTCAGATCGGAGCGCGTGGAGTGCGACGCGCACGCGGCGCTTCCCAGGACCCACGATGCAAAGGCGATGTAGAGAAGGCGGAGCTCAGTGCGCGTGCTCATGACCTGCCTCGAACTTCGGAGCGGGTGCAGCGGTTGGCTGCGGAACGGAACGGGGATCGGCTGAGGGCGATGGCTTGCTCGCGGGACCCGCTGCGGACTGGGGCTTCGCGGCTTGCGGCTCGGCCGGCGTCGGCACGAGCGCCATCCCGCAGCGCGGGCAGCGTCCCGCTTTCGGCTCGCGGACCTCGGGATGCATCGGGCACACGTATTCGGTGGCCGCGGACTGCGGCGCGTTGCGCGACTCGGACTTCGCCGCGGGCTTCGGTGCGGGCTCCGGCTTCGGCGGCTCGGGCTTCGGCGGCTCGGGTTTGGGCGGTTCCGGTTTGGGCGGCGGCTTGGGCACGGGGCCCGCATCCGGCTTCGGCTGCGGGTTCGGCGGGCCGAGGGGCGTCGGCACGAGCGCCATGCCGCAGCGCGGACAGCGCCCCGGCTTCGGCTCGCGTACGTCCGGATGCATCGGACATACGTATTCCGTGGCTTCCGCGGGTGCGCCGCCATCAGCGGCAGCGCGCGGTGTCGCGGAAGCGGACCCGGCAGACCTCACGGGTCCGAGGCCCGCTGGAGCTTGCGGCGTAACCCTGTGGGTCGGCGCGGTGCCAGGGGGCGGTGTTTGCGCATCGCTGCTCGCGGCGCGTCCCGCGCTCGCGTCATGGGCGTGCGGCGCTGGCGTCGCGGGAGGTGTCAGGCCCGCAGCGCCGTGCACGTGTGCAGCTGGCGCGGGCGCCGCGCTGCTGCCCTGCTGGGCGCCGTGCGGAGCTGCGGCTCCGGCCGGCGCATGATGATGGTGGTGATGATGTGGCGGATGCGCTCCGGAGGGCGGCTCCACGTCTGCGAGCGGGTCGCGAGTCAGGCTGGTGGCCACCTCGCGCGCGGGCGCTTCCTCGGCGTCGGGCGACGCGGGAGATACCGGCGAGGGCGCGCGATTCGTCGCGCAGCCGCTGCTCACAGCTGCGCACCATGGCACCATCCACATCAGTTGAACCCAAGCGCGCATGCCCTCGCTCCTTCCTCTGTGCAGACGATCGAGCCACCCTGCGCATTACACCCACCGCAGCATTCTCATCGCGGACACGCCGGCACGGCAAGCGCGGGAAGTCGTAGCAGCTGCGCACGGCCGGGCGCCAGTGCGCAGCGGCTCCGCACCGCCGCGTCCCATCAACGGTCGGCGCGCTTGCGCGGCCACAGCGCATACAGCAGCACCGGGCTGAACAGCACGAGCTCGGTCAGCGCGACGACGAGGCCCACGCTCGAAAAGAAATGCCGACCGATCGGCGCCACCGGGATCGGCTGCCAGGGCGCGAAGTAGCGCCGCGTGTCGAACGGCCAGAGCAGCGCGCAGCCGAGGCCACCATCCGTCAGCGCATCCAGCAGCCCATGGCTGCCCACCACCACGGCCGCGACGAGGGCCGTGCGCAGCGCAGGCAGACGCAGCCAGTTGGCCAGGAGCCCGATCGCGCAAGCCAGCGCGAGCGCAAACACGAGCGAGTGCGTCGCGCCGCGGTGGCCCCACGCGTGGCCGTAGCGGATGCCGTAGCGAAACCCCACGACGTCCGCGTCAGGCAGCAGGGAGAGCCCGGACCAGAGCAGCATCGAGGTCAGCACGCGAGTGCGGACGCGCTGGCCTTGTCGATAGACCCGCGCCGCCGCCATGCCGACGGCGATGTGCCCGATGCTGGCCAAGTGAGTCTCGCAACTCAGCTCGCGGCGCTTCGAATGAACTGCTCGAAGACGTCCAGCTGCACCGACGACTGACCGACCGTGACCTCGTTCAGCATCTTGCGCGCGCGGGTCCAGTCTACCCCGGAGATGCGATACAGCCCCACGCGCTTGACCTTGGACTGCACGGCGAGCTGCAGCATGCGACGCACGGAGTTGGTCAGCGCGCTGAAGCTCGGCGGCTTGTCGCCTTGTGCGATACCGAGCGCGAAGATCGTGACGTCGCCCTCGGACCACGTAAACACGTCACCGACGGCGAGCGGCTGACTGGCGCAGCGCTCCGCGTATGCGGCAGCGAACGCCGGCCAGCGCTTCTTGATGGCGATGGCGATGCCGACGTTGAGCGTGCCATCAGTATGGGCGCCGAACGCGTAAGCGCGCAGGCCCTCGGTCTCGAAGATGTCGCCTTTGACGAACGCAGTGGGCATGGGGGCCTGCGACCGTAGCACAGCCCGGCGCGCCCTGCGTGCAGCTTCGGCGCTACTCGGCGTCTTGTTCGAGGGGGCGCACGTCGATCTCCAGGGTACCGCCCAGGATCTCCGCGTAGCGCTTGCACATCTCGATCGTCTCGTCGACGCTCGCCATGTCCATCACGGCGAAGCCGCCGATCAGCTCCTTGGACTCGGCAAACGGCCCATCGAGCACGCGCAGGTTGTTGTTCGAGAAGATCAAACGTTTGGCGCGAGAGCTCGGCTGCAGCGCGTACGAGCGCACGAGCACGCCGGCCTTCGTCATCTCGGTCTTCAGTCGCGACAGCGCAGCCTTCTGCTGTGGGCTGCGGCCGCCGCCCTCGTACGCCACATCGGCCTTGTCGATCAGCAGCATCTGCAGCGGCGGATTTTCGGGGGCGGGCATCACGCCGAGATCCCAGGGCTCGTTCACCTTTCCGAGCTCGATCTCCCCGTCCACCAGGATCTTGCCGTAGCGCTCCGCCCAACCGAGCGCCTCCTCGTAGGTGCGCACCTTGAGCAGCAAAGTCGCCGCCGGTAGCTCGTGCTCGCCGCGATACGGACCACGCTTGATCGAGCTCTTCCCATCGCGAAACACGAGACGCGTGCGCGTCTTGCTCGCGCCGAGCCCCGCCCCATCGATGAAGCGGCCCGTGGAGGCGTATTCGCCGATGAAGGCCCCCATCTCGTCCACGAGCTCGCGAGGCGGCAGCTCACCAGCCTCGGTCTTCGGATCGTTCTTGTGCATGATCATGAAACGCATGCTCGACTCCTTACCCTATGTAAAAGACACGCGGCACCACCGCGCGTCGGGAACACGACGCTCAGCCCCCGCGCCGATCGACGCAGCCCGAGATATTTTTGTAACCCATTGATTTGACTCGCATTCGATCGGCCCGGACGAGTCACGCGCCGCGGCGCGCTGCAGTCGCGGGTTGCAGGGGTTTGTACATGATGTGGGCGTCTACGAAGCCGTGGTTTGGGTGGTGGAATGCGCCTGGCAAGGTGCCGACGATCGTGAAGCCGAGCTTGGACCAGAGGTGGACTGCGGCGTGGTTGCTGGCCGCGACCAGGTTGAACTGCATCGCGCGGAAGCCGCGCTCGCTTGCGTGGCGCTGGGAGTGTTCGCACATGGCTGCAGCCACACCCTGCCCGCTTGCCTCTCGGGCGACGGCGTAACCGCAGTTGCAGACGTGCGCGCCTGGGCCTTCTTGGTTCGGCTTCAGGTAATAAGTGCCAGCGATCGGGCCCTCGGGCGCAAGCTGCGCCACGAACACTTCGTGCGCGGCTTGCGTCCACTTGCGGCGCGCGTCGGCCTCAGTGATGTCGACCGGAAACGCGTACGTTTCGCCCGCGCGGAAGATCGGCTCCAGGACGGCCCACACGCCGGGCCAGTCACTGGGCTCATACGCACGAATCAGCATGGCCTCGCTCCTCTCGCAGCGAGCCCACGATAGCACGCGTCACTTCCGCAGCTGCCAGACGCTCCACATTCCGTCCTGATAGCGGAGATCACAGCGGCCTCTGCATGGATCCGGGCCACCTCGCACGAGCGCGTATTCGTACCACTGCAAGTCGGCGTGACGAACGCGCTGCGGCAACCACTCCCAGCGCGGGGGGACGCGCGGCGGCCGGTTGTCCTCTCGGAAGCGAAACGGCGAAGGCGGGAAGTCGGCGAACGTGAACATGACCGCGCCGCCTTTGCGTGCCTGGTAATAGGCGACGGCGTGGATGAACGGCGAGAACTTCACGTGGCGCGAGCCGCGGCTCCAGATGAGACCACACACGCGCCGCCCCTCCGGGATCGCCGCGAGCGCGCCCTCGAGGTCACCGACCTCTTCGCGCTCGAACGCGGAGAACGCGCGCTGCACGAGGATCTGCTGGCGGATGCTCAGGCCGAGCAGCGCCAGCGCGATCAGCAGCGTTGCAGCCCTTGGCGGCGTGGGCAGCACGGGCACCACGAAGTACAGTGCGAGCAACGGAAAGCGCTGCGCGATGGGCCAGATCCAGTCGTAGCCGGCAGGGGAGACGAAATACGCCGCCGCCGCGAGCGGCGCGAGCGGCAGCAAGCAAGCCAAAGCCGAGCGGCGCCCCGCGGCGAGCGAAGCGCACTCCACCCCGGGCACCAAAGCACGCGCAAAGCGCGTCACCGCACGCACGCCCTCATCCGCCCGCGTGTCCGCCCCGCCTGAGCGCGCGGCCACACCATCCACACGCGCGGCAACACCATCCGCGTGCACTTCCTCCTGCCTCACCGTGCCGGCCTGATGCGCGAGCCGTTGTTCAAGGCGCTGCCACGGGCGCGTGAATGCCAGCTTGATCAGGCCGAGCAGCAGCGCGAGCGCCAGCAGGCTCAGGTAGCCGCGCAGGAGCTGCAGGCCTTCAGGGCCGTGCAGCACGTCCGTCAGCCAGTTCGGCAGGTCGCGCAGCGCAAACGCGGCCGGCTGATATTGCGCCTGCGGACCTGCTCCGCCGCCCTGAGCTGCGGTGAGCGTCGCGTGGCCGGCGGGGCTCTGCGCGAGCCACAAGCCCCCGATTAGCAGCGACGGCACGAGCGGCAGAAACCGCAGCGCCATGCGCCGCACATCCCGCGACATGCTCAGCAGCGCCGCTCCGAGCAGCAGGAACGCGAACGGAACCACGTGGCAGAAGAAGCAGAACGTCGCGACGCACGCGAGCAGCCCCGCCCGCCCGCGCTGCGGCGCCTCGCGCTGGCGCACGCACAACCCCAGCCCCCACAGCGCTGCGGGGATCGCCATCAAGAAGTTGATGAAGCCGAGGATCAAGTGCGCGTTGTACGTGAGCGGCAGCGCAAACAGCGCCAGCGCGCGTTCCTTGCCCAGCGCGCCGAGCAAGTACGCGAGCGCATACGGCGTGGCCGCCGCACACGCGATCATCACCACGCGATTCGCCAGCTCCAGATCCAGCACGTACGCGAGCACGTGCACGATCAGGTAGTACGCCAGGTACTGCGTACGCCCCAGCGACAGCTCGAAGTACTGCTCGAACGCGTACCGCGCGTCGTGAAAGTCGTGCAGCACGCGCACCGCAGCCAGATGCTGCGGCAGGTCTTCGATCGGCAGAAAACGCGTGGACCAGAGCGGCCACACCATCCACGCGACGGCGCCGCAGAACAGCAGCGCGCGCAGTCTATCTGAGGCCGCAGCGGGGGCCTCAGCCCCGGCTGACCGCGTCATTCTTGACTTTGTGCTCGTTGCCGTCGAAGCGCAGGTACACGATCTTGCCTTCGACCAACGTGCGCAGCTCGACCGGCCTGCGCCACACGCGCTCGAGCGCCACCAGCACGGCCTGCGCGTAATCCTGGCGCAGGTCGATGCCCTGGTGATCGTGCACGAGCAGCAGCTCGCCGCGATTTTTGTGGTTCGCGTCCTCGACGTGGATGATCGGCTGTCCGGCGTTCGTCAGCTGGAACAGCAGCTTCTGCTTCACCGCCTCGAACTTGCGCGTCTCGACCTCGTAGCGGTCGTTCTTCGGGTTGTAGCCGAACGCGAACAGCTTCTGTTCGATCACGAACTCGGGCGTGAGGAACTCGTCGATGAACGTGACGTCCGTGTACAGCGAGCGCACCTCGAACAGCTTCTTGCGACCAAGGCCGAGCCGCCGATCCCAGTTCTGGCGCGTGGCGAGGTCATCACACTCGTCCCACTCCTTGCCGAACTGCCCACGGTTCCAGCGCTCCTCGATGTGCCGGTACAGCTCGACGCCGAGCTTGTACGGGTTCAGCCGGTCGCGCGAGGTCGCGAGCACGCCCGCGCAGCGATCCGCGTAGTCGATGATCTCGCTTCCGTCCGCTGCCTTCTCCGTGAGGATCTTCGAGTGCCAATACGTGGCCCAGCCCTCGTTCATGATCTTCGTCTGGGCCTGCGGCGCGAAGTAGTAAGCCTCGCGCCGAATCACGGCGAGCACGTCGCGCTCCCACGGCTCGAGCGGCGCGTGCTCGAGCAGGAAGCCCATCACGTCGCGGTCGGCCTCTTCGGGCGTCTTCTTCGCCTTGGTGGCTTCCGTCTCCACCTTCTTGCGCTGCGCTTCCAGATAGTTCTCTGGATTGATGTAGCGCTCCATGTAGTCGCGATCGACGCGAAGGCGCGGCAGCTCCTCACCTGGCTTGTCGTACGCGGGCTCGTTCAAGATGCTCTCGCTGCGCACGTCGCGGTGCTGCGAGCGATGGATGTCGATCAGGTTCTCGAGGCTGAGGCAATCGTCGATGAACGTCTCGATCTTCTCGATGCCCACCCGGTTGGCCCAGCGCCGCAGCACGGCGCCGTGATTCGCCATCGCGTCGATCCACTTTCGGATCGGCTCACCGGTCTCAGCGTCTTTGCCCTGGTCGGTGCTGCGGAACGCGAAGTTGTTCTTGAAGAAGTCGACGTGGCCGTAGACGTGCGCCATCACGAGCTTCTGGTCCACCATGCTGTTGCCTTCCAACAGGTAGGCGACGGCAGGGCTGTTGTTGATCACCATCTCGTAGATGGTCGACAGACCGTACTCGCTGCTCTTCTTGAGCTCTTCGTAGCTCATGCCGAAGCGCCAGTGCGGGTAGCGGCTGGGGAAGCCGCCGTATGCGGCAATCTCGTTGATGTGATCGTAGGGCAGGACCTCGAACAAGGTCGGGAAGAAGTCCAGCCCGTAAGCCCGGGCGTACGCCTCGATTTTGCGCTGTTCATCGCGCAGGTAGGCGGGCAGAGACGTCTTGAGCGCAAACTGAGCCATGTTTCCTCGAGGTGCCTAGTGCGCGATGGAGAAAGCGTGTGCGAGCGGCGCCGGCGTCAGGCGCTCACTTGCCCTTGCCCAGAAACTCTTTGATCGAGTCCACGATGCTGTCGCGATCTTTGATCTCGCTGGTGAGCACGCGGTCGTCGTCTTTGAAGTGCTCGTCCAGATCTTTGATGAACTGACCGGAGCCGTACGGGCTCTCGACCTGGCCGTAGCAAAACACGTTGGCCGCGCTCAGCAACTTGTCCTTCAGCAGCTGCACGCAGAGCAAAGTGTCGTCCACGCTCCAGTTGTCGCCGTCGGAGAAGTGGAACAGATAGATGTTCCACTCACCCGCCGGATAGTTCTGCTCGATGATCTCCGAAGCCAGCTTGTACGCCGACGAGATCATGGTGCCGCCCGACTCACGGGTACGGAAGAACGTGTCGCGATCGACCTCGCGCGCCACGGCGTCATGGATGATGAAGCGCGTCTCGAGGCCCTGGTACTGGTGACGCAGCCAGGTGTCGATCCAGAAGGACTCGATTCGCACGATCTCCTTCTGCTCGTCACCCATCGAGCCGGAGACGTCCATCATGTACAGGATGACGGCGTTGGCGACCGGCTCGATCTCCGTGCGGTACGAGCGGAAGCGCAGGTCGTCTCGTACGGGCACGACCACGGGATGCTTCAGGTCGTAAGTGCCGAGCGCGATCTGGCGACGCAGCGCCTGGTGGAACGTCTTGCGAAAGTGACGCAGCGAGTTCGGGCCGACCTTGCGCAACCCGACGTAGCGATCGCGCTGGCGCGCGATGCGGCTCTTGCCCTTGTCCTCGATGCGCGGCAGCTCGAGCTCTTCGCCCAAGATCTCTGCCAGGTCTTCCAGGCTGACGTCGACCTCCAGCACATGCTGGCCGGCGCCGCTACCGGCTTCACCCTGGCCCGATTGCTGATCGCCGGGTTGCCCGATCGCATCACCAGGCTCGCCATCGCCTTGCGAGACCCCGCCGCCCTGCTTGTCCGTGAAGCGGAAGCGCGGGATGTCGATCTGAGGGATGGGGATCGAGACGAGCTCTTTGCCCTGCTTCCCCAGCAGCTCTCCCTTGGAGATAAAGCGCCGCAGGTTCTGCCGGATCTTGCCTCGAATGATCTGCTTGAAGCGCGCGTGGTCCTGATCAACCCGCAGGGACATACGGGGATCCTAACTGGCGGTGGCTGTGCGGGCTAGTGGTTCTCCTCGAAATTTCTCGCAACTCCGCGTTCCTGGCCGAGGACGCTGTCGGCGTTCTGGGGCCATCGCGGTGTGCCGCGCCCGCCTGCGCACCTCACCCGCCCAGAGCGGCCACCGCGCGTGTGGTGCCGAGCTCAGATGCCGGTGCCGCTCGCGATGCCTGCGGTCGCGTCGCCCGGCAGGATCTCGGGCCGCGACAACTCTTCGTACGCTTTGGTCAACGTAATCGCGGTCAGCGGCAAGCTGATCAACCAGCCCACGATCGTGATCACACCGAGCGCGTTGATCGCGCCGAGCACCAGATACAGCACGATGCAGTCACCCAGATTGTCCAGCACCACGTCCTTGCTGCGCACGAGGGCCGTCTTGAAGTCCACGCCCTGCGCGACGAGCAATGGCGCAAACAGAAACAAGAGGCTCGTGACGATCACGCCCACACCGCACGCGAGCAGCCCACCGCCGAGCGCAAGGCCCACGAGCAGATAATCGCCCTGGCGCTCGCGAAACGGCCGAAACGCTTCGCCCAACGTCGGCGCGCGGCCTTGCATGGCCTCTCGCGCGCTCACCATCAATCCGCCGGCCACGAGCCCCGTGAGAAGCAGGCTCGACACGATCGCGAGCTGCCAGCTCACCGCCTCACCGAGTACGCGCTGACAGACCAGCTGCAGCAGCTCCAGGCAAAACGCAGCCGCGACTAGCCCAGCCGTGTGCTGCTTGAAGGTCTCCCACGCATAATCGAGGTACGCACCGATCCGCATCCGCCCCTCCTCGCTTGCGCGTGTTCATAGCAGAAGCGGCCACGCCGCGCGCTCCCGTGACATTGCTCACAGCTCGAAACGCTGACAGATGAAACGCGAGAGCGCGTCGAGCGCGTTTGGTGGCAGCTCGTGCCCGCCCATGAACGAGATCCACGTCACATCGAGCCCCGCGGCGCGCAGCAGATCGCGCTCCTCCTCGGCGAGCGCGTGCGGCAGGAGCGTGTCGTGCGTGCCGTGGGTCTGCAGCACGCACAAGCCCTTGCGCGCAGCCATGAGCGGCTGCCACTCATGCATGGAGACCGGTGTAGTGGACAGCAGCACGAGCCCCG
>Ga0190269_10000871_pt1 | contig 14986 bp, 11 predicted proteins | sample Popmic249IS_FD_133749 | JGI IMG/M metagenome (GOLD analysis project Ga0190269, IMG submission 133749) | Populus adjacent soil microbial communities from riparian zone of Blue River, Arizona, USA - 249 IS | ecosystem: Environmental > Terrestrial > Soil > Riparian zone | place: USA: Arizona...
TGTGATTAAGCGGAGGTCGGGAGCCGCGGAGCTTCCGCAGCGGCTCCCGCGACCGCCGCTGTGATTAAGCGGAGGTCGGGAGCCGCGGAGCTTGCGCAGCCGCTCCCGCGACCGCCGCTGTGAACCGGTGAGCGACATCACTCGATCGCTTCCGAATCCTGCTCGCAAATCGCCCGTACGGTTACGAAGCTGCGGCGAACTGATTGCGAGAGGCGTGAGCGATGCGACGCGTGTGGGACAGCGCCGCTGCTCCACGCTCATTTACATCTACAGCATCGGCTCGGGCTGATAGCGCGCCGCTTCCGGGTAGCGCGCGACGAGCGCCTCCACCCGTGACACGAACGCTTTCGCCTGCTCCGGCGCCGCGCCCACGAACTCCAGCGGCTGCTCGAGCGCGCTCGACAGCTCCGACGCCGACAAGCCCAGGCGCTTGTCAGCCGCCAGGCGCTGCACGAGATCGTTCTGGTCGCGGCCCTCGCGCATCTCCAGCGCCACGGCGACCGCGTGCTGCTTGATGGCCTCGTGCGCCTGCTCGCGCCCCTTTCCCGCGCGAACCGCGGCCATCAGCACCTTCGTGGTGGCGAGGAACGGCAGGTAGCGCGCGAGCTCGCGCGAGATGATCGCCGGGAACGCGCCGAGCTCGGTCAGCACGTGCAGGAAGGTCTGGAACAGACCGTCGGCCGTGAAGAACGCGTCCGGCAGCGCCACGCGCCGCACGACCGAGCAGCTCACGTCGCCCTCGTTCCACTGGTCGCCCGTGAGCCCGCTCAGCATGGTCGCGTAGCCAGCGAGCACGTGCTTGAAGCCGTTGATGCGCTCACACGAGCGCGTGTTCATCTTGTGCGGCATCGCGGAGGAGCCGACCTGACCGGGCTTGAAGCCCTCCGTCAACAGCTCCTGTCCGGCCATGAGCCGGATCGTGGTCGCGAGGTTGGACGGGCCCGCGATCGCGACGAGCAGGCTGCTCACCACCTCGAAGTCGAGCGAGCGCGGATACACCTGTCCTACGTTCGTAAGAATCTGCTTGAAGCCGAGGTGCTTGGCCACCGCCGCCTCGAGCTTCTGCACCTTCTCGCGGTCGCCGTTCAGCAGATCCAGCTGATCTTGCTGCGTGCCCACCGGGCCCTTCACGCCGCGCAGCGGATAGCTGGCGCACAGCTGCTCGATGCGCTCGAACGCATGGAGCAGCTCTTCGCCGGCGTTCGCGAAGCGCTTGCCGAGCGTGATGGCCTGCGCCGGCACGTTGTGCGTGCGGCCGGTGAGCACGGTCGTGGCGTGCTGCGCCGCGAGGTCGGACAGGCGCGACAGGCTCGCCACCATGCGATCGCGCACCAGATGCAGGCTGTCACGCACCTGCATCTGCTCGACGTTTTCGGTGAGATCACGCGAGGTCATGCCTTTGTGGATCTCTTCGTAGCCAGCGAGCGCGCAGAACTCCTCGATGCGCGCCTTCACGTCGTGACGCGTCACCTTTTCGCGCGCGCGGATGGACAGCAGATCGACCTTGTCGACGACGGCCTCGTAGGCGCCGATCGCCTGGTCCGGCACGCTGATGCCGAGCGAGCGCTGCGCACGGAGCAGTGCGATCCACAGGCGCCGCTCCATGACCACCTTGTTCTCGGCGGACCAGAGGTGACGCATCTCGGAGCTCGCGTAACGCTGAGCCAATACATTCGGGATAGACGGCGCGTTCATGACTGCTCGGGTTTATGCCAGCGAGCTGCCGCCGTCCACCTTGATCGTGGCGCCGGTCGTGAACGCGCCGGCGGCCGACGCCAGGTACACCACGGTGCCCACGATGTCATTCGGGCGCCCGACGCGGCCCGCGGGAATCGCTGAGGAAACCAGGCTGGTGTCGCCGCCCGGCATGGTGAACGCAGTCATCTTGCTGGGAAACAGGCCCGGCGCGATGGCGTTCACGTTGATGCCCTCGGCCGAGAGCTTGAGCGCCAGGGTGCCGGTCAGGTGGTGCACGGCGGCCTTCGCAGGGTGGTACGCCCAGGCGTCGTCCAGCGGATAATGGATGCCCGAGATCGAGCCGATGTTGATGACGCGCGACGGCGCGTCCGGGCGCTTCGCTGTCTTGCGCAAGAGCGGCAGACATTTCTGGGTCACGAAGAACAGCGACTTCACGTCTAGGTCGAAGACCTTGTCCCAGCCCGCCTCCGGGTACTCGTCGAGCTTCGCACCCCAGGTCGCGCCGGCGTTGTTCACGAGCACGTCCAGTTCGCCGCCGAAGTGCTCGGCCACGCGGCCCACGATGCGCTCGACCTCGCTCACCTTCGAGAGGTCGGCGGGCTCCGCGGTCACGTCCAGACCGCGCTTACCTTTGAGCTCGCCCAAGAGCTCGTCGATGGACTCCTGCTTGCGGCCACAGGTGAACACACGCGCCCCGCGCGCGGCCAGCCCCTCGGTCAGCATGCGGCCAATGCCCGATGCGCCACCCGTCACGAAGAAGCGCTTGCCCTGTACCGAAAACAGCTCATCCGTCATTGTCGCGACCCTCTTTCCTGGTGTGGCCGCTTCCTAGCTCAGGTGTGAGGTGTGGTAAACCCCACCGTCCGTCGGCATCGTGTACGATCTCGGGGTGAGCTCCGAATCGGCAGCCGAGGTGCGCTCATCGCGGGCGGGCGACTGCATCGACGCGCGCTACCGCCTGGAGAGCGAGATCGGCAGCGGAGCCCTGGGGGCGGTGTACCGGGCCACCCAGACCAAGCTGTCGCGCGCCGTGGCCGTGAAGCTGCTGAACGAGAGCATGGGCGCGAGCGACGTGCAGCGCGCGCGCTTCGAGCGCGAGGCGAAGGCGCTGGCGTCGCTGGAGCACCCGAACATCGTGTCCGTGCTCGACTACGGCGTGGCGGACGGGCAGCCGTACCTCGTGATGGAGCTGCTCGAGGGCGAGACCCTGGCCCAGCGCGTGCAGCCCCGCGCGTTGCAGCTGGAAGCGGCGCTGCGCATCGCGCGCGAGCTGCTGTCCGCGCTGGCGTTCATGCACGGGCACGGCGTCGTGCACCGCGATCTCAAGCCGAGCAACGTGTTCCTGCAGCGCGTGCACGGCGGGGAGCGCGTGAAGGTGCTGGACTTTGGGCTCGCCAAGAACACGGGGCTGACGAGCGAGCGCGCGGACGCCACGTTGACGCGCGATGGCACGGTCGTGGGCACACCTGCGTACATGTCGCCGGAGCAGGCGACGGGCGACATGGTGGACACGCGCAGCGACGTGTATTCGCTCGGGGTGCTGTTGTTTCAGATGCTGTCGGGGCGGCTGCCGTTCGAGGGCGATGCCATCGATCAGGTGCGCAGTCACCTCGTGGAGCCGGTGCCCGCGCTGGCGCGCGCGGAGCCGATTCGCGAGCTGGACGCCGAGCTGGAGAAGCTGATCTGGCGCGCGATGGCGAAGCGCCGCGAGGACCGCTTCGCGAACGCGAGCGAGATGCGCGACGAGCTGAACGCGATCATCAGCCGCCACCAGAACAGCGCGGGCGTGCCGCTCATGGCTGCGGGCCGGGACTCGCCTTCGCGGCCGAGCTTGCGCGCGGTGCTGCCGACGGCGGCGCGGCTGCGGACGTACCTGAGGCGGACGTGGCTGACGTTCCTGGTGACGAGCGTGCTCGGTTTCTCGAGCGTCGTCGCGCTCGTGGTGTTGCTGCTGCGCGACCCGGGGGATCGAAGGTTGCTCGGGCAGCTGGGCGGGCGGGCGTATCAGCGGGTGAATGAGCTGGCGACGCGATCGGTGGAGGAGGCGGCGCGCTCGGTGTCGGGGGTGGGGGCGGCGCCGGAGGGGGTGAGCACGGTGGCGCAGGCTGCCGCGGAGCCGCGCTCGCCGGTCGCGGTGGCGAAGCTGATCAGCGCACGCAAGCAGCTGCGGGAGGCGGTGCGTGCCGGTCGGACGCTGGCGGCGGCAGAGGCGGAGCCGCTGCTCGAGGCGCTGCGAGCCGGGCACGCGGGCGAGGCGGCGCAGGCGGAGCGGCTGCTCACGGGCGTGCGAGCCGGGCGGGGGCTGGAGGCTGCGGAGGTTCAGCAGCTGGTGGCGGCGGGGGGTGAATTGCCGCTCTCGGCGGAGGGGGACGAGCCGGCCGGGAGCGGGCCCCCGGCCGCCGCCGAGGCACTCGCGCCGGGCGGGATGGATCGGGCGGTGGAAGGCGCGTCGCAGGGCCTCGCGCCGGGCGGCGCGCAGACGGGCGCGAGCGCCGTGCCTTCGGATTCGCTCGCAAAAGGGGTGGATGGGCCCGGTGTTGCCGAGCCGTCTGAGCGGGGCTCGGCGGGGCTCCCTACTGATTCGTCCGCTACTCGCGCCGTGCCGAACGCGCACGGTGCTGCGGCCGCGAATACGCCCGGCGTTGTTCCCGCGAATGCGCCTGGCACACCGGCAGCAATCGCGCCCGGCGCACGGCCCGCCGCCGCGCTGGGGCGCGACGCGCGAGTTTTCGGGCCGCCCGGTGCGCAGAATCCTTGGTCTCGGGCGCTGCCGCGTGAGTTGCGCGGCATGCAGGGAGCGATCTTCGCCGGCGGCGTGGGGAACGAGAAGGTGATCGCCAGCCTTCGCGAATACACTGCGGGTCACGCCGACGACGTGCGGGGAAGGCTTTTGCTCGCGCAGCTTTACGTGAACCGTGGCGCGCGGGCTGAGGCGGTGGCGCAGCTGTCGGCGGCACTGCAGAGCGATCTGTCTGCGCGTGGTGCGCCCGAGGTGCTGAGGAACTTGCTTGCCATCGTGGTGCAGGGGAAAGGCGCCGTGTCGGAGGCTAGCCGGTTGATCGTGCGGGCGTTTGGGAGTGAGGCGCTGCCGAGTTTGGATGCGCGGCTTGCGGCTACGAAGGATCCGGAGGCGGTTGCGCGGCTGCGGGCGCTGCGGGCGCGGATCAAGAGTTGAGGTGGGGGCGCTTTTGGCGCGGTGCCGCGGGGCGGCGTTAGCGCGCGGGGGCGCACGGTCGGCTTGAGCGCGTCGGGCCCGTGGGGGCTTGGGGGCGGCTGAGGCGTCGGTAGGCCGCGGCGCGCCGGCATCTGACGCCCGAGAACCACGTGCAGCTGCTCGAGCGCCCGCGAGGCAAGAGCAAGCGTGAGGTGGAGCAGCTGGTGGCGGAGATCGCGCCGAAGCCAGACGTGCTAAACCAGCTGCGAAAACTGCCCCAGCCGGCCGCCGCTCCGTCGTCGTTGCCGATGGCTGCGGACGTCGCGCACGCTACTCACATCCTGCATGCGCGGTCCAGGCTTGCAGCCTCTGCTGCTGCAGCTATCAGCGTCAAACCCTCATTTGAGCCGAGCGCCCCGCAGCAGTCCCCGGCAAGCACCGTGTGTCTGCCAGCCGCAGCGGACGCGCAGGAGCCCGCGTTCGCCCTGCAGCCGCCACGCTCCCGAGCCTCATGTACGCCGCTGAGGCCTGGCCGTTACAAGCTGCAGCTCGGTGTGGGGCAGGCGTTGCATGACAAGCTGGAGCAGCTGCAGGAGTTGTTGCGGCATCGTTTGCCGGATGGGGACTTGGCGCGGATCGTTGGGCTTGCCGTGGATGGGCTGCTCGACAAGACTCTCAAACAGCGCTTCGCGCAGAGCTCCGTAGCGAGCACGCCGCCTCGTCTTCGCAGCGACGCTTCGGACGCGCCGCTCGCGGAACCCGCCGCAGGGCAGCAGGTTGCAACTGCGGACGGCGCGGAGAAGCGCGCTGAACAGTCCGGCACCACTGCCGCGCGCGCCACATCGACGACCAGCGCTGTGGATGGGCATGCTGGCGCTTCGCCGGGCGTGCGCGCGCTGGGGCCGCGCTATGTTCGTCGCTCTGTGCTGCGCGAGGTTTATGCTCGCGATGGGGGGCAGTGCACGTTCGTCAGCGCGGAGGGTCGGCGCTGCTCGGCCCGCGGGTTGCTCGAGGTCCATCACGTCATGCCTCATGCGCTCGGAGGCGCAGCTTCCGTGGACGACTTGCGGCTGATCTGCCGTGCTCACAATGCGCTGCTTGCGCAGCGCGACTACCGTCGCGACTTCATGCTTCGCAAGTTGCGGCAGGAGCGCGCGGAACGTGCCTCGGCCACTTTCCAGCGGGCGAACGCGCACTCGTTGCAGCAGCCGCCGGTCCAGGATTGGGTGCAGATTTCCGCGGCGCGCTCGGTCCAGAACGTCCGACCTCGTGATCGAGCATGAGCTGTTCCGGCTCCCGTGCGCGGGACGAATCGGGGGCTTGGGGCGTCTCCCTTCCGACGCCCTCTCATCGAGACACCGAGCGTGGTACGCTCTCGCAAAATGGCGAGAATCGTAGTCATTGGCGGTGGGCTTGCCGGGCTTTGTGCGGCTTATCGGCTCACTCGCATGCGCCACAAGGTGCTGGTCTGGGAGGCGGATCAGCGGCTCGGGGGGCAGATCCACACCGTTCGGCCGCGCGCGAAGTTGCCGCCCGGGTTCGTCGTCGAGCTCGGGGCCGAGGGTTACGTGGCCCGCAGTGAAGCGCTTCCTAAGCTGGCCCGCGAGCTCGACATGCCCGACGCGTTGAGCGGTCAGCAGGAGATGCGGTCGCTCGGCTATCGCGCCGGTAGTCTGTCCGTGCTCGCGCCCGGTGAATCTGCGGCTTTCCTGGGCTTTCAGGTGCCCAAGGAAGATCTCGGCGTGGGCATCCGCTCTTGCCGGAACGGGATGGGGCAGCTGATCGACGCGCTCCAGACCAAGCTCGCCAGCGACGTGGAGCTGCGGCTGGGAGCTGCGGTGCAGCACATCGACCGGCGCGCCCGCGGCTTCGAGCTGCGCGGCAAGGACGGCGCTAGCCTGACCGCGGACAAGCTGATCCTCGCTTGCGGTGCGCGCGCCGCAGCTCCGTTGCTCGGTCCTGTGATCGGGCCCGCCGCGGAGGACTTGCTGCAGACGACCGCCCACTCCAGCGTGAACGTGTCGTTCGCTTTCGAGCGCGCGTCGATCTCTCACGCGCTGGATGCGAGCGGCGTGGTCGTCGCCAGCGAAGATCAGCAGCACGGCGCTCGCGCCGTGGTGTTTGCGAGCTCGAAGTTCGCGGGCCGCGCGCCCGAGGGTTACGCGAATTTGCGCGTGTTTTTCCGGCCGGATCCGCGCGAGCTCAAGATGCTCACCGACGCTGCGTACACCGCTCGCGCCCTCGAGGTGCTCGAGCGCTTGCTGGGGCCCGTCGGCCGACCCCTCGAGAGCTGGGTCGCGCGCTGGCCGGATGCGCTCCCCGTGTTCGACGCGAGCAGCCAGACGATCCTGAAGGCGCTCGACACGGCCCTGTCCGGCAGCGGCATCGCGGTGGCCGGCTCGGCGTTCCACGGCTCGGGAATCGACGCTGCGGTGCGCTCCGGGCTCTCGGTCGATCAGCGCTTGTAGCCCGCGCCACTTCGATCACAGCGGCGGTCGCGGGACCCGCTCCGCTAGCTCCGCAGCTCCCGACCTCCGCTTAATCTCTACAGCCGCCCCGCAAACGTCACGCGCGAGGCCGAATTGCCGCCGCGCCGGGCCCGCGACCTTGCGCGGGCTCGCCACCGTGGGCAGGCTTGACTATGACCATGAGCGACAAGACCCATCACCACGACGGCGCCATGCGCGCCATGACGGACGACGGCGCATTCCGCGTGGTGACCGTGCGCACCACCGACACCGTGCAGCGCATGCTCGAGCTGCAGGGTCACACGGGCGACAACGCCAAGCGCCTCGGCGAGCTGCTCACCGGCGCCGTGCTGGTGCGCGAGACCATGGCACCCGACTATCGGCTGCAAGCGCTCCTGCGCAGCCCGGACAATCGCTACCGTTTGGTCGCGGACTCGCACCCGGACGGCGGCTCGCGCGGTTTGCTCACGCAAGTGGAGCGCGAGATGAAGCCCGAGCGCACGCAGTTCTCGCTGAAGGGCAGCACGCTCGAGATCGTGCGCACGCTGTACAGCGGAGATCTGCACCGCGGCGTCGTCGAGGTGCCAGACGGCGGCGGCATGTCCGAGGCGCTGATGAGCTACCTGCAGGGCTCCGAGCAGGTCGCGTCCATGCTCTCGGTGGCGTGCGTGCTCGGCCCCGACCAGCGCGTGATCGCAGCCGGTGGCTACCTGGTGCAGCTCTTGCCGGAGGTCGGCCGCGGGCCGCTCGCCATCATGGCTGAGCGCCTCAGCGACTTTCGCGACATCAGCGAGCTGCTCGCCAAGACCGACGCCGCCCCCTCGCCGCTGCTCGACGAGATCCTGTACGGCATGCCGTTCACGCGTCTCAGCGAGCACTCGCTCAGCTGGAAGTGCCGCTGTAGCACCGTGCGCGTGATGTCCAGCCTGGCGACCCTGTCCAAGGCGGACCTGTCCGAGCTCATCGAAGACGGCAAACCCATCGAACTGTCATGTGACTTTTGCGGGCAGACCTATAACATTAGTGCACCTCAGCTGGCCGGCCTCATGGAACAGAGCTGAGCGTACACACCCACAATGACCTATACGCCGCGATATACGAACATCGTCTCGCTGCTGTCCAACGCCGTTCAGCGCCATCCGAGCCGGCCTGTATTCGGAACGCGCAAGAACCACGGCTGGCACTTCATCACGTACGCGGAGTTCGCCGCGCTGGCCGCGGCCATGCGCGGTGGGCTCGCGGGCCTTGGCATCGGCCGCGGCGACCGCGTGGCTGTGATCTCGGACAACCGCGTCGAATGGGCGATCGGCTCGTTCGGCACGCTCTCCCTCGGCGCCGTGTACGTGCCCATGTACCAGGCGCAGAAGGACGCCGACTTTCGCTACATCTTGCGCGACTCGGGCGCGAAGCTCGTGCTGTGCGCGAACCGCGACATCGCGGGGCGCATCGCGAAGCTCCGGCCGGAGCTCACGGAGCTGCAGCACGTCATCGCGTTCGAGACGCCCGAGTGGGAAGCGCTGCTCGAGGCGGGTCGCAAGCAACCGGTGCCCGAGGCCAAGCTCGACGAGCGAGAGCTGGCGTTCTTGATCTACACCTCGGGCACGACCGGCGATCCCAAGGGCGTGGAGCTCACGCACCTGAACCTGGGCGCCACCGCGAGCGGCATCATCGAGATCGCACCGCTCTCGACCGAGAACAACGAGCTGAGCGTCTCGTTCCTGCCATGGGCGCACGTGTTCGGCGGCTGCGTGGAGATCTGCGTGCTCATGGGCTACGGCGGCGCCATGGCGATCTGCGACAACACCGATCGCTTGCTCGACTATCTCGCCGAGGTCAAGCCCACCGCGCTCTTCGCAGTTCCGCGCATCTGGAACCGCGTCTACGAGAACGTGAACAAGCAGATCGACGCGCGGCCTGCGCCGATCCAGAAGCTACTGCGCACGGGGCTCGCCGCGCGCGCGAAGCAGAACAAAGGCCAAGCGCTGTCGCTGCCGGAGCGCGCGGCGCTTGCGGTCACGAACAAGCTGCTGATCACGAAGATCAAAGGCCGCCTCGGCGGGCGCGTGCGCTTCGCCGTGTCAGGCGCAGCTGCGCTGGCGCCGGAGGTCGGCGAGTTCATCGACACGCTTGGCATCGTGGTGCTCGAGGGCTACGGCCTCACCGAGAGCACGGCGGGCGGGACGGGCAGTCAGCCCAACGCGCGCAAGATCGGCTCGGTGGGCAAGCCCCTCCCGGGCATGCGCGTGGAGATCGACAAGAACGTGACCACGGCCGGGCCGGACGAAGGCGAGATCATCCTGCATGGCGCGTGTGTGATGCGCGGCTATCACAACCAGCCCGAACAGACGCGCGCTACATTCACGCCGGACGGCGGCCTACGCACGGGCGATCTGGGCCGCATCGACGCCGATGGCTTCTTGTTCATCACGGGCCGCGTGAAGGAGCTGTACAAGCTCAGCAACGGCAAATACGTCGCGCCGGCGGCGCTCGAGGAGAAGCTGCAGCTGAGCCCGTACATCACGCAGGCGTTCGTGTACGGCTCCGACAAGCCGCACAATACCGCCGTGATCGTGGCGGACATGCCGAGCGTCGAGGCTTATTGTGCGCGGCACGGCTTCGGCACGAGTGAGACCACCGAAGCGCTGCTGCGCCTGCCGCAGGTACGCGAGCTGTTCCGCCAGGAGATCGATCGCCACAGCCGCGAGTTCAAGGGTTACGAGCAGGTTCGCGACTTCGTGCTCGTCGCGGAGCCGTTCACCACACAGAACGACATGCTCACGCAAACGCTGAAGATCAAACGCCGAAACGTGATGGGCAAATACCAGGGCGACCTGACACGCCTCTATCAGTGACAGATCCTGGCTAGCCTGTAACGGCCCTGTGCAGCGCTCTCGTCTGCGCCGCACGAGTGTGTCAGCTTAGTGATCGTGCTCGGGGCGAGTGAGATCTGTCGACGTAACGCTGTGACTATCACAGGGCGTGGGTCACAGACACTCGTCCTGGGTCATGGGTTTGGTCTCGATCAAACCAGCTGGCGACACATCTTGCCCATGTTCGAGCCTGACTATCGAGTCGTCACATTCGACTATGTCGGCTCGGGTCGCTCGGACCGCAGTGCCTACGACCCCGTCCGCTACGGCACGCTCGAGGGCTACGCATCGGACCTGTGCGACGTGCTCGCCGCGTTGCAGCTCGAGCAGTGCGTGTTCGTGGGCGCCTCCATCAGCGGCATGATCGGCATGCTCGCCGCGGGGCGCGAGCCTGCGCGCGTGGCCGCACTCGTGATGGTCGGCACGTCGCCGCGCTACATCGACGCGCCCGATTATCGCGGAGGCTTCAGCGCCTCCGACATCGCCGGCTCGCTCGAGCTGATGCATGACAACTTCATCGGCTGGGCCTCCGACATGGCCACCACGGCGATCAAGGAGCCGGACATCGCGCGCGAGCTCGAGCAGGGCATCTGCGCGCTGTGGCCGCACCACGCTCGCCAGTTCGTGGAGGTCGCATTCAACATCGACCTGCGCGCGAGCCTGCCGCGCTGCACGCAGCCCGTGCTCGTGGTCCAGAGCACGCACGATGACATCGTGTCGGACGAGGCTGCAGTCTACCTAGCGCAGCACCTGCCCCGCGGCACGCTGCGCTACCTGTCTGGAGCGGGGCATTGCCCGCAGCTCACTCGCCCGAACGAGCTCGGGCGCCTGATCGGCGACTATCTCGCCTCCATGCCGGAGCATGTCAAGTGAGCGCGCTGGAGCACGCTCCGTGCGGCTACATCGCTTTCCGAGACGACCAGCGCATCTGTGACATCAACGGCGAGGCGGTGCGCATGCTCGAGCGCCCGAGAGCCGCCGTGCTGGGCTTGCCGTTCAGCGAGCTGCTCGCGCCGCGCACGCGCATCTTCTTCAGCACGCACGTCTATCCGGCGCTCATCCTACGCGGCGAGCTGCGCGAGGCGTACGTCTCGTTCCTGAAGCCGGGCGGGCAGGAGCTCGCCGCCTTGCTGAACGCGGTGTGTCGCATGCCGGATGAGCGCATGTTGCTCGAATGCGTGTTCCTGCCGATGAAGCGGCGCCGCATCTTCGAACAAGAGCTCATCGAGGGCCGGCGCGCCGCGCTGGCGTCCGCGCGCGCGGAGCAGAGCGCGCTCGAGCAGCTGCGATCTGCGCAATCCCAGCTCGCCGTGCAAGACCAGCTCGCGTCGCTCGGCATGTTGGCCGCGGGTGTCGCGCACGAGATCAATAACCCTCTGTCGTACGTCGCCGCGAACCTCGAGCTGCTCGAAGAACAGCTGAGAGAGCGGGCCGACGCCTCGGACATGCAGAGTCTGCTCGCGGAGGCGCGCCAAGGTGTGCTGCGCATCGGCGACATCGTGCGCAGCCTGCGAACCTTGTCGCGCGTCGAGGAGCAGGCGCAGCAGCTCAGCGTCGACCTGCGGAACGTCGTGGACGTGGCTGCGCGCATGGCGGGCAATCAGATCCGTCACCGCGCCCGCTTCGAGGTCGAAAACTTCAGCGAGCCGCTGCACGTGCGAGGCGACGCGGGTCGATTGGGACAGGTGCTGCTGAACCTGCTGATCAACGCGGCCCAGGCGCTGCCCGACAACCGCACCGAGAACGAGGTCGTCCTGCGCGCGCTGCGCGAGGACGACAGCGCCATCCTCGAGGTGCACGACAACGGTCCGGGCATCGCGCCCGAGGTGTTGCCGCGCATCTTTGACCCCTTCTTCACCACCAAGCCGGTGGGTGTCGGCACGGGCCTCGGGCTCTCTGTGTGCCGGAGCATCATCGCGTCTCTCGGCGGCACGCTGAACGTGCACAGTGCACCGGGGATGGGCGCCCTCTTCCGTGTTTGTCTGCCGCTGGTGGCGGCGACGGCCGAGCAGCCCCAAACCGAGCACGCCGACGCCCCACCCGCTCGGCCCTCGGCTGCAGCCGAGCGACGCGTTCGCGTCCTGATCATCGACGACGACGAGCACGTCACGCGCGTGATGGCCCGCGCGCTGCGGGAGTACGACGTGTGCGTGCTCAACGACTCGGGCCGGGCGCTCGACCTGCTGGCGCGCGAGCCGTTCGACGTGATCCTCTGCGACTTGATGATGCCGAACGTCACGGGCATCGACATCCATCGCGCGATCGGCCGCACGAACCCGGAGCTCGCCAAGCGCTTCATCTTCCTCACCGGCGGCACCTTCAACGCCGATGCCGACGCGTTTCTGAGCGCCACGCAGAACCCGCACATCCAGAAGCCGTTCTCCACGAGCCACCTGCACGCCGCGTGTGCGGGCATGGCGCAAAAAAACGGGGCCTGAGCTGCGCTACTCGTCGTGGAACGTGGCGTAGGTCGCAAGCGGCGCGCGCGCGGTGACGAGCTGGTTCACGGGAGCGTTCGGGTCCGGATAGCCGATGGCCACGCCACAAAACAGCATGAGCTCGGGCGGCGCTTGCACGAACTGGCTCACGGTCTGTGGAAACGCCGACCAGGCTTCCTGCGCACAGCTGCCGAGCCCGCGCTCTTCGAGCAGCAGCATGAGCGTCTGCAGATACATGCCGAGGTCGGACCACTGCGGCGGACCCATGCGGCGATCGATGAAGCAGAACAGTCCCGCAGGCGCGCCAAAGAAATCCCAGTTGCGTGCGAACTGCTGCAGCCGGGCGGCCTTGTCCTCGCGCGGAATTCCGAGCAGCTTGTACATGGCCTCGCCCACCTCGAAGCGCTGCGTTCGGTAGGGGTCGTGCAGGGCCGGGGGGTAGACGTTGTATTCGATGGTGTCAGGCTCGGCCCGCTGCATGCGCTCGGCGAGCGCGCGCCGAAAGCGCGCCATGGCCGCACCCGTGAGCACATGCACACGCCACGGCTGTAGGTTGCCGCCCGACGGCGCGCGGGCAGCGAGCTCGACGACTTCGCGCAAGCTGGCCGGATCGACGGGCGATGGCAGAAACGCGCGGCAGGAGCGACGGCGGCGCACGGCTTCGGAGACGTCCATGCCCGAGCTCTAGCAGGTTTCCCGCGCAAGGTCCGCCGCCGAGCGCTGCGACCCGTGCGCGCTTGCCGCTTCACCGCGCCGCTGTCGATGCGGTCGTGCGCGACATCGGTTGCGCGCGCGCGAGGCTCGGGTCATCGTTCGCCGCCCCCATGTCGGACGTCGAGCAACAACCCCCGACGCGTGAGCTCTCGGTGCGGATCTCTTCGGCGCCCGCGCCTGCGGCGAGCACATGGCAGCTCGTGCAACAAGCATTGCGCGGTGGCGAGCAGGACTACACGGCGCTGCCGCTGCGGCGCGCGGTGCTCCTGCTCGCAATCCCGATGGTGACGGAGATGGCGATGGAGTCGCTGTTCGCCGTCGCCGACATCTTCTGGGTCTCGCGCCTCGGCGCCGATGCGGTGGCCACGGTCGGGCTGACCGAGTCGCTGATCGCGACGGTGTACGCGATCGCGCTCGGGTTGTCCGTGGCAGCGACGGCCGTGGTGTCGCGGCGCATCGGCGAGGGCAACATCGTGGGGGCGTCGACCGCGGCCGGGCAGGTCTTGCTCCTGTCACTGGCGATCGCTGCCGTGGTGGGCAGTCTCGGCGCGTGGAGCGCACCGCAGCTGCTCGAGTGGATGGGCGCGAGCGCAGGCGTCCTGGAGATCGGCACGCGCTACGCCCAGATCATGCTCGGCAGCAGCGTGTTCGTGCTTCTGCTCTTCGCTTTGAACGCCGTGTTCCGCGGCGCAGGCGACGCTGTCACCGCGATGCGCTCGCTGTTTCTCGCGAACCTCGCGAACATCGTGCTCGGCCCCATCTTCATCTTCGGCCTCGGGCCGCTGCCCGCGCAAGGTGTCACCGGCGCGGCTCTCGCGACTTGCATCGGGCGCGGTCTCGGAGTGTGTTATCAGCTCGCGCTGCTCGCGCGCAGCCGCTCTCGGCTGCAGGTGCAGCCGCGCGATCTGCTACCGCAGCCCGACGTGCTCTGGAACCTGCTGCGCCTGGCCGGCACCGGCACGCTGCAGAGCCTGCTCGAGACCACGAGCTGGCTCGGGTTGGTGCGCATCCTGTCCACGTTCGGCAGCGCCGCGCTCGCGGGCTACACCATCGCCATGCGCATCGCCATCTTCGCGCTCCTGCCATCGTGGGGCATGGCGAACGCCGCGGCCACGCTCGTGGGCCAGAACCTCGGCGCCTCGCGGCCCGATCGCGCGGAGCGCGCGGTGTGGGTGGTATGCATGTACAACTTCGTGTGTCTGGGCGCGGTCGGGCTCGTGTTCACGTTGTTGCCCGAGCCACTGACGCGCTTCTTCACCACGGAGCCCGAGGAGCTCGGCTACGCGGCCAGCTGTCTGCGCATCGTGGCGCTGGGCTTCTTGTTCTACGCGTACGGCATGGTGCTGGTGCAGGCGTTCAACGGCGCGGGCGACACGCGCACACCGACCGTGCTGAACGTGCTCGCGTTCTGGTGCTTCAAGATCCCGCTCGCATATTTGCTGGCCTTGCACTTCGAGCTCGGCCCGAAGGGCGTATTCATCGCCATCACAGCCGCCTACTCCGGCCTGGCGCTCATGGCTGCACTGGTGTTTCGCCGCGGGCGGTGGAAGACGCAGCGCGTCTGACCAATCAGAGACGCAGCGCGTCTGACCAATCAGAGACGCAGCGCGTCTGACCAATCAGAGACGCAGCGCGTCTGACCAA
>Ga0190269_10000872_pt1 | contig 14986 bp, 9 predicted proteins | sample Popmic249IS_FD_133749 | JGI IMG/M metagenome (GOLD analysis project Ga0190269, IMG submission 133749) | Populus adjacent soil microbial communities from riparian zone of Blue River, Arizona, USA - 249 IS | ecosystem: Environmental > Terrestrial > Soil > Riparian zone | place: USA: Arizona...
GCCGCACGCCTCGGCTCCGGCCCCTGTACCCAGCGTATCCGGCTGCTGCAAGCTGTACGTGCAGCTCCTAGCGAACTCGTCTTCGCACACTGCCAGCGAGCCGTACGCCGCGATCAACATGGGTGAGCAGCGTGCATAGGTCTGACAAGTGCCGATTGCGTACGCTTCACAGCCGCGAGCCGCCGCGAGCGGATCTGAAGTCGCGCAGCAGGTGAGCGGCAGCCCGACACTGAAACACGCGACCCAGACTGTACAGCGGGTCCCCATGACCCTCAGCGTGTTCCGCCGCTGCGAGCGGCGGCCGCCTGCAAGCCGCTGCTGGCGCTGGCGTGTTTCGGCGAAAGCTCCAGCACCCCGCGAAACAGCTCGGCCGCTTCGGGTTGCTTGCCCATGCGCAGCACGGCCCAACCCAGCGCCGCGCGCATGTCGAGATCGCTCGGGTACAATTTGACTACCCGCCGGTAGCTTTGCTCCGCTTCGGGAAAGCGCTGGCTGTTGAACTGCGCGAGAGCCATGCGCTGCAGCGCCAGATAGTTCTGCGGGTCGCGCTTCAGCACGTCGTGTGCGGCCTTGATCAGCTCGCGCCATTTGCTCGTCGCCATCAGCGGCAGTAGCTGGGCTACGCGGGCTTCGACTGCATCCGGCTCGATCTCGATCGCGGTGCCGTAGGCCGCGATCGACTCCGCGTGACGACCCGCGCAGTATTGCAGCCAACCGCGGCGATAGCTGGCCGTGTAGCTCTGCTTGAGCGCGCCCGGCAGTTGATCGAGCGCTTCGAGCGCGGCGTCGTAGTTGCCCGCTGCTTCAGCGCTGTACGAGGCTTGCCAGGCGCGGGCTGCCGCGCTGTGTGACGGATCACTGGCCGTCGTGCGCTCCGCGTGGGCCGTGGGCGTGGCGATGGCGAGTGCGCACAACACGAGCGATACGCTGACGAACCTGTTCATGACCAATCTCCTAGCTCCAGCGCGAAACCCCGCTGTGCGGGCCGCGCACCTTGCGAGACCAAACCGCGCGTTGCGGCTGCTTGCTCGACCAGCTCCGCACGCAGCGTGCGCGGCGCGCCGAGCTGCGTAGTCAGCTCGATCGTGCGTGGGCCATGCAGCGCGGGTGCGAAGCAAGCTGACGCGCGCATCACCGGCGCGCCGCCCCGCGCGCATTCTTGGGACGTGCTGACTACCGTCAAGCCGTCTGCCTCGACCTCCAGCTTTGACTCGATCTGGAGTGTGCTGGGGTGCCGCACGGTTGCGCTGACATCCCAGAGCAGCGCGCGCCCGAAGTCAGTGAGCCAGCGCCGCGGCACCACGCTCACACAGCACAGGCCTGGCGAACGTTCGAACGGCACGATCGCGAGCGCGAGTCGCCACAAGCGCAGCACCGAGCGGCGGTCGCCTCGCAGCTCACAGCTGCGTACGCAGGAGAGCGTGCGCTGAAACACCAGCTGTGCGTCGAGATCGAGCGAGCGCAGCTGTGTGCGGCCCCAGCGGTCGAGGTCGCAGGTCACGCGCTCGGTCTTGTCTCCTAGGCGGTAGGTCAACGTCGCTCCGAACGGCACATCGATCGCGGTGGCGAGCGCATAGTCCGGGGCCAATCCGCGCACGCTCTCGCCTTGTGCCGGCTCGTGCAAAGGCTCGAAACGCAGCGCGTCGCCGGTGCGGATCACCAGCTCGCGTAGCTTGCAGGGCAGCGTCAGGGCGCCGAGTGCGGGCCCTGATTGCAGCTGAAAGTGCAGGTGGGGTCGGGGTGAGCGGCCAGAGCTACCGCAGTAGCCGATCACCGCTGCGCGCTGGACGTGCTGTCCGGGGTACACCGTGATGGTGCCCGGCGACAGGTGGGCAACGAGCGAGAACAGCTCGGGAGCGTGCTGCACGATGACGTAGTTGCCCCACGGTCTCTGACTGTCCACATCGCCGATCGCGTTGTTGGGCAGCGAGTTTTCGATCGCGACCACGGTGCCGTCCGCCACGGCCATGACCGGTTGCGCGAAGCAATAGTAGTCTTGCGGCTGATCTCCTTCACCGCGACACAGCGAGCCAAGCTCTTCATCACAGATCTCGAAGTCGTAAGCGTGCGCCAGGCTTCCGCGATGCGTGAATGGCCCGTTCGCGCCTTGCGTGCAGATCCATGCGCCTTGAAAAGGTGGCGTGAGCCAGAGGTCACTCGCTTGCGAAGGAGGTTGGGTGAGGTGGTCGAGCAGCAATTGCTCGGGGTTTTCGGCGACGCTCTGGGCGAGCTGCGGCGCAGCATGCTCGCTGCGTTGACGCAGCGCGCTCAGCAACAAAATCAGCGCTGCGCTTGCCGGCACAAACCCGGGCCACAGGCCTACGAGGTAGAGCGGAACGCTGCTGCCGAACGTGAAAAACGCGGCGAGCACGCCGCCTCCGATCGCGACCAGGGTGGTCGCGCGCGAGGGCACGAGCCAAACGCCTCCGAGTGCGAGCGCGGTCACCACGCCGTTGGCGCAGGCCGGCGGCACGAGCGCCGCTGCTGGCTGCAGGGACGTCAGCTGCAGCACGCCTAGGATTGCGCCGAGCGTGCTGCAAGCGACGACCGTCGCGATGCGGCTGTGCAAGAGCAGCGCGCACAAGATCAACGTTCCGGCCGCGACCTTTGGTACGAGCACCACAGCACCCAAGCTCTGCAGGCCCAGCGCGAGCAGAGGTGGCAGCTGATCACCCAGCGCATCCGGAGTCGACGTCGCAGCGGGCAGGGTCAAATACGGCGCCAAGCCGAGCACTCCCCAGATGCTGAGCGTGTAGGGCAGCGCAGCCACCGGGATCGCGCCGAGCGAGCTGACGAGCGCTGTCAGCGCTGCCGTCACCACCACAACGAACCCGCCGAGCGCGAAAGCGAGGCCCGCGCTCTCGGGCGTCAACGCGTACAAGCTTCCTAGTGCGCTGCCACACAGCAGCGCGTTGTAGCTGTAGGGCGTGTAGTCGCGCACGAGCTGCAATCCGCGCACAGCCACGCTCGACCCGACGAGCGCGCACGTGCTGAGCGCCAGGCTTTCAGGCGCCACGGCCAACGCCGCGCACACCAGGAGCCCGGTGCTGCGCTTACGCGACAGGAGCGCCTCCGCGAACAGGCGGAGCCCATGTTGTGCTGCAGCCAAAAGCGGCATGCTCTCGGCGCCTAGCCTCAGCGCAGCCACGGCGGAACCTGTTCGAGCGAGCGCAGGTCTTCCACCGTCTCGGCACGCCGAATCACGCTCGTCTCGCCGTGCGCGCCCACCATCACGACCGCAGGACGCAGCGTGATGAACTGCATCCACTGCGTGGTGTTGTATGCACCGACGTTGCGAAACACCAGGCGCTCTCCCGCAGACAGCGGTGGTAACTTGACGCTGTCGCGCAGCACGTCGATGTTCATGCACAGCGGCCCGTACAGGACCGTAGGCTCAGCGGTGCCGCGCGCCTCTTGTGCTGGTTGGACTGTATGGTTGTACCAGAACGAAGTGAACAAGAGGTTCACGCCCGCATCCAAGATCAGGCCGCGCTGGCCATCGGGCTGGCGCTTACTCGCGATCACCGTCGTCGCGAGATACCCCGCGGTATCGACCAGCGCGCGGCCCGACTCCAACACCAAGGTCGGACGTTCTGCTGGCGCGTACTCGAGCGCAGTGAGCGCCTGCGTAATCGCATCGGCGTAGCGCGCGAAGCTCGGCGCCGACTGCTCACCGCCCAGGAACTGACCTTTGAGTGAGTTGGGAGAAGCGAAGCCACCGCCCAGGTCGATGAACGAGAGCTTGATCTTGTGCTCGCTGAGCAGCTCGTTTGCGAAGCGCGCCAGCTTGTTGGCAGCGGTCGCGTACGCCGCAGGCTCGAGCACGAACGTGCCGATGTGCGTGTGCAGCCCGATCAGGTCTAGACAACCCCCTGACACGATGCGACGCACCGCATCCCGAGCCTGGCCAGACTCCAAGTTGAGGCCGAAGCGACTCCACGTCTGCAAGCCCTCGATCGCCATGTTGACGCGAATGGCCACGCGGGGCCGACAACGGACGCGCTGCGCCACTGCCTCCATGCGCACGATCTCGTCGAAGTTGTCGAGGTGGATGATCGTCCCTTCGCGTGCGGCTCTCTCGGCGACGTCGTCAGGCTTGTACGGGCCGTTCCAGTGAATCTGCTCAGGTGGAACGCCGCAGCTTCGCGCCTTTTCGTACTCGAACGGAGAGACGACCTCTGCCCATGCGCCTTGCTTGTGGAACACCCGGCAAACGGCTTCGTTGTAGTTGGTCTTGTATGACCATGCCATGCGCACGCGTGGGTAGCGCCGAGCGAAAGCCTCGTAGAAGTCGCGATAGTTGGCGATCAACGTGCGTTCAGAGAAGACGAACAGTGGGGATCCGTACTGAGCGATCAGCGCGTCGATCGAAACACCGTCGATCTCCACTAGCGGGCGCGGCGCGTGCTGGCGCCCGAACTTGTTCATCAGTCCCATCTGATGGCGTACCAGCGAGGGTGGCTCGTATCCCGGCCTTTGCTTCACGTCATTTCTCCTTCGTAGCACTTTTGGCCCGTCGCCATTCCCCATGTACAACCATGCGTTCGAGATCTGTGACGCTCGCGATTTGATCGAGCGCGATGCGCGAGAACACCTTGCCCACTTGATAGTCAGACAACGCCTGCACTGACTCACCCAAACATGTCGCAACCGCGAGCGCGGGCAAGTTTTGGCCCGCACCGGCAGCGAGATACACCCACGCCGGGAAGCGCGGGTTGATCTCGATCACATAGTATGTTCTGTCATGCCCAAGCATGACCTCGAGCTCGAATGGTCCGGACCAGCTCGTGGCTGCGACGAAGCGGCGCGTCAGCTCGAGTAGCTCAGGATCTCGTATGGTCACGCCTGCCCACGCTTTGCCTTTGTCTGTGACTGCGAGCTTCTTCATCGCGACCGCGCCCAAGAGCCCACCGCGGCCGTCGCCAAGGCCAACGACGTTGCGCTCTTCGCGCACGCTCCCGGGCACACAGGCCTGCACGAGAATGGGGTAACCCCACTCCGCGACAGTCGCATGAAAAGCTGCGCGCGCTTCTTCGACGTTGGTGACTAGCTTTGCGCCGTAAAACGGCCCCTTCACGAACAGCGGGAATGCCAACGTGCGCTCGGCGTGCCGGAGATCGTCAATGCTGGTCAGTAGCAATGTCTCCGGCGTCTGAAAGCCGAAGCGCTGCGCGAAGCGCGCCAAGTTTGCCTTGGAACGGACCTCGAGCTGCTCTCGCGATGGCAGCGCCAGCGCGATGCCCATGCTTTGTAGTTTGGGCGCGAGCTCGATGAACACCGGTAGCTCGGCGTCCAGGGTCGGAATGAGCACCGACAGTGGTGAGCGGGCGTGCACATGACACAATCGCTCCAAGAACGCATCCGGTGCGGACGACGCGTACGGAAGCATGTACACTTCGTCGACGATCTCATGGGCGTAGATCCCCGGATCCAGCGCATCGTACGCGAGCCCGACCAGACGTTCCGTGCGACCGCTGTCCCGCAGGCAGCGTAACACTGCGACGCCCGGTGCTGGATTGTCGGTGGCATTGAGCCCAGTCACAGCGATGCTGCGATCAGTCATCTGACAGTCCGTACTCCGCCAGCGTGCGTAGAAAGTCGCGGACATCTTCCTCGACCTTGGGTGTCACGCCCTCGAAGCTGTTGCGCAGACGCTCGATGACCTGTGTCTCTGACAACCCCTCACGCAGCGCTCCAAGTACAGCGCGGCCGGTCTCGTTCAGTGTGAACGTGGCGCCTGAAAAGGGGTCGAAAACAAACCCCGATTCGCTAATCGCCAGATCTTTGATGCGTGAGTTCATGTCCAACCCTTAGAAGCTGAAAGCTGCGCCGACGTTCATGAGCTGCATGCGCGCCGGCAACAGGTCCGGCGTGCGCATGACCAGGAAGAAGTAGTTGGCGAGCAGCGCAAGCTCGTCTGTGAGCGCCGCCCGCAGCCCCGCACTGAGTGACCAGACGCTGCGATCTTCACTGTTCAGAAGCGCAAACTGCGACAAGAAGGCAGCCCGGTACTCCGGTCCGTACTTGCATGAAACCCAAAGTGAGAGTGCTCCGAAGCTCTTGCCGAGGGTCACTGAGGCTGCAGTCAGATACTCCAAGAGATGTTTTGTCACGCCGATACTGGGTGTCACGGCCCATGACTTCCAGGCGAATCGCCACGCGCTCGCAGCGCGGCCGATCCACAGATCCGGGTAGCGACTGACCGTCAGCTCCGCTGAGATCTCCGAGAGAAGTTGTTCAACGCTGGAATACCGTACAGATAAGCCAGCGTGCACGGAGCCATCGCTGCGGGGATCGGCGCTCCACACCATGGCTGCGTGTCCCAGCAGCAGCAGCGATTGCGTTGCAGCTCCCACCTGCATGTACAACTCGCGTTGATCCACGTCGGCAACGCGGCGGTCGGTGGCAGTGAGGTGTAACTGGTGGTAGGCGAGCCCGAAGGTGACACCGCTCTTCTGTAGCGTCAGGCCAGCCGAGAAGTCACCGTAGCGGCGCTTCCATGGATGCTCTTGAAACAACGCGCCGCCCACGGTGAACCATGCCGAGCCGTATGGATTTACTTGCGCCTTACATTGCGCGAGCCCGCTGCGCGCGGATGGATGATCGGCGCGTGCCAGCACATTCTCGAACTCGATCAGCGCCTGCGCGCACGCGTGCTGGTGCAGCAGCGCCCACCCCAGTCCCAAGCGGGCCGCGATCGACCCATCGCTGATCGCGACGGCGGAACGAAACGACTGTTCTGCAGCTCGGTAGCGCATGGAACGGAGCTCTAAGTTCCCTCTTGCAAGGGTGAGCTCATAGTCGCCCGGATACTTCTGCAGAGCCGCTTCGACGACGCGCAATGCAGGGGCGAGTTGAGCCGTCGCCGTCGCCCGTTCCGCATAGGCAAGCGCTCGATAATAGTCGTCATCAGCTAACGCCCTGCTTGTGACAAACGTAATGAGAATCAAAACAGACGACGGAACGCATCGTTTGAGAAGCCAAATGCAAGGCGCTGCTCTGCCCACGTCGGACGAATGCTCTGCTAATCCCAGGTCAGTGTCGGTTCAGCGCTATGCGCCACGGGTCTACTTAGATGTTTTACCGAGCTCGCTTCTTTTTTTGAGGCAGGCTGCGCAAAACAGGATTTCTGTTGTGCGGTCTCGCTCCGAGAGGGGCTGATCAAAAACCGCAGCGCGCGCGGGCAATACCAGGGCTATCGAGGGCTTACGGTAGGCGATGCAGCGCTGTCGCTGCGCTGCGGCCCGCGAGTGCCATCGCAACGGAAGACGGAACGAGGTCGATGCCAGCACTGATCAGAGCTGTGTCAGTCGCGCTGCTGCTGCTTACGAGCGGGCGCCTACAAGCGCAAGCGAACCCGAGTGACGACAGCATCCGCGCTCGGATCGCACAAGTGCAGGGCATTCTAGATGAGCGAACGACGCGCGCGGGCATGTGGCAGTACGGGTTTATGGGGCTCGGCTATGCGGCCACTGGCGTGTTCATCGGGCTGGCAGCGACGCTCGACAAAGAACAGCGATTGGACTTCGCTTTCGCAGCGGGCGGAGCGCTCATCGATACCACGGTCCACGTACTCGGCTCCATTGAGGTGCATGCCGCCAGCCGGTTGCGTAAGCAACCGGATGCGTCGCCAGAGCAGCTGCGCCTCAAGCTCGCGATGGCTGAAGCCGAATTGGTTGCAGTAGCAGCCAGCGAACGCGAGCGGCGCTCTCTGCTCAAGGCTCAGATCTTACCTGTCGGCTTCAGCTTGGTGACGGGGCTCGTTCTAGGCGTTGGTTTTGGTCACGTCCGCGGTGCCGTCGTGAACACGGTCGCTGCCATTCTCATCAATGAGCTGCGCGTGCTTACCCAGCCCACCTCAACCATCTCCGCCTTGGAGGAGTACCGACGCAGCAGCCCTGATGTGCTGGCTCGCCGGAGCTCGTCCTGGCTTTGGACAGCATCTCCACTCGGCTTCTCCATCACTGCGCTGTTTTGAGCTGCCAGCGCCGGCTCGCTACCGCGCGGAGATGCGGGTTTGCTCGTATGAAGGCCCTGTACCCCGCGCAGCGCTGGGTGCGCTGCGCGGGGCGTCCTTGGGCACTGCGAGAGTGTGCTCGGTCGCATCGAGCATGAATAGCTGGCGAGAATCCGAATCAGTCCTGCGGAGCAGCTCCTTTGTTGCATCTACGTATTGCCCGAGCAGACGCGGATTTTTGAGGGCTGCGCCATTATTAATCCGATCTTTTGCACGTTGTGCGGCGCCAGCAGCTCACGGCTGCAGCACGTCGGATCTCGCTTGCGTACGCTCGAGTTCCGCGTATTGATCGGTGGCGACCGGCCCGCGCATTCGGCTTTCAATGATGGGAGTCGCAGCGAGGGGCCACGCTCGCAGCTCATCGGCATGGTGCTTTGCTGTCGCGGAGGCGCTCAGTGAACGGTGTCTACTGTTTTGATGAATTGGAGCTTGATTGCGGCGCATTCACGTTGCGTCACTTCGGTGAGCCGGTACGAGTCGATGTCCTCGTGCTCCGCGTTCTACAGGCTCTCGTCCGCAACGCTGGGCAGCTCATTTCGAAGGAGCAGCTGATTGCGGAAGTTTGGAATGGTCGGCCGGTCACCGACAACGCTTTGACCGTCGCCGTCGCCCGATTGAGGAAGCTCTTTCGTGAGCTCGGTATGCCACGGGAGAGCATACAGACCACGCATGGGCGGGGTTATCGCTTCACCCGTAGAGTCTTTACACACAGGCGAGAAGCCGAGCCTGCGTCCATGGTCGAGCCGCACACGGCGGACTTCGTTGGCCGCAAACACGTCATGCTGCAGCTCAAAGCTGCACTCGCCGATGCTCAAGGTGGCAGTGGTCGAATGATCGCTCTGTGCGGTGAGGCCGGCATAGGCAAGACCCGCATGGCAGAGGTGCTCGCACAATACGCTGAGCGCACGGGCTGCGCTGTTTCTTGGGGCTGCGGTCGCGGACCTGAAACGATGCCGCCACTGTGGGCATTCGCCGAGTTGTTGCGCGCAATGACGAGCACGCAGCACGGCACGGGTGCGCCTCTAGTGCTACACGAGCTGTCATCGCTTCTGCCAGCGATCGCTGCGGAAGGGGAGCCAGCGCAACAGGCGCTAGGCTTCGGTGGAGAGTTGGGCGAGCTCGGCGCGAGCTATGAGTTGTTCGACACCATTGCGCGGCTACTCATGCGCGATGCCGAAGCGAGGACGCGTCTGTTGATTCTGGATGATTTGGCTGGCGTCGATGAGACGTCGCTCGCGCTTTTACGGTACCTACTGCCCAGCCTCAGTCGCATGCGCGTTCTAGTCGTTGCGACGTTGCAAGGCGTGTATGCCGAGTGCGTGGCCGACTCGTCGCTGAAGGATGTGCTCCTCCATCGCAACTGTCTTCGCATTCTCGTAGAGCCGCTTAGCCAAGCCGATGTGACGTGCTATCTCGGCGCGCATTACGGAACGGTCGATCGTGCATTGTGCCGCAGAGTATATGAGCTCAGCGAAGGTAACCCGTCTTGCATGGTCGAGCTGGCAGCGCAGCTCCAGGACGGCTCCGTTTTAGATCCCGCTGAGCTAACGGTTCCTGAGATCGCTTTCGAGCTCGCCCGCAAGCGTGTCGCTTCGCTGGATAGCGATACTCGCGACGTGCTCGAGTACGCTGCCGTGCTCGGGCGAGTGTTCGGGTTGCCGCTATTAGCTGCAGTCACGTCGCGCGATGCGATCGAGTTGATGGCGACACTCGACCGTGCTCGGGCGGCCCATGTCGTGTGCGCGGTGCCGGGGTCGAACACGGAGTTTACGTTTGTGCAAGGCGCCGCGTGCACTGCGCTGTACGAGGGGCAGAGCCCTCCGGAGCGCCGCGCACGTCATCTACGGGTGCTGCAAACACTGGAGCAGCGCCGAGCGCTGGCAGAGGCATCCCTGACCGAGCTCGCCCATCACGCGCGCAGCGCGCTGCCGGAGGGCGACTTGAGACAGACTGTGGAGTACTGCGTTCGTGCTGCGAGTGCTTCGGAGCAAGCTGGTGCTTTCGCCGATGCGATACGCTATCTCAAAGACGCGCGAGAGGCGCTCGAGCTGATCACCAGCGCCAGCTCAGCGGAGCGCTATCGTTTGCTGTTCCGCCACGCATTGCTCGTGCGCGCTCACTCCTCGCGTGAGTTTGTTGCGTTGTCGGAGCAGCTCATGCGCTCGGCGCGTGAGCAAGGCGGCGCTGCCTTGGCGGCTGCAAGCCTGCTCTTGGATCCGTTGCCGGGCTTTCCGCCGCTGCCTGTCAAGGCGTGTCCGCTCGCCGATGTGCTCGCGGAGTTGCCGGAAGATGCGTCGTGCTTGCGGCCCGCGCTCCTGGCTCGGCTCGCGACCAGCGTTCCGCTAGCTTACGCAGCTGACGGCTGCTACGCGGAGATCGAGCGAGCGCTGGCTTTGACAAGTCGTTCGCCAGAGCGCGCGGCTCAGCTGAGCGCATATTTCGGCGAGCTCTATCTGTACGGAGGGCCCGAGCACAAACAGCGCGCCGAGAGCACGCTCGGCACATTGCTGAAGTTGTGCAGCGACGCGCAGCTCGGACCGTTGCCGCTGTCTTTGCTCGACTTGCATTGCGTCCTCACCGCCCTGCAGCACGGTGACATCGCGGCCGCCTCGCGCGCTCTCGACCGCTGGGAGCCGCGCAGTCACGAGCTGCACGGAGAGATGCTCTGGCACTTCAAGCGCTTGCGTGCGCTCATCCAGGTCAATTTGGGCGAGGTCAGCCAGGGTCGGCACGCGCTGCGTGAGCTACATCGACAGAAGCGTTGCTGTAACGGGAGCGTTGGAGCCGAGCTGTTTTGCGTCTACGATCAACACTTGCCGCTGGCGCCTTTTGAGCCTCTTGGCGCGGCGCAGGCGCTTCTTGCACCTGATCTCAACGATTCCCCGAGTGTTTGGGCGACCAAGCTCCGGATGCTCGAGCTAGACGGAGCACTCGATGACGCGCGCAGTGCTATCGAGCTCGTTCCAGCCGACCGTTTGAAAGAGCTTCCCTGTGATAGGGACTTCTTGGGCACCATGGGCGCGCTGGCTCGGACGGCGGTGCGCTTGGAGGCGCACGCATACGCAAAGGTTATCTACGAACGATTATCGCCATTCCCGGAATGCTTTGCCGTGAGCCTTTCGGGCTTTTGCGAGGGATCGGTCTCATTGTTGCTTGGCTTGCTGGCCCGCAGTCTCGGAGACGTGGAATGCGCTGAAAAGCACTTTGCGCGCGCGTACGTGCTTAGCAACCGCGCGGGTTTCGAGTGTTCTGCTTCTGAGGCGCAAATGGAGCGAGCGCGCTGCGTTCAAGCATTGTCGCTTTGAGATCTAGCGAGCATCGTCGAGTGGCCGGCGACGACGAGGAAGCTCGCAGCCCCGTCCAGCATAGGCTTGCGCGCGTCTCCAGATCTCCTGGGTACAGGTCGACGAGCCGCCGATACAGCAGCTTGGTTTCGGAGACATGTTGAGTGCTGATGTCCGTCGTCTGGGATCCGCGTCCAGTTTGCTCCGTTCGAACAGCGGAACGCTCACTGGTTGCAGGCGCAGCCGGGACCTACGTGGCACTCTCTGTCGCGCGCAATGCATGTGTCACCACATGCTTTACCGGCGCGACAGACCCTGCAACAGGGGCCTGAATCTCCAGCATCGACGCTCGCGTCGTCGGGGATGCAGCTACCAGCGTCGATGCTGACAGCGGCCAGCGATGCATCGGCAGAAGATCCGGCCGCGCTCACGGCAGCATCGGAGGTCGTGCTGCTGGCTTGCGGTTCCAGTCCGCTGCACGCGACCATGAGCCCCAGGATGAAGCCCGCATACGCGATATATGGTTTCATGCTGCTCAGAATCGTAGCGTCATGGCGCGAGCGCGCCGCTGGAAACTGCAGCCAACGGCTGCTTTTTGTCCATTGGTGTACGCTCCAAGAGCTGTTCACATACCGCGCGCGACGACGCCAACAGCTGCGGTTGCAGCGCCGAGCTTCGCGCACGGTGCGAGGACAAGACATCCAGTCGGGATGACCCGACAGCTGACTACGACGAGATGTGAAGGTTCATCAGTGCTGTCGGCGAGGTTTCAGTGCAGAGCAAACTTCAACTCGTCCGGTTACGGCCGCCAGCGAGTAAGCCGATCACACGCTGCGCCGTTGATCCAACGGTTCCCTGGCCGCTGACTTGGGTGATCTTCCCTGTGAACGCCTGACTTTCGCCGCTCCGGAACGTTCCGCGATGTTGTGGAGTGCCGCCCTTAGCTGCAATGGCATGCGCGAACGTGGGCCCGCTGCGACAACCGCCCGGCTCAGGCCTCCGCATCGCTCACCGAAGCCGAGATCGCTCGTCCCGGTGCGGCGGTTGGCGGAGAGCCTGCTGCTGCGAGGGCGCGACGTCAGTGACGCTCGGAGGCGGCGCTTGGCAGTAAATCGCCGCAAGTTGGCAGCATCCACGCGCGGCCCGAGGCCACACAGTGTGCAATGCTCCGAGCGCGCATGTTGGTGAGTGCTTTCATGAGAGCAGCTGCGATAACTCAAACAGCATCAAACTGTCTAAATGCGCACATGCGCAGTGTGCTCGTTCTGGCCGTGTTGTCCATGGTCTCGGGTGGATGCGAAGCTGCGGACCAGCCGGGCTCAACGGCGACAGATGCCGCCGTGGCTTCGCCGCCAAGCGCTGCCGACCCGCATGAAGCTTTGTACGCATACGGAGACTGGGGCGATCCTTTTGTCAACCTGCCGAAGGGCGCAGCGCAGCGGCAACGCGTGTGTGAATCCGGGCATGACGACTCCATCCGGCGGCTGTTCTGCAAGGAAGATGCTCCGACGATCACGAGCTTGAACGATCTACAAGTCGCCTTGCAGATCGATCCGGCCAAGCTGGCTGGCGTCGGCGGATCCGCGCTGGCAGGGCACTCCACGTCGCTGTCGACGCGAGCAATCTCTGCGATCAACCCGCGCGTGATCACGTTCCGGTTGCTGACCGATAAGTTCAATGGCGGCCGCGGCGGGCTGGAAATGATAATTCTAGCCTTTCATCGCGGCGAGCAGTTCGTGGAGCTCGCGACGTTTACGCAGGCGGAGGGCAACTACTTTTACGTCGTGCACTTCGATCAAGAGTGTAACGACCGGCCCGAGGGCTGTCTGCCGGGCGAGCTGCTTACGGACAGCGTCGAGAAGAACTGGCGCAACGTCACGCTGTACGACGAGGCGTCGCTCGAGAATACCGTGCTCGATTGCGCGACGTGCCACCAACCGGATGGGCCAGGCACACGGCGGATCTTGCGCATGCAAGAGTTCGATGACCCTTGGACGCACTGGTTCTTCAACGCGACGCCCGGTGGCAAGGCACTCGTGGATGACTACACCGCAGCCAAGGGCGACGAGACCATCGCGGGTCTCTTGCGCCAAGACATCGGCGGAATCTCGCCTGGCGGCTTGGAGACGGTCGTCGGCGGCGGTGATCACTATCAGCCGAACATGTTCAACTCGGAGATCATCGAGCGCGAAGTGACGCAGAGCGCAGCGCTTCAAGGTGGCAACCAGCCGGTCGACAACCGCATCCCCGGCACGAGCCCGACGTGGCAGATCGCCTACGAGGCCTCGAAACGCGGTGATTTCATCCCCACGCCTTTTCACGATGTGAAGGTCACCGACGCCGCCAAGCTGCAGCGCGCGACCGAGGCCTATCAGGCCTATCGCAGCGGCGACCTCCCGAAGGAAGCGCTCCCAGACATACGCGACGTGTTCCCAGACGACCACGCGTTGCTCGCGCGCATGGGCATGAGCACCGAACCCGGTCTGAGCGGCGAAGAAGTGCTGATTCAAGCGTGCTCACAGTGTCATAACGAGCGCTTGAACCAGTCGCTTTCGCGCGCGCGCTTCCGTCCTGACATCGCAAGCCTCAGTCGCGCCGAGAAAGACGCCGCGATCGCGCGGCTCATGCTTCCTCCCAACAGCGTGTATGCGATGCCCCCGGCACGGCTGCGAGTGCTCAGTCGAGAAGCGCGCGAACGCGCCATCGAAGCTCTGCGCCGCTAGCACTGCTGTCGCGAGCTTCAGGCTGATGTGCTGAGAGCTTGAAATACCAACGGCCACGATCGCCGAAGCGACCGTGGCCGTTGCCGCGCGAGTACTTAGGAGAGACTCAGCACGGACCGTCGTGCAGCACCGAAATGCCTTCCGCGTGTGCAGTGCATTCGTTGCCGTAGGTCTTGTCGTTGCAGCCGCACACAGGCGTGTAGTCGGCGGTGCAAGCCTCCGGAAGGAGGGTGCAGACGCCGGTCTGGTCGGCGGCGCCGCACTGGGCATCAGCCGCGTACTTGCAGAACGAGCCCTTCGAGCACTCCGCGCCGGTCAAGCCGCCGCATGCCTGCTCGGGGCACTCGCCTTCTCTGACGATCGAGACGGCTGCAGCTGCGGCCGTGCAAGCGTTGCCGTAGGTGCGGCCGTCGCAGCCGCAGACCGGGCGGTACTCGCGTGTGCAGGCTTCGGTGATCTTGGCGCACTGACCGAGACCGTCCGCGGCGCCGCACTGCGCTTCGATGGGGTAGTTGCAGAACTCGCCGTCAGCGCACTGCAGACCTTGGAGGCCGCCGCAAGCTGCAGGCTCTACGGCAGGGCACTCGCCCTGGCTGATGATCGAGGCGCTCGCAGCGCGTGCTTCGCAGGCGTTGCCGTAGGTCTTGCCGTCGCAGCCGCAGACTGGCGCGTACTCGCGGGTGCAGACATCGGGGATCTTCGTGCATTCACCTCCCGCATCGGCCGCGCCGCAGATGGCCTCGGGCGCGTAGTTGCAGAACTCGCCGTCAGCGCACTGCAAGCCGAGGAGGCCGCCACAAGCTGCACCACTGTTGTTCTCGCACGCGCCCTCGTGGGCGACCGAGGTGCCCGCAGCGTTGGCCGCGCACGGGTTGTCGTAGGTGTTGCCGTCGCAGCCGCACACTTCGCGCAGCTCCAAGGTGCAGATCTCGGGGATCGGGCGGCAGTGGCCAGGAACATCC